>Ga0194118_10000347_pt1 | contig 81600 bp, 67 predicted proteins | sample TA2MahsurfametaG_2_FD_148662 | JGI IMG/M metagenome (GOLD analysis project Ga0194118, IMG submission 148662) | Freshwater microbial communities from Lake Tanganyika, Tanzania - TA2015013 Mahale N5 surface | ecosystem: Environmental > Aquatic > Freshwater > Lake | place: Tanzania: Lake... | reverse complement strand
TGGCTCAAAAAACTCAGGGCGTTTATTCCCATATTTGGCATAAAGATATGATTTATATTTTTCAGTAAACATCGTCTATATTTTATGTATAAATTTATAATTATAAAAGTATTTCAATTTTATATTTATATAATATATAAATGATTGAAAAAAAAAGAAAAGAAAGGAGACATCACAATTTATTATGTAAAAAAAGATTATGATGATAATAAATTATCGAAAGTTCTGAATAAAAAACTAAAACGCAGTGATATAAAAGATTTTATAGATGATGATGCAGATGTATTTACAGAAGAAGGCACATTATTATTGCGATTTAGAAAGAATAAATTAAATAAACAACATATAGAAGAATTTTATGATAATGTGATAGATTTTGCAGTGATCCCAACATCTAATAGAGGGTCAGCTTCTGGTAGTAAAAGTAAAAATATATATGATAATCCAAAAATAATGTCCAATATTATAGGATATTTTGATAAACTAGCACCAAAACAGAAGGCAAAAATTCGCGATTCTGGACACAAAGCTCCAAAAATAACAGTTAGAGAGACAAGATTTTTGGCAGATTATCCAGACAAATTTCAAAAAATGGTTCCTCTTATTAAAGAAATTGATCACTATTATAAGATATTGGTTCCAGATAATTATGCAAAGCAAAAAAAGAAAGCAAATCAAACTCCATTTCATATTGCAGATACAGCTTTTACCACGGTTACAACAAATGTAAATTATCAAACAACTGTGCACACAGATAAAGGAGATGACGAGGAAGGTTTTGGAAATTTAGCTGTTATAGAGCATGGTAAATATAAGGGGGGTGAAACATGTTTTCCACAATATGGAATAGGTGTCGATATAAGAACAGGTGATGTTCTATATATGGATGTTCATCAACCACACGGTAATTTACCGATTGAATTAGAATCGAAAGACGCAAAACGATTATCTATTGTTTGTTATTTAAGAAGACGAATTTGGGAGCAGACAAAGGCACTTGGCAATAACCAGAGGTAGCTATGCTTATAAATTTTCAGTTAATGTCAAAATGACATATAATAAAAAAAATTGAAATACTTTTTGCCTGATAAGTCAACCGCATATAGTGCCCAAACAATCTTTAAGAAACTACCTTCGGTTCAAGATGTCCACTCAAATTGATTTCAGAACTTTGCCAGCCAATGTGCCTGTGCTCTGTATTCCTCGTGTTTATTCGAACATCAGCGAGTCCCGTATTCGCCGTATTTTCGATGACTTAAACATGGGTACACTCGAGCGCATTGACATCGTGAGCAAAGCCAGCGATAAAGGAGAAAAATTTAACCGCGTATTCATTCATTTCCGACGCTGGAATGACTCGGAAAACGCCCGCGTAGCCAGGGAACGCTTATTAAACGGTAAGGAAATTAAGATTATTTATGATGATCCATGGTTTTGGAAGATTTCAGCCTACAGAGAAGCCGAACGTAGACATCCTGCTCCTCAAAGTGTAGTTCCAAGAAGAGCGACTTTGCAGTGCGACTCGGATGATGATAGAGCTTCCAGACCAGCTAATAATTATAGGGAGGAGCCAAACGACAGACCAAGATATCAGCCAAGACGCCGAGATGATTATCCAAGACGTCGCGATGATTCAAGAGAAAGACCAAGACGCAGTGATGATTATCCAAGACGTAGTGATAATTACAGAAGACCTGATGACCGAAGAAGACCTGATAACAAGCCAAAAACTGATGACAAGCCAAGACAAGATGAAGCAAGAAGTCCATCATGCTCTCCTCCAAGACGTCGCGATGACTCAAGAGAAAGACCGCATACAACTTCTGAAGAAATATTCGAATTGCCGAAAATTAACTACGGAGATATTAAATTGCCGCCAATGAAGAAGCGAAATTACGGAGGTGTGAAGAAGCCTCTCAAGATTGAAGAAGGAGAAGTCAAAGAAGGAGAAGTCAAAGAAGGAGAAGTCAATGAATAAATAGAAAAAGTAGATTGTAGTAAATTTGTAATTGTAATTAATTAATTGTTTCTTTTTTTATTTAAAATGAAATCAATATGATAATAATATGGAGGTTATATTTTCAAATGAAAATGTAAAAATAACAAAAGAAAAAAGCATTTATAGAGTATTGTTTAAAACACAACAATATCATTTAATAAATTCGTTATTAAAAACACGTATAATAAAAGGAGGTTCAACAGATGAGACATATAAAAACATATATTTTAAGGCTGAAAAAGTAAGAACATTAAAACAGTATCAAAATGATAATAAGGTAAGGCATGGTAAAAAAACTTTATTAGTATCAGATGCAGCGAAAATGGTTCGCAGTCTAGTTATGCAGTTGACTCATTTAATTGAAAAAGAATTCTGTACGATATTAGGTTATAATCCAGAAGAAATAATTGTAATAAACGATGAAAAGTTCGCATTCCTTGGCAGCGAATTAGTAGCAAAAATAGACGAAGTCTCCAATATGGCTATGATTAGCTGCCCTTTTTTACCAACCGATTTTTTTCTCTCGCCAGAAGTTCTAGCAATAAAAGAGCTACCATCATTTGTTCATTATAAGACATCATATTTTAGCTTAGCATTATTGGTTATATATACAATAATGGAAGATAACGATTTTTACACAGAGTATATAAATCATAAACACTCAGAATATATATTGAAGGTTTTAAATAATCATCCGATAAAAAATACCAAATTATTTTGGCTTCTCTCTAGATGTTTAGTTGAAGATGCAAAAGACAGAAGTATAATTCTAATCTGATTAATTTTTTTAAAATAATCTCATACTATTTTATAATGTCATTAACTGCTTTTAAAAGAAAATCAGTGATTAATTATGGGTCAAAACGTTCAGGAACTGCTCCAGGTGGTTATTGGTTGCCTCAAGGTCCATTTGGTCATGCTACAGAAGCTTTAAAAGAAGCTATAAATACATATGGTCCAGCTGGATTTTCTATCAATGGAGGTCATCGTAATGTTGGTGGTATTGGTAGAGATATGAAAATGTCCAAATCAGGTACACCTTATAGAGGAACTCAACCTATCGGATTCGGAGGAACATTTGGTAAATATCCTTCAGCAACATTAGTTGGTTCAACATCTGACAACATTCAATCAACTGGCGCAGTGCCTAATGCTCAGAGTAAACAAGCCGCAGTTGAGCCAGTTCTTAACTCTCGTATTGTTGACACAATGGGAACCCAATATTTATACATCAAACCATCTGTGCTTTCGAATTATGGAATGTTGGATAAAAAATATAGATGGGCAAAATATGGCACATATCCTAACTACTGGGTTCAACCAAACTATACAGGAAATCAAACTGATTCTGCCAGTCAATGGCTATACATTCAAAATAAAGCAGCAGCCAATACATGCAATCTCAAGGTCAATAATGTTGGTACTTATGAAGGACACTCTGTTAAATGTAGCCCTACATTATGCACTCCAGGAAGATCAACTGCTAAATTTAAGTTTAATGATATGGCTCGTAATGCACCTTACACAAAGACACTTTACCAACCAGTTTCTTATTCTCAATATAATTTGTATTTAACTCGTGGTTGCAACAATCCTGTAGGTGCTCAAAAACCTTTCCCTTATGCAGTTCAGACAGGTTCAAGTCAAGCCGCATCAGGAACAAGTATAACATCTTTCGCATCAGGTTGCAATACAAGTCCAGTATATTTGGCACCTCCAGAGTGGTATATTAAATCAGGACCACAAAGACAACCAGTTTCTTTTCCACCACAAAATCTACCTTATTCATAAAAAAATTGATAAAAATAAATCTAAAATAATAATAAATATATCTAAATAAAATGCCGGAAATAGATAAACAGATCACGTTCAATGCTTTTCATATTTGCATTTTAATCATAATATTGAATTTGACATTTAATGGAAATATAGATTACATAATTCAGTTCATAAATTATGTAATCGATTTTAATAGTCCGGGTTCTTGGTTTATTATATTACATGTGCTAACCTTGTATCTAATACTTTCAAATTTAGAATTTGAATTTGGTTTTCGCGCAGCTATTAAATTTAATTTATAAAAAAATTGAAATATTTAAATCGTTTATAAATAAAAGCATGAAAAAATGGCAAAGATTGCAAACATTGAATCATATCGAGTATTATTAAAAAAAATTCTTGATAATAAAGAAAAAGAATTTGTTATGTACAACAAGAAAGTTATCTATATGTCAGTCCATATTTATCCGATTATTTTGCGTAAGAAAATTTTTAAGGATAAAACAAATTATTCTGCAGAATCTGTATTTGATACACGCATGTAACATTTAAATATAAATTTAAAATAAAATTTTTTTTTATACTTATTAAAGAAATGGTAACCCAAGGTTCATTTGGATATAAAATAGGCCGTAAAATTCGTTTGATGCGTGTTGAAAATGATGCAGATATGCTTTGGCAAATTCTAGTTAGAGAGATTTATGTATTAATGAAGCATTTTGGTTCTATTGAATCATTACGAGAAGCATTTATAAATTTATCGGAAGCAAAGAATAAACCAAAACCAGAAGTTATTGAAAAATGCAAAATATTTACAGATTTAAATGTTTCTGAAACAAATTGGTATTATTTAACTCGTCTTTGCCAACATAGTTTTATAAATATTTTAGAATCAGGTTATTTTTTAAATAATGGTGACAAAACTGGCTATGTATTTATTTTAGATTTCAATACAAATTCAGTGTCATTTTCTGTATCCGATAATGAAAAGATAACTGAAACATCGACAATAGATGAGATAATGGAATTTGAAGATATGCCAACAAAATCATATACAGAAATAATTACAGAAATGATGGAAAGATTTGAAAATTATGATAAACAAGTCAAAGAAGTAAATTTAGAAATAGATAGAATAAATAATATTATTAAAAAAGCTAATGAATTGGGTAGTGATCAAAATGTATTATCAAAAGCAAAGGAATTATTAGGTGATATGCAATGGGAAAAAAAGAAGTTACAAATGAAATATCGATTTTTTTATTATCGATTGGATGCATTAAATTTAATAGATCATGAAACCTAATTATATTTGAATAGATAACAATCCATATGTGGATAAATTTGCAGTGCAGATTCCAAAAAATGTGGATAGTCGTCAATAAAAATGTGATGGTCATATCCTTCTAATAAATTATGTTTTCTAATGTAATCTCCTTTTGTTATTCGATTACTTGTATAATGAATTTCAAATTGCTCTGGATCATCAAGACCCGCTGTTTTAAGATCTTTTACAGTTTTTTCATGTGATTCAGAACCACGCGCAGTTAAAAATAAAAATTTACCACCAAGTTGATTAATTCTCTCTAACATTACAATGAAACCTTCGCTATCAGTATGTTTAACTGATCCAACACTAAGAGACATATGTAATATATCGTTTACTGTTCGCTCAAGTTCTTTTGGATCAGAATATTTGGGTCTTAGCTGGTTATAAACATCAATATAATCACGAACTGGTCGAATAAATGTTTTGTCAATATCACAGATAATAATGGATTTTTTATCTGGTGGAAGCATAACAGTTTTAAATGAATTTATGACGATAACTGGTTTTTTTTTATTTGTTGGATTCATAATAAATACATATAATTAATATTTAAACTGATTTAATATATTAGATAATATTATTGATATACTTTTCGAACAATTTGAGAGCTTCTTTAGGTTTATATGTTGGGACTTCATGTCCCGCAAAATGAACAGTCATAAATGAGAAGCGACTATCTTTGCTAAATGGGGTGTTAAATTTGGTAATATATCCTGCAGTTTGTCCGTCAACATACCAAGTATCCCATAATGAAGAAACAGAAAATCCAAGGTCATAAATCCAACGTTGAGTGCCAATAGTTCCACATACTCCATCATCATCCCCAGAATAAACTAGAACTCTTAAATCAGGATGTGTTTTAGAGTTCAAAATAGTCTTATAATAATGTTCCATTGGTAGCATTTTGTCAGCTAAATTATATTTAGTGGTTCTAGAGCATTCTTCCCATTCAATATCACCCTTAACATGAATAGCAGACTTAACATCCATTTTATTAAGATAATTTGCAGCATAATTATCCTCACAAGGTTCATAAGATAAATAGCCAAAGTCTTCGAATAAGAATTGATGCATGGTGCGTTGTTGAGCGGTTAAAGAAGCGCTACCTTTGGTTAAACAAACAGGATAATCAAGAGCATAAGGGTTAAGATTGCCAATTTTCTTATTAAAATCAAGTAATAGAAAAGAACAGACGGAATTATTGACCATTTGTACCGGGTCAGTGCATCCGTTAGCAATATAGGTGTCCCATAAAGGTTTAGGAAGTAATTGTTTACCCCAATAGGTTTCCATTTGAGCGCCAATCCCAGAGTAATAATCTGTGTATGGATTTCCGACGGCAAATCCTTTAAAGTTAATGCGATCTTGTGAATAAGTCTGAGCATCATTATATTTGATAATAGCATCGGCCCATGTAGGCATATAATGACCGCCATAAGATTCCGATGTGATATATAATGCAGTGTGATTAAAATGAGGATACTTATCAAAAAACGCCAAAATAGTAGCTAAATTATCAGCAGCGGCTTGATCATCGCCGATCTTATAATCGTCTTTGACTTCAGAATAAGAGAATCCAACTCCGACAGGCTGTTCCAAAAACACCATATTAGCGATTTTATTCCAAGCAAACGGGTTTGACACGATATTACCGTTAGCATCCGGTCTAAATGGACCCTGTTCAGTCATAAACCCAATTAAACCCGAGCACCCCGGCCCACCATTTGTCCAAAATACTAGTGGTGCAGTTTCTGGCGAAGCCTCTGCCTCAACCAACCAATAATGGATAAATTTATGGGTATCTTTTAAGTTCAAATAACCGCTAAACTGATTGAAATTTGGTTTCCATTGTAAACCTGGCATCTCCGTCACTTGATCTATCAAAGATTCGTCTGTATACTTAATTCCATTAGTGTAGCTGGAGAGAAACAAAAATGCAAATATTACTCCAAATGTAAACATTATAAATATATAGAAGATAATACTTTTATATATTTTTTAGAATATATTGAAAAAACCTTTTCTCGATTTTGAACTTCTTCTCTTTTTCGTACTTCTCTTCTTTATTGGTCTTCTCTTAACATTTTTTGTAACTGAACTTACTTTTTTACCTTTTGAACCATGACGGAAAATAATAAAATTGTTGTTTTTATTGGGGTCTTCTGTCAATTCTAAACGAGGTAATTCTTTCATATATTATAAAGTATATTTATTAAAAAATTGAAAAATAATTTAAAATGAAAGTGATAGTTAATAATATAATGTCAGAAATCGATTCAGAGCCAGAATTTTATTTATATGATTTAGAAGAGGATTTATTGCATAAATATAATAAATTTATGCGTTTAAAAATATTTATTGATTCAAGTGATAATGAATTAAAACATAAATATGAAGAACATATTTATCAACATCATTTAAAATTACATAATAATATTGACCATATTGACGCTGGATTTGATTTGTTATGTCCAAATGAACAAAGATTATATATACTAAGTATTCACGGCGCACAAAAAGTAGATTATCAAGTCATTTGTGCTGCCGAAATAGTAAAATATAATGATATTTGTTATAATACCGGTTTCTATATATACCCAAGGTCAAGTATTTCAAAAACCAGAATTCGTCTTGCGAATAATGTCGGCATTATTGATGCTGGCTATAGAGGCCATTTAATGGGTATGTTTGATGTTCCATATGAACATTCGATAATAATTAATAAATTTGATAGACATCTACAGATTTGCGCTCCAAACTTAATACCCATCATTGTTCAGCTAGTTCATTCGATAGAAGATTTAGGTGAAAAAACGGTTCGCGGAGAAGGCGGATTTGGATCAACAGGAATTTAAGTAGGTTTGTTCTTTCTTGTGTTATATTTTTTTTTTAATATTTTCATCTCTCTAATTATTCGTTTTGCTTCATCTGTATAAACACATTTTTTGGTTTTATTTCTTTTTTTATTGATTTTTCTACTCTTACGCATATATATTATCCAATTATAAAAATAATTTAATAATATATGAAGCTAAAAAATATATTTAATGATGAAAATAATGATGAAAATAAAACAAAAATAATTGGACTATTAACTATATTAATTGCAATTTGGCTAGTATTATATTTTATTCCTGAAGTATTTGTATCATTATTCAATACACTTTTAGGAAACTTAATTTTGATTGTATCAGTATTATTAGTTTATGCAAATAATAGAATGTATGGTTTGGTCGCAGGTTTAATTTTATTGATTTTATATAGATTCTCTCGACTCTCGAGAGAAAATTTCACAACTGATTCTGAAAGAGACTTCTTATTGATTCAAAGTACAATCAATAAACAAAAGGTTTTTGATATGAATATAATTAATTCACAGGCATCTCAAGAAGAATTAGATTATTTTAACAAAAATGGAATGTGGCCATGGTCTCAAAAAGTAATAGATCTTTATGAAGAAGCTGTTAATAGAAATCCTTATATAAGAACAGTTCCTGAGCAGGCAACTAATTATGCAAGACGCGTTTATAATGAGGCAGCTATATTAAGAGTTCTATCTTATCAAACCAAAGAAGGCCAATTCCTTTTAAACGGTGTCTTAGTAAAAGACCTTTCTGGTAATAAAATGGAGGAACTCCCAAGTGGATTTGGTAATTATCCTTATGAGGTAGGATTAATAGGTAATCGAGTTGATGATGTTATTAAATGTAATATGAAAGATGAAAATAATCCAACATTAGAGAGAATAAGATATACAGGAAAAGGTGGAATATTTGGAGAACAAACTGAAAAGACAACACCTGTTGATTACAATGATTTGGAAAAAATAATTCCTGGATTTACTTTTTTAAATAAACCTTGCAATCCTTGTGGTGGAATAGCTGCAAAACCAGATTATTCATGTGCTTATAGATTACGTGTAAAAGATAAGCCTCCATTTGTAAGCAATGTTTGGCAGTATTTATGGGGAATAAATGACAATCCATTAGAATCTCAACCATCTTTTTTGAGTGAAAATATAAATCCAAATGAATTTCCAATATTAAGTGAATTACAAACAGAATTGCAAAAACAAAATACATACCAATCATAATATATTTAGCAATTTTGAGGTAAATTTTACAGCAAAATTGCCAGCCTACTTAATAGTCGTAGCCTTAGAAATATTATGGATGATTTTTTCTTTCTTATCATCCGCAGTTTCCATAACTTCAATTACTAGCTTATCATGAACGTCTGATTGTTTTGAAGAAGAATTTCCGTAGTCTGGATATTTCTCTCGAAATTTAGGCAATAACCTTATGTTTTTGTCAGCGATTCTGTTGATTGCTTTCTTCAACTTGGTTTTCTTTTCATCTTCTTTAGCCCATTCTCCTTGGTCTTTTACATACATCGTTTCCCTTTTCTTGTCTGTGCAATGTATTGGTCTTTCAGTCTCGTCTAAATTATTTAAGTTTTTCACTATTATTTTTGAAATCCCCTCTACATATCCTAGCTCACCTACTTCCATCAAATCACTAAGCTGTAATTTTATAGAATCAACAAAATCTGTGATATTCATAGCATTTTTACAAGTCTCATTTAAAAATAAATTAAGGTTAAATGCTTTGTTATGAGAATTGGTATTTGTATTATGGCTATTATTTGTATTTGTATTTGTTATTCCATTCTCTGTTAATTTAATCATCATATCTTGTTGACCTTTAATAATGTCTGCATTTTGCTTTAAAAGAGTAATAATAAGTTCATCTTTATCTAATTCGGTAAGTTTTTTAGTGGATTCTATATTAGAATTGCACTTTTGTTTATGTTTCCATAGACCAGAACGATTTGAAAATTCTTTTTGACAATTTCCACATGAATAAAAAGAGTTTTGCAACTTTTTGCAACTATCCGTTTCCAAAGTTGCAAAATTGTTTCCAATTGCAACTTTTGTATGTTTTACGGTTAATAAATGTTTATCATAGCTACTTTTACGTGATGTATTATAATGACAATATTCACAATAGAAATTTGTGCAACTTTTTTGCAACTTTTGGTTTCCTAAAGTTTCCATTTGTTTCCATTTGGAAAATATTTTTAAGTTTTTTTCGAAAAATATAAAAAAAAATATCATAACAAAATAAAAATATTTGGTTTAATTTGTGATGATAAATTTTCATTATCAAGACAAAAATTTTTCTCAGTAAGAGTGTTTTGGGCAAGTCAATTTTGGACATTTTTTTTGTCCATTTTGAAAAAGTTCAAATACTTTTCATTTTTCGAAATCAACCATTTTATATAATAAAATCAAAAAGATACTTAAAGCGAAGCTTCAAGGCTCAGCCAACTTAAGACCTTTGGTTAAAGAGAAATAAAAAAATATATTTTTTTTATCAAATTTTTATTTAATTTTCTAATAGATTTCTTGAGTGAGAATTTCATCTTCATAATCATCTTCATCTTCATCTTCATTTTCTAATCATCTTCATCTTCATCTTCATATTCGTCATTAGAATGTCTGCTAATTTCTCGCATAAGTTGGGTAGCTTGTGGTGTTAAGTATGGTGTATCGGCAAAATCTGACATAGTATGATTCAGAGCAGGCATATCAAATTCATCAGGAATATCAAAGAAATCGACTACATTATTAGTCATTCTTTGTAATAATGGAATAGCAGGTGTCAATGCTCTTCTTCGGATAGTGACATTAGCATTATCATCTGTTACTCCCAATGATGAAACAGTATAATGTCGTTGCGTTCCTTGAGAAGTTTGCCTAGCTGTGCAATACATAGTTCCAAACTTAGTTCCAAATGTTCTGAAGCAAATATAGATATCATCACATAAATTTTTAAGAACTTTATCATTTTCTAAATTATTATCCATCATATATTTCTTGACTTCTTCGATGAAGTTAGCCATTTTTAACTTTAAAACTTTCTTTTCTTCATCGAGGGCTTGAGATACTGCATCTGTTCTGTTGTGAATAAAATGCAAGAATATATGTGAGTCTTGTCTGTTATCATGTTGTCTTCTTCTAGTGCAGAAGTCATTTACTTCATAGAGGAGCTGAAGTGTACGCTGTCTATAGATTTGTATCGATAAATCAGCGCTTTCAACATGTGTCGAAGGAAATAGAATTACTAAATCTCCCATAGTTCCCTTGATATTAACTTTGCATTTGTCGGGATTAGATGAGACAATATTATAAGTTTTATTAGCTTCACTAACAATGTCACCAATTTTCAATTTATCAACCCATGTATTAGTTTTGAAATCGTAGATAAGACCATTTTCAATAATGATTTCGGAGTCAGTCAATAGTTTATAGATGATTCCGTGTAGAATCTCACCGTAAACAAGACCAGCGCTTTCTAGTTTGTCAATGAAGTAATACGCACTCTTTCCGACGGAACTGATGCCGTTAAGCAATGATGCATCATGTTCTAGTCCAAATCCGATGAAAGCATTTGTGATATCGGGATTGATGATGCTCTGTAATAATTGAATATCTTTAGAGCCGTCGGTAGCTTCTCCATCAGTCATAAAAATATGATTGATAATGTTGCTGGGAAACTCATTCTTCAATCTGGTAATTTCTTTGAAAGCATCTCTTAATGCAAATTCAATGTTGGTGCTTCCTCGAGGTTTAATTTTTTCGACCTTAGCGATGATTTTGTTCAAATTTTCATCGGTAATTTTTGTTCTGGAAACAATTGGATAAATAATGGTATCAAATGCATTTATAGTTATATTAATTTTTGCGCTAGGATGCTCGTGAAAGAATAATATCATATTTTTTAAAGTGTGAATAATATGCTGCATTTTGCTTCGTCCATCGGCACATGCATCAGACATAGAACCAGAGCAATCGACAATAAGTAAGAAGTCAAGTTCTTCGACAGTTTCTTCAGTAGTAACAGCAGTAAAATTAAGTATTCCAAATTTAGCATCATCAATTGGAATAGGAATTTGTTCAATATTAATATTTCTCGTCTCAAAGCAAACTGTGTTTTGAGACAAAATATTAGCAGTAATGTCAATAAGGTTGGCCATTTTTGATTGTATAGATATTATGCTTTATAGTTAATCTGATTTATCAAAATCAATTTTTTTTTCTTCTATATAATCAATTAATTTTTGTTCAACGAATTCACTAGCTTCATAATAACCCTTAAATGATGTGACATATTGATAAGTGGAATTTTTAATTGGCACGCTGACAACAACTTTATCAGGTAAAAGTTTAATATCAAAAAATGTGCATTCGTTACCAAATTTAGTGTAAGAAATCCAATTAATTTCATTTTTAATGAGGTTCCAACCTTTTTCTTTGAATGTAGCATCTAAAATAGCAAAACCTTTATTGGCAATAGTTGAATTTAGAACTGGATCAGTTGACAGCATGTTATCGTGTGTATTCATTGTTATATTTATAACAATAGATACCTTTAAATGTGTTTATAATAAAATAATGTTTTGTAAACATACTTAAAGATAAATAATATGTTAAACTACTTAAAGAATTGCAATAAAATTTAAAAACACTTAAAGATATTTATATTATATATAAATGATTCATATTTTTTATATATTATCATTATTAGGTTTGGTTTGTGGTTTTACACCAGAATGTTCAAAATGTAAGCATTTCATTCCAAATAATAATTCTCCTTTTCTTGGGTTATGCAATATGTTTCAAGACACCGTTTATATTAATAACGAAAAAACACTTAATAAAAATCTAGCTGTTCATTGTCGAAATGATGAAAGATTATGTGGTAAAAATGGTTTTTTATTTGAGCCAATTCAATCTGATGATGTTAAAAAGAGATTTGAAAATTATGAATATATGAAAGGTATTTGCTCACATGAATATGTTGAAGAAGATGATCTGCAACAGTTAGAGTCATTAGAAAAAGAAATGATTAATGTATTCCAAAGAATGCGTAGACATAATAAAAAAATTATAAATAAAAAGTTTGGATATATTTATGCGTTGCTTAAAAAGAAGGATATATAAATATAATTATTTCAAATAAAAATAAATTGAAGATATAAAAGCTTAAAAACTATTGTAAAAAAGTAATTATAAAATGGATGAAAATATTGTTTTGACCGAAAATATGCCTATTCCACCACAAAAATCCGAAATTAAATTGGTTGATATTCCAATTAGGGATGAAAATACAGCTTTGAATGTTATGGTTAATTTTTTATCTTTAGCACAAAAGAGGGGTGTTTTTTCATTTGATGAATCAGCTAAAATATGGGAATGTATTAGAATGTTTCAAAAGGCTTAAAAGTATTTTATATTCAGTATTATTAATGAATATAAAAGTGTTTTTGGAAATATGTCAGGAGTTTTTTGAGATAATTCATCCACCAATTGTTTTTGAAAATGAAAGTATTAAAGAAAAAATAGATGAAGAAAATGGATGGCAAGAATTGTCAGATGAGGATGAACCAGAATGTGGATGCAATTTATGTCATATTACGCGTCAAATATTATCATTTATAAATCATAAGATTTATAAAAAACTAAATGGTAATAAGTTTGATTAAATATTTTCGTCAACATATTTACAACATTTAGTCAGATTTTCCGAAGCCTATAATTAATAATATTTTATTATTTTTATATTATTAATCTAAATGATTAAATGCCTCCACGTAGCCGAAGCACGAGATGAATTGTTGAAGATTTTTGTATATTATAATCTGAAATTGTTCTACCGTCTTCGCAATTACATTTATTTTTCAATAAATGATTGGACTATATCTTAAGCAAAGGTATATTTAACCTTTACCCATTGCCATTTAGTCTCTGAACTGCAACCATATCATTAAGTTTACATAAATATTCATAAGTTAAATTATATTTTTCTTCCATAGTTAATTTTATAGATTGAAATTTTTTCGATTTACATAATGGATGACTATCTATAGTATATCCTTCATATTTACCTCTTATTTTTCTTATATATTTTGGTAAGTTATAATCTTCTTCATATTTTCTATTTTTTTTATTATCTTGCGGTATCCCTTTTTTAGCATCGCTCCAAATCTTTTTTTTAATTGGATCTTGTAGTAATATTTTTAATGAATCAGACCTTTTCTTTTTAGTATATTCAGAATGTTCTGTAAATGTTCCTCCTGATTGCAAATTATAACCATTTGGTGCTAAAGTTTTATAAAAAGAAATACAAAATTGTTCAGCAATATCTTTAATTTTATGACTTACATAACATATTTTTTCTATTTTAAAATTATCTTCACCATATTTTAAGATTGCTGAATTTAAAAATCTAGAACCTTTGTCTTTGTTTAATTTTGCGCAATTTACATGTTGTTTCCATCTATTATTTATACCTTTTTTCTCTATAACTTGACCTATATATGATTTATCATTAACAGATGTTATTTTGTAAATAAATACTTTCATAATTATTATTATAATTTATCTTTAATATTATTTTAACTCAATGATTTAGGTTTTGGCTGCTGATTGCCCAATCTTTCATATTTTCACCTTACCCAAGTTGTCTCTTGGCCATTAATATTTTTCAATATTAACTTGGTAATGAAAGCTCTAAGGGTGTTCCAGCAATTTGACAATGTCGCGTCTATATGACACTAGCAGCTATGGTTTTTGAATGGTTCCATTAACAGGTTTATGATATAGTTATCCCAATTTCCTATATCCTGACTGCTTTTCCAGCCCGAGATGACGTTTAGTTGAGCTGTTTTCCGGCATGTATTAGGCGTTGCTGATCTACGGGAATCATTCCCGCCTTACGATTTCTCGTAAGGATTAGACTGTATCTTAAGCTATCGCTGAAGTTGATTAAACTTCTCAAGCCCATACCCGTGCGGTCGTTGAAAGAATACCATGTCCTCATCATAACGGATTTAGGTATTTACTTGCGGATTGTCCAATCTCAAGAGTTATTACGATAAACGAGGTCATTACCCTGTCTATTATTAAAGGTTTCCCAATAATAAGGCGTATCTTGAGCTCTAAGGAGTTTCCCGATATTATAAGGTATGTTGCATTTGTGTTATACAAATACTAGCCACTGAATTTTCACTTTTAAAAATATGAATTTGGATTCTAAAATTTTACCTGTAATCAGAGCCAAAATAATTACAGATTGTGACTTTTCTAGGCAGTTATTGTTTACCTTCTTTATCTTGAATCTTTTGTTTAACATTTTCAATTGTGTCACCTGGTTCGACTTCTAGCACGATGGTCTTACCCGTTAAAGTTTTACAAAATAACTCCATCTTATAATACATAATAATATTTTATTTTTAAGTTGTTTTATAATTAAAATTGAAAACTATTTGAAATAATAAAAGTATGATAATTTAAAAATGAATGAACAAAGTTATACTTACAGAAAGCTAAAACTAGAAAATTTAGAGTCAAATAAATTTTATACTTTTTATAGAAAAGATGGAACTGTATTCGATGGCATATTTGACAGCATAGTTGGTCAGACTTTGGTAATACGAGATTATAGAATGGGAGAAGATAAATCAGCTATAAGAACTATGCCTAAAGATTGGATGGCATATATTGAGTCAGAAGAATATAAAATAAAAATAAATAATTTTATGAGCTAATTTGTATTGATTTATCAGAAAATTGTACTTTTTTTTTAATTTTTATGTGAACTTGTTCGTTTAATATTTGAGAAGTTCGATAATTATAAATACTCTCGCAAACATCAATAAAATCACTTTTTTTTGTATTATTATTTAAATCAAAATAACTATTGATTAATTTATCAAAATCAACGAGAGAAATTTTTCGATTAAAATATATTTCTCTCTCTGTTGGTTTACCACAACAAAACAATTTATAAATTTTATTAGCTCTAGTAGGCTCGCCAAGAAATGCAATTTTAAAGTTATAAATTACATATCTTATATAGTCAGATCTTCGTTTAATTACATCAACATAAAGTTCATCAAAATAACCATGAAATTTTGTATGTGATGCAGCCTGTAAAATAAAAAAAATAAACATTTCTTTATCTAATCTGACAGTTTCGTTAAAAATATTATTATATATTGAATAATATTCTTCATTGAATTTGATGGTATTTAAAAAATTATCTATTCCTATTTTGATGATTGATTGTCTCATATTTTTATATTATAGAAATATTTAATATATTTAATAATTTTATTTTATTTTCTTCGTCATTGATGGTTTCATAATTAAACATATAAGGTTCAAGCCATTTGCTTTTAATATGTAATTGTTCTTTAATGGTAATTTTTAAATGTTTTTTTATTTTATTTCCAATATAATATTTATTTATTAAAACTTTTTCAGGAATTACAAAAAACGTTTGTTTATTATCACAATTTAACCAATAAAAATCATTATCTCCGATATCATATTGAATTTGATTTTGTTTTTGATTGATTTTTCCATCGTTTTTACATAATTGGAATAAACATTCATTGTTTTTATTCATTGATGCAACTTTTTCTTGAATTTTTAAATTATTGATTTTAAAATCATATACAGTTCCTTCAATTTCGTCATATTCAAAATTTAAAAATGTTATTTTTTCTTTTCTATAATTTCTAAAATTTTGTTCTCTTTGTTGATAAATATTTTTTGATGTATTTAATAAGTCAAAACTAAATTTATTTGTATTAATATATAATTGTATTAATTTTTCAATAATATTTTCCACTTTATAAATATTATATTTTGATTTATTAACACCAATACTAATTTTTTTTTGAGCTCCAATAATATTTTCAGGAATAATCCATATATTTTCATCTTCTACGCAGTACAATAAAATTAAACAATTTTTATATATATTATCAATATGAAAACTATATGTTAATCTAATATTATTAGTTGTTTTAACCTGAATTCCTATCCATTCATCATTTAAAATATTTTTAGGTTTAATAATAATATCAACATTACAACCGTCAAATGCCTTTATAACAAAAAAATTATCATCGAGTAATTTTTTTAATTTATTTATAACATTAAATTCTTGTTCAATATTTGAAATTTTAGATATTATATTATTTTTTATTTGCTCTTTTCTCTTTTTTCCATTTTCATTTTTTTTGCAAGAAGGACAAATTATTCCAGTGTTTCTTGATTTAAAAACATTATAAAATACATTATGATTATGACCACATGAAGCGATATAATTTAATTTAAATGAATTTTTAAATGTATTTTTTGTTATTTCATATTCATTTTTTGTTGTAATTAATTTACATTGTTTTTTATTAAATTCATCAACAATATTTTCATAACTATAAGCCATTTATTGTTTTTATATAGACTGTTATTTTTAAGTATTATTATATAATATTAATATAAGTATTTAAAATAATTATATTAAGATACGCTTCGGCTAGGAATCGAACCTAGGACCTTTTCGTTATACTGGTTAAGTAAAACAAACAGCGAAATGCTCTAACCGACTGAGCTACCGAAGCAACGTGCCGTTTTCTTTTAAAGATTTAACTGAATCATTATCAAAAATTGCTGTAAGAAAACAAAGAGGACCATTGGGAATCGCAAAACGCAGGGTACCTATTCTACCACTAAACTATGGTCCCATTTTATAGCAGATATCAGTTTCGATCTGATGTTCTTTTGGTTATGAGCCAAACGGGTTTCCTCTTCCCCAATCTGCTGCTTTTTGTGGATTCCCCACAAGTTATATAAGTGAGTTGTCTTTAAGTAATTTTTAAATATATATTATTTTTCAGTATTTGTATTTATAAATTTGAAACCTTCTTTTTCATAATGAACAATAAGATCATCTAAATTTCTAAAAATATAAATAATCATAGGATATGCATCATCTCGAGAATCTGCTACGTATGCTGTCCAACAATTTCCGTCATATCCGTCAGTACTCCAATATGTTCCATCTGGTTCATATTTAATAGTATGAATTATTGCTTTATTATTAAAATTAGTTTCAGAATGAATTTCCTCAAAATAGAAATTTTCAAAATGTTTTAATTCCGAAGCAGCTCCAAAATGTAATCCACCACAAGTAGGTAAAATAATTGTTTTTGACATATTAGATTTTAAATTTAGTTATGTAATTATTTTTATATTTATTATTCAATTTTAATAAAAACCATCAATTAAATTAATACCATGATAATAAACCAAACCTTCAAGTTTTGGATGGGATAAAACTTTATTAATTAATTCTTTCTCTCCATCTGTCAATTCAATATCTGTTAGTTCGCGTTCAATTTGTTTAATTTCTTCAAAATATTCATTATTTCTAATGATTCTTTGAACTTTCAATACATCCATTAGAATACCTCTCTCAATATCAAAATTCTTTCGTTGTTCAGATGAATATTTTTCCCAGTAATCAAGTTCATTATATTTACTTGACAACTCTTGCACTTTATTTTCAAGCTTATCAAACATTTCTTCTGAATAAGCTTCAACTTGTTTAGAATATTTAATATGTTGTGCATATATTTTAACATCATAATACTTAAATTGTTCAGGATTAGATTTTCTAGTAATTTGATGGTTGAATGAGATTTCATTTAGACTATCGATATATTTTCTGACATTTTCTCTTTTTTCAAAACGTTTATCAAGTTCTCTATAAGGAATAATAACTAATTTGTAATTGTCAGAAATTTTATTAATTTTCTCAAGTGAAATCATTTTCCTAACATCAATACAAATGGGCAAAATATCATTGAAAAGGTCTAATTCTTTGTTAAGATAAATTTCGTATTGAACACCGTAATAATTTCCGTGCACCATATTCAAAATAATAGTAATTAGTTTTAAGTTGTTTTGAAATAAGATAAATATAACATATTATATTATCATATGGGATATATTTATATGATTGAAAATATCGAAAATAGTAAAAAATATATTGGACAAACTAAATGTCAAGATATTCAAACACGTTGGAGACAACATAGAAAAATTGATAAAAAATCATTAGGAACTTGTCTTTTTAATGCATATAAAAAGTATGGAATTGAAAACTTTAAATTTAAAATTATATGTATCTGTTTTGATTCTGATACTAACTATTATGAGATAGATTATATTAAAAAGTATAATACAATTTATCCAAATGGTTATAATTTACAAGAAGGAGGAAATAATAGAAAACAAAATCAATTTACAAAAGAACTTATAAGAGAAAAACAAAAAGGAGAAAAAGGTAATAATTATGGTAAAAAATTATCATTAGAAACAAGAAAAAAAATAAGTGAAAATTTAAAGGGTATTAAAAATCCGAATTATAATAAAGAAATGTCTATTGAACAAAGAAATAAAATAAAAAATACTATGCAAAATTTTACATTAGAAAAAAGAAAAGATATTAATAAAAAAATTTCAAATAGTTTAAAAAATAAAGATAATATAAAAGTTAAAGAAAATAAACTAAGAAAAAAAGTAGCTCAATATGATTTAAATGGAGGGCTTATCCAAATATATAATAGTATATCTCAAGCGTCAAATGATATAAATGTTGATAGAATGACAATATCTCGTTGTTGCGATGATAAGTATGTAAATTACAAAACAGCAAAAGGTTTTATTTGGAAATATTATAATGATAATTAATAAGTATTTTAAAATATTTATTAATAATGACACCTGGTAAGGGACTCGAACCCTTAACCTTCAGCTTAAAAGGCTGACATACTAACCAATTGTATTAACCAGGTATTGTTTTCAGGATTCCCCCTTTCGGGTTGATACGTTGCTCTGCCACTGAGCTACTCGGGTGCCAAAAAAGAGAAATACCCGAGATGGGACTTGAACCCACGACCTACGGCTAATAATGCATTCAAATATTGCTGTATGAATCCTTTACATAATATAGTATTATTTTCTCTTTAAGTAGTTTTGACATATATATTAATGAAAAAATTGAATAATAATTTTGAATTTATATTAATTTAAAATATAAGAAAATAAATGGAAAAAGATAATATTACTTATATTATTGTACTTTCTTCTTTCAGTTCAATTATATTTCTATGTTTATGTATTAGATTTTATAGTTTCACTTATAGAGAAAATCGTGAAAATAGATTATATAATATTAGAAAAAAAATGAAAAAAAGAATAAAGCCTATTAATCTTACTATTGATGATGAAATAAAAGATAAATCAGAAATAAGGCCAGCAGAAGAAAATGTTTGATTATTATATAAATGAATTTGAGATAAGGAAAAATTATTAAAGATTTTAAAACCATCTAAGGGTAAACCGATCAAATACCTTAATTTTAGAATAATTAAGGTATGATAATTCTTTAGATAGAGCAATTTTAGGAGGTAAAAGAAGAAGATATAAATTTTAGTATTGATATAATATATGTCAGTAAGACGAAGTACACGAAATAATCCTATTGAAACTCCTGTCGAAAATATACAAGCTGAATTATCTGATAAACCTATAAGAAGACCTAAAAAATCAAAAATGTCTGCTGTTCCTGAGTCTATTCCAGGTTCAGAATATGTTTCAGACCCTAGTTTGCCGCCTTGTGAAACTGATAGCGAAGGATTAAAAGGTCAGACATTTTTGAATTTTATGTATAATCAACTTAAAAAGGGTACAAGTGTTGATGTTCCGAAAGTTTATATTATGATGGGACCTCCGGGTGCAGGTAAGTCGACGATAAAAAAATCATTTGATATTAATAATTATGTAAATATTGATTTAGATGAAATTAAAAAGATTTGTGTCAGATGTTTTCCAGGTAATTCTTCATTGGCAGGATTTGGAATAATTGGAAATTTAAAACGATTTGCAAAACAGTTGACAGAAATGGCAATTGCTGAACGTATGAATATTTTATTTGATACTACAGGTCGAATGAAAGATGTTGTTGAAAATGTATTAGATACAACTAAATCAGCTGAATATCAACAGATTTTTATAATTATTTATACTTCTCTCGAAAATTGTCTAGAGAGAGCTGCAATGAGAAATATAATTGAAAGAGATAGAGAACCGATGACATCTTCTATGATTGAAGGAGCCTATAAAAGTTTTATGGAAAAGGCAGCATCTAATGGAACTGCATCTTATTATTTAATAGCAAATAAATCATTAACTGAAGATGCAAATGAATTATATATTTTTGATAATAATAGTTCAAGCCCACATCTATTATTTAAAAGAGTTAATGGAATTGTTGAAGTCGCAACCGAAACGCCAAATTTCTATAATATGACGATAAATTCGAGCGAACCATATTTTACAATAAAAAAAAGAGGAGGTAATACCAGAAGAAAAAAAAGACACAATAGAAAAACTCGTAAATATCACTAATTTAATAAGTATTTGAATAATACATATTAAATAAAGGTCTTACTGGGATTTGAACCCAGGTTGCAAGGTTCAAAGCCTCGAATCATAACCACTAGATTATAAGACCTAAATGTATTTATTTGTCTCGCCAAAATACAAAAAACGCTCTATCAATTAAACTAGACCAAATTAATGAACTAGATAAAAGCAAATGTATTATAATAACATTTGGTCTCTTATAATTCAACCTCAAAAATGATCTCCACCCTAAAGTGCGCTTCACCTTTAAAATCTATAATAAGAAACAGTTAATTGCCAAATTATTCATTTCTGAATAATAAGAGCTTAACATCTTAATAAATATTAAATTAAATATTGCTGTGATGGATCATTCTCATTATTGGCTACCAACAATAACTTGCTGCGGAGTCCCACAACCGAGATAAAATACAAGATCCGTTTATATTATTAAAGCAATTAAGCCTTAATAAAAGTAGCTATACCTGTTTAGTTTCATAATCGAAAAATTGCTGTAAAGGATACCAACTCGTTTTCAATTAACCTCAGTTAATAATCGTCTCATTTAAACCAGTTTTATCCAGGTGCGCACTTTTAAACAAGACCGCGAGTTTATAAAATAATAAAAAGAAAAAGATGCGGTATCCTAGGGGGTTATCCCCTATATATTATATATAAGTTGTCTTTAAGTAGTTTTACTTTTATAATATAATGTCTTTATTTTCCGGATTGTTTATAAAATTTTGATGTAATTTTGTTTTACACCTTTTTTCATTTCAAACGCTGATTATTTTTCTTCTAATTTTTTTAATCTTTCATCTACAATTTGTAGAATATTATAAACAGCTTCTAAATGTGCAACAAGTTCTTGGTCGTAATATCTTGCTAATGAAACTGATTTAGAATATCTATTATTTTTAATCGCACTTTTCTTTTCAGTTAATACATCATTTATGACCTTAAAATTATGGTCTATTGAATGTTTTTTATCAATTACATCTTTTTCTTTTTGTTGTTTTTCCAATTCTAATATTCTTAATTGTAGTTGTTGTATTTCTTCAGTAACTGAACTCATCTTAAATATAAATACTATATTTTTGATTATTTATATTTCAATTTTATTATAAAATCGGCATTTGAAATGAAAAAAGGTGTAAAATGATTAGATTTATGAATATAAATATAAGTTCCTCCACATATACAATTTATTTTTGGTTTAGTTTATCTTTATTTTTCTCTCTGTATTCTTTATCCTTTTTTAATTTTTGTTCTTTATGAATGTCTTTATATATTTTACTTTTTTGACTAATTGTTTCTTTATATTATAATACAAAAAGTATTTTAATTTTGTATCATACAAGATGCTCAAGTGCGGGCTCGAACCGCAGGCCTTCGGCTCATAAGACCGATGCTCTAACCAACTGAGCTACATGAGCGTTTCTTGCTGACATCTTTTTATTAATAGTGCCGTTAGACTATATTTCCTTGATTGCTGTAAGATGTCTTTATTACATATTATATAGCTAATATGTCTTTAAGTTGTTTTCAAATATATATTATTATCTACCTTTTGGAAAGGCAGATATACGACAACTGTAGGATTTGAACCTACGCGTGAATTTCACAACAGATTTCAAGTCTGTCTCCTTAACCACTCGGACAAGTTGCCATTTAGTTCAGGTTTCATATTTTTGCACCTTATACCACTCGGCCATCCAGCTTTTACACTGAAGTTGGATTCGCAAAGCAGTATCTGCAAGCCTTATAAACAAACGCTTGATAATCAAACAATTTAGTTGCTGTATGAAACCTTACAATATATATACATATTATCTCTTTAAGTTGTTTTATTTTAGTATATATTTTACACACAATTATATAGAAAACAAATATGTAAAATGGACAATATAAATATAAACTAAGTTTTAACTTATATTGAGAATAATATTATGATTTATATTCACACTAAACTTATCATATTAAATTTTATTTAAGATATTTTAATATAATATTATTTTATTTAATTTATAGCTTCAATAAAGTATGTTTTGCCAAATCAGTTGTTAATGTTGAATCTGTTACTAAATAACTGCTTCTTTCTGGTTGTAAATTTATTGCTTCAGTTAAGACTTGTGGAGTCTTTGTAAAACCATTCCATAAAATACTAAATACTGGCATACCTATTTGATTATTCATAACCATTAAAGGTTTGTAAGTTATTAATGTAAATACTGTTTCACCGTTATTAGCATAAAATAATTCTCGTCTAAATGTATTCGCAATTGTTGAGTTTCCATATAATAATGTAAATGTAGCATTACCAATATCATTTACAAAGTCTGTATCATTTTGCCATGATAACGAATTTACTTCAATTGCATTTAATAAATTATCAAACATATTAGAATTAAAATCAACACCTGTTGTAATACTTGGAACTTGAATATCTACGTATTGCCTTGATGAAAAAGTTAAGTTTGTTCTTAAAGTTGTAGCATCAAAGTCTACTGCTGTGTTATTTTCGTATTTATATACTCTTCTATATAACACTTCTGGGTTTGCATAAGACAAATTATTCTTAACAGTGTATAAGATTGGGTATGAACCAGGACCAGCTAACATATTAAAGGTCATTTCTGAACGAACCATATTCACATTAGTTAATGTAAATTTAAATGGAAACCATTTGTTTTTATCTGATGTATTGTAAAAAGATTCATTTTCAGCATCTGTTTCATTTGATGAATATCCGATAACACTTATCGGTTGTCTTACCATAAATTTAATACCACTGTTTATATTCGATGATACTAAAGTCATATTACTTGATAAATCATTAACTAATGATGTTATATAATTGTTATATACATTTTTAATAAAATCTCCATTGCTCTTATATAAATCAACTATCATTTTACTTCCAAAAAAGCTTATAAATTTCTTATCTGCATTCGCATTATATACTAAATCTTTTTGTTTTCTTATACTATTAGAAACTATTTTCATTTTCATATTATTAACTAAGTTATTACTGGTATCAACTGTTACATTATATGAATTATATGCTACATCTTTATATGTTATATTAGTAAATGGATTAACACAACCACTTACATCTGTTATACTATTAATATTTGGCATATATTTTACAATACGATTTCCTGAAAAATCACCAGCAGAATAATTATATGGAATAGAAATGTTATTACCAATTCCCATTGTTTCATACTTATAATAAGGTGGTACAGAAACATAATAATGAACTTTATTAGAAGTTGGTACATCTGTTTTTAATTTAATATTATGAACACCTATATTCACACCTTCATTTTGTGCTCTTTCTAAATTTAATTCGTGAGTAGAAGCATCAATACGAGTATATGAAGGCCCTCCAATAGCTCCAATAATTGACTCAGGATTTCCAACAAAATTTAAGAAATTAGATGGAGCAGTTGTAGCAGTTTTAGCTTTTGTAACAATAACAATTGTTTCTCCAGCATCTTGTACCCATTTAATTGAATAGACCATAGAGTTTTGAGTAAAAGAATTATTTAAATTATTTGACTTTAACTTAATTCTTGAACTTCTAATTTTCATAGGACCATCTAAATATCTAATTGAATTATCACCACTAAATTTGATTAAATCATAATCTTTTAATGTTTTATTTAATGGATACAATGCTGGATTTAACGAGGCGCCTGGTGATTGGTCAGCAAAACTTTCTGGACCCAATGGATTAGTTATTGTTATTATTACATCATCGCCTACTACATTAATTGCTTTACTTCTTGATTCAGAAGAGTTTGGCATAGAAAAATTAAATGTAATTTGTAATCCAATATCTGATGGATTAGTATCACTAACATTTCTCTTTAGGTCATTTAAATTGAATACAGCTCCTGAATATATATTATTAAATGTCTGAGACAATGAATTACTATTTTTTGTAATAGTAAAAGTAGCATTGATTGCAGGTCTAACTATGTTATAATATTGATTAATACTTGTACTTGATGTTGTAGAAGGATGACCATGGCCTCTATATCTATTCAAAGAAAATGTTCTACTATATAAATCACTATTGGTATATTGGTAAGGACCTAATGTAGTTATTTCGCTAGCAGTTCCAAGTGTATTATCTACCAAATTCCATGCTAATAAATCATTTTTCAAATTAAATAATTGATATGAACCGAGTGGAATTACAGAACTAGTATTAGCTTTATCTACATAAACACCATTTTTCATAGTTATTGATGGGATATTTGGTTCACATTCCATAAACGTTTCTGTATATGTAGAGCCAATAGTTTCCCTCATTCTAATAACATCCTTTTTAATGTTAGAAATTAAAAATTCGCCAACATAAATATAGTTATCATTTATTCCAATAGTAAATACCGCATTATTAGGGTCTGTTGTTTTAACAACCTTAATAGTAATATCATTACCATCTATCGAACTAACTATGCTATAATTTGTCGGTGTTTCCCAACTTCCTGAATTAATAGTGTTATATAAATTATTTATATCTAAAAATTTATTATTTAATTGTGTGGCACCATCTGTATTAATTGATACTAATGAAGTTTTACTAGATAAATCTGTTCTACTACTTGTTGTATTAAATGTCTTCAAAGAAAATACTTGTGATGCATAATCCATAACAAGAGGAATATAATAATAAGGTTTATCTAAAGTAATACTGATTTGATTTGCTTTAATTAATGTGGTTTCTATATCAGCTTGACCAGGCAACAAAGTATCATTTATATTATTAACAATTGGTTCAACTGGATTATAATCAGTATCATAATAAGTATAATAAACACTTCCTGAGACAGTGTTAGAAATATTTGACCATTCATTAGTATTCATATTTTTCGATTGTGTTGTAACTAATAATTCTTTAAAGTCATTTTTATTTAATACCCCTGAAAATGTTAAAAAATGAGATGGATTTGTTGGAGATATTGTTTCATAGGATTGTGTATAGAAATTAGTTGTTGTTCCATTTGGAGTTCGTATATCTCTACTTAAATTAGTTCTAATAATTGCTCCATCTGATTTTTTTCTAATCGCATAATTATTTGTTAATGATGTAATATTGGGCGTTATTATCTTATAATTGATATATTGTGCAAATGGTATATTAAATTTACAAATATATTTTTTTGTAGTAGTATACATAATAACCTCGTGGGTAGACGTTGAATATCCACTATTAACTCTAAAAGTATAATCAGATGTTGGAACTACACTTATTGATATGGTATCTGATTCTGTTCGTATTACATCCATTTCAAAATCTGAAATTGTTGTTTTATAATTTACATTAGGATTGTCACTATAATTATATATAAAATCACATAAATCATTTAATTGAGATGACTCACTAGCCTGAGTTTTAGTTGTAAAGTTAATTGTATAGTTTATTGAAATGTCACTATCATTTTTTATATATTCATTAAAAATATCTTCATCATAATTTGGAAATCTATTTATACTTGCATAAGCAGCATTAGACGATGAAACTAAGTTACTGTTATTATCAGATAATTCTGACGTCCACCCTTTAGATATTAATTCAGAATTAAAACTTAAGTCAGTTAAAGTTTTTGTTTTTAAGTATTGTCTTAACTCACGAACAGTTTGATTAAAATTAGGAGTAGTATTATATAAAACAATATTATTTTCAACGAAGTCAACACTTTCATTATCACTGGTGAAAAATGTGTTTGGTTGAGATAATAGATTTACCCCAGTTGTTATTTTCCATAATTGAACAACATTATTGGAAACATCTGATGGTAATTGTGATTGGTCAAAAGAATAACTAAATTTAGAAGCATCGTTGGTATAATTGCTATTAACAATTGCATTAGATGAAACTAAATTTAAAGTTGTATTACTACTATCTTTAAATTTTATATTAGATAAACTTGATGATTCAATAACTTTTTGCCATCCGAAAGAAACATTTGGTTCAGTGCATAAATCATCATCAAGTCTTGATAAGCCAGATGGAATAGTATCATTTTCATAGTAAACATTTATATCCAAACCAGAATCATTAGAGCTAGCTGTTTTTAAAGCTCTACTTTGTACACTATGAGAATTCATTTGTAAAACTCCATCAACTCCCGCTTCTAATTCTGATAATTTTTCACGTCCATTTGAAAGAACCACTCTATTATTTGAAATGAAAGAGGATAGACCATTGGTTCCTGTAGTTAATGATAGTTCTCCTGAAGATAATGATAAATTATGTGAACCATCGACCCAATCTCTCATATAAATTAAACTATCTTTCAATTCAGAATCGTCAATAGTAGCTAAGTCATATGATGTATCCGAAAATTTATAACCAGAATTAACATTTGTATCTACCTCTACTTTAAATTCAAAATTTGGTTGAATTTCTGATTTATATTCATCCGAAACAATAGTTTTGAGAGAATCTATTGACATATCAGAGTTTGGTAACAAAAATTTGCTATCATCTGACTCTATAGATGAACTAACTGTTTTAGTCTGATTGTTTAGCGCTAATGAATTGGTTTCATGGAATAATGGTAAATTTTTAATGTGAGTATCAGCATCAATAGGATTAGTAATAGGATTAAAAGGAGCTAATGTAACTGGTGACAAATCATTTTCATTTAAAGTGTCGCCAACAAATAATTTAGTTTTTACTGGATTAGAATTTAATGAAATTTCTACTTTAAATATACCAATATCTTTTTCTTTATCAAAATCAAATGTATTAGCACCTGATAATCCATCATCATTTGAAATAGATTCAGCTGTTCTTTCAGTTATTGTAAAGTGTTGTGTTATAGGAATAACAGTGTTAGAATAGTTGCTCCAAATAGGCTCACCTGTATCTGAATTAATTCCAGAAACATATTGGGTATAATTTTTACCAAAAGCTTGTGTTGTATTGAAATTGGTATCTTCTTGCATATATGTAGTGTAAACATTAGCATTTTGCATATCAACTATATTGGTCTTTGTATTATATTGCGAATTAACGGCATATTGAGCAACTGCATTGCTATCAGAACTATCAAAAATAGCTTCAACTGTTCCATCTAAACTAGATAGATTTGGTTCAATTGATGTATTAACTTTAACAATAGTATCATAAATAGATGTAGATGTATTATCTACTGAAAGAGTAACTTCATTATTATTAGAGGATGGTTTAGATAATTTTGTTGAATTAGAATCAAATGTGACAGTATTGTTTTTATAAACCGATGCTAAAACAGCATCTTGTTCAATTGTATCAGCTGGATAACATACCGGCATAATTTGATTTCTATCATTTGTAGAAGGTTTAACTACTTTATAATCTTGTAATGTTTGTGCATCGGCTGTAGATAAAGTCTTGCCTGTCACTAATAATTTCACAATATTAGTCTCGGTTGATTCGAAACCTTTATAATTTGGATTAGGGATGTTATGACAATGAGCGTAGACATCTGTTATTCCACTTCTGTTTGCAATTATTCCAGACATTATATTATATCTAAATAAAAAAATATAATACAAAAATAATAAATATAGTTGAAATTTAAAAAAAAGTTATGAAATTGTTATCAATTAATATGCTTGAATTATTATTTTCTAAAGATGGAGTCAAACCGTTGGTTTCTTCTTTATGTTCTTCTTTATTTTCTTCTTTATGTTCTTCTTCTTGTCTCAAACTGTTATTAAGTTTTTTAATTTTGTTATTTTTTTGTTGTATAATCATATTTCTTTGCTGTATTAATTTTAATGCTAAATTAACATTATATGACTTCTTTTTTTCATGGTTTTTATTAAAATCAAAGTTAGTGTATAAAGCTGAACTCATTAATATAATATAATAAAATATTATATTAAAAATTATAATTCAAGTTATTTATAAACTTTATATCTTTTGTATTGTTTATTTATCTTCTTGATATAATTCTACTGCGTTGATTAAGTGCTGTAAATTTTTTAGTTTTAGTAGTTGCGTTAGTAAGTTGTGATGATGTAATTGTATTTATATTTGTAGCTGGTGAAGATAATACTAAATTTTTAATTTCAATTCCTACAAAAGAACTTTTACTAAATTTTAATGTATAAACTATTTTACCTTGATTGTCAATTTTCAAAGGAGTTGATGATGAGTTATTAGATACATTTACATTTATAATTATATTATTTATTCCATTATAATTAACACTTTCATTTTGTGTAACAATAATATTAGAACTTCCATCATTATTTATTGTAACCAAACCGGTATTATTTACACTAATAACATTAATATTTGATGTATTATATATTAATAATGATTCATCATTTTCACTTGTTATTCCTAAATTAAATGGTTCATCGCCTTCTTGTTTATTTATATTTAATAATGGAATATTAACATCAGGATTTTTCTTATCAATGAATAAATCTAAATTGAGTTTACCTTCTTTATAGTTATTATTTTCTAATTGTTTAACTTCTAATTTAATAGGGGTAAAAGGACTTGACCGAATTATATTTACTGTTGCGCTTGGGTCAATTTGGATATAAGATGAATCGAAAATAAAAGTGTATGGTATTAAATTTCTTTCAACGTCAGATTGAATTTGATAAGTAGTTAATAAGTTAAAGTTATTGTCAGCTTTATATATTTTTCTAATACTTGCTATACCAGCAGTAATACTCGGTTGATATTTATTTATAACCAAACTTACTTGAATAAATGAACCGTTATTATTTTCATCATCCAATTGTCTAATAGTTATATTAATTGAATTAGTATTTGCATTTAAAATAGAAACTAAACCTGCTGAATTAATAGATATATATTGAGTTCCACTATATTCAAAAGTAAATGGAATGTTATTGTTGCTTTGGATTCCGTATTCATTAAATAAATTAAATTCTGTATCAGTTCTGTATGTTTTATTTAATTCATCAGTATTATTTATTGTAATTACAGTTGTGTATTTGTTGACTGTTAATGTTAACTCTTTTACATAGGTTGTGTAATTGTCATTGCCTAATTGACTTACTCTTAATGTGATAGGTTGGATTGTTGCTCTTAATATTGTTACAATACCATTTGAATTAATTGTCGCATAAGACATATCTAAACTCTCATAAGTAAAAGGTATTATATTATTGTTAGATATTACACCATATTCAGAAATTAAATCAAAAATCATATTTGTATTAAACACTTTTACAATTCCACTTGCGTCGGATATAATATTTGTAACGAATTTATCAATATATAAATCCAATGTAACTGTTTTAAACTTATAAAAGGTTGATTCCAATTTGTTTACTTTTATTTTAACAGGCACATCTGGTCTAGCATTTAATATGGTTGCTATACCTAAATCATTTATGGTTAAATAGTCTGTATTTAAACTTTCAAACGAATAAGACGCATCACTGTTGCTTGTAATTTCATATAAATCAATAACATTAAATGAACCATCTAGATTATAATTTACTCTAACATTATTTGAATTTCCAGCTGTTATATTAGTTTCTAATTGTGGATTAATTTTTAATTGTAAATTTGTACTAACATCTTGATATATATTACTTGTTTGAGAAACTGTTATCGTAATAAATTCTTCATTCAATGTTCCTTCTAACATATTTACGGTACCATCTTGTAAAATATTAATTTTTGTACTTGTAGTTGTAAAAATAATGGTGTCTTGTGAATTGTTTGTTGTTATATTATATTCATTTATTAAATTAAAACTATTATCAATTAAATTCTTAGTTGTTTCTGATTTATTTAAAGATATTGTATTAGGTAATTTTGCAATGTTTAAAGTGATAAGTTCATCATCGGCAGCATATGTGGGCGTTGTTGTTTGATATGCTCGTATAGTAACCGTTCCTGGCAACAAAACATTGACATATCCTGTATAAGTATTAATATATGCTATATTTGTATTTAATGATTCATATTTAATTGTTGTTTCATTATTTGATGTATCTATTGTAATTAGATTGTTTATATAAAAATCACCATCCGCATATGAATGATTAATTATATTTGAAGTGTTTATTTTCATATTGGATAATAATTTTTGAACAACTGTTAATGGAATACTTAATGTAGCAGATGTATAATTTTCTGTAGCAGTACTTGTAATAATAATATTTGTATTTCCAGTAGTATAATTATCAATATTAATTATTCCAAAATCATTTATAGTTGCGACTAATGTATTTGTAGATGAAAATGAGTAATTAAAATTTTCAGGATTTGTATTTGTAAAAATTAGTTCATTAAATATAATATAATTACTAGAATCAATATAATTAGTCAAGCTTGATTTATTTGCTGTTAATATTGAAGATTTTTTGTTTATATACAAATCTAATGGAAGTGTCGATGCTGAGGTATAATTGTTTGATTGAGAAATAGATACAGTTATTTGAATAGGACTAGATGGACTAGCCTTTGTAATAGATACATTTCCGAGTGGATCAATATCAATAAATCCTGATGGCACGTATGAAAAGATATAATTTCCACCTATATTATCAGTTGTAATGTTAAATAATGTTAATACGTTAAATGTATCTCCAAACGTTACAGTTTTTAATATATCATGTGTTATAGTTGATTCTTTTCTATAAATATCCACATTTATAATGACTTCTCCATAAGTAAAATTATCAGTTTCCTCTTGAGATATAGTAATAAATGTTGAACCCGCTGATTTTATAATTAGCCTTTGATTTTCATTTACTTCAACAATTGATTCGTCTTGCACATTATATGAGAGTAATGAATCTGTATTATTTGAAGTTAAAGTAATCCATTGTGGTATATATAATCCAACTTGATTATTAGGAACATATTCTAATTCTATATCTGACTCATATTGTATAATAGTTTTTTGTTTTTCAATTACTAGTGTTATATCAATCGAATTTGCTAAATAATTTTCTGTTTGTATTTTTGATATTCTAATAGTTAAACCAGAAGTATTTGATTTTAGAATAGTAACATATCCAGATGTATCAATTATAGCAGATGAACTGTCTAAACTTATGAAGTCAAAATTAGTTTCATTGTTATTAGATATAATATTTAACTCGTTTAAGATATTAAATGATAAATCACCAAAAACTTTAGTAAATATATTAGACGATATATCAATTGTTGTTATAGAACGACCTATTTCCATAGTTATCATTTTTGTTCCACCAATATAATTATCCGTTCCAATTTGCGATACATTAAATTTAGCAGTTCCTTTTCTTATTATGGTAATAAAGCCGTTTTCATCAATTCTAGCATATGACGGATCTAAATGTTCATATAGAAAAGATGTTTCATTGTTATTCGATGTGATATTTGCTATACTGTTTAAGTCTATGATATCTTCTCCATATGTTGTATTTACTAGAGTATTTGCATTTATAACAGTATTAACCTGATTTATTATTATAGTTATTTCTTTTGTAGAAGGATTGTAATTATTAGTAGAAATTTGAGATATATTAAATCTAGCTATTCCAGCTTTTATCATAGTCACATTACCACTTGTATCAATTGTCGCAAAAGATGGATCCAAAGATTCATATGAAAATGATGTATCATTATTATTAGTAGAAATATTAAGTTCATTTATTAGATCAAAAGATGATTTGCTATATGTTTTAGAGAGTAAATTTGATGATGAATCTATTATTGTATTAGTTTTATTAATAATTAGTTTAATTTCTTTTGATTGTGCTAAATAATTAGTTGTTTCAGATTTAGTAACTAATAATCGAACATTATCATTAGCACGTAATATAGTAACAATGCCGCTACTAGAATCGATAATTGCGTATGACGGATCTAAAGATGAATAAGTAAATGTATTTTCAATGTGGTTTGCACTAATATCTAATTCAGATTTTAAATCAAAAGAATTCTCTCCATAGGTCTTTGTAATTTCGTTATTTAAGGATGAAATAGTTGTTTCTGCTCTATTTATTATTAATGTTATTTGTTTAGTTGATTGTGTATAGTTATTAGATTGTGCTTGAGAAACAGCAATAGTTAAACCAGGACTAGGCTTGGCTTGTAATATTGTAACATTTCCTGAAGAATCAATTGATACAGCAGACGCATCAGACGAAGCAACATGATATGTAAATATCGATTCAGGATTGTTTGATGTAATATTATAATCAGCAATTAGATTAAATTTATTAGCACCAAATGTTTTGGTTAAATTGTTTGACGAATCTATAACAGTTGTTGCTCGATTAATCGGAATTGTAATTTCTTTTATAGATTGAAGGTAATTAAATGATACAGGTTGTCTAATTGTGAATATGACGCCAGGTGTTAATTTACTCTTTAAAATAGTTACTATTCCATTTGAATCAATTGTAGCTGAGGATGGGTCAGAACTTGAATAAATAAAATTAGTTTCATTATGATTAGATGTAATATTGTAATCAGATAATAAATTAAAAGAAGCATCATTAAATGTTTTTATAACATCTGAATTATTTATTTTTATTTCATTTGAAGCTTTATTAATTGTCATAAAAAATTCTTTGGACGCTGATAAATAATTGGTTGAAGAAGCTTGTGTAACTATAAATCTAACTGGATTATTTGAAAAGTCTAAGTCATAAGTTGATTGTTTTATTGTAACATCACCATTAGAATATATTGTAGCATAAGAGGGGTCTAAACTAGAATATTCAATATTCGTTTCCATATGTTTTGAGTTAATATTTAGTAATGTACCTAAGTTAAATACTCCATCTCCATATGTTTTTGTTATTTCATTAAAAGTTGATGAAATATTATTATTCGCTTTTTCGATAGTCAAACTAACAGTTTCAACTATTCTTGTATAATTAGTTGTTTCTGGTTTTGTTATGGTGAATATAACTGGATTGTTTGAGCCATCTATGTTAAATGTAGATTTTATTATTGAAATATTACCGCTTGTATCTATAGTTGCAAATGATGCGTCAGATGATGTAAAAATGTAATCTGTTTCTATATTGTTTGATGATATTTTATAAGTTGTTAGCAGATTAAATGACAAACTGCCGAATTTTTCAATTTTTGATGATAATTCTTTACTTATAGTAGATGTAATTTTATTTATAGTTAATAATATTGATATGGGTGTTGCTGATAAATAATTGGTTGATTCATTTTGAGATATAGTTATTATAACTGGATTATTTGAACCGTCTGAATTTATTGTTGACTTCAATAACGTAATATTACCGCTTGTATCTATAGTTGCAAATGATGCGTCAGATGATGTAAAAATGTAATCTGTTTCTCTATGTTTTGATGTTATGATAGCAGATGAATTAATATTAAATATATTATTACTATATACTTTAAATATTTCTGGTTTATCTGATAATATGGTATTAGATGCTTTTTCAATTGTCAATGAAACTTCTATTGGTTCTGCTGCTAGATAATTATTTGAAATTCCTTGTAATATTGTAAAAACCACTGGAGTATCTACTCCATTAAAATCTATTGTAGATTCGCGGATAGTAATATTTCCACTTAGATCTATTTCTGCTTTTGATGTATTTGAACTTGTAAAAATAAAATTAGATTCATTATGACTAGAATCTATACCGTAAGCAGTTATGATGTTAAAAATATTATCAGTATATTTTTTTGAAATACTTGTTTTAGTTGAAGTAATAGAATTTTCAGATTTATTAATAGTTAACGAAACTTCTATTGGCTGTCCAGCTAGATAATTAGTTGATTCTGGTTGTGAAATTGTAAATATTATATTATCTATTGTAGTTTGTAGTATAGTAATATAACCATATTCATTTATTAAAACATTTGAATTATTAGAACTAAATATTAAATTTGTTTCATTGTGACTTGAATCAATTTCATAAATATCAATAATACTGAATGGAACATTATCAAATTGTTTGTTATAATTTGAATTTATTGAAGTAATAGAATTATTTACCTTGTTAATTGTTAAAAAAACTGTTTTAGATTCTGCTTTTAAATAATTTGTTGATTCAGGTTGTGAAATTGTAAAAAATACAGGATTATCTACTCCATTAAAATCTATTGTAGATTCGTGGATAGTAATATTTCCACTTGGGTCTATTTCTGCTTTCAAATCATTTGAACTTGTAAAAATAAAATTACATTCATTATGACTAGAATCTATACCATAAGCACTTATTAAATTAAAAGAATCATCAGTATATTTTTTTGAAATACTTGTTTCAGTTGAAGTAATAGAATTTTCAGCCTTGTTAATTGTCAATGAAACTTCTATTGGTTCTGCTGCTAGATAATTATTTGACGCTCCTTGTGATATTGTAAAAACCACTGGAGTATCTACTCCATTTAAATCTATTGTAGATTCTCGCATAGTAATATTTCCACTTAGATCTATTTCTGCTTTTGATGTATTTGAACTTGTAAAAATAAAATTAGATTCATTATGACTAGAATCTATACCGTAAGCAGTTAGTAAATTAAAAGAAGCATCGGTAAATGTTTTTGTAATAGTTGTTTCATTTAAAGTAATTAAATTTTCAGCCTTATTGATTGTCAACGAAACTTGTATTGGTTCTGCTGCTAAATAATTGTCTGAACCTCCTTGTGAAATTGTAAAAACTACTGGATTATCTACTCCATTTAAATCTATTGTAGATTCTCGCATAGTAATATTTCCACTTAGATCTATTTCTGCTTTCAATTCATTTGAACTTGTAAATGTGAAATCAGATTGGTTGTGGCTTGAATCAATGCCATAAGCACTTATAATATTAAATAACTCAGAATTAAATGTTTTACTAATAGAACTAGGTTTTGTTATAATAATATTATTAGAGGATTTATTAACCTTAATATTTATTGTTTTAGATGCTGATAAATACAACGAAGTTTCCGCTTGGTTTATAATAATATCAACTCCATCTGTATTAGCTTTTAATATATTAACTAGGTTAGTGGTTGAATCAATTATAGCAGTTGTTGTGTCTAAACTATTATATGAATATATATTTGGTGTTTGAATATTATTAGATGATATGTCAATAGCTGTTTTTAAATCAAACTCAGGAACACCAAAATTTGTTATCAATGGATCTGTAGCAACTCTAATTTCATTAAATGCTCTTGTTATGTTTAATGTAAATGTTTTGCTTATCGCAGCATTATAATTTAGTGTTGATGGCTGTCCAATTGTAATAATCGCAGAACCTACACCTTTTATATTAATGATTCCGCTTAAGTTATCAATTTCTGCAAGTGATGTATTGTTACTTGAAAATGTATAATTATTTATACTGTTATTTGATGATATATCAGTTAATGTCCTTATATCAAATGGTGAATTATATGATGGACTTAAATATTGTATAGATGTACTTGTACTACTTAACGATATAGAATTATTTGCTTTCTTGATTATTAATGTTAGTTCTTTAGTAGCTTTTGTATAGTTATCAGATTGTTCTTGAGAAACAACGATAGTTAAACCGGGACTATCTAGAGCTTTTAATATTGTAACATTACCGGAAGAATCAATTGAAACAGCAGATGCGTCAGATGAAACAACTTGATATGTAAACAACGAATCTGGATTATTTGATGTAATATTATAATCGGTAATTAGATTAAATATATTATCACCAAATGTTTTGGTTAAATTATTAGATGAATCTATAAGAGTTGTTACTCGATTAATATTTAATGTAATTTCTTTCATATCTGATGCAGTATAGTTAGTTGAATCGTTTTGAGAAACAATTAGTCGAGCAGGATAATTTGATAAAGTAGGTCTGATAAGTGAAACGATACCATTTTCTTCATCTATGGTAGCATAAGATGGATCTAAACTTGTGTAATTAAATGTACTTTCTTTATTGTTAGATGAAATTTTAGAAACAGCATTAATATTAAATGTTCCACTGCCATATACTCTAGAAAGTGTATTAAAAGATATATCAATAATTGTTGGTTGTTTTTTAACAGTAAGTTCTATATTTCTTAAATCATACGCATAATTATTAGTAGCTTGTTGAAACACATTTAAGTATATTTTAGATGGTTGTCCATTTTGATAATCAGGTGTTTTAATAATATTAACATATCCACTTCCATCTATTGTTACAGACGATGGATCTGAACTAGAAAATTCTAAAGATGTTTCATTATTTGATGTTTCGATATCTAGTTCACTTATTAAATTAAATGAATTATCAATTCCAAATATTCTATCTATTTTATCTGTATCAATAAGTATATATGAATCTTGAGGGTCTACTTCCATAATAAATGTTTTGTTCATAGAAAGATAATTAGTAGTTTCTATTTGAGAGATATTAAATGACACATCGTTTGCGCTTAATATATTTATAATTCCGCTACTAGCATCGATATATGAATATGTTTCATTTGAACTAGAAAATATAAAAGTAGTTTCATTATTACTTGAATAAAAATTTGTAGCATCAATTAAACTAAATGGTCCATTTCCAAATTTTCTAGTAATTATATCAAAAAACTTATCAAATTTATATGATAATATTGGACTTATTTTTTCAACAACTATATTAATTTGTCTAGATGACGATAAATAATTATCAGTTTGTATTTGAGAAACTGTAAAAAATATTACATTTGAAGAATCTATTGTCGATTTAAGTATATTAACATTTCCACTTAAATCAATTGTGACATATGACATATCTGAACTAGCATATATAAAGTTAGTTTCAATATTATTTGATGATATATCCATTATATCTTTTAGATTAAATGAACTATCTCCGTATTTTTTTATAAGCTGTTTTTCATTAGTTTTTATTATTGTTTCTGTCTTTTCAACAGTCATAAAAATTTGCTGAGATGTTGGTAAATAATTTGTTGTTCCTATTTGTGATGCTGTAAAAACAACTGGTTCATTTATAAGAGTCGACTTTAAAATAGTTACATCACCATTATCATCAATAGATGCGTATGATAAATCAGAACTGGTATACTTTATTAATGATTCTTTATGATTTGAGCGAATATTTAACTCCCTTTGTAAATTAAATGATGCAACTGTAAATTTTTTTGTTAATATATTTGAAGATAAATCAATTATTGCGTTATCTTTATTAATAACAAGATTTATAATTTTATTTACTGAATCTAAATAATAATCTGTTCCCGGTTGAGAAACTGTTATGGAGATACCTGAACTATCATCAACAGCGCTTCGAATAAAAATATTTCCATAACTATCAATTTCTATAGCAGACGAATCTGTAAAGAAATTAAATGGATTTATTAAATGATTAGATGATATATCGTAAGTTGTTAATAAATTAAATGATGTATCATTATATTTTTTTGTTATACTATTGAATCTAGAACTGATAATATTAGGTGCTTTTGCAATATTCATAGTAACTGTTTTATTTGCAGCAGCATTATAATTAGGAGATTCAGCTTGGGATATTGTAAATGTTACTTTTCCTGTAGTACCTACTCTTAATATATTTACATTTCCGCTAGCATCTATAGTTGCGGATGAAGCATCTGATGATGAATATGTAATTAACGATTCTTTATGATTAGAACGTATATTTAAGTCTGTTTCTAGATTAAATGAAGGGTCTGTAACTGTTTTATTAATTATATTGGCAGATAAATCTATATTGGCAGTCGCTCTAGAAATATTCATAGTAACTGTTTTATTCGCAGCAGCATTATAATTAGGAGATTCTCCTTGGGATATTGTAAATATTACTTCTCCTGTAGTACCTACTCTTAATATATTTACATTTCCGCTAGCATCTATAGTTGCTGATGAAGCATCTGATGTTGAGTATGTGAATGGGGTCACAGTATTATTTGAACGTATATTTAAGGCTGTTCTTAAATTAAACGACGGGTCTGTAACTGTTTTATTAATTATATTGGCAGATAAATCTATTATAGCATCTGCTCTAACTATATTTATAGTTAACCAATTTGAAAGTGTACTTTCTCCTAAATAATTACCAGGTGAGTGATAAATTGATATTTTCGGATTTGTACTATTTCTAGATAATACTGTGATTATATCATTTGTATTATTTATACTTAATGTTGAAGTTTCAGATGTAGAAAAAGTTATATTATTTATAGATGCACCATTACTTGACGAAAATCCAAAAGCACTAAATGGAATAACACTTCCTACTTTTATATTATCAAGAGTTCTAGTTGAAAATGTTAAAACAGGTGTTCCTCTTGCTGTAGTAATTCCTAAAGTAAATGATGCACAGGTGTTCCTCTTGCTGTAGTAATTCCTAAAGTAAATGATGCTGCTAAATAGTTAGGTGATTCAGCTTTACTAATTGTTATATTACCTGCATTTCCTGCAGCATTAGGAGTTATATTAATTTTTCCTGTTAATATACCATTAATTATTTCAGCTGTTGCTCTAGAAATATTTAAACTACTAGCTAAAACAGTATTACTTTCAGTATTAATTGAGTTAATATTAAGAATATCATAAATATTAAAATTTGTATAAAATGGTGTTGTTCTCCATGTTATTGTATTTGAACTATAAGAACCTGTAAGAGGTGCTATGTCTGATATAGTCGGAAATGTTAATATTAAGAATATCGTAAATATTAAAATTTGCATGAAATGGTGTTGTTCTCCATGTTATGGTATTTGAACTATAAGAACCTGTAAGAGTTGATATTTCTGATATAGTCGGAAATGTGTATGATGATTTTTGTTGAACTGTTATAGGTGCTGCTTTTTTATTTATTATCATAGTAATAGTTAGTTTATTTGATGATGAATAATTATCTGATTCTGGCTGTCTTATATTAATACTAAAACCGTTAGGCGATGCTGATAAAATGGTTGCAATATTTGTTGGTGATATTGTAATTGCTGATGACCCAGATAAATCATAAATAAAAGAACCTGGATTTGTAGATGTTATGCCATATGCTGTAAGAATATTAAATGAAGGATCTAAAAAAGTGTACGTTTTTGATGTGCTAGTTGAAGAGATTGTACTCGCTGCCTTATTAATAGTTAACAATATAGTTTTTTCTGTAGCATTATAATTTGTAGATAAACCCTGAGAGACTATCAAACGTGCTGGTTGTCCAGATAATGTTGAACTAACTAATGTAACAATTCCACTATTATTTATAGTAGCGTATGATGGATCTAAACTACTATATGTTAGCGAAGATTCTAAATGATTCGAACTAATGTCAGCAGCATCTATTAAATCTACAGTTCCAGAGTTAAAATTTGCTGATATAGAATCTGATGCTGTAATGCTAGCAGTAGCTTTATTTATGATAAGTGTTAAAATTAAGTTATTTGATACCAAATAATTTTTGCTAGCGGATTTAGATACAGTAATGGTTAATCCTGAACTAGAGGTAGAATTACGCATGGTTACATTACCATTTGTATCTATTGTTGCGAAAGATGGATCTGACGGTGTAAATATATAATTTGATTCAGGATTATTGCTACTTAAATCATAAGCATCATTATTAATTAAATTAAAATTACCTGAACCAAAAACTCTAGATATTAAAGTAGTATTCGTATTAGAGTAAATAGAACTAGTAGATTTATTAATTGTCATACTAATTTGTATTGGTACTGCTATATCATAATTATCTGTTCCTTCTTGTGATATTGTAAAAACTACTGGAATATCTACGTCATTTGAATTTATTGTAGTTTCGCGCATATTAATATTTCCACTCCCATCAATTTCAGCTTTTAATATATCTGAACTATTATAAGTGAAATTATTTTCTTTATTATCTGATGAAATAGATATAATATTGTTTAAATTAAAAGAACCAGAACCAAATGTTCGAGAGAAAGATGTAGCGGTTGACCTAATACTATTTGGCGATTTATTAATTATTAATGTAATAGATGTAGAAGCAGTAAAATAATTAGTGGTTTGTCCTTGTGAAATAATGATATTAGATGTCCCTACTTTTAATATAGTAATATTACCACTAGTGTCAATACTAGCATTAGATGAATCTATATAATATGAAAAACCTGTTATTGTATTATTAGATGATATATCAGTGCTTATATTAAATATAGGTTCTCCATATGTTTTGGTAATTACATTGGATATAGTTCTTATGTTAGGAGTAGCCCTATTTATAATTAATGGTATATCTTTGCTTCCTTGCAAATAATTAGTTGTTTGTCCTTGTGAAATAATGATTTTAGTTGTTCCTGCTTTTAATATAGTAATATTATTACTAGTGTCAATAGTAGCATAAGACGCATCTTCTATTTGATATGAAAACGCTGTTTCTGAATTTGTTGTAGTTAAGTTATCCAACACACTTGTTATATTAAAATTTGATTCTCCATATGTTTTAGTTATAGAATTATTTGACAAATCTATTATTGAAAAACCTCTTTCTATATTCATTATAATAGGTAATGATATTGGTAAATAATTGTCCGTCTGTACTTGTGATACAGTAAATGTGACAGTTCCTGTTTTATGCACGATAACATGTGAAGAATAATAATCTATATATGCTTTTAATGGGTCTGATGATTGATAAACTAACGAAGTTTGTTTATTGTTACTTGTTATATTTAATAAATTTTGTAAGTTAAATGACTCGCCTACACGTTTTGTTATTTCATTATTAGATAAATCTAAAACTGGTGTATCTCTATTAATTGTCATTGTTATAGATTTTGAAATTGGTACTATATAATTATTTGTACCTTCTTGAGATATTGTAAATGTTACGCTTCCTGTACCTACTTTTAATATATTAACATTTCCACTACCATCTATAGTTGCAGATGAAGCATCAGATGTTTGATATAATATAGGTTTTTCTGTATTATTTGATGATATATCTAATTCATTTCGTAAGTTAAATATACTGTCATTAAATTTTTTTGTAATAGTATTAGCAGATAAATCGATAACTGATTGTGCTTTATTCAGTGTTAAAGATACTGTTTTATTATTTGATTGTAAAAAATTAGATGTTTCTATTTGAAAAATATTTATTTGAATTGGATTACTAGTAACTTGTTGAATAGATATATTACCACTTGGATCTAATGAAATAAATGATGCGTCTGATGAATTAACCAATTGGTATGTAAAGCCTGTTTGAGTATTATTTGATGACAAATCTATTTCACTTGCTAAATTGAACACATTTTTACTAAATATTTTAGTTATAGAATCCTTACCAGTTATGGTTGGCAAAATTCTATTAATAACAAGATTAAATGATACATCATTTGTTCGAAGATAATTGGTAGACTCTGGTATAAATATGTTTACTGGAGTTTCACCTGCATTTTTAACTGTTATCATTCCATTGTCATCTATATTTGCTATATTTGTATTTCCTACGCTAAAATCATATAAATTGCTTTCAGTATTAGTATCTAAAAAGCTTACATCTGTAAATATACTAAATGATGGTGAATTATATAATTTTGTAACAGTTTTAATATTATCAACAATAGTTAATATTGTCGGAGCTTTTAATACATTTATTATAAATGATGTTTGAGAAGCAAAATATGTATCTGTTTCTGTTTGTGCTAATGTAATAATAGCAATTCCAGCAGTTATGCCTTCAATAGTGCCATCTGTTATGTTATTTACATGTGCTATATTTGGATTTGAACTACTAAATTGTAAATTTCCATTACTATCTGTTATAAATTTATATGTCGAAGATGTGTTTGTATTTGATTTACTCAAAATTGAACTATAATATAAATTATATGATGTATCTACTTGATAAGTTGGTATTTTCTTTACATAAAATATAAAAATTTGTTCTGTACTTGCATATTTCGAGTTTGTTGTTTCTGTTTGATAAACTCTTATACTGCTAAATCCAAGCGTCTCTGTAAATGTTATTTTCCCTTGAGAATTAATAGACACATTATTAGGAACTATATAATCTATAACCGGATTTCCGCTAGCATCTAAAAATATATCATTATTGTTATCTAATTTATAAACTGGGTCATTTGGTATAACTTCATATTGAATAGGCAATTCATTATTATTAGAAGTAGCAATAACATTATATGAAAGGTCTGTTATATTTTTAACAATACTATTATTAACCAAACTATTAATTGTTATATCAGATGGAACTTTACTAATACTTAAAGTAAGTATAGTTGACGCACTAGTATTTTTGTTTGTTTTTAAAAATCTACCTCTAACATAGACTTCACCACTTCCATTTATAGTAACCACACCTGATGCATCTACACTAGCAATTAAACCATTTGTTAAAATATTATTATTTAAATCTAATATATCATACAATATAGATGAACTATCCACATTTGCTTCAATTTCTAATTGAAATGAAGCATCAGTTGAAAGTTTTTCAATATATTTAGAACCTACAAAAGTTAATAGTGTTTCTACTAAATCTGTTGATTCATCACCAGTAAAAGACCATCCTTTGTTTACTAATTCTGTTCGTGAAGTTTTGCCTGTTGGTATATGATTTCCATTTATATCTTGTAAAGATATATCATTGTATTTTAACCCATTAACGCCTATAACTTTATTTGTTACACTACTATTATTTAAATTATTTAATATTCTGCCATATGTATTGATAGATATACCTGTGTTTGATAAAAAATTGCTTCCATTAGCCGATACATTTAAATTATTTAAATTAAAATTAATAGGCTGATTAAATGTCACTGCATTTTGAAACATAGAAGAAAAGTTGCTTACATTGGACGTATCAAAATTTAAAGGTTGATTAAAATTAGAACAACCTTGAAACATACTACTCATGTTAACTACTTTGCTTGTATCAAAAGAAATTGGTAAATTAAATATCTTGCAATTTAAGAACATATCACTCATAGATATAACATTTTGTGTACTATTAAATGTCAATGATGAATTACTTGTTTTACCAAATGATGTACATCCAGAAAATAAGTTTTGCAAACTAATATTAATCCAACCAGTAGACAAATTTAATCTAATATTAGCATCTAATTTTTTAGCTCCAAGAAACATTGAAATTAAATTTGTGCATGCTGTCAAGTTAAAACTAACATCATTGTTAAATGATTCATTATTACTAAACATACCCATTGCTCCTCCTAAAGTACCTCCGCTACCACTTATTTGCCCAACAACTTTTGTAAGATTATTTGAAAAATTAGGACCAAATGTTGGATTTGGACCTGTTGTTATACTATCATTGCAAGCAAACATGTAAGATATATCTGTTGCTTGGTCTGTTCTAAAATTAATATACTGGTTAAATGATGTAGCACCAAAAAACATTCTTGACATATTAGTAACTTTCGTTGTATTGTTATTGAATATATCTTCGAATGATTGATTAAATGCTTTTGCGCCTTCAAACATGGAATTCATTCTTGTTACATTTTTTGGATTATTGATTGTTAATGAAGAATTAAAACTACTTGCGTTTAAAAACATTTCAGCCAACGATATTATAGGATTTGTGCTTGAAGTTAATGATGAGTTTATTGTTAAATTTACTGGACTATTAAATTCTGTAGCTCCATCAAACATATTAACTATTCCAGTATTAATCGATCCGTTTGCGTTTATACTGGAAAATACTTTTGGAATATTTAAAGTTACTGGTTTATTAAATTTTTTATTGTATTGAAATAAATATGCCGCATTTGTTATATTTGTTGTATTTGTAAAATTTATATTTGAATTAAAAGACATTTTTATACCAGTTCCAGACGCACTAAACATTTTATTAATACTTTTACAACTGGATAAATCAAAATTAATGGGTTGATTGAAATCTATAGCATCTTGAAACATATTAGACATTGTTGTAACTTTTGACGTAGTAAAATGGACCAATGATTGATTAAATTTACTGGCACCACTAAACATATAAGACATATTTGTGACATTTGGCGTTGTTAACCAATATAAAGAACTATTAAATTTTGCTGCTTGTCTAAACATACTAGTCATATTAGTGCAGCTATTGGTATTTATACCATTAAAATCGACTGTTTCTAAAATAGTATGTTGATTAAATAAGCGGGAATAGTTTGTAAATGAAGGAATATTTATTAAATATTTAAATTCAGTAACACAAGCAGCATACCTTGAAGTTGTTGTATTTGCTACTCCTTCAATAGTGCCATATGATAACATTCTAAACACGTCATAAAATTTAATTATAACATATGGATTTTCTGCAGCAAAAGTATCAGAATAAGTTTTTGACACTGATGTCGTCCCTAGTGATTCAATTGAATTAAATGTTCCGTCACCCCAATCAATAACACCTATAAAATTTGATTGATTTACTGGGGGGGATATTGATTGTTGAACTCCATTTAATGAATTTACTGAAAGATCTAATGTAATTTCAATATAAGAATCAGTTTCAGTATATCTACGTTGTGCAACATTTAAAAATGAGTTCGTCATAGTTGTTAAATTAGGTCCTACATTGTTAAAGGTATATTTACCCGAAAAACTTATGGCACCATTAAACAAGTTATTAATAGTTGTAGCACTAGTTAAATCTAATATGATATCTTGATTATAACTACTAGCATTTTGGAACATTCCAGCAAAGGTTGTTACTTTAGATGTATCTGAAAACGTGATTATCCCATTAAACTCAGTAGCACCCTTAAACATATTTGCCATACTTGTAACCTTAGAAGTATTTAAAAATATATTTGATTGATTAAATGAATCCGCATTTTCAAACATACTTTCCATAGTAGTAGTGTCTATTGTATTAAATAAAAAGGGTTGGTTAAAATTAGTTGCGTTTCTAAACATAAATGAAGTATTTGTAGTTTTTGGAGATACATTTCCTGTTGCGTAAATATTACTTAATGGTTGGTTAAAAATTTTAGCACTTGAGAACATTTCAAATGTGTTTAATGAATCATTTGTTATAAATTTAATATTATTATTAAAATTTTCTGCTCCTTTAAACAAGCCAGATGCATTATTTATATTGGAATTTTCTAACAAAACTTGTGAATTAAAATTAGTAGCATTTTCAAACATATAAGAAATATTTGTCAATGAATTACACTGTAAGGATGGAAAATTACCTGTATATAATGTACAATTACGAAACATTTTAGACATATTTGTAACATTTGTGGTAATGTTACTATTCTCTACATTGAATTCAGTAAACTGAGAACATCCATTAAATAACGCTGATAAATTTCTAAATGTAAAAATTTGTTTTTTGTAAATAAAGGAAACCAAACTATTTCTATAGGTTAGAGAATTTCCTGAAGGAGCATCTGCTATGGTAAAACTTGACATTCTAAACACATCCACTAATTTAATAGTATAGACAGTTTCAGATGATGTTGCTGGATATGTTTTAGTGAAATTTGATAGATTGTTTACAAATGTGTTAGATGTGCTAGTTATATTAGTCCCATCGCCCCATTCTATTCTGCCAATAAATGATGTACTTGCTAATGGCAACTGAATAGTTGCGCCTGTTGATGGTATTTTTACTTGTAATTCAATATTTGTTGAACGTACATACGAATTATGAACATTTAAAAATATATTAGATGTATTTGTTAATACTGAACCTCCGTTTGATGTAAAAGGACCTTGAAAAGCTGTAGCACCATTAAACATATTTGACATATCAGTTACTTTATTTGTATTAAAAATTATTTCTTGATTGAATGATGTAGCATTTTGAAACATTCCTGACATAGTAGTTACATTTGATGTATCAAAACCATTATTTAAATTTTGATTAAACGACGTGGCTCCGTTAAACATATTTGACATATTGGTTACATTTGTTGTTAGCATTGAACCAATTGGACACGCGACAAGCGATGAAGCGCCTTGAAACATACTTGCCATATTAGTTACATTGTTAAGTCTGCTTGTAATATCCTCATTTTGGTATGTGGATGGAAAGTTAACAGTGGTTATATTAATTGCATTATAAAATAATCCAGTCATATTTGTAAATGATGTAATTTGTTTTAGATAACTGAATTCGCGTAATCCTGTTCTATAATTTATTCTATTTTCAGAATTGCCTCCGCTTGGTGATAATAAAAGGTTTATACTATCTAATCGCGTGACATTTGAAAATGTTATTACAACTGAAAATCCCGTAGAAGTTCCTGCAGCCGCACTTCGTGTGTAACCCTTAGAAATATTATTTGTTGTAGTTGTATATGTATTTGATGAACCGTCTCCCCATGTTATTTTACCGATAAAATTAAGAACCGGAATTTGAATACTATATGTGGTTGTTCCTGCAGGGATATCTAAAACCATCTGTATATATGGTGTATCACTCATTATACATATGTAAAATAATATAATTTGTATTTAATAAATAATTAATAGTTGATATTATCAAAATTAAATCCTTCATAAAGAATTTCAAATTCTAATGTAAAACTAAAGTCCATTTCATTTAAATCAATAATATTTCCATATTTATCGTATAATATAACTTGAATTCTTTTAATAGTAACTGGACCGTTATATATTCTGGTTTTAGATAAACTACCACAATTATTATCAATTACGACTGAATATTTTCCAAAAGACAACGGTATTTTTGCTAAAATATTATTATCAGCCGTGCTATCCTTAAAACAAATAATATTATTTGCATTTTTATTATATTGAAAGTCATTTAGAGAAAAATAGACATATCTGTCTCCTCCACAATCTAATAATCCTTCTGAAGTTAACTTACTATTGATATTTAAATATTTATGTTTTCTGAAACCCATAAGCCAAGCAATAGATAAAATATTTTTCTTTGAAGGACAAATAAACTCATCACTTTCATTAAAAATTAATTCAAAAGAAAAAATAGACGACGGAATCATGACTTCAAATATAGATTTAGCAGTGATAGAATCAACTGAATATTTTATATTTGCCAACTCTGTCCCAGAATATGTAGGCGACATATAAAAGTATTTAGTATTTAAATACCCCTGAAAGGTATCTGAAGTATAATTTCCATCTTCAATAACTATGTCCCAACTTTTAATAGTAGAGCCGTTTTTAGTGATAATTTTGAATGTATTATTGTTGTTTTTAGAAGATATAGTATACCATGAATTAGGTAGCTCAATTGATGCCAAACTTAATGCCACAACATTCTTCACTTCAACTGGCAAATCGTAATAAAAATTAGTAGACATAGTTGTTGCATAATTTTGTCGAAACATGCTATTTAAGTAAAAATTTGATTTTTGGGTTACACGTTTAATTGAATTTAATAATCCAGGCGATACATCATTATTATTAGTGCTAATTATTATATTGGGTTTATCTTGCTGAATAATAGGTTTGGATGGTGAGCAAAATTGTTTAACTTTATCGATAATAAATTCATCATCTTTTTTATCAAAATTTTCAATATTTTTGATAATATTTGAAATAATATTACACTGTCCTCTAATATTTGGGTCTTCGCAAAATAATTTATGTGTAATATTTAATATTTTAAATACTTTATCATAAAACAATCCATAATGATTATCAAAATTGTTTTTTACTTTTTCAAGTAATGCTTTAGTTTTAGGTAATTTCTCTCTAAACTTTGAAAAGAAAACTTCTTTATTCAATTCAAAAACCCTGAGCATATCATCAAAATCATAATTATTAATATCTAGTTCTAATTCGGTATATGACATTTATTATTAATATAATAAGTTAATAATAAATTAGATTATAAACTAAATTAACTTTGAAGAGCTGAGAATGTCCAATCATTTATACGATATTGAAAGAGAACTTGGGTTACAGTTTCTTCAGGAGTGGTGGAACCTACACCTATTAATGCTTTGAAGTTAACAGCAAAATTTAAATTTACAGTGTATATATCACCTTGAGATGGAAGTGATAATGAATTTTCATTAGCATATTTATAAATAGCAATATTAACGACTTTTTCAAGTTCTATATAAGTTAAGGCATTGGTATTAGCAGTTTGACCAGTAGTAATTATTGGGAATTCATAAATATATGATTTTTCGGCTAATTTTCTTGATATATCAATTTGACTGTCAATAGACCATGTTTCATAATCAAAACCAGATTTATCAGCGATATCTTTGATAACAAAACTAAATATAATAAAGTCTTCAGGAGTGCCACCATTAAAAGTAATAGTCTTCTTAGGAAGTGTTACTTCATTAGCTGTACCAGCATTAAACGTTCCACCGCCAGAATTTAAAAACAATAAGTTTTTAAGAATAGAAATATCTTTTGCATTAGTAATTAATGTATCAGTTGGGTTAAAATATTTTAAATTATCTGAGTTAGCAGCATAAAATGCCATTTTAAAGTAATTTAATGATATATCATATGGATCAATAACATAAATTTTTACGGTATCAGGTATAACTACATCAAAATTTCCTAAATTAGCTGTAACCCTAGCAAATGTAATACCTGCATTAATAGTTGATATATTAGTTCCAGTTAAATTAACACTAGATGCCATTTATATTAGATATTAATATATTTTTTTTTTAAAAATAAATAAATTAACAATTGTATTTTTGAGTAATAAATGTTTGTATTTTTTGAAAAGTAATATCTATTACATTTAATTGTAAACGAATGTCATTTAATATTTCTAGTTTATATTTCTCTCCATTTTTACGATTAGGTTTTCCTAAAATTTCATCATATAGTACATATTCTACTTTAAATTGAACTATACCTAAATGTTTTTGAATTTTTCCGAATTCTTTATCTTTCAAATCATTACGTCTACTAGCTAAAATAATACGATGATAAATAATAGCATAATTAACTACATCTAATATATATTTAAATGTTTGTAATTGAAATTTGTTTTGAAATAAGATTAAAAACTGTTGAATTTTGTCTTTATAAAATGATATTAAAAAATCATTTTCAACTACTTTGTCTAGATCATCATTTGATATAGGTATTAATAATTTATTAATTATTTGTGTTTTAAGTTCTTTAATATAAAATGGTTCATTTGTCATATTGTCACTTGAATTATTTGTATCAATTAATTTAATATTATTAGTATAATCAATTGAATTTAATAAGTGTAATGATATATTTGACATTTTATATATTTAAATATATATAATAAAATCAGTAAGCAATTTAAATCCTATTTCTAATACAGTTGAATAATATATAATTTCAGAAGTAAAGTAATATTTTTTATTGATGGGATTTGTTAATTTTAAAACATTGTCAAATTCGTGACTATTAATAAGCTGTTTTTTATTATGGATATTATTTAAATTATTTATTTCTTTATAAAATGAAATCTGTTTATCAAATGAAATTGAATTAAATGATTTATTATATTTATTTTCATATTCGTCAATAAATTTATTAAAAATGTCTTTTTTAATGTATTTATGAATTATTAAATTTAAAATAGTAATACCAACTGAATATATTCTAAAATTGAAATAAAATATGTTTTTAAAATCACCAATTTTAATATTAATAGGTTTAGATTTGATAACAGAAAATTCGTCAACATTGATATTTAATGATTCGTTGTATAATTTTAATGATAAAAAGGGAATACCATTTGCTATAATATTATCTGTTGGTATTATTCTATTAATTAATAATACATTATCTGTTATATCTGAATTCATTTGCGGAATAACAATATAATAGTCATTAGGTTCATTGTTATTTTGGTCTTTAGAATAAGGTATTAATTTATAATTATCTAACTCATTTTCATTAAAATTTTCTAAAATGTCAAAAAAACTATATTTATTTGTATTTAATATCTCTTGCATTGTAAACCCAGCTTCATAAAGCTGTCTTAATGTAAACCCATTATTTATAAAAATATCAATTGTAACTCCATCTTGTTTTAATTCTTGGAGGGAATATCCTAATAATATTAAATCTTTTATGTTAACCAGTTCAAAAATTTGTTGTAATGATAAATTAAAATTATTTATAAGTTTTACAATATCAAAAATTACATAAATAATATTTTTTAAAGTAGAGATATTATCATTAAGGAAATCAGTGTTTGTATTATTATAATTTCTATCTATTTTACATTTATATAATTGATTAAATGACTTGCTTTTTGTAATTGCACATTGTCCAAAATCGTTATTTCCAAATGAATATAAATTATTAGAATTTGTTAAAATGACAAAATGGTAAGAACCACACGCTAATTTAGTTATATATTCTCCATCATTTAAATACATTTTTATTTTTCTAGGTAAAGTAATTTTTTTTTCACTTGTTAAATCAATTTGGCCTTCAGAATTTCTACCACACCCATATATTTTATTATTAGTAGTTAAGAAGAGTGAAAAATTATGCCCACCATAAATTTCACTAGGCGTATTCTCTCCAACACTCATCTCAACAAATATATTTGAATTTAATTCTGTGTTATTTCCTAATTGTCCATAGTTATTTAATCCACAACCATAAATTTTATTATTAGAAGTTAAAATAAGTGTGTGATATGCACCACATGCAATTTTAGTTGGTATTCCGTTCAATAAGGTAGTATCTATCTGTATAAAAGTATTAGTATTATTATTGTTTCCATTACCAAGTTGCCCATATATATTAGAACCTGTTGCAAATATTTTACCGTCGTTTGTTAATATAATCGAATGATTTTTTCCACACGAAATATTTTCTATAGTACTGGAAGCTAAAAAGGTTTTATTTATTTCAGTAAATACAAACTTATTAATGTTATTTTCTAATCCCAATTGTCCATAACTGTTATTACCTGTTGCGTATAACTTATTATTAACTGCTAAAACGAAAGTATGTTCATAAAAGGTAAATACTTTACTTGGTTTATTAATTGTGGGTTGTGGTAAATAAACTTTTTCTAATTCAAAAGCGTCCGAATTAGAATTATTACCTAATTGTCCATTTGTATTTTTCCCACAAACAAACAATTCATCATTATCTATAACAAATATATTTTCATTGCCAGCAGCAATATAAGAAATATTAGTAAGTTCATTAAGATTAAATTCAATTAAATTTTCAGAATCTAAAAAAATATAGTCCAGATTGTTTAATTGGTTAAAATAATTTCTACCTGAACCATACAGTTTAGTATTAGATAAAACATATGAATTATATTGTCCAGCATAAATAGTAGATGGAATAATAGAAGTATTGATAGGTAAATTATTAGAAACATAATTAAAAGTTATTCCTAAACCAAGCTGACCATCATTATTTAAACCACAAGAATATAATTGATTTGTTTCATCAATTACAAAAGTATTAGATTCATTAGAGAATATAGAAGTTAATTTTTTATCATTATTAAAATTATTATAATCAATTTCTATAAGTTCATTTGAATTATTAAATGTTTTATTACATAATTGACCATTTGTATTTAATCCACACGAGTAAATTTTTCCTTGTCTGGTTAAAACTGTAGTATGGTATGAACCACAAGATATAAATATTGGTTTATTTGGTGTCATGTTATTTTTTATAGGTTTAAATATATTGGAATTATTATTAGTATTATCACCAAGTTGTCCTTCAATATTTCTACCACAAGCAAATATTCTAAAATCATCCGTCAATATAACTGTATGATATGAACCACAAGATATTTGCTGAGGTTTTGAAGTATTAAGCATTGTTAATATATTTTGAGTAAGTATATTTGTATTAGTATAATTTTGATTACCAAGCTGACCTTCACTATTTCTGCCACATGATAAAATTTGATAATTGTCAGTATTTCTGCCACATGATAAAATTTGATAATTGTCAGTAAGAAAAACAGAATGATATGAACCACACGCAATATTAATTATTTTAAATGATGTATTAATTAAAGTTAATGTTTTATAAATAGATGTTAGGTCTTGTTGTCCTAATTGACCATAATTATTTCTACCACAACCATAAACTTTGTTATTATTCATTAAAACTATAAAATGTTCATCGCCGCATGCAATATCTATTGGATATGTAGATGGAAATATTGCTATAGATACTTCATTTAAATTATTAAGTATATTTGAATTAATTGTATTTCCAATTCCTAATTGTCCGTATAAATTTATTCCAGCAGTATATATTTTATTATCATCAGTTATTAACACTATAAAATTCTTGCCATTTTTAATATTTTTTATTACCGGCGTTGATGTATTGAATAACTTAGTATCTGAAAAAAAAGTAAAATCATTATTAATTAAATTAGAATAACCATTATTTCCACAGCTGTATAAAGTGTCAGATAATATAAATGTGAAATCATAACCACCCTTAATAACAGAATTAGATGATATATCTAATGAAGAACTATCGATAATTGTAAATATTTTTTGATTATTATTATTTCCAATACCAAGTTGTCCATATGTATTAATACCAGATGAATATAATGAATTGTTTGTTGTTTGTATAATTGTATGAAAATCTCCACATGATATTTTGTTTGGTGTATATTCATTTAATATTGTTTTTATAAATATATTTGAATTAGTTGTAGTATTATTTCCAAATTGTCCAAAAGCATTATATCCAGAAAAGTAAATATTATTATCGGTTGTTAAAATACAACTATGAAAATAACCACACGATAATTCTTTTGGTATAGAATTATTTAAATTTATATTAATTTTAGTTAATATATTTTGATTAATAGTATTACCAGTTCCTAGTTGACCAAAATTATTATTACCACAACAGTATATATTATTATCATTAGAGAGAACAATAATAAAATTCCCACCACAGTCAATATCAATAGGATATGTGTTTGATGTGAAATTGATTAAATTCATTTCACTAAGTTTGGTAATGTAATTATTATTTGATTGAATTCCTAATTGTCCAAAAAAATTATCTCCGCATGAATAAAGTTTATTATTATTAGTTAATATTGTAAAAAAAGATACACCAGTGGAAAGTTTTATTATTGTAGCTCCATTTAACATAGATGTATCAACTAGAGTAAATATATTTTGGTCATAAATAGAATCAATGCCAAGTTGTCCATTATAGTTAGCACCACACGCAAATATGTCGTTATCTTCTGTAAGTATATATGTGCTGAATTGAGAAGAATATATTTTATTAATTACACTATTATTGGTAGTTGTATTATATATTTCAACTAATGAATATTTATTAATAAATGTGCCATCACCTAATTGTCCTACATCATTTAAACCACAACCATAAATTTTATTATTATTAGTTAAGATAACAGCATATTCTTGTCCCATCGCAAAATCTTTAATAATTATATTAGATAGTTCGCAAGTTTTGAAAATATTATTTTGAAATCCAATTAATCCATATGAATCATTACCAGATGATTTTATTTTATTTTCAGATGCAATAAAATTAAGACTATAGTTAGAATCTAAATTATGAGAATAATTAATTATATCATCTTTAAAATAAAGTCCAATTAGATTTATATTATGACTTTCTAAAACCCAATCTCCATTGATACCTGTTATGTTAGTAGAACACCTAATTTGGACATTAGTTTTATTATAAATTTCTCGAATAATATAACTCCAATTCTTATTATTATATATATTACATGTAATCATATCAAATGTTAGACAGTTGTATTGTGTTTTTAAATACATAAGTAATGATAATACAGGATTCCATGTAAATAATACAGGATTCCATGTAATTAATTGAGGATCATAATCTTCACAACCATTTAATATACATTTTTCAAATTTACAAAAATTAAAGTTATCTGTATAATCATTTAAAGTTATAAACCCTATATTTTGGATAGTATTATTTTGACATTTATCATTTATTTTACCAGTTAATTTATGATAATCTTCATAAGGATTAATAATGATATATTTTGTATTATTATCTAAATTATCAATAATAAAATTAATTTGTGGAGTATCTTTTCGAATAAGTAATAAATTCATCGATATATAAATGTTGATATAAATATTTTAATAAGTATTTAAATAATACATATTAAAAAGTCCGGACTGCTGGAATCGAACCAGCTACCCTTTGATACCAAAAGGTGTTAAACCACTACAGTCAAATGCTCTACCAAATGAGCTAAGCCCGGTTTTACAGTTAGGTTTTGTTTTTTTAATTTTAAAAAAAAGAGATTGCTGTATCCTAACTTACATATATATAAGAGCAGATGTCTTTAAGTTGTTTTTATAATATATTTATTTAAACAATTTAAAGAAAATTGAAATACTAATTTACATTTAAATATCTCACATATTAAACGATAAAGATGTCTCAAAATAATTTAATTTATTATAACAGTTTAGATTTTGAACTTAATCATGTTAGTTGGGCTATTGACAGAACTCCTGATTATAATATTTCCAATAATTTACATAACGAAGAAAATTTAACAAATGATATACAAATTAATTATGAACAATATGTTCGGAACCGATATTTCGAGCTTTCTGAACGATTAAGAAATGGTACATTCCAGTTCAACATCGAAACTGACAACTTCATATCATTTGAAACTGTTCATCGTGAACCAATTCAAACAACAGTTCAAAAAATTTCTGTGACTGAAGAAGAGCAAAATTGTTGCATATGTATTGAATTAAAAGAAACTACTGATATTTCACAAATCAATTGTGGTCATAAATTTTGCAGAAGTTGTATAATGCGATACATTTCTAGAAATACTAACAACTCTTGTTGTCCATTATGTCGAGAGAAAATTACTCATGTTATATTTCAAGACCAAAAGTATCAAGATGACTTTGCAAATATTATCTAAAATTCATTGAACGTAAAGTATTCTTACTAGGCACTATATTTCTTGGATTTACTCCCGTAAAACTTGGTGGAGCTGTAAACATTAATTTTTTTGATTTTATTTGTTCTATTCTTATTTTATGTTCAATTGCTTTTTTTCTGTCATCTAATAGCATCTGGTGATATTCTTCCATTGTTTTTGGAACTCTCGGACCTGGTTTTTCGTAATTTGGATCTGCATAATCTTTAAAATATTTATTATAAATGTAGCTATGCTTTACGGCTGGATTTAATGGCTCTGAATGTTTATTTTGTTGAGGTATTGATTGTTGTCTAATATTTGGTTGAGTATAATTTGACTGATTATAGTTTGGTTGAGAATAACCTTGTTGAGTGAAATCATTCTGATTGTAGCTATAATTTTGTTGTGGCGAAGGATTATATTGATGCTCTTGAACTGGAGTCATAAATTGCAATACACCTTGCTTATTAACAACTAAATTCATATTTGATAATATATCATTAAATGATACCTTTTTCTTTTTAACTTGAGGTTCTTGAACTTTTGTTTTTTCCCAATAATTTACTTCGTTTTGTTTTTCATAAGTATTGTAATCAAATGTATCATATGGATTCATTGTATCTATATTATCTAATTCTGTTAAATTTAATTCCATATTATTATACACAATATTTTTTTGTGTCTTCTTTAACATAAAATAATATAAATTTAATATAAAGATGCTTAATACTTATATTAAAAACAGAGGTATTACACAAACTATTGTTCATGATAATAATCATAATCATTTTAACCAAATTAACTGGGATGCTGACTATGATGGAAATATAGCTAACATATCTGTTAATTCTAATACTGATGGTAAACACGACCAATTTAATATTAGTCTTGATAATGCAGATTTAGCAAATATGTTAACTATGCCCAGTGTCAATACACCCATTGATAAAAGACTTAGAATGGATTTTCAAGAGCCTTTTTACAGACCGGAACCACTTTTTTTAGAACTCCCTACTCCTGAAATTCAACCTAGAAAACCTAAAACTATTGAAGAATTAATTAAAGGTATTTCCAGTCCTGCATCTGATGAAGAATTAATTGTTCCGTTAACAATTGACAAAAAAACTGTCGACAATTATACTCTAACACCAAGAAAAAAACACAGACGTCGTAAAACACATGTCACACATAAAGTTTATAAAAAACCTAAATCAGTTAGCAAATCTAAGTCTAAAACTAAATCCAAAAGTCGTTCAATGAGAAAAACATTATCTATGCCAATTGTTGATTTAATTAATAGTATTTAATACTTTTAGTTTCAATTATTTAAACATTTATATATATAAATGTCATTTAGACAATTTGGAGGATTAAATTATGCACCTAAACACAATATAGTTGTGAGTAATTATAATACATCTAATAATTTACTTGTCACTCAAAATGTTGGACAACCTAATTCTTATATTAACTTTTTAAGTGATATTAGCGGTAATATTACAATTTACGGAGATGTAGATATAAGTGGTAATTTACATGTTAAAGGTGATGCTGATATATCTGGTAATACAAATATAGGTGGTTCATTAGATGTATCCGGTAATGTAGATATATATGGAAATACAAATATAGGTGGTTCATTAGATGTATCAGGTAATATAGATATATATGGCAATACAAATATAGGTGGTTCATTAGATGTGTCTGGTAATATTACAGCAAACTACATGTTTTTATCTTCTTATCCACCAAATTATGCTTCTCAAGCAAACGCTGTTATGCCTAAGGCTTATATAGATTCAGTTGGCGGTGGGATTATTCCATTCGGTCCTGTTAAAGCATTATCTACATATGATTCTAGTGTTGGCACTACTACATTCCCAGTGCCAATTGATCCATCAAATATATCTTTACCATTTTACATAGATGGATATTCTGTTCAGGTAGGAGACAGTGTTTTATTAAATGATCAGAGTTCGGGTGTTAATAATGGCATTTATGATTTGTCATATAATTTATCAGTTTATTATTTTATAAGAAGTTCAAAAATGGCGAACGGAACAAATGCAAAAGGAGCTTCTGTTACTATTCAACAAGGAACAACTCATGAGAGAAGCATTTGGGTTCAGACTCAAGACCCTGCTATTGTAGGGACAAATTCTTTATTATTTCAACAATTTTATTCATTTAATTATCGCCTTGGTCAGGGTTTAAGCATAGTAAATGCACCTAATAATGAAGAAATATTATTTGTTGATTCAAGTCTAAATTTTTTAACATTAGTAGACGCTTCTTCTAGTAATCCTACATTAAATATAGGGACTGAAAATGCTACTACTATTAATATAGGCAAATCTAATACAACTTCATATTTGAATTTAAACGGAAATACAAATATATCATCAGGAAATTTTAATGTAAATAATAATGTAACTTTAGCAAATACATCTGGAAATGTTACTATGGGAGGTGCCGCAGGAACTTCTATACTAGGTTATATTAATTCAACTATTCCATCAACAAGCAGTGCAGGAACTTTAATATTACAAACGGCCTCAAGTGCAGGATCACCTTCATCTAAACTGTTAATCGGTAGTAATCAACCAAATAATTATTCATATTTACAATCATATAATACTACTAACACTGTTGGTAAAATATTATTAAATCCAAATGGAGGAAGCATTGGAATAAATACATTAACTCCTAATTCAAATTATGCTTTAGATGTAAGTGGAAATATAAGAATAATAAATGCAGGAGTTTTATATCCAAATAATAGAATTTATGGTTCTGCTGGTAGTAGTGATAATTTTTGGATTGGTATACAACCACCATCAGGTGGTGGTGGAAAAAATTTATCAATAGGAATGGAATCTAATGATGGTTCTACAGTAAGTGGTTTAAGATTTATGACAGATGGAGCAGATAGATTGTATATTGATGCATCTGGACATGTTGGCATTGGGACAACAAGCCCAAATTATTTATTAGATGTAAATGGTAATGGTAATTTTTCTGGAGGTAATTTTTATTTAAGTAATCTTTTTTTTCAAGGTGACGGTACTAATGCTTATATAAGACCTTTTAATTCAAATTCATATCTTTATTTAGGTGCAAATAATATAAATTATGCTGCAATTGCTTCTAATGGTAGTTTTGGTATTGGAACAACAGCACCAAATACATTATATTCATTAGATGTGAGTGGAAGTCTTCATTCTCCTAATGGAGATACTTTTTTATCAACAATTAGTGGATATGTTTATATGGGAACAAATAGTGGAAATGGAGGAGCAAAACTTTACATGAATGGTAACATAAATTATAGTCAATATAATAGTGGAAGAGGTTTTAATATAATTAACGGAAATTACTCTAATAATCCAACAGGTGCTGAGTTAACAATAGCAGCAACTAATCAGAGTTATTCTTTTATTCAGGCTTGGGATAGTTCAAGTAATTCTTTAAATAATCTTTTATTAAATCCGAATGGTGGATATGTAGGAATAGGGAAAATTCCATCTTATGCTTTAGATGTAAGTGGAAATGGAAATTTTACAGGAAATGTATCTGCTTCTTCATTTTCAACCCCATCTGATTACCGTATTAAAGATAATATTCAAATACTTAATGACTCTCATATTGTCGATAATTTAAGACCCATAACATATTTCAATAAGAAGACTGAGAAACAAGACATAGGTTTGCTAGCTCATGAGCTTCAAGAACACTTTCCTTGTTTAGTGTTTGGAGAGAAAGACGATGAAGAATTCCAAACGGTAAATTATACAGGTTTGATACCTATTTTAATTAAAGAAATTCAAGAACTTAAAAAAGAAATAAAATTATTAAAAGAGAAGATTTAAATAGTATTGTATAAATATATAAAATGAATTATATATTTATTTTATTGTCATTTTTATCGTTTGTTAATTCTTTAAATCAACTTTCATTTAGTGGTGGTGGTTCATTTGGTGCGGTTGAAATCGGCATATTAAAGCGCGTTATCGAGTTGAATAAAAATATAAAATATGATTTATACACCGGTATATCAGCAGGTGCGTTAAATGCTGGATTTCTCTCGTATTATTCAAACATAAAAGTAGGAATTAAGACAGCTGAAACATTGTATTCGAATATGAGAAACCGTATGATTTATGAAGGTTTTCCAAGCACAGGTTTGTCACTTTTAAATACAGACCCTCTTTATAAAACATTAACAAAAATAATTAGCGCAATGCCAAACGAACCATTAATTCATACTTTGATAGGTGCAACAAATATGTATTCAGGAAAATTGGATATATATAATTTTGAAGAGCAGACAGACGAAAATAAAGTGCTACTTTTAATGTCATCCTCAGCTATTCCAGGTATGTTTCCTCCAATTAATTTCAATAATCAACTCTACGCAGATGGAGGAACATTAAGCAATGAATTAATCGAAGTAGAACATGACGATAAGTATTTAAATATTACATTTATTACACCATATGAAGATTACATATATAATGATACTCCAATAACAAATTTAAAGGAGATGTTATGCAGAACAGTAATGATATTATTGAGTAACTTTAATAACCCGATGGCATCTTTAAATCAAAATTGCAAAATGCCAATTGGGGAGATAAATAAATACTATGTTCCGCCGAAAGTATTAAGTGGTTATAATATTTTGAACTTCGATAATGGTGCAGAACTTATCGAGATTGGATATAAAAATGTCATCCATAAGAAATATATTATTTGTTAAAACTACTTAAAGACCTTTAAGCAATTTTATTAAATAATAAAATTGATTACATTTGTTTTATTATTATTATTACAATTAACTTTAGCATATAATATGAAGCCTGTATTGAACAAAGTATTATCTATTAAACATGCTCATCCTCGCGATAAACATATTAAGTTTTTTGAGGAGGGACATAAATATATTGTTGATTTGGAACCAAATGTTAAATACACATCTGTTACCACTTGGATTCATGAACATTTTGAGAAGTTTGATTCTGATAAAGTGATCCAAAAAATGATGTCTGGAGAGAAGTGGAAAGAAGGACACAAATATTGGGGTATGACTCCTGATCAAATTAAATGTCAATGGAATACTAATAAAGATTCTGTATCCGGTGCAGGCACAGATTTGCATTATGAAATTGAATGCTTCCATAATGATAAACGGTTTCAATTCATTTATACCAATAAAGAAATTTTAGAAATTTATATGTCTGACAAAGGAAAGGAATTATCAAATACACCTATCGAATGGCAATATTTCATAAATTTTATTAAAGAACATCAACATCTTAAACCATACAGAACCGAATGGACGGTTTTTAACGAGGATATTAAAATTTCTGGTTCAATTGATATGGTCTACGAAAATCCAGATGGAACACTGTCTATATATGACTGGAAACGCTCTAAAGGAATTACTAGAATAAATACATTCAATAAATTTGCACTCACGCCTTGTATTTGCCATTTACCAGATTCTAATTTCTGGCATTATGCTTTGCAATTGAATATGTATAAATATATTTTAGAGAGCAAGTACAATAAAGTTGTTAAAGAACTCTATTTAGTAAGGTTGCATCCAGACGCTGAAGAAAAAAATTATGAGCTTATTCAATTACCTATTTTATCTGTCGAAATTAATGACCTTATTCAAGAAAGAAATAAACATCTTTATTCGGAAAGCACTTAAAAGAATTAGAATATAATAAATATATGATTGATAAATCTATTTTTTTTATTTGGGTAATTTGGTATTTATATACTTATGTCCCTCCACCTCTTTTGTTTAATTTTTTGATTAGATTTTATCATTTTTATGAAGAATATTTTACATTATATAATAGACTAATATATCCTGCTTATTGGGATAATGAATCTGAAGAAATTTTAGAAGTAAATAGTGTTGAAATTATAAATAAAACACCAAAGGAACCTTTAAAATATGAAGATAAATATTTAGAAGATATAAGAAAACTCCCCAAAGATTGGGTTTTTACTGAAGAAGAAAATCATGAAATTCATACTCTTATTGAAAAAATCTGTAAAGGTTATATTGATTCTAAACTCGAGAGAATTGGAGAATTAACATCTCAAATTTCTGAATTAGAAAAGGAACAATCTCAAGATATAGATGTTGTTAATTTTGTTGAAAATATTAATGAAGATGGAGACGAATTAATACATGAAAATACATTAGAAGAAAGAAATGAAATAAGAATTTCACAAATAAAAGAACTTCAAGAAGAAATTAATCAAATTAAATATGAAATTAGCACTGATGAAGGTGTAAATGAAATTAAACAGCAATCAGAAGAACAAGCTAGACAATATATTATTGATAAAAGATTAGATAAGCTTGCAAATTGTTATGTTATGGAAAAAACTCCAATAGGTAATGTTATTATGATTTATCAAAAAGAGAGAGAATCATTCAAATATTATTCTGATTGCAATATTCCTTATCGTTATTTGGAAGTTATTGGTAGAAAATATATTAAGTTATTTAATTGTAGACCTATTTTTGTGGATATGGAAGAAGAGCTAAGACTATTTGAAGAAAACTGGGAAAGAAAACAAGAGGTAAAAAAAATCAAAGAAGAAGAAGAGAAAAAAAACGCTGAAGAAGCTTTAAAAAATAATAAACCAGCTGAAGTAAAGAAGAATGTATTTGCAAAATTTAAAAGTTATAATAAAGATGCTGGAGGTAAAATTAGTATAGCAGCTCCTCCAAAGAACAGTATTCCAAATAAAAATGTAGGTGAAAACAAGGAAAATGAAAAAATTATATTGAAGGAAAGAGCAAATCGTTATACATATGAAGGAAAAATTGCTAACTTCAATTTTTTACAGAAGATTGAGAGAAAAGTGTTTAATAAAAAACTTGGTTTATCATTTGCTGATTTTAAGAAAATGCAACAAAAATAATTTAAATATAATATTATAATAATTTAAACTTCTTATTATAATATAAGTATGTCAAAATTCACAAGACGTTTTAAAAAAAATAAAAGGAATAGAACTCTTAAAAGGGGTGGAGCAACTGATGATCGACAAGGTGTTTTTGATATCTTAGGAGATAAAATAAACAATATTGCTAGTTCTGCAGCAAAAACTGTTGCAGATGCTACTTTAAAAATTGCTGGGTTAGAGAGAATAGAAAATCAACAAAATATCGATGAACACCCTGAAAATACTTCTTCTGGTATTTTGTCTAATGTTGAGAATATTGCTGACAAAACTGGCGCAGCGATTATCGATAATGTTAATGAAGTTTTAGGAAGTGATTCTATAAAACAAACTACAGAACAAGCTGCTAAAGATACTGCAGAAATTGTGAAAGAGAGTGCACAAACTTTTAATAATGCTTTAAATGACCCTCTTGTTAAAGCTGAACTAGAAGATGCTATTGAAAATGCAGGTGAAATCGGAGCGGTTGTTGTTAAGGCTGCTGAAAAACCATTTGAAGAAGCTGTTGATGTAGCAGCAAAAGCTCTTCCAAAAGCAACTGGCGCAGCATTATCTGGAGCAATAAAGGTAGGCACTGATGCGATGGCTGCTGTTCCAGGTGTAGGTGCTGTTATTGAGGTGGGTAAAATGTTAAATGACGGAACTAAGGCTGCTAGTGCAGTTGTAGAAGCAGGTTCAGAGGCAGTCGAAGCAGCATCAGATGCTTTTATAGAGACCAAAGAAAATGTCGAACAAGGTTTAAAGGAATTAGAGGAAAAAAAGAAATTAGCTGAACAAATTTCTAACCGAACTACCAAGTCAATTGACAATTTTGAAAATCCAATTTCTACACAAATGGTTGGCGGACGAAAAACCAGACGAAGACTTTTTAAACGCAAAGCTAAATCCAAGCGAGTAAGATTTGCTATTTAGAATTTTTATGAGCCAGCCATTCTTTGAAGCCATTACTGCGTGCAATATTGAAAGAAGTTCCTAGATGATCATATGCAATATCATAAGCTTTTCTATTAATTTCATCCATTTCGCTTAAATATTCAAATATATTCTTTTGTTGTTCAATAGGATATGTTTTTAATAAATGTGAAATATTCATATTTAAAGAATCGAAATTCACTTCTTCTGCCATTTTATTTATGATTAGTAAATATTTAAATTAATTTTGAATCAATTTTTAATTTTAAGCAAATTTATTTATGATTTAGTATTTATTTAATAGTAAAATGATTTAGATTATTTAAAAAATTGAAATAAAATAAATATATGTAAATAAATACAAATACTTATCCTAACTCAAAAATGAGCGAACACTTATCATCAGTTAATGTTGAAAATATTATTATGGAAGCAGTATCATTTCAAGAAAGATGTGGTTCTTGGAATGAAATAGGTTTACTTGCAAGTTTAGATAGAAAAGGATTTACGTCGCAAAAATGTTTTACAGAATTAATTGCGAATTCAAATGATTCTCAAGCTACACAAATTATGTGGAAAATCACATGTCAATATATCAAACTAGTGGATGATGGAATTGGAATGAATCGTGAAAAATTAAATGAGATGTTTGATATGTTCAGAGCTAATAATACCAATAAAAAATCTATGGGTGTCTCTGGTTTAGGAGGTAAAGAAGGTATGTATATTCTCTCTAAAAAAATAAACAAGGAACCAACAAACGTTATTCTCTATACACATACTGCTTGTGGTGATTATCTAAAAGCACTCGTTCCTTGGAAAAAAATATTTGATGAAAAAATTTACACCAATCAAGTTTTAATTACTAATATGACGTCGGAAGAAATTAAGGATTTTACTGCGGATAGAGAAAATTGTCAATTTAAACACGGAACGACTATTCGTTTTGAGTATAATGACGAACTTAAAAATTTAATTGTAAATTCATTTAATTTTAAGTCTATTAATAGAGAGAAAATTCATGTAAATAATAGATGGGAGTTTGTATTTGGACACACGAATGCTAAAATTATTGTAGAAATATCAGATGGTTCACTAATTAATGAATTAACTAAATACAATTATTTTAGTGGTAATGACATGGAGTTCTATGCTGGAAAAGAAGTTGATGATATAATTCATTTTATTGATGATAAAAATAATGATAGATATGTTTATGTAAGCGAGGATGGTAATTTAGAAATTCAATCTCATGGTAAAAATGGTTATAAAACTGAACCTACCCCAATAAAAGTTCATCAGTCTTGGAAACAAATCGGGTCATATGAAGTTTTGAATGGTATTAGAAAAGATGACAGGATCTTTAATCAAAAGTGTCCTGTCAAACCATTGAGTGCAACGATGTATTTAAACAATTATGATAGCATGTATTTTCCGGCAGTTGACTCAGATGTTGAATATATTAAAGAATGTTTATCTGGTTGTTTTGTATATAGAAATGAACAGTTAATTACAAAGATTAATTTTGATGATAAACGATTTAACTCTAGTACATCTAGAGCCAATGGTAGTGCAATGATTGATAAATTTTATCACCGAACTGAAATTCGTTATTTGACAGAATCTACTCAAGACAATAGGATGGATATTGCTATGGGTATTCAAGAAAATAAAAATCAACACCAAAATGTATTGCCTAAACAATTAGAACGTTTGATCATCTATATAAAGAGTAAACACATTGATAAAGTATATGAATATTTTGATAAGATTATCAAGGAAAAGGCTGAAGAGGAAAAAAAGAAGAGGGCAGTAGAAGCTGAAATATTGCGTTTGGAAGCTGAGAAAAAAAAGTTTGAAGCAGAAAAGAAACGTCTTGAAGAAGAAGCAGAAAAGAAACGTCTTGAAGAAACAGAAAAGAAACGTCTTGAAGAAGCAGAAAAGAAACGTATTGAAGAAACAGAAAAGAAACGTCTTGAAGAAGCAGAAAAGAAACGTCTTGAAGAAGAAGCTAAAAAAAAATCTGAACAAGAATCCGAACAAGAATCTGAACAAGAATCTGAACAAGAATCTGAACAAGAATCCGAACAAGAATCCGAACAAGAATCTGATCAAGAATCTGATCAAGAATATGAAAAACTTAATACTCATAATTTACAGGAAAAAATTAAAGAACTAAAGTATAAAATTTTAGAAAAAATAAATGGTGAGAATGATTATGATAAAATGCAAAAAATATATGAATTAATTAGTAATCTATAAACTTTATGAAATATTATAAAAATAATATATATTTTAATTTACCTACTTAAAGAGGATACACTACATCATGAAGGGAAAATCATGTTTTTTTGAAAAAAAGGTCCAAAAAGCTTCCCTACACATGAAGTATCGCGAAAACAACTCAAAAACACAAAAGTATTTTAACTTTTCAAAAATGGACAAAAAAAATGTCCAAAATGGGATAGCCGAAAACACTCTTACTGAGAAAAATTTTTGTCTAGATAGTGAAAAATTATGGTCTCAATTTAAACCATTTTTAAAAATTTTATGATGATATTTTTTTTATATTTTTTGCAGAAAAATGATTTAGGATTTTTTTATTTCCTAATATATAGGAGAATGGAAATAAAAAAGTCCTCAAAAATCCCACCGAATTTCTGTTGCGAATTGTGCGACTATTCTACGTCTTATTCAAAAGATTATAAAAAACACTTGCTCACTAAAAAACATATGGAAATGGGTGGAAATATTAAGGAAATGAAAAAAATCCTAATATGTAAAAATTGTGAAAAAGAATTTAAGACTAATGCAGGTTTATGGAAACATAAACAAAAATGTAATTCACAACCAACAAACATAATTACAAAAAAAGATGAACCAACAGATAAAGAATTTATGTGTATGTTAATTAAACAAAATTCAGAATTAATTAAAGAGCATTCTGACATTAAAGAGATGATTTTAGAAATCGTAAAAAATGGCACTATGAATAATTCACATAATACAAATACTCACACGAATTCTCATAATAAAGCTTTCAACTTAAACTTCTTTTTAAATGAGACCTGTAAAAATGCTATGAATATAACTGATTTTGTAGATTCCATTAAATTACAATTGAGTGATTTGATGGAAGTAGGCGAACTTGGTTATGTAGAAGGTATTTCTAAAATAATAGTGAAAAACTTAAATAATTTAGACGAGACTGAAAGACCAATACATTGCACAGACAAGAAACGAGAAACTATGTATGTAAAAGATGAAGGCGAATGGAATAAAGAAGATGAAAAGAAAACCAAGCTAAAGAAAGCTATCAACAAAATAGCTGACAAAAACATAAGATTATTGCCTAAGTTTCGAGAGAAATATCCGGAGTATCATAATTCTTCTTCAAAGCAGTCAGATATACATGATAAATTAGTCATAGAAGTTATGGAAACAGATGATGAAAAGAAGGAAAAAATAATCCATAATATATCAAAAGCAACAATAATTAAAGAGAAGTAAAAAAATTTATAATTCGTTTTTATACATTTTACATTTCAAATGCCTATTTTACGAGATATAAAACATAATTAAGAAAATATCAAATGATATAACCATCGACAAAAATAAACTAACCTAGCCATTATACGTGATAAAACATATTAATTTATTACCAGTATTGGTATCAAATCTTATGTCACTTTGATTAAACATTTTAGTTATACTGGTGTCGACTGTGTATCCATTGCTGACCAGATATGATATCAAATTAGGAACCTCATCCACGACCATTAAGTCGCTGCCTCCAGTTTTACTGGCACTGCAACCTGTACTACATCCATCTAGGGTCATTATTGCAAATCCGCAATCTTTTATTGGACTACATGGACCGGGTTGTTTGAACTCACTTAAAGGCGGAAATTTAACGAATCTTGTTAGTTCTCCTAAAGGACCTTGAGGCTTTAAATTGACAACTACAATGTTTTTATAACATTGATTATATGTATCTAAATATGGTTGACTAAATAGAGAGACAGTTTTTGCGGATTGTATTGGAGGTGGAGGAACGCCTCGAACTAAATTATTTGGTTTCATAAAATGGTTCTTTAAATTACTTTGTTTATAATTCATATTATTAATGAAGTTATACATATTTATATAAAAAAAAGATTTTTTATTTAAATTTACAGTTTATAAATTTTTTATAGAACTCCATAAGTAGTTAAATCATCTTCTAAATTTTTTAAATTTTTCTCCAACTCTGCAATTTTTTCCTCACACATGTCTCCTTGTCGAGTAGTTGGATATGTATTCCATTTACTAATGTCATCTGCTACTGGTGAATCAAAATTTTTAGAAAATAGAACATTAGTATATAGAGATAATATTTCTCTTTGTTCAGTGTGGTTAAATAGACCTCCAATCAATTGATAAACTACATTATGTGTTCCTTCTAATTTTCTCTCCAAGTCTGCAAGTTTAGTTGCCTGTTCCTGAATGATTTTTGCTTGCGCTCCTATCAAACCTTCTAGATGGCGGCCATTTTCGACGACTTGATGGATGTTCATCATAGAACGCTGGATAGGGTTTTTATTTTTTAAACAAAGCCAATATTCCTGTGGACTGATTTGAATTTTATATGGTTGTGCATCGTTGATGGTGTCCCAAAAATCAGTATTTCCCATAAAAGTTCTGCACTGAAAATGATACTGTTTATCAGTGCAAAACCAAGGGTCGGAGAAGTGAACAAATGCAGACTTAACAACTTCGTCAACATTTTCACCAAAACCAGGTTTCTTATTGATTGGCGTAAAGTCTACGTAGCTAACTGTTCCGATACGATTTGCAGACATATAATAGGCAATTGATTCCTCGGTATGGTCAACAGACATACGAGGGATGTAAATACTGGAATAAATACTCATTGTTGAATTCGTGTTTGCTATTTAGTTATGCTTTTAATTATGCAACATTAAAGTATTTCAATTTTATTTTGAAATAAAAAATAATACATATATCGAACCTACTTAAAGACCTTTAAGTTAAAAAATTTAACAATTACAAAATTTCTAACTACAAATCTACTTTTTATTTTTTTCCATGTTTTGCATTCCATCTATCCAGTCGTTCCTGGTCTTCTTTTTCTATCTTTGTATAAGCTCTATACCAATCTTCTCCTTGAGCTTGATATGCATAGTCGGATTCAAGTTTTTCTTCATATTCGAAATCGAAAATCCAACGGCGTTTTTGTTCCTCGGTCATATTCGCTGTCTGTTCTTCAATGTATTTTTCTCTCTCAGCCTTACGAATTTCTTCCTTTTTTTCCCATTCTAGTTCCAATTCTCGCTCATATTGCTCCCTACGCCACTCATTTTCCTCTTCCTCATCACGAAGCTTTTGAGCTGTGTCGCAATCATCTTCTGTGTATGCTACACATCGATGCCAACGATGAACACCCCACTTCTCGATCATATCTTTTACATGTTCCTTTTCAGCAATTTCAGCCAGTTCAGCTTCACGCTTAGCTTTAACAACAGCACGTTTGGCTTTCTCCTCACGTCTAGCTTCTCGCTCCAAATATGCTTTATGATTCGCTTCCTTTCTGGCGGCAATTTTGGCGTCGATGTAGGCGATTTTTGTTGCCTCGGGCACAGAATCCTTGCTTCTAGGAAGTAGGGGAAATTCGGCGTCATACTCAGCAATTTTCTTTTGGCGTCTTTGCTCCCATTGCTCTCGTTTATCAAATGCTTGGTTAATTTGTTCTTCTCTTGTTGGTCTTGCAATTTTTACCTCTGGATTCTGCTGAGCTAATACGGTCTGTTGCTTAACATTGCGCTTATTTCCGGTAACAACAGTCCATTCAGTCGACATTTTGATGTGTGTGTATATATCAATATTAGTATGATTTATATTTTTCATATTTAAAGCATTTCAATTTTTATAATGAAAAAAGGATATTGACCAAGTGGTCTCACCTTAAACCTTAATTAACTTACAATTACAATTCAACAACATTCTGAATATCTTCTAATACTTACATTATTGAGCTTTGGTTGAGCTGCAAAATCAAGTGATGATCGGGTGATTGGCTTAGGTTCAATTTGTCTGACTACTTGTTGAGGGTTCGCTTGTACAGCAGCAGAAGTTGGTTCATATTGAGTGATTACTGCTCTAAATTGGCCGTATACTTCGGAAGAACGACGTTCATAGTCAGCGTATAAAATTCCGTAGTTGCTGTGTTCTTGGAATAAAATACTCTTGATTAAGTCTTCCATTGTGATACCACGGTCAGCCAATTTTTGAGCCATATAAGCAGCATCAGGCATTAAATCCTCAGCATCTTCCTCAGATTCTCCCTCCTCCGAATCATCAATACTTTCCCATTCTTCAGCAGGTTCTTCCTCGATTTCTTCGCCATTGATTTGTTGATGAAACATTCTGAAAGAAGTTAGAGCATATTCTCCAAAAACAGATTCCATTTCTTCATCATCACCATAGTCAGTCTCTTCTTCTTCAGGAACTTCAGCCATAGCAGTGCGGCAATACGGACAACCAAAGCCGTTATGAGCTACACTTTGCATTAAACAATTAGTATGGAAGCAATGTCCGCACTCAGTTGTCACGCAGTTTCTGGTAGTGGATTCGATGCAATCCATGCAGATTGGGCAATCAATTGGAGCGGACATCTTTCACAATAGTCTTAAAAACTTGATAATACTGGATTTATAATGATTTCAGTATTGTAGGCGAAAAGTATTTCAATTTTTTTAAATTAACACTATAAATGGTCTTAACTGAAAATTTATAAATATAATAAATACAGGGTATAAAAAAGGTATTGGCTCCCAAAGAGGGACCCTCACTTTATTTTTTAATTAATTTTTACACAGACATAGCCTATAAATCTATTCTAAAATCTCGCCTTCCTCTAACTCGTATTGACCGATACTATAGAGAAATCTACGTGCTGCTATAATATTTTTAAGCTGGTTTTTTTGTTCTCGGAGTCTTTCTTGCTCTTCTTCGTATTCGTCTTCGATGGCCATAAGGGCCCAGCTGCGTTTTTTTGGGGTATTGTTATCTTGGGATGGCATTTTGGTATAGTAGTGTAAGTTGAACTTACTCAAAAATAGTATTTCAATTTTTTAGTTTATTGCTTATTTAAGGACTAAACTAAAAATTTATACATTTTTGATGCAGGCTTTTAGGGAAAATGCGCCTTAATTCAGGTACCTTTTTTTAGTGCTCTTTTTTCAGTACTCCATTAATTTAAGTATTATAACCCTATAGCCGCACTTATAAATTTTCAGTTGTGATCAAATAGAGCCTAAATATAAAAAAAATGAATAATTTTTAAACTACAAGGTTAAAAGCATAACTAACTATATTGCATCAAGTATTTAACTGAGACCAACGTAACAATGCCCGCTAAATTGGAATGCCCTATTTGCTTATGTTCTATTAAGAACAAGAAGACTGATTTTATCGCTACCAGTTGCGGCCATTGTTTTCATTCTAGCTGCTTAATGAGACACTTATCAATGAATGGATTTAGCTGCCCATATTGCCGTAATATTTTGGCTGAAGATTCTCAGGAGGAAGAGGAAGAGGAAGATGACGAAGTCCCTTTGTTTATGGAAGAACCTGATCCTGAACCAGTTTTTGAGCCAATTGTCATTAAAAGAAAAATGATTGAAGGTAAGAGATATTTAATGGACAAATATAACAATGTATATGATTACGACGCATTTATGCGAGATGGAAACGATGTGATAGTGGGTTTATGGGACCCTATTCAAGATAGAGTAGTAGAACGACTTATTGACGTGTAAATAGCTTTGTAACTGATTAAAGTGAGGGTCAACCTCTTTTTTTTACCTTATATCTAGTCAATTTATATAACTCTGTAGCTTTACTTATAAATTTTCAGTTTAGTCAAATTATCACTATAAATAAAAAAAATTGAAATACTTTTAATACAATATATGAAAAGCATAATTAACTATTACCATAAAGTTTTAAGCTAAAATGTCCGCTAATAAGAATACTAGTTTGTTTATCCCTCACGTATTTCCTAATTTCAACAAGGATTATGTTGCTGAAGCCTTTGCTGATATTGGTCAAGTAGAACGTGTTGATTTTGTTGCTAAACAAGACCGCAATGGAAAGTCATATAATGCAGCATATATTCATTTCAATAATTGGTATAAAAATCATGCTGCGAATAGAACTCTTAATGATATTGATATTAATGGAAGTGCTAAGTTTTATCATGATAACTCAGAATACTATTGGATAGTGCTTCCAAATACTGCTAATAAGCATATTTCCGGCGAGCGCAAAGTAAGAATTGATCTTGGTCAAGCTAAATCAATTAGTGTAAAGACACCTGAAAAGAAACTACAATGTCCTGATGCTCCTAAAAAGTCTAATAAGCTAACTTATGCTGAGGTAGCTTGTGAAAAAAATGTGCTTGAAAAGCCAATTAACCGCAATTTAGATGTCGAATTTGAGGAATGTTTAGAACTTCTTCGTGCTCCTATTGAAGAATGGGATGTAGAAGTTTCTGAAGAAGAAATTTATATGGCAGAAATGGAAGCCGAAATGGAGGCAGAAGACGAGAACTTGATCAGCATTGATGGCAGATATGTGCAGACGATTGAGCAAGAGAATGTATGGCTTCATGGAGAAATCGCACAATTGAGAGCGGCACTTATTAATTTGGACCAGATGTATCAAGCCGAAGCAGCAAAGGTAAGAGCATTTAGTAGTAATGTAGAAACTTCTGTTGATCTATAAAATTGTAGTGTAACTTTTAATTAAAATATAAAAAGTGAGACCACTTGGTCAATACCTTTTTTCACTGTGTCATTTTAAATCTTCAATGGTGTAAATAAAATTGAATGATTTTTTTCATTATTTTATAATTTCAAAAGTATTAATCAAAATGTCAGCTATTTATCATGAAATTATTGTTAAGAAGGCTTATAAATTTATTCAACAAATTCTGGAACCACATTATAATAATAGTTTAGAAGTGGAAGGTGAATATAAATTTGTAACTCCTGAATTGGAAATTTATTTGGTCTCAAATAAGCCAAAAGAAACTGTTGTTACAATATCATTTCCTAATCAGGACGGTATTGTTAGTATTACTGATTTAAGATTCACTCAATTAGATATTGATAGAAAAAAATTTGCTTATTTTGTACAAAAACAAATATGTAATATTTACGATATTTTGGGTAAAAAATATGGTGAATCATCTAGTATTACATTACATTGGACAAATCATACTACTTGGATACCTTTTATTTATCTCCAATTTACATTTGAATTAGCTCATAATTTACCAGGCAAAGACTTTCTAGAAAATGGAAGTCGATTTAATGCAAAGTTCGATTTAGCTATATATGACAAAACTTTGTATTGTGATGGTAAAAATACTCATGAGGATGCTTTATTTTATAAAATTAAAATGGAATTAAACGGAATGAAAAAAGATGATGGAATAGAAATGATTGATTCAAACTATCATCATACAAACCATGCTCTATTAAGTACAATAATACCTCAAAATTATATTGAGAAAACCGAGTTATGGTTAGCTAAATCATGTAATAATCAAAATAAAAATGATATGCTAACTGATTTTGTAGATCATATAACACAAATTATGAAAGAAAATAATTAGAAATTTTATCTATAAATTTGTATATTTTGATTTTTCTCTCGAGATATTATATGACAAAATCTAATAAGAAAAAGAAAAATGGACATACAAAGAAAAAATTACTTATAATTGAATCTTCTTCTTCATCATTAGAGAGAAAAAGGAAAAGTAATATAAAAAATAATAAGAAAAAGAAAGGAACACAAAGGAAAAAACCATTACTAATAATTGAATCATCTACACCAAAAGAAGTCTCACAAGAAAAAGAAAAAATTGATATTTTTTTACCTGAAAATTTGAAGGAATTATCTAAAACAGATTTAAAGATATCACAAGATTTAAATAAAATGTCTCAACAAAATCAGTTACCAAGTGGTCGTTTAAATGAGAAATTTATTGAGCTTATGGAAAAGCTTGCAGATATTATGTTGAAACAAGGTGAACCATTTAGAGCAAGAGCTTATCAAAAAGCACAAGAAACTATTATGGCTTATCCAGATGACATTTTATCTCCAGCAGATTTAAAAGGTAAGCCAGGAATTGGAGAAACTATTATGGATAAATTAAATGAATATGTTCAAACAGGCACCTTGAAGGTTCTAGAGCGCGAGAAGAACAATCCTGTAAATATTTTGGCAGAGGTATATGGAATTGGTCCCAAAAAAGCAAAAGATTTGGTCGACCAAGGTATTACCTCAATTGCTGAGCTCAGGGAAAATCAACAATTACTGAATGACGTCCAAAAAGTAGGGTTGCAGTATTATGAGGATATTTTGAAGAGAATTCCACGCTCAGAAATAGAGGATTATAAGGCTATTTTTGAGGCTGCATTTCCTAAAGATGGTAAAATGGAAATTGTTGGTTCTTATCGTCGTGGGGCACAAAGTTCTGGAGATATTGATGTCATCATAACATCAAAATCGCCTAATGTATTTACAACATTTGTAGATAATTTAATTAAAACAAAAACTATTTTACATGTTCTCTCCAGAGGTCCTACGAAATGTCTTGTAGTAACCAAGATTTCTTCATCGGATGCAGCTCGTCGTGTTGATTTCTTATACACAACTCCAGAGGAATTTCCATTTGCGATCTTATATTTCACAGGCAGCAAGATTTTCAATACGGTTATGCGTCATGTTGCATTAGAAAAAGGCTACACGATGAATGAACATGGTATCTACAAGATGGAGGCAAAAAAGAAGGGAGAAAAAGTAAATCGCACCTTCAATTCTGAAGAGGATATTTTCAATTTTCTAGGTTTACAATATAAGTCGCCAATTGAACGCACTGATGGAAGAGCAATTATCAAGAAAAATGTTAAGCCAGAATTAATAATTGAGGATTCATCTGATTCGGATTCTGAAGAATATGTTTTGCCTCCAAAAAAATCAGCTACAACTAAACCAGCAGCAAAAAAAATCATGATTGTTGAAGATGAAGTAGAAGATGAAACTTACAAAAATATTGCAAATGATTTTAAGAAAAATGGTATTTCAGTGTTGGAGTCATTAAATGAAAAGCAATTAAGTCAGCTCTTAAGAGAAGCAAATGTTGCTTACTACAATGAAGACCCTTTCTTCACAGACAACCAATATGATATTGTCAAGGAATTTATTGAGAGCAAATATCCTAGCAATCCTGTCTTGCATGAAATAGGTGCTCCTGTCGAGAGAAATAAGGTGTCTTTACCTTATCCAATGGGTTCTATGGACAAAATAAAACCAGACACAAATGCGCTCACAAATTGGATGGTAAAATATAAGGGACCTTATGTTCTTTCTTGTAAGCTAGACGGTGTAAGCGGTCTTTATACAACTGAAGGCGATTTACCAAAGCTTTACACAAGAGGCGACGGAAAAGTTGGCCAAGATGTAAGTCATCTTATTCCATTCTTGCGTTTACCTAAAACAAAAGGCATTGTTATTCGCGGTGAATTTATCATTCCAAAGGCCTTATTTGAGGCCAAATATGCTGACAAATTTGCTAACCCTCGTAATATGGTCGCCGGAATTGTTAATCATAAGACCATAAATGAAGCGATTAAAGATTTGCACTTTGTCGCTTATGAGGTAATGAAACCAATTAGAAAGCCTTCTGAGCAAATGGAATTATTATTGACACTTGATGTCGAGACAGTTTTATATAAAGTTGAACCAATTATTAGTAACGAATTATTATCTAATACACTTCTGGATTGGAGATATAATTATGCTTACGAAATTGATGGCGTAATTGTTGCGAATGATGCATTATATGAAAGAAAATCCGGAAATCCAGAACATGCTTTCGCATTTAAAATGGTTTTATCAGACCAAGTTGCCGAAGCAAAAGTAGTCGATGTTATTTGGGCTGCAAGCAAAGACGGTTATTTAAAACCTCGCGTGCAAATTGAGCCAATTAATCTTGGTGGTGTTCAAATTACATATGCAACTGGATTTAATGGCGCTTTTATTAATGATAATAAGATTGGTGTTGGTGCTACTATCGAGCTAATTCGAAGTGGTGATGTTATTCCATATATTCGTAAAGTTGTTGTGCCTGCCGAAGAACCAAGAATGCCATCTGTTCCTTTTAAATGGAATGATACTCATGTTGATATTATGCTTGAAGATTTAGAATCAGATGATACAGTTCGAGAGAAAAATATTACTGGATTCTTCAGAGGAATTGGTGTTGAAGGATTGAGCACTGGAAATGTCAAGCGAATTATGGAAGCTGGTTTTCAATCTGTTCCAGAGATTTTAAAGATGACAATTGATGACTTCTTACAAGTTGACGGCTTTAAAGATAAAACTGCTACTAAACTTTATGACGGAATTAAAGAGAAGATTGATGCTGCGTCTTTGACAACTATTATGTCAGCTTCCAATATGTTCGGTCGTGGTTTTAGTAAACTAAGGATTGATCTTATTATGGAGTCATATCCAAAAGTATTGTTATCTAAGGAAATTGATGCACAAAAAATCGCCAAGATTTCTGCTATTAAAGGTATGGCTACAAAGTCTGCCGAAGCATTCGTCGAGAGAATTCCTGATTTTATCAACTTCGTAAAACAAGCCGGTCTTGTTAAAAAATTAGCTTTAGAAAAGAAAGAGGTAAATCAATCACATCCTTTGTTCGAAAAATCTATTGTTATGACCGGATTTAGAGATACTGCTCTTCAAGAAGCTCTAAAAAATATTGGTGCAAAATTAGGATCTAGTGTATCAAGTAAAACATTTGTAGTATTAGTGAAGGATAAAGAAGAAGATACTGGAAAGGCAAATGAAGCTAGAAAACTAAGTATTCCTTTAATGACACCAGACGAATTTAAGAATAATTATTTATAAAAAAATTGAAATATATTTATAAAATATATAGAGATTACTATTTATTATAACTAATAATGTTAGGTGAGATTATTATCGGAACTACGTTTTGTTGTGGTTATGTAATTGGTCGATATATTGCTTATAAAATTGATAAACATATTCTAAGACCCGAACAACGTAAGTATTCTGATTTTAAATTATTTGATATATGATGTGTAAAACATTTAATATTAAGTAGAAGATAATAGAAAGGCAAATGCAGCTAGAAAATTAGGTATTTCTTTAATGACTTCAAACGAATTTACAATTAAGTATTTATGATAAATTTAGATGTTGCATATATTTTATTTCTTATAATTGTTTGTTTTTTACATACTAATGGAGCATACGTAAACCATATATCACCATTATTATATACACGCACAATATGTTCTAATAATGAATCATGTCTATTATATTTATAAACATAATATATAAAATCATCCTTATATGTGATTGATAATTCACTATTTTTTGGTTGAAAATACTTTGTTATTGTTACAGTGCCTGTTAAATAATTTACATATAAGTTATTATATTGTTTAACAAATTTTTTAATGCGATTGTATTTCGCATGATTTAAATTTAATTTATTAATAAATAAATATATATTTTTTTTATAATAAACATTGTTATATAAAACATACAATGTTTTTCTATACACACCATACATAAATATTTCTCTTATTAAATCATCAGGTAAATTATCAATTAATTTATGAATAGACATCATCGTTATTAGATAATTATAACTAAGTTTGTAAAAGCATATCAATTTTTTAATAATAAATAAAAACATATTAAAAACTTTTTCTTTTATAATTGTATAAGATGTTTAAACTATTCTTATTAGCTTGTTCTTTTTTATCAGTTCACTCTGCTGATACTAATCTAAGAGGTAGAACACTCACTACTTTTTTATCCGAATCCGATGAATGGAAGCAATTTTCTAATTTCCAAGAAAGATTTAGCAAAAAATATGAATCCTTAGAAGAAACCGAAACTCGTTTTCAGATTTTCCGCACCAATCTCCGCAATATTATTCTTCATAATTCAGACCATACTCAAAACTTTACTATGGGTATCAATCAATTTACCGATTTGACCCCTCAAGAATTTAAAGACCAATTTGTTGGCGGTTTGAGAGCTGAAGTTGGTTCTTATGGTTGTAAGTCATTTTCTTCATCTGCTTCTGGTACCCCTGCCTCTATTGATTGGCGTCAAAAGGGAGTAGTAAACCCAGTAAGAGACCAAGGTCAATGTGGTTCGTGTTGGGCATTTGCTACAACTGCTAATGCTGAATCTGTTTGGGCTATTTCCAGTGGTCAATTATTGGATTTATCTGAAGAATTTTTGGTGGATTGTGCTAGTGGGGTTGGATATTTCAATATGGGCTGCAATGGAGGTCAACCTGATTCGGCGTTTAAGTATATGATTAATAACGGACAATGCACGGAAGTTTCTTATCCTTATAAGGCTGGAACTACTAGGACAGCTGGTTCTTGTCAAAAATGCACTGCTGCCCCAGTTCACTTTTCGGGTTGTTATGATGTGACTCCAAAAGACCAAATTTCATTGATGGCTGCCGTTGCTAAACAACCAGTAGTAATTGCGATTGAAGCAGACACACGATATTTCCAGTCATATTCTGGAGGAATATTGGATTCTCCTAACTGCGGCACGGCACTCGACCATGCCGTAGAAATTGTCGGATATGGCACGGAAAATGGTGTGGATTATTGGAATGTCCGAAATTCTTGGTCTCAAAGTTGGGGGGAAAATGGATATGTTCGCATTAAGAAGACATCTTCTACAAATGATATTGGTATTTGTGGTGTAGCAGCTGAGCCAAGTTTTTTGGTAGTTTAAATATTATATGAAATAATTTAAATGTATTTTATAATTATAAGTAAATGAATAAAGGTAGTTATAATTATAATAATTTAATTGACTATTGTTGTGAAAATAATATAAAATTATTAGATAATTACGAAAATAATCTTATAACAAGAGATTCATATATAAAGGGCGAATGTGTAAGCATAAACGATTCTTGTGATAATTATTTTAATAAAACATTTAGAAATTTAAAAAAAACTGGTCCTTATTGTACAATATGTACATCTTTTAATAGAAATAATAAAGTTAAACAAACATTTTTAAATAAGTATGGTTGCGAAAATCTATTTCAATCTGAAGAAATTAAAGATAAAATTAAACAAACTAATCTTATTAAATATGGTAATGAATATATTGTTAACATCGAAGTATTTAAACAAAAATCAATTAAAACACTTTTAAAAAATTATAATGTTAATCATCCAATGAAATCAGACAAAATTAGAGAAAAAATAAAAAATACAAATTTATTAAAATATAAATGTGAAAATCTATTTCAATCTGAAGAAATTAAAGATAAAATTAAACAAACTAATTTAAAAAAATATAATTGTGAAAATCCTACTTATTCAAAAGTTATTAGGGAGAAAACTAAAAAGAAATGCCTTGAAAAATATGGTTATGAACATACATGTCAATTGCCTCATGTTGTAGAAAAAAGAAAACAAATATGTATAGAAAAATATGGAAATGAAATACCATTAAAAACGGAAATAGGAAAAGAAACTATAAAGCAAACCTGTTTAAAAAAATATGGATATGAAAATCCTCAACAAGTTCCAGAAATAGCCGAAAAATCGTCAAAAAATAGTTATAGAAAGAAGTCATATATTCTTCCATCAGGTAAAGAAATTATTTGTCAAGGTTACGAACCCTTTGCATTAGACAAACTAGTAAAAGAAGAAAATATATCAGAAGAAGATATTGTTACTGGTTGTAAAAATGTTCCGCAAATTTGGTATAATGATGAACAAGATAAAAAACATCGTCATTATGTTGATATTTATATACCAAGCCAAAATAGATGTGTTGAGGTAAAATCAACTTGGACAGCAGAAAAGAAAAAAGACAATATATATTTAAAACAAAATGCTGCAAAAGAACTAGGTTATCAATACGAAATATGGATATTTAATGCAAAGAAAGAATTAGTAGAAATTAAAACATAAATGATTGATATTTTTTACTTTTACACCATTGAAGATTTAAAATGGCACCTTTTTATAAATAAAAAAATTCATTTAAAAACTATATAGTAACTATATAGTAACTATATATAAATGGATACTATGTATAAAAAGTACATCAACAAATATGGAAATTTCTCACACATCCTCAATATTGAAATTGATGAAAGTATAAGCGAAGAAGAAAAAAATTCAATTCTTTACGATATATTGAATTTAATTGATGGAAAAAATATCACAAAGCATATATCAAATATGGATATCAGTCTCAAATGGAGGGTTTATGATAACACCGATTTATTACATTATTATACAGATGGTAATGGTCTTCTAGGTGATATAGCAATATACGAACATACAAAATTATTATTAAATGATATAAAGAAAATTAAAAATAGTGATAAGTTTAACATTCGTATTAGTAAACCACTTACTAAATCTATTTATATAATGTAATTTATAATTAATAATAAAATATTAAAGATATAAATATTATACATATATGTCTATTTTTGATAATAAAATAAAAACTTTAGATTTTATAAAAACATATAATAATATTAAAAAAGATAAAATTAAATATGCCGAGCAGAATTTAATATAAATATGGAATATTTAAAAAAACAAATACCATTTGCGTCTAATTATACATTTGAAAATTCATTTCCGGTGCCTTTTATAAATGAATATGTTTCGTTTTATTTGTTGAGTGACATTACATCGTGGCATGTATCAAATACTACATTAGAAACTCATATGTCAATTATGCATTTAACAGATAATTGTGAAATTATTCTAAAAAATGATGACTATAAATTATATAAATCTTTAGAAAGTATTCAATAAATTAAAATTATGTTCCGATACGTAAGTATTTAAAATTTAACCAAATTAAAATACTTACATATCATATTATAAAAGATTTAAATTAAAACATAACTATTTAAAATTATTCCATAAAATAAACTATGGAACAATTTAAAGAAGTGGTAGATGCTTATATATCAAATTATCATACTTTTGAAAAAGGTAAGATATGTTTTGATTTTGATCATGGTGAATTAATTTTTTTTAAAGATCAAGACAATATGTTAATTCTTTATGCGATATTTATTTTTCAGCAATATAGAGGAAGAGGATTATGTCGAAATATTTTGCATTATTTGATTGACAAAGCACAACAAGAAAAAATAAAATATGTTTGTGTTCAAGATGTTCTCTCCAATATTCTTTATAAATATTTATTAAGGTTTACTTATAAGGATAAAAAATTTAAAAATACAAAACATGGTTTTATTTATAAAATTGAATGAAAATTTTACAA
>Ga0194118_10000344_pt1 | contig 82099 bp, 73 predicted proteins | sample TA2MahsurfametaG_2_FD_148662 | JGI IMG/M metagenome (GOLD analysis project Ga0194118, IMG submission 148662) | Freshwater microbial communities from Lake Tanganyika, Tanzania - TA2015013 Mahale N5 surface | ecosystem: Environmental > Aquatic > Freshwater > Lake | place: Tanzania: Lake... | reverse complement strand
GATTGACGTTGAACATGTTCAAAAATCAATCGCCTTAGGTCATAGATTAAACCCTCACCAATACGTGCTGAAAACCATCTGCCAGCCATACTAAAAACTGCATCTAAAATTGCGATAGCGGCAACAGCAAGTGCTAACTGCGTGACTAGATCTGAATTTCTAGGTATTACTCCTTCGTCAATCAATCTCTTAAGCAAAAGTGGAGTGGCAACTATGAGTAGTGCATCGATTACTACAGTTATCAGAAAAAATATCAATGAGATTTTATAGGGAATCGCAAAGCCAGCAATTCGCCTTAAAGTTCTAGGTTTAAGCTTTTGATTTTTTACCGAGGCATCTTGGGTAAGTGAACGAAAGGACATCCACGTTGCATGTATTGACATAACTACACCCTAACAAGAGTGTAGTGAAAACTTAAACGGTGAAGCCAATTGAGCGTAGCTGCTCTCTTCCATCATCTGAGATTTTATTTGGACCCCATGGTGGAAGCCACACCCAATTAATTTTTACATCACTAGTTAAATCTGCCAAAACTTGTCTTGTTTGATCTTCAATTACATCTTGTAATGGACAAGCAGCTGAGGTCAGGGTCATATCTAAAGTTGCAACGTTGTTCTCATCCAGGCGCATGTCGTAAACCAAGCCAAGATCAACCACATTGATCCCTAATTCTGGATCAATAACATCTTTCATTGCTTCGGTAATATCATCAAGTGTTGCGCTCATAGGTTAATTCTACGCCATTACCTGTGTTGCTGCATCTTTAAATGCCATCCATCCTAAGAGCGCACATTTTATTCGCGCTGGAAATTTAGAGACACCAGCAAAGGCAACACCATCCTCAAGGAGTTGCTCATCTCCCGAGGATTTTCCTTTGCTTTGCATTAGCTCAACAAAGGCATCCAAAATTTTCATACTATCTTGGTAATTCTTCCCCAGCAGAAGTTCACTCATTACCGATGCGCTGGCCATTGAAATTGAGCACCCAACCCCATCCCAGGTGATCTCTTTTACAACTCCATCTTTCATGGTCAGATTTAAAGTTACCTCATCACCGCAACTTGGATTGTTATGGTGAACTTGAATATCTTTGAAAGCAGATAAACCCTTATTTGAAGGTGTCCGATAATGATCCAAAATTACCTGCTGATATAAAGAATCTAATTCCATTATTTTCCAACCTTGAAATAATCAGTAACTTTCTCTACCGCCTCAAGCAAGCTCACCACATCTGATGAATTGTTATAGATATGAAATGAGGCTCTAGTAGTTCCGACTAGTTGTAGTTTTTTCATTAACGGCCATGCGCAATGATGTCCAGTCCTTACTGCGATTCCATACTGGTCTAATACCTGGCCCACATCATGAGGGTGCACACCATCAACGGTAAAGGAAACTACTCCCCCGCGATCTTTCATATCTGTAGGTCCAACTATCTTTACCCCTTTAATAAGTTTTAATCCCGACAAAAGTTGTTCTGTTAATTTGTGTTCATGCTGTGCCAAATTATTCATTCCTATTTGGGTTAGATAATCCACCGCAGCTGATAAGCCGACTGCTTGAGCCATATTTGGCACTCCTGCTTCAAATTTTCTAGGCCCACTTGCCCAAGTTGCTCCTTGCATAGTTACTGAATCAACCATTGAGCCACCAAAGATTGCTGGTTGAAGTTGATCTAAAAGAGCAGCTTTACCCCAAAGCACCCCAATCCCAGTAGGACCTAAAAGTTTATGACCAGAGAATGCTAAGAAATCAACCTGCAATTGTTTTACATCAACTTCAAAATGGGGCACCGATTGGCAGGCATCCAAAACTACATATGCCCCAACTGCCTGGGCGACTTTAACAATTTCTTTAATCGGCGGAATGGTGCCAAATACATTTGATTGGTGAGTAATAGCAACAATCTTGGTTTTGCTATTTATAATTTGATCAAGATTGGATAAATCTAATCGGCCATCAGGAGTAATTGAAAGCCAGGTTAATTTAGCTCCAGTTCGCTTAGCTGCCTGCTGCCAGGGAATGAGATTGGCATGATGCTCCATCTCAGTAACCACTATTTCATCATTTGATTTTAGGGCTATCCCTGAGTCAAGATTTGAAAAGGAGTATGCCAATAAATTAAGCGATTCGGTTGCACTCTTTGTAAAAATTATTTCCGAGGACTGCGCACCGATAAAGCGGGCAACATTCTCCCGTGCCCCCTCATAAGCATCTGATGCCTCTTCTGCCAGTAAATGTGCACCGCGGTGAACTGCTGCATTCTTACTTCGATAAAACTCAGCTTCGGCCTCAATCACCACCTCTGGTTTTTGTGATGTAGCGCCGCTATCTAAATAAATTAAAGGATTACCGCCACGAACTGTCCGTGAGAATATTGGAAAATCCCGTTTGTATCTTGATAGATCAGCACTCATGAATCAAGCAGTTATGTACCCTGCATAACCCTTCTCTTCAAGTTTGTCCGCTAATTCAGGACCACCCTCTTCTACAATCTTTCCGTTTGCGAAGACGTGAACAAAATCAGGTTTTATGTAACGCAAAATACGGGTGTAGTGGGTAATCAACATAACGCCGAGATTGGAATTGGCTTTAACTCTATTTACCCCTTCGGAGACGATTCTAAGTGCATCAACATCTAATCCTGAATCAGTCTCATCCAAAATTGCAATCTTGGGCTTTAGTAACTCCATCTGTAAAATTTCATGACGTTTTTTCTCACCACCTGAAAACCCCTCATTTACATTTCGTTCAGAAAATGCGCCATCAATATTTAGTGAAGCCATGACCTCTTTAACCTCACCTACCCAAGTACGTAACTTTGGAGCTTCACCGCGAATCGCGGTAACTGCCGTGCGCAGAAAGTTAGATACAGAAACACCTGGCACCTCAACCGGATACTGCATCGCCAAAAATAATCCAGCTTTGGCCCTCTCATCCACACTCATTTCAAGCACATCCGCCCCATCCAGCAAGACGGAACCACCTGTAATCAGATACTTAGGATGACCAGCAATTGAGTAAGCCAGTGTGGACTTTCCTGAACCATTTGGTCCCATGATGGCATGGGTTTCACCAGATTTGATTGTTAGGTCCACGCCACGCAATATTTCTTTGTTTCCAGCGTCGGTAACTACGCTTACCTGCAAATTTTTTATCTCTAATACATTCATCATCTTCTCCTATTTACTCGGTGATAGTTACTAGATTGCCATTGCGTTGAACGTTAAAAGTTTTAAGAGCCGCAGTTGCCGGTGGCGTTAAAGCTTCGCCGGTGCGAAGATCAAACTCAGCTCCGTGTAACCAACACTCTATTTTGTGACCACTTATCTCTCCCTCAGACAAAGAGGCTTCGGAGTGAGTGCAGGTATCGGAAACAGCAAATACTTCACTACCGACCTTTGCAACACAAACTTGAGTGCCATTTACTTCAACAGTGACTGGCTTTCCCTCTAGCAATAAATCAAAAGATAGCTCTGCCATTATTGGCCCACCTTAGAAAGTTCCTCATCAATACGAGCCATTAGCTGCTCCTCTAGATCTGCATTCTTAAATTTGTTTACGATCTCGGCAAAAAAACCACGAATGACTAATCGCCTTGCAACCTCAGCTGGTATTCCACGTGATTGCAAATAAAACAACTGTTCATCATCAAATCGACCCGTAGTACTGGCATGTCCTGCTCCTACTATTTCACTGGTTTCTATCTCAAGGTTTGGAACTGAGTCGGCTCGAGCCCCATCAGTCAGCAGCAGATTTCTATTTAATTCATAGGTGTCAGTGCCATCAGCACCTTTATGGATGTAAACATCACCAATCCATACTGTATGTGCTTGCTTACCTGCCAAAGCACCTTTGTAAGTTACTCTGGATTTTGCATTAGCAACATTGTGATCCACATGAATTCGATGCTCTAGATGTTGCCCATCCGTTGCAAAGTAAACGCCATACAGATCTGCAAAGGCACCAGGTCCAGTAAATTCAACGGTAGGACTAATCCGCACTACAGATCCGCCTACTGAAACTACATAAGAGGTGAATTGCGAATCCTTACTTAAAATTGCATGGTGCTGAGCAATATGTACTGCCGATTTATCCCACTCCTGTAGCGAGATAAGATCAAGACGAGCACCAGGTGCAAGATTGATTTCAATCTCCTCACCAAGTTGACCTGTGCCAGTATTTTCAACGACCACAGTGCTCTTACTATTCACTCCCGCCTGAATTACCACCCGACTGAACTCCGGTTCAGTAGAGCAGGTGCGGGATAGATAAATACTTTCACTTGCCTCACAATCATCTGCAATGGTTAAAACTGAAACCTGCTTAGCTGTCTGTCTTATCCGGTTGGTGACCACATCATTACTTGTGTAGGAGGCAGGAAAATCCGCGGAAGAAGATACTTTTAAACTCACTCCTTGCGGTAATTCGGTTTTAGAGGATATTGAGATGTGGCCGGCTACATTTACAGAGGAGTCATGTAATCCAGCCAACCGTTTAAGCGGTGTAAATCGCCATGCCTCCTCGCGTCCAGTAGGAGTTAGATAGTTGGTGGTGAGTGCACCCATTAACCAACTGCACCTTCCATTTGTAGTTCAATCAAACGATTTAGCTCCAATGCATACTCCATTGGTAATTCTTTTGCGATCGGTTCAATAAAACCACGGACAATCATTGCCATTGCTTCATCCTCGCCCAGACCTCTAGACATTAGATAAAACAGTTGATCATCACTTACCTTTGAAACTGTTGCTTCATGACCCATTGCAACATCATCTTCGCGAACATCAACATATGGATAGGTATCAGATCGAGATATTGTGTCAACTAACAGTGCATCACACTTCACAGTGCTCTTGGCATGGTGAGCACCCTCCGCTACTTTTACTAAGCCACGATAAGAGGTTCGGCCACCTCCGCGTGCAACAGATTTTGAAATGATTGTTGAAGAGGTATATGGAGCAGCGTGAACCATTTTTGCGCCAGCATCTTGGTGTTGACCTTCACCAGCAAATGCTATTGAGAGCGTTTCACCTTTTGAGTGCGGACCCATCAACATAACTGCTGGATACTTCATAGTTACCTTTGATCCGATGTTTCCATCAATCCACTCCATGGTGGCACCCTCAGCGCAGGTGGCTCGTTTTGTAACTAAGTTGTAAACATTGTTAGACCAGTTTTGAATGGTTGTGTATCTAACTCGGGCATTTTTCTTCACAATAATCTCAACTACTGCCGAGTGGAGAGAGTCTGATGAGTAAATTGGTGCAGTGCACCCTTCAACATAGTGAACATATGAGTCCTCATCGGCAATAATCAATGTGCGCTCAAACTGTCCCATATTTTCAGTGTTGATTCGGAAATACGCTTGCAGTGGAATATCTACTTTCACACCTTTTGGAACATAGATAAATGATCCACCTGACCAGACTGCAGTGTTTAGAGCGGCAAATTTATTATCCCCAACAGGAATGACGGTTCCAAAGTACTCTTTAAAAATATCTTCATGGGTACGCAAGCCGGTATCTGTATCTAGAAATACCACACCCTGTTTTTCTAAATCTTCACGTATTGAGTGATAAACCACCTCAGATTCATACTGCGCAGCTACTCCTGCGATCAATCTCTTTTTCTCCGCCTCAGGAATACCAAGGCGATCGTAAGTATTTTTTATATCATCTGGCAGATCTTCCCAAGAGGTTGCTTGTTTTTCCGTTGATCGAACAAAATACTTAATGGTGTCAAAAAATATTCCACTTAAATCAGATCCCCAACTTGGCATTGGCTTTTTATCAAAAAGAGTTAATCCCTTAAGCCGCAGGTCCAACATCCATTGGGGCTCATTTTTCTTGGCAGAGATATCTCTAACCACCTCTTCATTTAAACCTCTTCGACTATTTGACCCAGCGTCATTTTTGTCAGCCCAGCCGTACTCGTATTTACCAATTCCATCTAACTCTGGATTTGCGATTTGTGTCATTATCTTGCTCCTTCTTTTGCTCTTACCTTTGAGTATGGGGAAAGATTGTTAGGGATAAAAGTGGTGCAAACACCATCACCATGTGCAATGGTGGCTAAACGTTGCACATGTGTACCGAGAATCTCTGAGAAGGCCTTAGTCTCTGCCTCACATAGCTGTGGAAACTCAGATGCAACATGAGCAATTGGACAATGATGTTGACATACCTCTTCACCATTTCCCAATTTGCCTGCGGTTGCTGAGTAACCTTCTTTGGTCAAAAGCTTTGCCAAAGATTTACTCTTCTCCACCAAGGTTTTATTGGAACCTTTTATCGATGCACCCTTTCTAACCAGATCGTCGGCTCTAGAGGTGGCAAACTCATTTACTAGATGCTCGCCACTCTTACTTGCCATAAACTTTAAAGCTGAGACTGCTAAGTCATCATATGAGTGCTCAAACTTTTCACGACCAACATCTGTCATTACAAAAACTTTAGATGGTCGCCCACGACCTCGCTCAGTTGATTGATAGGGATCACGGGCACTTAAAACCCCTTCATTAACAAGTGAATCCAAATGCCGTCGAATTCCTGCCGGAGTGATCTCAAGTTTTTCCGCTAGGGCAGCCGCCGTTGCCGGACCATTCTCTAAAATGGTGCGGGCAACCTGATCGCGGGTCTTATCTGGCTCTGCTTTTTTCACAACATAAGTGTTGCGTAATTCATCCCAGAGCGCCAATCCCTGGGCCGGATTTTGGTGTGAAATGCGCTGTACCCAACGGGTAGGTACCGCCTCGGCTCAGGGTAAACCAATAGGCTTAAATCATGTTGGTAGCCAAAAAATCCCTCAAAGGTAGATTGTTTGGACTGTTGGTCTTCTTGCAATCCTCTTTGATTGTCACAGGTGGCGCAGTTCGAGTGACTGGCTCAGGGCTAGGTTGTCCAACCTGGCCAGAGTGCACACCTGGCTCCTACACCCCGGTGCCTGGACAGGCTGAAGGAGCTTGGCACGCCTGGATAGAGTTTGGAAATCGTCTTCTGACATTTGTGCTTTTAATTGTTGCCCTAGCCGCTGTGGTTGTTGCTGTTCGAATATCTAAAGAGGCAGCTTCTAAGTTGCGAATTCGCTCCCTTGCCATGTTACAGATTTTAGGAATCTTGGGGCAGGGTGTTTTAGGGGGTATTACAGTTTTAACAGCTCTACATCCAATCACCGTTGCGTCACACTTTATGTTGTCAATTTTTTTAATTGCAGGTGCAATATCCCTTAGATATGAAATGGTGGGGATAAATAAACAAGCTGCCACTGGGGTTACTCGGGTACTTATGCCGGTGCTTGCTTGGTTAACTTTGTTGGTGTTAATTGCAGGGACCATAGTTACCGGTAGTGGGCCACATGCAGGAGATGATCAAGCAGAACGGTTTGGCTTTGACCCTCGGATAGTTTCGTGGCTACATGCAGATTTAGTTATTGCGTTACTGGTATTAACTGGATTGTTGCTATTACTAACCCATCACACTGGCTTGCACCTTATTAGAAGGCGTCTGACCTTGCTTTTGGTTATCTCACTGCTGCAAGGTTTGATTGGGTATCTCCAATACTTTACTGGCCTGCCGGTACTGTTAGTTGCACTCCATCTTTTAGGAGCAACCTTGGTGTGGTGTAGCGCATGGTCTCTAATCAAGGTGGCAGACTCTGGTTTTAAACTCAGAGGAGTCAATTGATGCAACTACCCTCTTGGCAAAAACTTGATGATCAAGCGGTGACCATCTCACGGGCATTGGCCATGGATGCTGTTCAAAAAGTTGGAAATGGCCACCCAGGAACTGCCATGTCACTTGCCCCAGTGGCCTATACCCTTTTTCAAAGAATATTAAAGCATGATCCTGCTCATCCAGATTGGATAGCTCGAGATAGATTTATATTGTCATGTGGTCACTCATCTTTAACTTTATACATACAACTATTTTTATCTGGCTATGGAGTTGAGCTTTCGGATTTAAAATCTTTTAGAACTTTAAATTCTCAAACTCCAGGTCATCCTGAGTATGGACATACAACTGGTGTCGAGACCACTACTGGCCCGTTGGGACAGGGAGTGGCAAATGGCGTTGGTATGGCGATGGCTGCTCGTTACGTCAAGGGTTTATTTGATCCTGAGGGTAAAACAAATCTATTTGACCACAATATTTGGGTGCTGGCATCTGATGGTGATTTACAAGAAGGGGTTAGTGCTGAGGCTTCATCTTTGGCTGGCACTCAAGCCTTAGGGAATTTGAAGTTGATATATGACGATAATCGAATCTCAATTGAAGGTGACACACACCTTGCTTTCACAGAGGATGTTTCAGCTAGGTATCGATCGTATGGATGGGAGGTTATTAAGGTAGCTGCAAAATCTGATGGTGATGTCGATCGCGAACAGTTAGAGGTAGCCATGGTCACCGCCTTATCTGAAAAAAGTAAGCCAGTTCTTATTCACCTTCACTCAACCATTGCTTGGCCAGCACCAAAAGCAAAGGGCACCGCTAAATCTCATGGATCTGCATTGGGAGATGATGAGGTTGCCGCCACTAAGCAGGCACTTGGCCTAGATCCTTCACAAAGTTTCATCGCACCGGCTGAGGTTGTAAATCACGCTAGGAAGGTGAAAGAACGAGGTGGCAAACTTTACTCAGATTGGCAGTCACAACTGAATTTATGGAAGTCAAACAATCCTGAGAAAGCTAAACTGCTATCTAGATTGATAAATAAACAACTTCCCGATGATCTTGAAAAGGCTCTGCCTGTATTTGCCTCCGACAAAGATATTGCAACAAGAGCTGCCTCTGGAAAGGTGATTCAACATCTAGCGGCTCAACTTCCTGAGTTTTGGGGAGGGTCAGCAGATCTAGCAGAAAGCAACAACACAACCATAGAAAATGGCGGATCATTTTTGCCGGTCAATAGTCAAATTAAAGGTGCTAATCCTTATGGACGGATTGTTCACTTTGGTATCAGAGAACATGCGATGGGAGCAATTTTAAATGGTGCAGCATTGCATGGTTTCGTAAAGCCCTTTGGTGGAACCTTTTTAGTTTTTAGTGATTACATGAGAGGAGCGGTTCGATTATCTGCGCTCATGAAACTTCCAGTTGTGTATGTGTGGACACATGATTCAATTGGTTTAGGAGAGGATGGTCCAACACATCAACCCGTTGAGCACCTCGCAGCTCTTCGCGCGATACCAGGGTTGGCAATAGTCCGTCCAGCGGATGCAAATGAGGTAACTACAAGTTGGATTGAGATTATTAAACAGGGTAAACCAGCTGGTATTGCATTATCTAGGCAAAATTTGCCAGTGATCGATAGAGAAAAGTACCGGTCAGCTGCAGAGGTAAAAAATGGAGCTTACGTTCTAGCTTATGGCGATGAAAAACAACAAAAGGATTGTCAGGTCGTTTTAATAGCAAGTGGCTCTGAGGTGCATTTAGCATTATCGGCAAGGCAAGTATTAATTGAAGAGGGAATTAAAGCCAGAGTGGTTAGCGCACCATGCTTAGAGTGGTTTGCACACCAACCTCAGGTTTATAAAGAATCAGTACTGCCAAAGAAACTTAGAGCGCGAGTAAGTATTGAAGCTGGTGTAGCTCAGCCTTGGTATCAGTTAATTGGTGATGCAGGGGTGACAGTCTCATTAGAACACTTTGGAGCCTCTGCCAGTGCTTCAGTTTTGTTTAAAGAGTTTGGTTTTACCGTAGACAAAATAGTTGCTGCCGCTAAAGAAAGTATTAAAAAAATCAATGAGTAATACGCTGCAAGCAATTTCTCAGGCTGGCGTAGCAATCTGGTTGGATGATCTATCTCGGGATCGTTTGCAAAACAATTCGCTGGCCGATTTAGTTCAGCAAGACAATGTGGTGGGTGTGACAACCAATCCCAGTATTTTTGCTAATGCAATCGGAAAATCCACTCTTTACCGCGAAGATATTAAAAAATATGCAAACCTTTCTATTGAAGAGGTAATTACCCAATTAACCACCGATGATGTTCGAAGTGCCTGTGATCTACTGCAAAATACCTATTTGCAAACAAAACATATTGACGGTCGGGTGTCAATTGAGGTCGATCCTAGATTCGCTCGGGATACCCAGGCTACGATCAATCAAGGCAAGCATCTTTGGAAGATTATCGATAGACCAAATCTTCTAATCAAGGTGCCAGCAACAGTTGAAGGTTTGCCTGCAATTACCTCTTTAATTGCTGACGGAATAAGTGTGAATGTAACTCTAATTTTTTCTGTTGAAAGATATAAACAAGTAATGCACGCTTACGCTGCAGGGTTAGAGAAGCTACTGGCGGCAGGAGGTTCGGCAAATCAAGTGTTTTCAGTTGCCTCCTTTTTTATTAGCAGGCTAGACACCTCTGTCGATGCACTTCTTCCTGAAAGTTCGGCACTTCGCGGATGTGCAGCGATTGCAAATGCAACCATGGCTTATGAGGCATTTTTAAACTTCCAAAAGAGCCAGCTCTGGCAATCTTTGCAGATGTCAGGTTGTAATCTTCAGCGACCATTATGGGCATCCACCGGTGTTAAGGATCCAAAGTATGATCCAAATAGATATGTCATGGAGCTAATTGCACCTAACACAGTCAACACCATGCCAGAGCAAACGCTACTATCAGTCAAAAATACCGGTATTTATAACTATGAAAAAATGACAGATGATTTGGCTATAGCAAAATCTAATCTTGCAAAATTGGCATTGGCAGGAATTGATCTAGATAAGATCACAGTTGATCTTGAAATAGATGGGGTTAAAAAGTTTGAATCATCCTGGATGGAGCTAATGAGTTCTGTTCGAGCAGTAGTTACAGGGTGACAATGAATTTATCAGGAGCAGCGCTATCAAGGGTAAATCTCAAGATAGTTACAGAGTTACACAAAGTTTCCAAGGCCTTAGCAGTTAAGGATGCATCTATATGGGGTCCAGATTCAGAGGCATCTACTAGATTGAATTGGGTGGATTTACCAAAAAACTCAAGAGAATTACTGCCACAACTAGACTCCTTAGCGGCGTGGGCACGTAGGAAAAATACAGAGCATTTCGTATTGTGTGGAATGGGCGGATCCTCACTAGCGGCTGAGGTGATTGCCGCTACCTTTAACAAAGATCTAGTAGTGCTCGATTCAACTCACCCTGATCAAATTTCTGAGGCACTTCCAAAAAACTTAGCACACTCAATAATCATCATTGGTTCAAAGTCAGGTACTACAATCGAGACCACTTCGCATTTCAAGTTTTTTAAAGAACAATTTACCAAGGCAGGCCTAAATCCAAGTGATCATTTTGTAATAGTTACTGATCCAGCAACACCACTTGATATTGAGGCGAAAGACTCTGGTCTAAGGGTTATCAATGCCGATCCATTGGTAGGCGGCAGATTTAGCGCCTTATCAGCATTTGGCCTGGTTCCAGCTGCATTGTTGGGCTTAGATGTTTCAGTTTTGCTAGATGATGCAGAGGCTTTGCAAAGTACTTTTGTATCTGAGGATTCTATAGCTACAAAGATCGCCTCCTTGCTTTATACAGAAAGTGATCAGTTTGTTGAGTTTTCAGATTTCCAATCAAATACACCGGGTTTATCAGATTGGATAGAACAGTTAATTTCTGAATCAACTGGTAAGCAACATAAAGGACGCCTGCCCGTTGTGATTTCAAAACCACAAAAATCCAGCAATATACTCTCCATAGGTTTTACTGATGGTAAATATGATTTATCTGTAAGAGCCTCTTTAGGAGAGCAATTTATTTTATGGGAATGGGTCACAGCATTGCTTTGTTATCTGCTAAAAGTGGATCCTTTTAATCAACCAAATGTTGCAGAATCTAAGGAACGAACTGGAGCGATTCTGTCCCAAATAGTTAATGAACAGTTTATCTATCCCACACCATTTCTGGAAAAGGATGATTTTGCTATTTATTCCAATGAGCAGACTCAATCATTGCTGAGGTTTTTTGAATCCTCATCTTCTTATTTATCTTTGATGGCATACCTTCCTAAGATTCAAAATAACTCATTAATGGAGCTTCGATCCTTGTTATCAAGTAAGTTAGGCAAACCGGTAACCTTTGGATGGGGGCCTCGCTTCTTGCACTCAACTGGGCAGTTTCATAAAGGAGGTCAGCCAAATGGTTCTTTTCTGCAAATCACTGCAAATCCTTCAAAAGACTTGGCTATTCCGGGTGAAAAATTCACCTTTGCTGAATTATTAATGGCTCAAGCTCTAGGTGATGCCTCGGCACTAGCCGAGCGAAATCTGCCAGTGATTAGAATTCACCTTAAGAAAAACAATCTAGATTTACAAAAATTATTGCAATCTATTTAAATTCAATCATCCCCACGTAACTTTTTTAAGGCTATATCTAAAATCTTATTAGCTTCTGCCTCGGTTCGTCTTTCCTTGACATAAGCAAGATGCGTTTTATATGGCTCATTTTTCATCGGCATTGGTGGCTTATTTTTATCTTGACCAGCAGGGAATCCACAACGCGGACAGTCCCACTCAGCTGGAACTTCAACCGTGCCATCTTCTGCAAATGAAGGCTTTGTTTCATGGCCATTTGCGCACCAAAAGGAAACTCTAAACCGAGCTATTGATTCGCCACGTTCAGCCTCACCCATAGGTCCAGCGCCGACACGACTACCTCGAATTGCACTACCACCGGCCATTGTTACTCTCCTTAATCAACAATTACTTTAACAATAAACTTAAAGCCACTACCGCTGCAAACCAAACTCCACCCACCACGATAGTGATGCGATCTAGATTTTTTTCCACCACTGAGGAGCCGCCATAGGTCGAGGAAATTCCCCCACCAAATAGATCTGATAATCCTGATCCCTTACCTTTATGAAGTAGGACGAGAATGATCATTAAAATACTAGATAACACCAGAATAATTGTTAGAGCTAAATTCATTATCTCGCCTTCACTTTGGACCTTAAAGTTATTTCCTGGCCAAGGATACTATCCCAGATGCAGTTTGCTCTAATCTGCAAAGCTATGCCTTACTTAAAACTCGATGGAACTTGGAAATTCTTGCAAACTCCTCTGGATCTAATGAGGCTCCCCCAACCAAGGCCCCATCTACATCAGGTTCCTTCATAATATCCAAGGTATTGATGGACTTAACCGAACCACCATAAAGTATTCGACAATTTTCAGCTATTTCATCACTACCAATTTTTTTCATTTCATTTCTTATTGCGTAGCAAACCTCTTGTGCATCCTCAGGTGTTGCTGTCTTACCTGTCCCGATTGCCCAGACTGGTTCATAGGCAATAACAATTTTCTTTAAATCTGGTTTATGAAATCCTTTCAATGAATTACGAAGTTGCTCTAAAACAAAGGAGATATGTGTGCCAGCTTCGCGTACCATCAACTCCTCTCCTACGCAAAGAATTGGTTTTAACTCATTTGCTAGTGCACTTTTAATCTTACGATTCACCAGAGCGTTATCTTCATTGTGAGTATTCCTACGCTCGCTGTGTCCAACTAAAACATAGCTGCAACCAAGTTTGGCCAACATTGATCCTGATATATCACCTGTGTGGGCGCCAGATTCTGCAGGTGAAATATCTTGAGCGCCATAAAGTAATCTCAACCGATCGCCATCAACTAATGTCTGTACCGAGCGAATATCTGTGAAAGGTGGAATTATCAGTATCTCAACTGCATCATAATCACGATCTTCTAGCGAGTATGCCAATTTTTGAGTAACAGCTATTGCTTCTAGATGATTTAGATTCATCTTCCAGTTACCTGCAATCAGTGGCTTACGCATCTCTCACTTCCTCAAATTAGGGCTGCTAGTCCTGGTAGGTCTTTTCCCTCCAGGTATTCAAGTGATGCGCCTCCACCAGTTGAAATGTAGCCAAACTGCTTATCCTTAAATCCTAGTTTACGTACCGCAGCGGCAGAATCTCCCCCGCCGACAACCGTCAATCCTTTGTTCTCCGCCAGTGCATTTGCAATGGCTCTTGTTCCAGATGAAAAGTTTGAGAATTCAAAGACACCCATTGGACCATTCCAAAATACTGTCTTGCAGCGATCGATCGCTTTCGCAAAAGTTGCAGAGCTTTCTGGTCCTATATCTAAGCCCATTTGATCTGAAGGGATTTGATCTGCACTAACCAATCTAGGCTCCGAGGAGTTTGAAAACTCCTTAGCAACCAAAATATCGGAGGGAATTAATAGTTCTACATTTTTTTTCACAGCTTGCTCAATTAGATTTTTTACAGTCGGAATTAGATCGGTTTCAACTAAGGATTTACCTATCTGTTTGCCCTGTGCTGCTAGAAATGTAAATAACATACCTCCGCCGATAGCTATCAGATCTACTTTTTCTATGAGATTTGAAATTACCGCAAGCTTGTCTGAAACCTTAGCTCCCCCTAGCACTACCCCATATGGACGCTCAGGATTTTGAGTCAGTCTCTCTAGCACCGCTACCTCAGCAAGTATTAGATTTCCGGCTGCATGTGGCAGTAACTTCGGTAACTCATAAACTGATGCATGCTCTCGATGTACTGCACCAAAGCCATCTCCCACGTATATCTGGCCATAACTTGCTAACTCTTTAGCAAGTTCTAATCGTTCAGAGGGCACTTTGCTGGTCTCACTTTTTTCAAAACGAATATTTTCCAACATCAAAATTTCACTAGGTTTAAGTAATTCAGTTTTTGATTTAAGTCCCCTGATTTGGGTATTAAAGCTGACCTCTCTACCAAGTAATCTACCCAGGGCCTTTGCCACCGGCTGTAGTGATAACTCTGCTTTGATCTCTCCTTTTGGTCTACCCAAGTGAGCAATTACAACGATCGAGCAATTATTTTTGAGTAAAAAATCGATCGTGCTAAGTGAGGCACGGATTCTTCCATCATCCTCAATTACTCCATTTTTGATCGGAACATTAAGGTCGCATCGAAGAACTATTCGCTTACCTTTAAGTTCAATCTGGTTTAGATTTTTTATCTGCATTAAATTATAAGGATTTACCTATGTATTTAATCAAATCAACTAAGCGATTTGAATAACCCCATTCGTTGTCATACCAGCCAACCACTTTTACAGTCGATCCAATAACTTTGGTTAATCCTGCATCTACGATGCAAGAGCTTGGATCGGTGACAATGTCAGCTGAAACTATTGGATCTTCAGTGTATGTCAGGAAGCCTTTAAGTGGTCCTTCGCTAGCTTTCTTCAATGCCGAGTTAATCTCACCAATTGATGCCTCCTTAGCCAATTCAACTGTTAGATCGGTTGCTGATCCGGTTGGGACTGGCACACGAAGTGCATATCCATCTAGCTTTCCCTTCAATTCAGGTAGAACCAATGAAATAGCTTTGGCAGCGCCAGTGGAGGTAGGAATGATTGATAATGCAGCAGCTCTTGAACGACGCAAATCCTTATGAGGAAAGTCTAAAATTACTTGATCATTTGTGTAAGCATGAATTGTTGTCATTAACCCGCGGACTATTCCAAATTCATCATTTAAAACTTTTGCCATAGGAGCAAGACAGTTGGTAGTGCATGAGGCATTGGAAATAATGTTGTGCTTTTTTGAATCATATTTGTCGTGATTGACACCCATGACTATGGTGATGTCTTCATCTGTGGCTGGTGCTGAAATGATTACTTTTTTTGCTCCCGCAGTAATATGTTTGCCAGCATCAGTTGATTTTGTAAATATTCCAGTTGATTCGACAACTACATCAACGCCCATTTTTTCCCACGGAATATTTGCTGGGTCGCGTTCAGCGGTTACCGATATTGTCTTACCCGCTACAGTGATCGAGCTTTCAGTAAAAGTTACTGGATACTTAAGGCGGCCCAAAATTGAATCATATTTGAGTAGGTGAGCAAGTGTTGCGGTATCGGTTAGGTCATTGACGCCAACGATTTGAAAATCAGCTCCTGATTCTAAAGAAGCTCTTAAAAAGTTTCGCCCAATTCTGCCGAATCCGTTAACGCCAACCTTGATCATCACTACCCTCACTTGATAAATTTATTTAATAGATAGATCCACAACCCCGTGGGATCTTCCTATCTTAGCAGTTTACAAATGAACTTTAATTTAATAGGTCTGGACTAATACTTGCCTCAGTGTCAGGTACTCCAAGTTCGCGAGCTCGCTTGTCTGCCATAGCAAGTAATCTTCTAATCCGACCTGCGATCGCATCCTTTGTCATTGGCGGTGATGCTAGCGATCCAAGTTCTTCAAGACTTGCCTGGCCGTGATTCACCCTTAACTCACCCGCCTCCTTCAGATGTTCAGGAATATCTGAACCTAATATCTCCATGGCTCTTTGCACCCTAGCTGAAGCTGCGACTGCAGCCCTCGCCGAACGTCGAAGATTTGCATCATCAAAATTAGCTAGACGATTTGCAGTAGCGCGCACCTCTCTGCGCATTCTGCGCTCCTCCCAAGCTAAAACTGTTTCATGTGCACCAACTCTGGTTAGAAGTGCGCCAATTGCATCGCCATCTCTTATCACCACTCGATCAACACTTCTTACCTCTCGAGCTTTTGCTGTGATACCTAATCTGCGAGCTGCACCCACCAATGCAAGTGCTGCCTCTGGACCTGGACAGGTAATCTCTAATGCTGATGATCGTCCTGGCTCCGTTAATGAGCCGTGAGCTAAAAATGCTCCCCGCCAGGCAGCCTCTGCATCACAAATTGAGGCTGAGACAACTTGAGGTGGCAAACCTCTGATTGGTCGATTATTTGCATCTACTAATCCAGTTTGTCGCGCTAACGCATCGCCATCACTTAACACCCTAACGATGTAGCGACTACCCTTTCTTATTCCGCTTGAAGAGACAACAGACAATTCACTTTCGTGTCCAAATATTTCAGAGATGTCTTTTCTAAGTCGGCGCGCACTTTGCGCAGTATCTAACTCCACCTCGATAATTATCTTGCCCGCTGCAATGTGTAAGCCACCAGCAAATCTAAGTAAGGCTGAAACCTCTGACTTGCGGCAACAAGGTTTAGTTATTGAGAGCCTGCCTAACTCATCCTTGACTGCCTCTGTCATTGCCATGACTGCTCCTCTAAATATCGATGGGGTTATCTAAGCAGGTATTAACCAAAAATGTGGGCAAAAGCAGTACTTAATTTTTCCCTATCATGGTGGAAATTTTGCTTTGCATCTGCTAGGTCAAATGACATAACTTTTCCCCCACATTTTGCCACTAGATCAACGAAGCCACTTTCTTTACCATCCAGAGATTTATCTATCAAAGCAACATCAATATTGAGATTTGGTACATGATCTAAAACCAGTTGTAGGTGAGCCTCAAGCGAAAACCCGGCATACTCATCAGATGTTGACTTATCGGGAAGATTGAAAATCATTATCTTCCGAGCTTTACTTCCACAAATTTGCTCCGCCTGTTGGGCTAACAAAAAGTGAGGCATCACGCTTGATAGCCAGGATCCAGGACCAATGGTTATCCAATCAGCTTCATTTAAAGCCGATAAAACTTGTGGGGTTGCTTTTGGTTTGTCAGGTATTAATCGAAGATCACTAACCTTTCCGGTCGCAGCAGCAACCTCAATTTGTCCCCTAACTACCTTGATCTGATCCCTGTTTGTAAACTTTCCTTCTATATCTAGAGGTTCAAGTGCCATTGGCAGAACTCTGCCTACAACTTTGAGAAGTTGCCCAACCCGCTCTAAGCCTTTGACTGGATCATGATCTCTATCCCACAGTGCAGTTAACAACAAATTTCCTACTGCATGATTGTCCATCTGTCCTGAACTTGTGAAGCGATACTGCATGATCTCAGCCCAACTACGTCCCCACTCATCATCTGCACATAATGCCGCTAGTGCCATTCTTAAATCTCCGGGCGGCAATGAATTGAACTCTGCTCTTAATCTTCCCGACGATCCACCGTTATCTGCCACCGTCACTACCGCTGTGACCTCTGCGGTCAGAGTGCGCATTGCTGCTAATGTGGCAGCCAATCCATGTCCTCCACCTAAACACACTACCTTCGGATTGGAAACCATCTATATTTCTCGACCTAAATCTCTATGAATTGCATGGGTTTCAATTTTGAATTTCGATAGATTACTTGTGTTTGAAAGCCTAGATAACAACTCTTCGGTTATCGCTACCGACCGATGTTTACCACCAGTACAGCCGATAGCTAGGGTTAAAAATTTTCTTCCCTCAGAAATAAAACCCATCGCCATAGTTTCAAATAAAGCCTGATATCTTGATAAGAACTCTTGTACGTTATTGCTTTTTAACACCTCATCGCTCACCGCTTGATCCTTACCAGTTAGCGGTCGCAGTTCTGGGATCCAGTGTGGATTGGCAATAAACCTGCAATCCATAACAAGATCTGCATCTACTGGGATTCCGTATTTATACCCAAAAGATAGAATATTTACTCGTAAATCGGATTCTGAATCCTCTTGAAAATAATTACTTACTTTTTTTTCTAGCTGATGAATATTTAGATTTGATGTATCAATAACGATGTCAGAGGATTCCCTTACCTCACGCAATCTTTCCCTTTCGTTGGTAATTCCATCCAAAATACGTTCGGTACCTTGCAAGGGATGTGGCCTTCTAGTTGATTCAAACCGTCTGACTAATGCATCATCTGCAGCATCTACAAATAGGATTTTTCGTGACACTCCTTGATCGGCCAATTCAGCCAAAGATCTAGTTAAATCATTAAAAAAAGCTCGGCCACGAACATCGATTACGACTGCTACTTTCTTGACCGATTGATTTACTAAATCGATTAAATTACCCAGCAAAGCTGGAGGAAGGTTGTCAACTACATACCAACCCAAATCTTCTAAGGTGTGAGCCACAGTTGATCGACCTGCACCACTCATGCCGGTAATTACTAAAATTTCAGTATCACCTTTCATGGCAATATCTTGCTATACATGTCAAGCATCTAATATCTCACCTGTTTCAGCATCAACTTTGAGTGAAGATTGACGACTGATCAGTTGCTCAAAGATTGATTGCGCCATTTTTTCACCAATACCTGGAACGCTTGCAATCTGTTGTGGTGTTGCTGCCCTCAATGCACTTACAGAACCGAATTGAGTAAGAAGTGAATTCCTTCTCACCTCCCCTAAGCCAGCTATCTCGTCAAGAAGAGATTCCAGCATAATCTTTGAACGCTTACTCCTATGAAAAGTAATTGCGAATCGGTGAGCCTCATCCCTCACCTTTTGTAATAGGTACAACGCCTCACTATGTCTAGGGAAAATAATTGGTTCACTATTGTGAGGTAACCACACCTCTTCCAACCTTTTGGCTAATCCGCAAAGTGCCACATCCGTAATACCCAACTCAGAGAGTGCTTTTGCTGCAGCATTTACCTGACCTTTACCACCATCAACCACAACCAATTGTGGAGGGTAGGCAAACCTTGGTCTATCTCCCCCTGCAATCGCAGCCTCTGAAACATCAATCTCTTTATCCTCTAGGTATCTTTTGAATCTTCTCGTGATTACGTGGTGCATCGCCCTTGTATCATCAAATTCTAAGTCATCTGATATCGCAAACCTTCTGTAATCCTTTTTTTTCGGTTGGCCATCCTCAAATACAACCATCGAGGCCACCATGCTTGTTCCTTGAATATTTGAAATATCGAAACATTCAATTCTCAATGGCAATTCAGCTAATTCGAGTTGTTCTGCTATCTGCGAAAGTGCGCTTCCACTTACAGCTGCATCATTGGCACGCTTACTTAAATATTGAATCAGTGCTTGATTGGCATTTCGCTTAACCATTTGTACTAACTCAAACTTTTCTCCTCGCAAGGGTTGGGTAATTGAGACATTTTTTCCTCGTGTTGAAGTTAACCACTCCTCTAACAGCTTGAAGTCAGGTGGCAGTTGGTCTACCAAGATTTCAGCAGGAGGTGAATTCTCAGCATATATTTTTCCGACAGTTGCTGCAATTATGGATTCATCTTCTAGCAGATTTGCCCGGTCAATAATCCAGGATCTAGAACCTGTGATACGACCAGCAGAGACTATGAACTGGGACAAGGCAGCATGGGTGATCTCTTCATGGATCGCTAATACATCAGCATCAAGTTTTTCATTTAAAAATCTGTCTGTGGATTCAAAAGCTTTATTTATCGCCTCTAATTGATCCCGCAATTTGGCAGCTTTCTCAAACTCTTGCGCCTCGGAAGCGGCTTGCATCTCTTTTTCAACTCTAAGGGATATCTCCTCAGGAGATTTCTCTAGAAAAGTGACTAAGTTGTTAGCTAACGCTTTATGATCTTTTTCGCTTATCCAATCCACGCATGGCGCAGCACATCTTCCGATATCGCCAAGTAGACATTGACGTTTATTACGCCTAGCAGATTGAAAATTTGATTCGGTACAAGTTCTGACTGGATAAATCTTAATTAATGTTTCAAAAGTACTTCTTAGTGCCCAAGCGTGAGAGTAGGGTCCGAAATACTTTACTCTAGGTATTTTCTTTGATCGTGATATGAACAATCTTGGATATTTTGATTCCGAATCGATCGCTAAATATGGATAGGACTTATCATCTTTGAATTGAACATTGAAATCTGGGTTGTACTGCTTGATCCAGGTAAATTCTAATTGGAGGGCCTCAACCTCAGAGTTAACTATCGTCCAATCAACGCGAACAGCGGTCCTTACCAGTTTACGAGTTTTAATATGAAGATTTTTTCCAAAATATGAGTTGATTCGGTTTTTTAAGTTCTTAGCTTTTCCAACATAAATGACTTTGTCATCTTTATCAAAAAATCTATACACCCCTGGATCGGTTGGAAGGTTTGAAGGTCGATAACTAGTCGGGTCGCTCATAGATTACTTCTTAAGTATGGGGGCAAGAAACTTTCCGGTGTAACTCTTTGAACTCTTCACTATATCCTCTGGTCGACCTTCAGCCACAACCAGTCCGCCATTAGAGCCGCCTTCTGGTCCTAAATCAATTACCCAATCTGCGCACTTAATTACGTCAAGGTTGTGCTCAATTACAATTACCGTATTTCCAGTGTCAACTAATCGATTTAAAACAAGAAGAAGCTTGCGCACATCTTCAAAATGTAAACCTGTAGTTGGCTCATCTAAAACATAAATAGTTCTTCCGGTAGAGCGTCTTTGTAACTCAGTTGCTAGCTTCACACGCTGCGCCTCCCCGCCTGAAAGAGTTGGAGCAGATTGACCTAATCTGACATATCCAAGCCCTACATTGCATAAGGTGTTCAAGAATCTAGCTATTGCAGGAACAGATTCGAAAAACTTATTTGCTTCTTCAATAGACATATCTAAAACTTGGGCGATGGTTTTGCCTTTATAGTGCACCTCTAATGTTTCTCGGTTATACCTGGCCCCATGACATACCTCGCAAGGAACATAAACATCGGGGAGGAAATTCATCTCAATAGTTATAGTTCCATCCCCGGAACAATTCTCGCAGCGTCCGCCTTTGACATTGAAGGAGAATCTGCCTTGCTGATAACCCCGCACCTTTGCTTCACTTGTCTCAGCAAATAAAGCTCTTATCTTGTCAAAGACTCCCGTATATGTAGCTGGATTGGATCTTGGGGTTCGCCCAATCGGAGATTGATCGACGTGGACAACTTTATCTAATTGATCAAGTCCTGTAATGGTTCTGTGTCGGCCAGGAACAATCCTGGCACCATTTAATTTGTTTGCTAAAACAGAGTACAAAATGTCATTGACTAACGTTGATTTTCCAGAACCGCTTACGCCGGTGACTGCAACAAATGCAGATAATGGAAAGGTCACATCAATATCCTGCAGATTGTTCTCTTTTGCCGCTTTAACCGTTAGTGATTTTTTCGGATCTATCAAACGTCGTTTCTTAGGAGTGGCGATTACAGATCTACCGGACAGATAGGCTCCCGTGATTGAGCTTTTGTTGGCCACTAAATCTTCATAACTACCTGAGCAGACAACTCTTCCACCATGCTCACCAGCCCCAGGGCCAATATCAACGATCCAATCTGCAGTTCTAATTGTCTCTTCATCATGCTCAACAACAATTAGAGTGTTCCCGAGGTCTCGTAACCTAGTTAATGTTTCTATTAACTTTCGATTATCTCGCTGATGCAACCCAATACTAGGTTCATCCAACACATACAAAACTCCGGTTAGTCCAGAACCAATTTGTGTTGCCAGACGTATTCGTTGCGCCTCACCACCTGAGAGGGTTGCTGCAGGTCGTGCCAGAGTCAAATAATCCAAACCAACATCTAATAAAAAACCTAAGCGAGCATGGACCTCTTTGAGTACTCGCTCAGCTATCTTTTTTTCTCGAGCTGATAATGAGATCTCCTTTAGGAAAACTTCACAATCGGCGATTGAGTACTCACACACCTGGGAGATATTTTTGCCCCCAAGGGTTACTGCTAACACCTCAGGCTTTAATCTGCTCCCATTACAAACTGGACATGGAGTTTGGCGCATATAAGCTTCATATTTATCTCGACTGTAATCACTATCAGTCTCTGCATGCCGTCTATGAATAAAAGGTATGACACCTTCAAATCCAGTTGTGTAATTTCTAACTCTTCCATAGCGATTTTTATACTTCACATGCACTTCATAATCCCAGCCATTTAAGATGGCATCTTTAGCCTTTTCAGAGAGCTTTTTCCAAGGCGTATCAAGTGAGAACTTGAGATCATCTGATAAGCCCTCAAGCAATCTCAGAAAATACTCTGACGATTGACCCCCTGACCAAGGCGCAATTGCACCTTCGTAAATTGAAATCGAATCATCTGGTATCAGTAACTCCTCATCCACCTCTAACTTGGTACCAATTCCTGTGCACTCAGGACAAGCTCCAAATGGTGAGTTAAATGAAAAGGAACGAGGCTCTAACTCTTCAAAAGATAACTCGCACTCATGACATGCCATATGCTCACTAAATGATTTTTCTTTATCGGGTGATCCAGCTTTAACATCAACGAAATCAAGAATCACTAAGCCATTTGCTAATTTAAGAGCGGTTTCTATTGAATCGGTTATCCTTGATTTACTCTCAGGTTTTACACTTAACCGGTCAACAACAACCTCTATGGTGTGTTTTTCTTGCTTCTTAAGCTTAGGCACCTCAATTATTTGATAATTACTGCCATCAACCCTTACTCTGGAATAACCCTGAGTAGTGAAGTCTTTAAAAAGATCTAGAAACTCACCTTTTCGAGATCGGATTACGGGAGCTAAAACCTGAAACTTTGTTCCTTCCTGCATTTGAAGGATTTGGTCAACAATATTTTGCGGAGTTTGTTTTGCAATGGCTTTGCCACATTTTGGACAGTGTGGCTTTCCAGCTCTAGCAAACAGCAATCTTAAATAATCGTAAACTTCTGTAATTGTTCCTACTGTAGATCTTGGATTTCTGTTAGTGGATTTTTGATCGATTGAAACAGCAGGTGATAGGCCTTCTATGAAATCAACATCAGGCTTATCCATTTGTCCCAGAAACTGTCGGGCATAAGCAGATAGTGATTCAACATACCTTCTCTGGCCCTCTGCGAAGATAGTGTCAAATGCTAGAGAGGACTTTCCCGATCCAGATAATCCAGTAAATACGATTAGTGAATTTCTCGGCATATCAAGTGAGACATCTTTTAAGTTGTGCTCTCTTGCCCCACGTACTATCAAGCGATCATTCATCAACTACCAGCCTCTTGCATACCTTTTAACTCTCGCTTTAACTCTCTGATCTCATCTCTTAATCTTGCAGCTAATTCAAAACTGAGCTCTGCTGCCGCCAATCTCATCTGCTCCGTTAGTGACTCAATCAAAGCTATTAACTCCTGTCTAGGAAGTGATTGAGCACCCTTAATATGAATTCCGCTGGTGAAACCTGCCTTCTTACTCTTTGCAGTTAGATCATCTGTGTCGTCCACCTCTTTAGCTATTAAATCGGTTATATCTGCAATTTTCTTCCGCAGCGGTGTTGGATCAATACCATGTTCGGTGTTATAGGCAATCTGTTTGGCTCTTCGCCGATTAGTTTCATCAATGGCGTTAGCCATTGACTTAGTTAGATTATCAGCATACATATGAACCTCGCCCGAGACATTTCGTGCCGCTCGACCGATAGTTTGTATCAATGAAGTTGTTGACCTAAGAAAGCCTTCTTTATCAGCATCTAAAATTGCAACAAGTGATACTTCAGGCAAATCCAACCCTTCACGTAAGAGATTTATACCAACTAGAACATCATACTCGCCAGTTCTAAGTTCTCTTAGCAACTCTACTCGTCTTAAGGTATCAACCTCAGAGTGTAAATATCTGACTTTTACGCCCAGCCCTAGCATGTAATCAGTGAGTTCTTCTGACATTTTCTTAGTCAAAGTCGTAACTAAAACTCTTTCGTTGCGATCTGCTCTAAGTTTTATCTCATTAATCAAATCATCAATCTGACCCTTGATCGGTTTTACTACAATCTTTGGATCTACCAATCCCGTTGGTCGGATAACTTGTTCAACCACCTGCTGGTTTGTTTTATCTAATTCGTATTTACCGGGTGTGGCTGATAAATATACTTTTTGCCCACATCTATCCAAAAACTCGATGAATTTCAGTGGTCGGTTATCCATCGCACTAGGTAGGCGAAAACCATGTTCAACTAATGTGCGTTTCCTAGCAGCATCACCTTCATGCATTGCACCGATTTGTGGAACTGTCACATGCGATTCATCGATCACCACTAAAAAATCCTCAGGAAAATAATCCAGTAAGCAATTTGGCGCTGAACCTGGTTCACGGCCATCTAGATGTCTTGAATAATTCTCTATTCCAGAGCAAAATCCCAACTGCCTCATCATCTCTATATCAAATGTGGTGCGCATCTTGATTCTCTGCGCTTCAAGCAGTTTGCCGGATTTTTCAAATACCTTAACGCGATCATCTAGCTCAGCTTCTATTTGTCTGATTGCCCGTTCCATGGTTTCAGGTCCAGCGGCGTAGTGAGTTGCTGGGAATACATACATCTCACTTTCGTCTCTGACAATTTCACCGGTGAGTGGATGAAGAGTCATAATTTTTTCAATCTCATCACCAAACATTTCGATTCGCAGTGCCAATTCCTCATACATAGGAATGATCTCGATGGTATCTCCCCGCACGCGAAAAGTTCCTCGTTCAAAGGCTAGATCGTTACGCTTGTATTGAATGTCCACAAATTTACGCAACAGTTGATTTCTATCAATAGAATCACCCACTCTGAGGCGGACCATACGATCCACGTACTCCTGCGGTGTTCCAAGTCCATAAATACATGAAACTGTGGCAACAACTATTACATCTCTTCTGGTTAATAAAGAGTTAGTTGCTGAGTGCCTTAATCGCTCCACCTCATCATTAACGGAAGAATCTTTTTCAATGAATGTGTCAGTTTGAGGAACATATGCCTCAGGCTGGTAGTAGTCGTAATAAGACACGAAGTATTCGACAGCATTATTGGGAAGCAACTCTTTAAACTCATTAGCTAGTTGGGCTGCAAGCGTTTTGTTTGGTGCAATGACTAAGGTTGGTCTTTGAACCTGTTCGATCAGCCAAGCGGTTGTGGCAGATTTTCCAGTTCCGGTAGCTCCTAATAGGACTACATCTTGCTCACCATTAGACAAACGAGAAACCAATTCGGCAATGGCTGTAGGTTGGTCCCCCGCTGGGACATAATCGCTTATTACTTTAAATGGCTCAACCCGCCGCGTTAAATCAGAGATGGGTCTCATTCTTTTTGTTTGTTTTTCTGCTGCAAGATCTCCCAGACTTTTTCAACCTCAGAAAGTAAATCTGCTTGGCTCTTATCATTTCTTATAACCGTGTCAGCGATCGCCTCTCGCTGGGCATCGGTAGATTGAGTAGCCATTCTTTGGTTTATCTGACTCAGACTCATACCACGCTTAAGTAATCTCTCTCTTCTTAGCTCTTCACTGACCGAAACTGTAATAACATGGTCAAAGTTATAATCATGCTTGGATTCAACAAGTAGTGGTATCTGATTAATTATGATGGAATCACTTGGAGATTTCTGAACAATCTGCGCAAAAGCTGCTCTTATTAAAGGGTGGGTTATGTGCTCTAGCTGGGTACGTTTGCTCGGATCTTTAAAAACCATCTCTGCTAACGCGGCTCGATTTAAATCGCCATTCTTAAGGACATCATCTCCAAAAGATGCGACTATTTGATCGAAGCCGGGTGTGCCGCGCTCCACTACATTTCGTGCCAAAACATCAGAATCTGTGACTACAGCGCCAAGATCTTCAAATATTTGACCAACGGTAGATTTGCCTGAGCCAATTCCTCCAGTTAACGCCACGATTAGCATGAGTGAAACCCTACACAATAAAAAAATGGCCTCAGTTTCCTTAGGCCAAAATTGATTATTGCTTACTCAGCGGCTGGAGCCTCTGCATCGGCTGCTTTTGCCTCTGCCTTTTGCTTCTTGTGAGCCATGAAGCGTGACTGGGCTTCGGCATACTGTCTTTCCCACTCCTCGCGTTGGCTCTCATATCCTGGTTTCCACTCTTGGGTTTCTGGATCAAGACCCTCTGGATAAATGAATTTACCATCTGAGTCATATCGTGCTGGCATTCCGTATTGAGTTGGATCAAAGGCCTCTACCTCAACCTCTTGCCCTTCATTTGCTTGCTTTAGTGAAAGTGATATTCGTCGACGCTCAAGATCAATATCAATAATTTTTACAAACAACTTATCTCCGACTTGAACTACCTGCTCTGGGATCTCAACATGTCTTTCTGCCAATTCAGAGATGTGCACTAATCCTTCAATCCCCTCAAACACTTTAATAAATGCGCCAAATGGAACTAGTTTTGTTACCTCTCCTGTCACTACCTGATTAATTGTGTGAGTGCGAGCAAATGCTTGCCACGGATCCTCTTGGGTCGCTTTAAGAGATAGAGATACACGTTCCCTCTCGAAATCAACCTCTAAAACCTCAACAGTGACTTCATCGCCAACCTCAACTACCTCAGATGGATGGTCAATGTGCTTCCATGACAGCTCAGAAACATGTACTAAACCATCTACGCCACCTAGATCCACAAATGCGCCAAAATTTACAATAGAAGAGATCAAACCAGTTCGAACCTGACCCTTGGTTAACTGATTTAAGAAGGTTGTTCTAGAAGCTGATTGAGATTGTTCAAGAAATGCTCTACGAGAAAGAACCACATTATTTCGATTCTTATCCAACTCAATAATTCGGCACTCAACTTGTTGGCCGATATACGGTGATAGATCTCTGACACGACGCATCTCGACAAGGGAGGCAGGAAGAAATCCACGTAATCCAATATCAACAATCAAGCCACCTTTAACTACCTCAATGACAGTTCCGGTTACCACTTCATCGCGCTCTTTTTTACCTTCAACATCTCCCCATGCTTGCTCATACTGCGCACGCTTTTTGGAGAGGATTAGACGACCTTCTTTATCCTCTTTTTGTAGTACTAAAGCTTCAACGCGATCACCGACTTTAACCAATTCACTTGGATCGACATCATGACGAATTGATAACTCGCGGGATGGAATTACACCCTCGGTCTTATAGCCAATGTCCAATAAAACTTCTTCACGATCAATCTGAACTACTACTCCTGAGACTAAATCTCCGTCCTTAAAACTCTTGATTGTTCCTTCGATCGCAGCTAGAAAATCATCTGCACTTCCTATGTCATTTACAGCAATTTGAGACGGCGTCATTTGATGGGTTTACTCCAGGGGTATTACAAGTAGTAGGGGCAGGGACGGGTAAGGTTACTTTCGATTAGTCATAAGGGTCAAACTGGAACAGTCTAGAATTGATAAATGAGCAGATATTCGCAGGTCCTAAACAATAGATCGGGGCAATATCTGCTAATTAGCTCATTTCCAGCCCGCTTAGCCTATGGAATGATCTCACTTAGCATCTTTTTTAAAGTTCAACAGACCACCGGATCTATTGCCGCTGCTGGATTGGCAACCGGTATCAATGGCATAACCGGTGCAACCACCGCTGGTTTACGCGGCTCCATTATCGACAAATTCGGAATGAAGATTCCATTGCGCATACTAGCTCCTGGTTATGCACTTTTAATTTTGTTGTTTTCTACCGGTACATCAAAAACTGAGTTAGTAGTTTATGCAGGAATTTTGGGTCTTTCTGCACCGCCAATCAATCTCTCCGTCCGCCCACTTTGGAAAGTTACTGTGCCGCAAGATCAGATCAGAAGTGCCTATGCAATTGATACAGCGGTTATGAACTCAGTTGGTGTGTTTGGACCATTACTAGCTACAACACTTGCTTTAAATTCCTCTCCTGAAGTGGCACTTCGAATCTGCTCCGTATTAATCTTTATTGGTGGTGCAGCCCTTTCACTCTCGCCACAACTTAAGCGTTGGAAGCCTGAAAAGAAAACATCCAATGATCTAGCAGTTTGGCGCACCCCAGCTATGCGATTGTTAATGCTTGAGGGTGTATTTATTGGTTTAGGTTGGGGAGCATTTGATATTGCTATTCCAGCTTTCACCACTTTAGAGAGTATTCCGCAGCGCACTGGAGTCATCTTTGCAATTATGGCAGCTGGAACTGTGATCGGTGGGCTAGTTGCTGGAATGGTCTCCCGACATACATCCTCATTGGCTGCCTTTAATAAACTCTATTTGTTTTGGTTTATCTTCTCACTGCCACTTGCCTTAACATATCCTGATTGGTCAATGATTATCGTAACCGCTGCCATGAGTTTAGTAGCAGGTGGTTCTCAAGTTTTTTATTTGGAGATTAGTGAGGCAGTTAGACCTAAGGGAACTGCAGTTGCTGCATTGGGCTGGTTGTGGACAGTTGAGGGAACCTTTGCGGCTATCGGAACAGCACTTGGTGGATTTATATCTGAACACTATTCACCAAGATACTGCCTGGCACTTACCACTGTATGTGTTGGCATCGGCTATATAGTAATTCGGATGGGCTCTGGCTTATTAAAAGCAGCAGATCGAACTCCGACGGAGCAGGAGGACACCGAAGCTATGGAGGCAAATCTAGACACGAACAAATAAGTTAGTGAGCCGCTAAATCCCAACTCCTACCTACTCCAATATTGACATCAAGTGGAACCTTTAGTTTAAAGGCCGAGGACATTTGTTCTTTGATTATTGCTGATAATTTTTCTTGTTCACCAGGTGAGACCTCTAGGATTAATTCATCATGGACTTGTAGTAAAAGTCGAGATTTTAGGTTGAGTTCTTTAATCTTTTTATCAACTTTTAACATTGCGATTTTAATAATGTCAGCAGCACTTCCCTGAATTGGCGCATTAAGAGCTGCACGTTCAGCAATCTCACGACGTTGTCTGTTTTCATGATTTAGATCTGGCAGATATCTTCTTCTTCCCAAAATAGTTTGGGTGTAACCTTTTTCTCGAGCTTCTATAACTACTGTTTTTAGATACTCTCGAATTCCACCAAATCTTTCGAAGTATTTTGACATCAACTCAGTTGCTGAATTCGGGTCAATATCTAATTGTTGAGCCAAACCAAATGAGGATAAACCGTAGGCCAACCCATATGACATTGCCTTGATCGTTCGTCGCATCTCAGCATCTACCGCATCAGATTTAACGCCAAAAACTTGAGAGGCAACTGTTGAATGAAGATCCTCTCCTGATTCAAAAGCTGCGATCAAGGCTTTGTCATTAGATAGGTGGGCCATAATTCGCATTTCGATTTGACTGTAATCTGCTGTAATCAAATTGTTAAATGGCTCCTGAGCAATAAAACAATCTCGGATCTTTCTGCCCTCATCCGTTCTAATTGGAATATTCTGTAAGTTCGGCTCAGTTGAAGACAATCTGCCAGTTGCGGCAACAGTTTGCTGAAAAGTAGTGTGAATTCGTCCATCACTTGCCACCGCAGAAAGGAGTCCATCAATTGTGGTGAGCAGTTTTGTGGTTTCGCGAATCCGCAGCAGGTGCTTAAGTAATGGATGTTTGGTTTTGATGGACAACCACTCCAAACTCTCCGCATCAGTGGTGTATCCAGTCTTAATTTTCTTTGTTTTCGGCAGTTTCAATTCATCAAAGAGAATTACCTGAAGCTGCTTAGGCGAACTGACATTGAATTCATGTCCTACCACCTGATAAGCCAGGTTTGTCTCATCTGAGACAATTTTTGTAAAGTTGGTAGACAGTTGACTCAACTTTGGTTTATCAACCCCGATACCCACTCGCTCAACTTCAGCAAGCAAGATCAAAGTAGGTTGCTCAATTTGAATATACAGATCCTTCATGCTTTTGGAGTTAATCTCACTGGTCAGTTCTGCTTCCAATGAATAAATCCAAGCAGCAGATCGTGGATCAAATTGTGAAAAAAGTTGATCATTGAGCTTAGTAACACCTAGCCTGTGCTGGGCAAGATCAATTAAATCCAAATTTCTACTTCCTGGATTTGCCAAGTAAGCCAGAAGCTCGACATCAGCAACTAAACCATTAAGTTCAAATTTCTTAATCAAGCTCTTTGCCGAATGAACAATCTTTGGAAGATTAGGATTGGAAATCCAACTACTAACCCTTGAATCCTCAACGTAATAAATTTGACTGGCTGAGGTTGCAATTGCATAACCTTGTAATTCTTCATCGATTAGGTTGAAAGAAACAGCTATAGGTTTGGTCTGATCTTTGAGCATCTCATCAAGTTCGCTAGGCGTTACTTTGGCAACAGTTATCTCATGGGTTTGTCCTTCAACTGAATCTGTTTGTGGAAGAGCCTTCAAACGATCCTTTAAAGCCCTGATCTCCATCTTTTCAAAGAAGTTAGCCATTAATTTTGATTCAAAACCAGGCCAAGCTAAATCTTCTATTTGCGTATTGATTTGAAGAGTATCTAACAAACTAGTTAATTCGCGATTTAATTGCACAGTTTTAAGGTTGTCTCTCAATGATTGTCCGACTTTGCCCGGAATCTGCTCAGCATTAGCAATCAGCTGCTCAAGTGTTCCGTAATCTGCTATCCATTTGGTTGCAGTTTTCTCACCTACGCCAGGAATTGAGGGCAAGTTATCACTTGGGTCTCCTCTTAAAGCAGCAAAGTCAGGGTATTGCTTTGGTGTTAGGCCGTATTTTTCATACACAGCACTCGGTGTCATACGAGACATCTCTGTAACGCCTTTTTTTGGATACAAAATAGTTACATTTTCATTGACTAATTGAAAGGAGTCTCTATCACCAGTGCATATAAAAACTTCAAATTTTTTATCTTGAGCTTGCTTTGATAATGAAGCAATAATGTCGTCTGCTTCATAACCTTCTTGTTCAAAATGCTTAATACCGAAGCAATCAATCATCTCACTTAACAATGACATTTGAGATCGAAACTCATCTGGTGTGCTAACTCGATTGGCCTTATATTCAGGAAATTTTTCAGTTCTAAATGTTTTTCTCGAAACATCAAAAGCTACTGCAAGGTGGGTTGGCTGCTCCTCCTTAATCAAGTTAATAAGCATGGAAGCGAATCCATAAATCACGTTTGTGGGTTGACCCATGCTAGTTTTGAAATTATCAACAGGTAGGGCATGAAAGGCCCGATATGCCATTGAATGTCCATCAATAAGCAGCAGCCGGTTTGAACTAGAACGCATATTGGGATTCTAATTGCCATCTCAGGTTAAACTTGTCGACATGACTGACTATTTAGATGTGATTCGCAAACGTGGATATGGTGCCCTAGATAAGAAGATGGGTATTGAGATTATTGAAGCCTCCCCAGAGAGGTTAGTTGGCACAATGCCAGTTGAAGGAAACACCCAACCACTTGGACTCTTGCATGGTGGTGCGAATGTGGTACTCGCTGAGAGTTTAGGTTCAATAGGTACACAACTACACGCCGGAGCAAATAGAAAAATAGTCGGTGTTGATATAAACGCTACTCATCACAAGTCTGCACTCTCAGGGGTAGTAACAGCTGTGGCGAAAGCAGTTACGCTCGGTAAAACACTGTGTTGTTATGAGGTTGAGATTACTAATGAAAAGGGTGAGCGTACATGTAGTGCGAGAATTACCTGTTTAATTCTTGCAGAGAGATAATTACCTATCTGGTGCAGATTCAGGAGATATAACCGCCTGTGCAACCTGTTTCATAGAAATCCTTCTATCCATCGCAGTTTTTTGAATCCAGGTAAAACTCTCTGGCTCAGATAAATTCATAGCCTTCATCAATATACCCTTGGCTCTATCAATAATTTTTCGAGTTTCAAGTCGGTCATACAAATCTGCAACCTCTGCTTCCAAAGATTTCATTTGGGAATGTCTACTGATTGCAATTTCAATTGCGGGTACTAGGTCTGAGATTAAGAATGGCTTGACCAAATAAGCCATGACGCCAGCATCTCGAGCTCTTTCTACTAGCTCACGCTGACTAAATGCGGTCAACATCAAAACTGGTGCAATATTAATTATTTGCTCTGCTGCCGTTATGCCATCCATTATTGGCATCTTCACATCTAGTATGACTAAATCTGGTTTGTGTAACTTTGCTAAATCAACTGCTACTGCGCCATTTTCGGCCTGAGCAACAACCTCATAACCAGCCTCTGTTAACATCTCTACTAAATCAAGCCGAATAATGGTTTCATCTTCAGCCACAACAATTCGGATCTTCTTCTGTGTGCTCATGTGCCTCGAGTCGGATTCGAACCGACACTATACGGTTTTTGAGACCGTCCTCTCTACCGTTGGAGTACCGAGGCCAATTAGATGATGCAGTTTATCGTTGATATCTTTGAAAACTAAATTACTTTCGATAAGCAGGGGCAACCCCACCTACAGCATCACCAATCTTGTGAACTCTCATCGCATTTATTGAACCAGGAATTCCTGGTGGTGAACCGGCGACGATTAACACTAGGTCTCCAATATTTACCCGTTTTGAGTTAATAAGAATTGTATCTACCTGCATCACCATTTCATCAGTGTGATTAACCACCGGGGTCAACATGGATTCAACACCCCATGACAAAGCTAGACGGTTATATGTTCCATTCTCGGGTGTGAGGGCGAGCATAGGAATAGGTGATCGAAGGCGTGACATTCGTCGAGCTGAATCACCACTTTGTGTGAAAGCTACTAAGAATTTGGCACCAACTGTCAGGCCAACCTCTGTTGCTGCTTTGGTAATTGCTCCTCCCTTTGTTGCTGGTGAGTGCTTAAGTGGAGGAATTTGATCTAATGCAATTTTTTCAGTTCGTTCAATAATTCGAGACATTATCTTTACTGATTCAATTGGAAACTCGCCAATACTTGTCTCGCCAGACAACATCAACGCATCAGCTCCATCTAAAACTGCATTTGCACAATCTGTAGCCTCAGCTCGAGTTGGTTGAGAGTTGGTTATCATCGAATCTAACATTTGGGTAGCAACTATCACTGGCTTTGCAGATTCTCTAGCCATTGTGATGCATTGTTTTTGAACCATCGGCACATCCTCTATTGGTAACTCAACACCTAGGTCCCCTCTTGCCACCATAATGCCATCAAAGGCATCCACAATCTCTTGTAGATTTGCTACCGCCTGCGGTTTTTCGATTTTTGCAATCACCGGAATTCGAACGCCAATCTCATCCATAATTCGATGAACATCCTTAACATCAGCAGCACTTCTTACGAATGAAAGGGCAATAAAATCTGCACCTGCTGTCAGACCCCACTTCAAATCCGCAATATCCTTTTCAGATAGGGCTGTAACTGAAACTGCAACTCCAGGCAAATTCAAGCCTTTATTGTTACTGACGCTACCTGGCTGGATCACCTTTGTGACAACATCATTACCATTAACCTCAACTACTTGAACAGTTACCCTGCCATCGTCAATCATTATCTTGTCGCCAACCCGACAATCTTTAGTTAATCCTAGGTATGTAGTGCTTACTCTTTCCCTTGTGCCCTCGATCGCATCTGTTGTTATTGTGAATAGCTCACCCTTAGCCAAATCATGCGGCCCAGTTTTAAATCTGCCTAGTCGTATTTTGGGGCCTTGTAGATCCACAAGAATTGCAATCGCCTTACCGGAATCTTTTGCAATTTTTCTAACATTATCTAACCGCAATTGGTGCTCTTCATAGCTACCATGAGAGAGATTAAGTCTTGCCATATTCATTCCTGCTGCTATGAGTTCAGTAATCTTTTCAACTGATTCAACTGCAGGACCGATAGTGCAAACTATTTTAGCTCGTCGCATGGTAAAAACCTTAAACCATCATCGGACGAGCTGTTGGTTCAATCGGGTAAGGTAATTGCGTGTTTCCAGTTAAGTAGCGGTCTACAGCTGATGCTGCTGAACGTCCTTCTGCAATCGCCCAAACTATCAGCGATTGTCCTCGACCTGCATCGCCGCAAACAAATACTCCCTCAGAACTAGTCGCGTAGTTATGGTCACGTTTGATATTACCTCGTTCATCCAATTGCACTTCTAGTTGGGTTAACAAATCACTTTTTTCTGGACCAGTAAAACCCAAGGCCAGAAGCACTAGATCTGCAGGAATTTGTTTTTCACTATTTGGCACCTCTTGAAACTTTCCATCTACCAATAAAGTTTCGACTAATTTCAATCCAACGAGATTTCCCAAATTATCTTTTACAAACTCTTTAGTCGAAACGGAGTACACGCGCTCACCCGCCTCTTCGTGAGCACTACTAACCCGATAAATCATTGGGTAGGTTGGCCAAGGTTGATCGCTAGGTCGCTCCTGTGTTGGTCTCGGTAAAATTTCAAGCTGGGTTACAGTTTTAGCTCCCTGTCGTATTGCAGTTCCTAAACAATCTGCTCCCGTATCACCACCACCTAAAATCACCACATTTTTGTCTGCAGCATTTATAGCTGGAGTCTGATCTAACTCACCAAGTGCTTGTCGATTACCCCATGGCAAATACTCCATGGCTTGGTAAACACCTTTTGCTTCCCGCCCTGGAATTGTTAAATCTCGCCAATTTGTAGCACCAATTGCAATTACAACTGCATCATATCTGCTTCTTAGAGTTGAGCCTGTTATATCTTTGCCAACATTAACACCAGTTCTAAATCGTGTTCCTTCTTGCTCCATTTGATAGAGCCTGCGGTCAACAATTGATTTTTCCATTTTAAACTCTGGAATTCCATAGCGAAGCAATCCACCAATTTTCTCCGCTCTTTCATAAACTGCAACTGTATGCCCAGCCCGAGTTAGCTGTTGTGCGGCCGCTAATCCTGCCGGACCAGAGCCAATAATCGCCACAGTTTTGCCTGAAAGTCGATCAGGAATCAGTGGCACAATACGTTTTTCTAAAAATGCTTCTTCAATCGTTCTTAACTCAACCTGTTTGATAGTTACCGCTTCATCATTAATTGCAACTACACATGCAGTCTCACATGGAGCAGGACACAATCTGCCGGTGAACTCTGGAAAGTTATTTGTTGCATGTAATCGATCAATTGCTTCAGGCTTTTCACCACGCCAGATCAAATCGTTCCACTCTGGAATTAAATTCCCCAATGGACATCCTTGATGACAAAACGGAATTCCACAATCCATGCAGCGTCCAGCCTGCTTTTGTAAATCTGAAAACTCTTGATTTTGATAAACCTCTTTCCAGTCTTGAATTCTCACATCAACTGGTCTGCGCTTTGGCAACTGACGTGGTGTCTGTAAAAAACCTTTTGGATCAGCCACTTACCACCTCCATTACCGCACTATCAATTGGCATCCCCTCTCGCTGGGCTTTTGCCATTACTTCTAGCACTCTCGCGTAATCTCTTGGCATAACCAAAGTAAATCTGGATTTACTTTTATCCCAGTCTGCTAGTAAATCTTTTGCAACCATTGACCCAGTTTCTACAAAGAAATTTGACACACTTGCTTTTACAAACGGCTCATCCTTAGCTGGCAGATTCAATAGATCAACCATCTCAGTGTTAACTTGGGACTCATCTAAATCTAGGACAAAAGCCATTCCGCCAGACATGCCTGCAGCAAAATTTCGCCCAACCCCACCTAGAATAATCGCAGTGCCGCCAGTCATGTATTCGCATCCATGATCACCAACACCCTCAACAATTGCATTTGCCCCTGAATTCCGAACACAAAATCTCTCACCCACCACTCCGGATATCATAATTTCACCAGATGTAGCACCGTAACCAATTACATTTCCAGCTATAACATTTAGATTTGATTTAAATTTTGCCCGCTCATCTGGCCTAATAATTACTCGACCGCCAGATAACCCTTTTGCAACATAATCGTTGCTATCACCATATAGACGCAATGTTAGCCCTGATGGAATAAAGGCTCCGAAAGACTGTCCAGCAGATCCATGAAATGTGATATCGATTGTATTTGCTGGTAAACCACTGCCGCCAAATTTTCTAGTTATCTCACTTCCGAGCATGGTGCCAACGGTTCTATTGACATTTCTAATTGGCATCTCCAGCCGGATATTTTTTTTCTCATCCATTGCAGCTTTAGATAGAGAAATTAATTGGTTATCAAGTGCTTCATTCAGCCCATGATCTTGCTTAGCCACATTCCTGCGTGGTGAATTCTCAGTGGGTGCCACAAGAATTGGTGAAAGATCCAAGCCACTGGCCTTCCAGTGATCTGTAGCAGCTTTGGTATCTAGTAACTCAACCTGTCCAATTGCATCCTCTAGTTTTTCTAAACCAAGTTGTGCCAAAATCTCTCTTACCTCTTGGGCGATATACTCAAAAAATGTTTCCACAAACTCTGGTTTTCCATTAAATTTCTTACGTAACTCCGGGTTCTGAGTAGCGACCCCCACAGGACAGGTATCTAGATGGCAAACTCGCATCATCACACACCCTGATACCACCAATGGTGCGGTTGCAAATCCAAACTCCTCTGCTCCAAGTAATGCAGCAATAACAACATCTCGACCAGTCTTCATCTGACCATCTACTTGCACAACTATTCGATCTCTTAAACCATTGAGAATTAAGGTTTGTTGCGTCTCTGCTAATCCCAACTCCCAGGGAGCCCCAGCATGTTTTAATGAGGTTAAAGGTGATGCACCAGTTCCACCATCATGTCCTGAAATTAAAACAACATCAGCATGTGCCTTGCTTACTCCAGCTGCAACTGTTCCAACTCCAAATTCGGCAACTAATTTGACATGAATACGCGCTTGATTATTCGCATTTTTTAAATCATGAATCAATTGCGCTAAATCCTCAATTGAGTAAATATCGTGATGGGGTGGTGGCGATATCAATCCAACTCCAGGGGTTGAGTACCGCACTTTTGCAATCCATGGGTACACCTTGTTACCAGGTAGTTGACCACCCTCACCTGGTTTGGCACCTTGTGCCATTTTTATCTGAATATCATCAGCATTTACTAAATACTCACTAGTTACGCCAAACCTACCGCTAGCAACCTGTTTAATTGCCGAGCGTTTCAAATCTCCATTTGAATCTGGTGTATTCCTACTTGGGTCTTCCCCACCTTCACCAGTGTTTGATTTACCACCAATGCGATTCATCGCTATTGCCAAAGTTTCATGGGCTTCTTGCGATATAGAACCGTATGACATTGCACCAGTTGCAAATCGCTTTAGGATCTCACTTATTGGCTCAACTTGTTCAATTGGGATTGGCTTTCTATGACTTTCTTTAAATTTAAATAACCCCCGAAGTGTCATTAATCTACGAGATTGTTCATCGACCCTAGTGGTATAGCGTTTGAAAATATCAAATCTCTTTGATCTTGTTGCATGCTGCAAGGTAAAGACAGTCTCTGGATCAAATAGGTGTGGTTCACCATCTCTGCGCCATTGATACTCGCCACCAATTTGTAGTTTCTTAGCTCCTGGAATTTCTCCACCAGGTGGGTATGCAACGTGATGACGTTTAATTGTTTCCTGTGCGATTATCTCTATCCCTACCCCACCTAATCTTGATGTTGTTCCAACAAAATACTCATCTATTACCTCTTTAGATAAACCAGTTGCTTCGAATAACTGCGCGCCGGTGTAAGAGGCGATGGTGGAAACACCCATTTTAGACATCACTTTTAATACGCCTTTTCCAAGTGATTTAATTAAATTTCTCACAGCCTTTTCTGGAGTAAGTCCTGTGAGTACTCCCTGACGAACCAAATCCTCTGCACTTTCCATGGCAAGATATGGATTAACAGCTGCCGCACCAAATCCAATTATTAGTGCTACATGGTGAACCTCTCTAACCTCACCGCTTTCCACAACTAAACCAACTTTGGTTCGAGTTTTTTCCCTAATTAAGTGATGGTGAACCGCCGAAGTTAAAAGTAATGATGGGATAGGGGCATTTTCAGCATCGCCATCTCGATCAGATAAAACTATGATTCGAGCGCCATTTTCAATTGCAGCAGAGATCTCAGCTCTTATCTCATCAATTCTTGCAACCAGGGATTTTCCACCACCTGAAATTGCAAACAAACCACGCACCACATGAGTTGCAAAACCAGGTTGATCACCATCGGCGTTGACATGAATAATCTTTGCTAATTCATCATTATCGATTACTGGAAATTGCAGCGAAATCTGGCGACAGGAGGCAGGTCCTGGATCGAGCAGGTTGTGCTCTGGACCGATTGAACCTCCTAGTGAGGTCACTAGCTCCTCCCTGATTGCATCTAATGGCGGATTAGTAACCTGCGCAAAAAGTTGAGCAAAGTAATCAAAAAGCAATCGAGGTTTTTCAGAGAGAGCAGCAATTGGTGTATCTGTTCCCATTGAGCCCAACGGCTCAGTGCCACTCTTTGCCATTGGGGTAATGATTAGCCGCAACTCTTCCTCGGTGTAACCAAATGCTCTTTGTCGTCGCACTACCGATGAGTGTGGATAAACAATATGTTCACGGGCTGGCAGATCACTTAAACGGACTAAACCTGCATGCAACCAATCAGAATAAGGAAATGCGCTTGCTAAGCTATCTTTAATCTCATCATCTTCAATGATGCGTGATGACTCAAGATCAACCAGAAACATTTTGCCTGGCTGCAATCTGCCTTTTCTAACAATGGTCTCAGGTTTAAAATCTAAAACACCAACCTCGCTAGCTAAAACCACCAATCCATCATCGGTAACCCAAAACCTAGAAGGTCTTAAACCATTTCTATCAAGCACCGCTCCTACTTGCTTACCATCGGTGAATGTTACGCATGCCGGTCCATCCCAAGGCTCCATAAGTGATGAATGGAAGGCATAGAAATCCGTTCGCACCTTTGACATAGATTGATGATTTTCCCAAGCCTCTGGAATCATCATCAAAACTGAGTGCGGCAAACTTCTGCCACCTAAATATAGAAGTTCTAATACTTCATCAAATGAGGCCGAATCGCTTCCAGAACTTTCCACGATTGGGAACAAACGTTTCAAATCACCTGGAATAAGTTTGCTTTCAAGTAAAGTTTCTCTTGCTCTCATCCAATTGCGATTACCCTTAACAGTATTAATTTCGCCGTTATGTGCGATATACCGATATGGATGTGCCAGCGGCCAAGAGGGAAAAGTATTTGTTGAAAATCTAGAGTGAACAAGAGCCATAGCCGATTCAACAAGTGGATTGGTCAAATCCGGAAAAAACTCATCAAGTTGGCCAGTAGTCAACATTCCTTTGTAAACAATGGTTCTAGATGAAAGTGAGCAAACATAAATAGACATACTGTGCTCAATTCGTTTTCGAAAACAAAATGCCATTCTCTCTAAAACAATATCTGACTCACCTTTTGCTCCTACTAGAAATATTTGTTTGAAATCAGGCATAACTGAGAGGGCTGTTTTACCGATGGAGCTAGATTCAGTTGGCAGATCGCGCCACCCAAGAATTGATAATCCCTCTTCACTGGCAATCTGGGATATTTTCTCAATGTTGAGTGTGGTATTTCTTTGAACAAACATGATTCCAGTTGCATACTTACCAATTTTTGGTAACTCAAATGAAACTACAGATCGGTAAAATTTGTCTGGTAATTGGATAAGAATTCCAGCCCCATCACCACTATCTGGTTCTGCCCCAGATGCTCCCCGATGCTCTAAGTTACGCAGTGCAGTTAATGCTTTGCTAACAATCTCATGTGTGGGAGTCTTCTTTAGAGTTGCAACCATGGCCACGCCACATGCATCATGTTCATTTGCAGGGTCATATAACCCACGAACACCTGGATTAGCGGTAAAAATATTTTCTGCTGCCAATGAAATCAGTCGCTCCCAATAAGGGTCGGGACGACAGTGGCCCAACTTCAAGTAAATCTGTGGGTAAAGGATATCAGGGTTGTTAAACCCCAGTCAGACCCACTAGCCACCCAATTCCTGCGGTAATAATCACACCGAGCGAGCCGCCAGCAAAAATTCGTAACATCGTCTTTGGTAATGGTGATGATGCAATCTTTGCAGATGTAAAACCAGCAGCGATTAAGCCAATTGCAGTCAATAACAATATCAACGCCACCTGATTAGTAGATGAAAAAAGTGCTCCTAACAATGGCACTGTCCCGCCAGCAGCAAAAGCAATGGCAGAGGCAATACCTGCCTGAACTGGCCTGGCCCTTGTATGATCAAAGTGTCCGAGTTCATCTCTTAAATGCGCCTCCAGCGCATTTTGTTTATGCATTGCAGTGGCAACTTGAGTTGCTAAATCCTTTGACAATCCACGCTTAACATATATACCAACTAGTTCCTCAAACTCACCCTTAGGATCTAACTTCAATTGTTGAATCTCTATTTCCCGATCAGACTTTTCAATATCATTTTGAGATTTAACAGAAACATACTCGCCAACTGCCATCGACATTGCACCCGCCGCTATGCCGGCAAGACCTGCTGTGACTAAGAAATCACTTTTATTAGCAGCAGCAATGCCAATCATCAAACTTGCAGTTGAAACCAATCCGTCATTTGACCCTAAGACTGCTGCGCGCAGCCAACCTGCTCGGTTAGCTCGGTGCTCCAAATTTCTTAACTGAATTTCTTCTAAACCCATGGGTTAATACTAACTTGCAACCGCCTGATCTTTGGTATTGCCACGGTTCTTACTTTTCACCAGATATGCACTTGAAGCAACAATGACGATTAAACTCACCCAAACATTTAAGCGCAGCCCAAGGATTAGATTGGACTCATCAATCCTAAGTGTTTCTATCCACGATCTTCCAAGAGTGTATGCCAGCACATAAAGGGCGAATATGTCACCTTTCCTTGTCACTAATTTTTTGATGGAACCTGGCAGTTTGATTAGTAGATAAGCGACTAACAGGCACCAAATCAATTCATACAAAAATGTAGGATGGAAAGTTTCAAAGGTTTCATATCCAGTAGGTCTATTTGGAGCATCAATCTCCAATCCCCAAGGCAGAGAGGTAGGCCTTCCAAATAATTCCTGATTAAAGTAATTACCAACTCGGCCAATTGCCTGTGCTAGAACAACACCTGGAGCTAAGCAATCTAATAGTTGCGAGTAGGTTAAAGAGGTTTTGTGGGTTCTACAATATAAATATGCACCAAATGCGCCAAGTGAAATCGCACCCCAAATTCCTAGTCCGCCTTGCCAAATACGAAGAGCATCAATTGGATTTGCGCCATTCCCAAAATACTTCTCAGGTGAGGTGATCACATGATAAATCCGACCCCCAATTATGCCAAAAGGCACCGCCCAGATGGCCACCTCTGATACATCATCTGCATTTCCGCCAACTTTGGCGTAGCGAACCCTGCCTAACCAAATAGCTACTGCAATTCCAATGAGAATGCCCAATGCATAAAAATGAATCGTTAAGGGCCCAGCCGAAATGGTGGATTGTGATGGGCTAGGGATTAACAGCTGCATTCAGCTCTTACGAATTAGTTAACGCCGCCAGCGGCTAGCGCAGCTCTAAATTTACCTAAATTGCCGTACTCGCCATTATCTCTGTTTAACTCTTTACCATTAATAAATATTGTTGGTGTCGAGTTCACATCTGCCTTAGCCGATTCGGCCGCCACATTACTGGTCCAACGAACATATTTGCCATCGCTCACACAAGATTCAAAACTTGATGAAGTGATGCCGATAGATTTACCTAACTGAGTTAGATACTCCTTAGACCACTTTCCGGTATTGTGTTGATCTGCTTGATTTTGATACAAAGCCAGGTTCATATCTACAAACTCATTTTCATCAGCAGCACAAGCTGCGGCATTTGCTGCCAGAACTGACTCAGGACCTAGAAATGTCATTGGGTGAAAAACTACCTTGGCTTTCTTTTGGGCAATTACCTCGTTCAAATACCCGCCATTAATAATTTCAAAATACTTGCAGGCTCCACACTGATAATCAAGGTAAACATCAATTACCGGAGTCTTTTCAGGATTCAAAACAATGCCATAGCCATCGGCTTCAGAGACGGTGGCAGGAATTGCTGCGGTCGAAGTAGATCTGTTGCTGATCAGTGAGAAGACAACACCAACCACCACAATAAAGGAGATCATCCCAATCACTAAATTACGAGTGCCTTTATCTCCTGAATTACTTGATCCCATTGTTAACTTCTCCTATTTTTCCATTCCTAATTTACCCTTTGGGAAATAGTAAAGGTAAACACCTAATAACATGAAACCTATATCTCTTAGTATGCTCGAAAGGTATTTTGTGTCCTCTGGATCGACCTGTCCTCCACCACCAAAACATCCACAGTCAATACTCAGACCTCGAGCCCACGCTTGGGCAATAGCCACAACAAAGGCAAACATCGTCAGGGCTCCAAGCAAACCAAGTATTGAGACCCACACTCCCACAATAAGTAGTAATCCCATTCCAATTTCAATCCAAGGTAGGACGTATCCTAAGAAATTAGCTAACCCAACTGGCAGTAGCTCATATGCCCTGACAGACATGGCAGATTTTTGTAGGTTACCAATTTTTAAACCACCAGCTACCAATAGAACTCCACCAAGTCCTAATCTTGCAAGCAAGGTTATCCAGGGCTGATACATCTTAAATTTATCTAGCATCCCGAACCCCCTCTGATAAAGCATTTGCCAATTGCTTAATTTGTTTTAACCCTTTTCGACCCGACCCATGCTCTTGAATTATTTTTATAAAAGCCGATCCCACAATAACTCCATCTGCATACTGTGCCACCTCTTTAGCTTGCCCTTTATTTGATACTCCTAAACCTACCGCAACCGGAGTGGTGGTTATCTTTCTAATCCGTTCAACTAATGACTTAGCGTTTCCTGAGACTGCATCACGTGCGCCGGTAACTCCCATCAAACTTGCTGCATAGACAAATCCTGAACAGTTTTCACATACCTTCTTCAACCGTTCATCTGTTGTACTAGGGGCAACTACGTAGATGTTGTCGATGGAGTTTTTCTGTGATTCTTGCCTCCAATCACTTGATTCTTCAAGTGTTAGATCTGGTGTGATCACGCCACTTCCACCCATCTTTGAAACCATCTGTGCAAAATTTGCGCAACCATATTTTTCAATTGGGCTCCAATAACTCATCACCATAGCAGGTACATCTAATTGAGCAGTGGCTTGAAGTAACTCAAAGACCTGTTTCACTCCTGCTCCATTTTTTATTGCCTGCTCAGATGCTGCCTGGATGACTGGACCATCCATTACTGGATCTGAGTATGGGAAACCAACTTCGATCGCATCAACACCACCGGCAACCATATTTTTGATGATTTTTATCGAGTCACCTTGATTAGGAAAGCCAGCTGGTAGATAACCGATTAGCGCTGCTCGATTTTCAATTCTTGCCTTATCAAACATCTGCCTTAACAAATTACTCATTTACTTGGCAGCCCAAAGTATTCAGCTGCTGTTTGAACATCTTTGTCGCCACGACCTGACAAATTAATTAAAATTATTGAGTCTCTTCCTAACTCATTGCCGATTTCCAATGCACCTGCCAGTGCATGCGCCGTCTCGATGGCAGGGATGATCCCCTCTGATTTACACAACAAGGAAAAGGCATACATAGCCTGATCATCAGTAATTGAACGGTATTCAGCTCGACCAATATCATTTAAGTATGCATGCTCAGGTCCAACACCTGGATAATCCAAACCAGCAGAGATTGAATGAGATTCAATTGTTTGACCATCGGAATCCTGTAATACATATGAACGAGTTCCATGCAACACACCAGGTTTTCCACCAGAGATTGTTGATGCATGCAGGCCAGTCTCTAACCCCTTGCCACCTGCTTCTAAACCAATCAAGCGCACTGATTTATCCTCAATAAATGGATGGAAAATTCCAATTGCATTTGAACCACCACCCACACATGCAAGAACTGCGTCGGGTAACTTTCCCGTCAAGGAAATAATCTGTTCTTTAGCCTCAACACCAATGATTCTTTGAAAATCTCTCACCATCGTGGGAAATGGGTGCGGGCCTGCAACTGTGCCAAGCAGGTAATGAGTTGTTGCAACATTTGTGACCCAATCCCGCATTGCCTCATTAATTGCATCCTTTAAGGTTTTAGATCCTTGAGTGACCGGAACAACTGTTGCACCTAGTAATTTCATTCTGGCAACATTTAAGGCCTGGCGTTTTGTATCCGCCTCGCCCATATAAACGACGCACTCAAGTCCAAACAATGCTGCGGCAGTAGCTGATGCAACGCCATGCTGCCCAGCACCAGTCTCTGCAATGATTCTCTTCTTACCCATTCTTTTGGTTAACAACGCTTGACCCAAAACATTATTAATTTTGTGGCTACCTGTGTGGTTTAAATCCTCACGCTTTAAAAATATGCGAGCTCCACCTGCATACTCAGAAAATCTTGTAGCCTCTGTCAAAATACTTGGTCGGCCTGTGTAGCTCTTATGTAGTTCAGCAAGCTCGGCCTGAAATTTCGGATCAGCCTGAGCCGATGCATGAGCGGCTGACAATTCATCTAATGCTGCTATCAAAGCCTCCGGCACAAATCGCCCACCGTAAGGACCAAAGTGTCCAACTAGGGTTGGATCCAAGTTTTCTAGTTTTTTGTCAGATGCCATGAGGTTAGTTTATTAGGAAGTTAGCGACTTAGAAGTTCTTTAATCGTATGAACTGGATTACCCGCTCTAACTAAACTCTCTCCAATTAATACCGCATTTGCGCCTAATTGTTCAACCAATTCAACCTGAGCTCGACTGCTAATTCCTGATTCAGCAACCTTGATCACACTCTTTGGCAACTGGGGAAGTATTCTCTGAAATACTTGATCACTTACCTCTAAAGTTTTTAGATTTCTTGAATTCACGCCAATAATTCTTGCATTAATCGCTAATGCTTTTTCTGCCTCTTGCAAATCATGTACCTCGACTAGAGCATCCATTCCTAGCTCGATAGAGAGTTGATAAAAATCCTCAAGTTGTGATTTGGAAAGTCCAGCAACTATTAACAAAATCAAATCAGCACCTAAAATTCTAGATTCATAAATCTGGAACTCAGTCACAATGAAATCCTTGCGAAGCACCGGTAACTTTATTGTTGATCGAACTGAGATTAGATCAGCAATACTGCCTTTAAATCTGCGCTCCTCAGTTAAAACACTAATTAGATCTGCACCACCCTCTTGGTACTTGGCAGAAAGAGATTGTGGATCTTCTATTACAGCTAACTCCCCCTTGCTAGGGGAGGCTCGTTTGACCTCGGCAATTAATCTCATGCCAGGTTTGCTCAAAGACTGATACGCCCCTCTTAAAACAGGTGCATCTTGTAGTTGATCTTGCAATTGCTTTATCGGCCTTGCTCTCTTTTCAACATCCTCAAGCACACCTTCAATTATCGAAGTTAGAACATTTGACTCACTCATCAGTGGGATCTATCCCTTGGGACAAAGAATTCCATTTATTCTTTGGATTTTTTTCATACTTACTCATTACATTCTTCTTGCTCAAACGAATTATTAAGAATCCTGCAACCACGACTACTAGTAAGCTGGCAAGTATAGAACCCTTCACTTTGAGCCAACCATGGCATTTGCAGTTGCGATCGCACCTAGCACCGCTGCAGCTTTATTAACACACTCTTGATTTTCAGATTCTGGATCTGAATCAGCAACAATGCCGGCACCCGCTTGCACATATGCAACATCATCCTTGATTACAGCAGTTCTGATCGCAATGCAGGTATCAATATTCCCCGTGAAATCTAAATATCCAATGGTTCCACCATAAACACCTCGTCGGGTTGGTTCATTATCTTCAATTATTTGCATAGCTCTTGGTTTAGGCGCTCCTGATAATGTGCCAGCTGGAAAGACCGAGAACAAAGCCTCTATTGCAGTTGATTTAGCCTTTAGTTTTCCAACTACAGTGGAGACTATATGCATAACATGCGAGTATTTTTCAATCTGCATAAATTGAGTCACCTCAACTGTTCCTGGTTTACACACTCTGCCAAGATCATTTCTACCTAGATCAACCAACATTAAATGCTCAGCTCTTTCCTTAGGATCTCTGAGCAGTTCATCTGCAATCAATTTATCCTGTAATTCATCTTTACCACGGGCCCTAGTTCCAGCAATAGGGTGAATTATTACATCTTCACCATTTACTTTAACCAAAGCCTCTGGGCTGGAGCCGACAATTGAGAGTCCTTCATTAAACCGAAAGAGGTACATATATGGGCTCGGGTTTTGATCACGCAATACGCGATACAAATCAAAAGGTGTAGCAACTGCGGGCATTGAAAAGCGCTGAGATAAAACTACTTGGAAGGCTTCGCCAGACTTGATCTCTTCTTTGATTAATTTAACTTTTGATATATATCCTTCATCCGTAGTGTTGCGAGTAAACTCAGGTGATACTGAATTTTGTTGGATTGGGAAATGATCCTGATCAGGCTTTGTTAAATCACTTTCCATCGCATCTAGGCGTTTTAAAGCAGTTTCATAGGCGAGGTCAACCCGCTCAGAGCTGCCATCCCAGTTGATTGCGTTAGCTATCAAGGTTATCTCACCCAGATGGTGATCATAAACTGCAAGATCTGATGTGAGCATCATTGCAATCTCTGGAATTAAAACATCACTTTTAGAATGATTAGGTAGTTTTTCAAGTCGGCGAACAATCTCATAACTTAAATAACCAACCAGGCCACCAGTAAGTGGAGGCAGTCCATCAATTTTTGGTGACTTTAAATGTGCCGTCGAGATCTTTAGTGCCTCAAGTGGGTCTATTCCTGTTGGGGCACCCGCTGGCATAACTCCAATCCAAGTGGCTACCCCATTAGCTTCAGTTAATGTGGCTTGACTGTTTACACCGATAAAAGAGTAACGAGCCCATATACCGGATTCAGCAGACTCTAAAAGAAATGTGCCTGTTCGATGTTCGGTTAGTTTGTGGTAAATAGATAGTGGAGTTTGATTCTTATCAATTATTTTCCTGGCGACAGGGATAACATTAAAATCACGAGCATACTCACGGAATTTCTCAAGGGTTATACCAACCTTATTCACTCGCCTATTCTGCCGTAAACAATCCCGACCTGGTGCAACTTATTTATAACAGGCGCGTAAGGCTGAAGTTAGGTCAAGAGCACCGGTATATAACGCTTTGCCCACGACCACACCATTAATGCCCATCTGACGAAGCTAGCTAAAGCTTTTTCTAAGCTGACCTGATTTGCTATACCACCAGATAACTGCACATCCACCTTAATGTTGGAGATTAAGTGATTTATTAGCTCATAATTTTCACCATTTGAATAAGCAGCATCTAAATCCACTAGATGAATCCACTTACACCCTGATGCGATAAATGAATCAATCACCTGCTTTGGGGTACCGGAATAGTTTTCCCCACCTGAGCCACTTTGGATAACTTGGCCAGCTTTTATATCGACAGCTGGCAGAAACTCACTTGGCTTTATAAAACACTTAAACTACTAAACAATCTGGGCCTAATACAGTCTTGAGATCGGCACTTAAACTTGGTGAGGATGTAACTTTTAAAGCTTCATCTAATTTGAGAATAGTTTTTTTCTCACCATCGATTAGGCGTAAGTGAACCTCTCGTCCTCCTGGATGTGATTTTAAGATTTCACTCATGCGATCAATTATGGGAGGTGTGCATCGAGAAGCTTGCATTGAAATAATCAACGGGCCGGTTGGAACTTGCTTTAGATCTGGCAAAGTCAGATCTAAAGCTGAGATTCGAGGTGGCTCTTCTCGTTTATCAACGCGACCACGAATTGCCACAATTCGATCCTCCAATAAATTTACTCCGTGCGTGGCATAGGAGTTGGAGAAGAACAAGACATCAACTGCTCCTTCTAAATCTTCCACGGTCACAATCGCCCATGGTGTTCCTTGCTTTGAAACCTTTCGCTGAATCTGGGTAATCAATCCACCAATATTTACTATTTGATCATGAGGAGCCTCAGATAATTGGCTAATTGAGAAATCCGCAACAGATTTCAAAACATGTTCTACGCCCAGAAGAGGATGATCTGAAACGTACAAACCCAGCATCTCTCGCTCATAACTGAGCAACATCATTTTTTCCCACTCACTTTTTGGAATATCAAGATCGATACCACTAATACTTGAGCTAGATGTATCGGCGCCGAAGAGGTCAAACTGGCCGATTGCCTCGGCGCGCTTGCTCTCAGTAACTGCATCTAACGCCTCCAAGTAGACCATCATTAGGCCGCGCCGTGTATGGCTTAAAGAATCAAAAGCGCCTGCTTTGATCAAGGATTCGATGGTTTTTTTATTACAGACAGAGGAATCAACTTTTACTAAAAAATCTCCAAAACTTAGATACTTACCCTTATTTTTGCGAGTTTCAATTATCGAGGCGACAACATTTTCACCAACATTCCTGATTGCAGTCAGGCCATAGCGAATATCACGACCTCGCGGGGTATAACCAGAATCTGATTCATTTACATCGGGTGGCAAAACTTTGATCCCCATGCGGCGACATTCATTTAGATACGACGCACTCTTATCTTTATCATCGCGAACACTAGTTAGTAGCGCTGCCATGTACTCGGTTGGAAAATTTGCTTTTAAGTAAGCAGTCCAAAAAGAAAGCAAGCCATACCCTGCACTGTGAGCTCTGTTGAACGCATAATCAGAGAATGGGATAAGTGTTTGCCAAAGTTTTTCAATAGCATCCTCTGAAAAACCATTGGATTTCATGCCATCTTCAAAATGAACTCTTTCTTTATCAAGAATCTTCTTGTCTTTTTTACCCATTGCTTTACGCAATAAATCTGCTCTACCCAATGTGAATCCTGCGACCTTACGTGCTATGGCAAGCACCTGTTCTTGGTAGACAATCAGTCCATAGGTATCCTTCAAAATCTCATTTAAAGGTTTATCTAATTCAGGATGAATCGCAATTGGAATCTTCCGGCCATTTTTGTAATCGGCATATTTATTATGAGAGTCTTCACCCATAGGACCTGGTCGATACAACGCTATAACCGCGGCAATGTCCTCAAAACTATCAGGTGCCATAGATCTTAGAAGTGATCTAATTGGTGCACTATCTAATTGAAACACCCCTAACGTGTCGCCTTTTGATAATAGTTCAAAGGTCTTTTGATCTTTTAATGGAAGCGTTTCTAGCACTATTGTTTTGCCTAAATTTTTTTCAATATTTATTAAGCAATCATCAAGGACTGATAAATTTCTAAGTCCAAGAAAATCCATCTTAAGTAATCCAGTTGCTTCACAAGCACCCATATCAAACTGGGTAATAATTGCCCCATCCGATTCACGGCGATGGATCGGAATAACATCAAGTAATGGTTCTCTGCTTAAAATCACTCCGGCTGCATGCACTCCCCATTGCCGTTTGAGTCCCTCTATTCCCAGTGCAGTATCTACAATTCGTTTTGAATCTGGATCTGATTCATAAATGTTTCGAAACTCAGATGCCTCGGCATATCTGTCATCATCCATATTAAATATTCCGCTAAGCGAAATATCTTTACCCATAACTGAAGGAGGAAGCGATTTGGTTAATCGTTCACCTAGTGCATAAGGAAAGCCCAATACTCTGGTTGAATCTTTTATAGCTTGCTTGGATTTAATAGTTCCATAAGTGATTATCTGGGCAACTCGATCATCGCCATATTTATCGGTGGCGTATGCGATCATCTCTGAACGCCTTCGTTCATCAAAATCCAAATCAATATCAGGCATTGATATTCGCTCTGGATTTAAAAATCTCTCAAACAACAATCCAAACTCAATTGGATCTAATCCGGTAATTCCTAATGCATATGAGACTAACGAGCCAGCGGCTGATCCTCTACCTGGACCTACGCGTATTCCAACTTTTCGTGCGTGGTTGCAAAGATCTGCAACAACCAAGAAGTAGCCAGGAAATCCCATCTTGATCATTACATCTAATTCAAAGTTCAACCGTTCTTGATAACTAGCACTGATCTGGCCATTTAATCTTTCAGATAAACCCTTGTTGGCCTCTTTAATCAACCAGCTATCTTCGCTCTCGCCGGCGGGTACCCGAAATTGTGGAAGTAAGTTTTCTCCTTCGCGCATCGTGGTATTGCAACGTTGCGCTATCAAGAGTGTGTTATCGCAGGCCTCAGGTAAGTCTTTAAATAATTTACGCATTTGGCTGGCTGATTTCAAGTAAAACTCAGAGTTTTCAAATTTAAATCGTTTTGGGTCAGCTAATGTGGACCCAGATTGAATGCAGAGCATCACTTCATGCGCAGCTGCATCCTTGTAATTGGTGTAGTGCAAATCATTTGTTGCCAACAAAGGCAGTTTCAATTCCTTGCCGAGTTTGATTAGATCTGTTAGTACGCGTTTTTCAATATCAATTGAGTGGTCCATCACCTCTAGAAAGTAATTTTCAGCACCGAAGATATCTCGCATCTTCGCTGCTGCATTTAACGCCTCTTTGTATCCGCCCATTCGCAATCGAGTTTGGATCTCACCGGCAGGACAACCTGTAGTTGCAATGATTCCTTTTGAGTATTTAGCTAGCAACTCTTGATCCATACGTGGCTTGTAGTAAAAACCTTCTAACGAAGCTAGCGATGAGAGTTTAAATAGATTGGATAAGCCTTGATTGTTTTCCGCTAACAAGGTCATGTGGGTGTATGCGCCACCTCCTGAAACATCATCCTCGCCACCTTCAGCCCATTTAACCCGGCGCTTATCAAATCTTGACTCTGGTGCAACATAAGCTTCAATTCCAATTATTGGTTTAACCCCAGCCGCCTTTGCCAACTTATGGAATTCAAATGCGCCAAATACATTGCCATGATCAGTAATTGCAATTGCTGGCATATTTTGTTTGGCAGCTTCTGAAACTAACTCTGATATTTTGGCAGCGCCATCTAGCATCGAGTATTCAGTGTGCACATGAAGATGCACAAAATTCTCGGCTGTTTCTTGGGCTCCGATTGGATTAGGCATGGGTGGCGAGATTACTACTGTGCGATATCTCTAGCGGGAAATATCTGAAAGTACCTCTAATGAGCGTGTCAGGTCGGCTGGGTATTCGCAGGAGAAGGCAAGTCGTCGACTATCGGCTGGGTGATTAAAAGCAAGTTGCTTGGCATGTAACCAAGGTCGGGAGATCTCTAATCGTTTTGCCAATGCAGGATCTGAGCCGTAGGTCAGATCTCCCACCAAGGGGTGGTGCAGCGCAGATAGATGAACCCTGATCTGATGTGTTCGTCCAGTTTCTAACTCAATCTCTAGCAATGTTACAGCTGGAAAAACCTCTAATGTTTTGTAATGAGTAATACTTGGCTTTCCATTTGCCACCACTGCAAATCGATAATCCTCCCTTGGGTGACGATCTATTGGCGCATCAATTGTGCCAACTGTTGGATCTAAATGCCCTTGTGCTAAAGCATGATAAACCTTGGCAACAGTTCTATTTCTGAATTGGTCCTTTAAGTTGCTATATGCAATTTCATTTTTAGCAACCACCATTAATCCTGAGGTTCCTACATCCAGACGATGAACCACACCTTGACGTTCAGCTGCACCTGATGTGGCAAGTTGGTAGCCGGCTGCAAAAATAGCACCGACCACAGTTGCACCTTGCCAGCCAGGACTTGGGTGTGCTGCAATCCCAACTGGCTTATTAATAACTATTAGGTACTCATCATCATAAACAACATCTAATCCGTCAATTGGTGTGGCTACTAGCTCACCTTCTTTTTTAGTTGCGGGAAGTAAAATCTCTAACTGATCATCGGAATTGACCCGATCAGATTTGCCCACTGCTTTGCCATCAATTGTTACTTCGCCAGACTCGATTAGACCAACGATCACGTTGCGAGAAAGACCTAATAAGCGTGAGAGTGCAGCATCAACACGTTCTTGATTCAACCCCTCTGGAATTGAGATGGTGCGCAGCTGCCGCTCACTCATTTAGAGCCCTCATTTTTGCTAAACGGTATATTTTTCCAACTTAGGTAGGTAATAAATATCGCTGAACTAACCACTGCCATATCGGCAATATTAAACACTGGCCAGTTTGGCAGTTGAATCCAATCAACTACTTTTCCTTGCAACGCCCCTGGACTTCTAAAGATTCGGTCAGATAAGTTTCCAAAAATACCGCCAAGTGCCAACCCCAATGCACCTGCCCAGCCAGTAGAAGTTACTTTTCTTGCGTAGTAAAAAATTGCTGCCGCAACAATCATTGCGAAGGTCGATAAAAAAATAGTGCCACTGCTGGCAAGGCTAAAAGCTGCGCCAGAGTTATAAACTAATTTCAGCTGTAAGAAACTTCCAAGTATCTGTTTTGACTGACTTGATAAGTATTCAATCGCCAATGTCTTGGTTAGATAATCCAGGGCAAACACTAGGAAGGCGACTGAGGCCAACCACCTTCGCTGAGTTAAATTCAGCGTCGCTCCTCCTTTTGCTTACAAACCATGCACAGTGTTGCCCGTGGGAATACTTGTAATCTGGCTTTGCCAACGAAATTTCCACACTCTTCACACTTGCCATAAGTTTTATTCTCTATTCGCTCTAATGCGCGTTCAGTTTGTTGAACCATATCTCTAGCGTTATACACCAACGACATTTCATGTTCTCGTTCAAAGGTCTTAGCCCCCGCATCTGCCTGATCATCACCTGCGCCAACACCTGCAGCTTCTACCAAGTCCTCCATCTCAGCTTCGGCAATTTCCAATTCCCGTCTAAGTCGCAGTAAATCCTTGGACAGTTCAGATTTAATACTTTTTAATTCCGCTGCGGTCCAAGCATTTTCACCTGATTGCACTATCAAGGGTGCAGGAGCACTTTTAATGGGTTTCAGCGCCGCTGCTTTCTTAGATTTTAATACCGGCTTTGGTGGCGGCAACATAACAAGGCGACGCTCTTCAACCGCTGGTTGCGCATTTGCATTTGGCATTGTTGAGGTAACTGAAATTGTTGTAGAAGAACCAGAGGTAGAGGTTTGTAGCTTGGCTGGAAAGGGCTTACCTGGAGCTTTTTTAAAATTAGATTTCTTAGCTAAAGAGGGCTTAACAATATTTGGTGATCGTTTTGCAGCCTTTTTCGATGCACTTTTTTTAGCTACCGGCTTTTTTGCTACTTTCTTTAAAACCTTTTTAGATGGTGATTTAACACTCTTGCTTGGTGTTTTTTTTGATTTTTTCTTGATAGCCACGATACCTCCTGGAGGGGAAAGGTTATGGCTTGGCTCAATTAATTACCAACCGCCACCCCCATTGGCCATGGTCAGCCAAAGAAAGGGATTGCTCCCACGTTAGAATGCGGGGTGGATATGAACAAGAAGCGCCGGATACAAAGCTTATCTGCGCAGATTGATTTGCCTGCCGTTGAAATGGGCATTCTTGATTTTTGGACGCAAAATCAGATTTTTGAAAAATCAGTGCAAAACCGAAATGGTGCTCCACGATGGAGTTTTTATGAAGGACCACCCACTGCAAATGGAAAACCTGGTACTCATCACATTGAGGCCCGAGTTTTCAAAGATTTATACCCTCGATTTCAAACCATGAAAGGTAAGCAGGTAATTCGAAACGCAGGCTGGGATTGTCATGGTCTGCCCGTAGAGATTGCCGTCGAGAAAGAGTTAGGTTTTTCCGGCAAAGCCGATATTGAAAAGTTTGGTGTCTCCGCCTTTAATGAAAAGTGTCGTGAATCGGTTCAACGACATGTTAATGAGTTTACCGATATGACACGTCGAATGGGTTTCTGGGTTGATTTTGATCAAGCATATTGGACTATGTCACCGGAATACATTGAAAGCGTTTGGTGGTCACTTCAACAAATTTGGAAAAAGGGTTTACTCGTCCAGGATCATCGGGTCGCACCTTACTGTCCAAGATGTGGAACTGGATTATCAGACCATGAATTAGCTCAAGGTTATGAAACTATCAAGGATCCATCTGTTTATGTAAGGTTTCCTGCAACCTCTGGCAAGTTAGCTGAACTTAAAGCAAGTTTGTTGGTCTGGACTACTACGCCATGGACCTTAGTCTCCAACACCGCAGTAGCTGTGAATCCAAAGGTTGAGTATCAGGTTATTGAAATTAAAGTTGACGACAAACCTGAGAGATTGGTAGTTGCGCAAGAGTTAGCCGCGGTACTAGGGGAAGATCAAAAGGTAATTGCCACTTTTTCCGGCAAAGATCTAGAAGGTACTAAGTACAGCCGTCCATTTAATTTTGTTGAAATTAATGATGCACATTTTGTAGTGCTTGCGGATTATGTAACGGTGGAAGATGGCACTGGCTTGGTCCACCAATCCCCAGCATTTGGTGCTGATGATTTAGAGATATGTCGCAAGTACAACTTGCCAGTGGTTAATCCGATTAACCCTGATGGCCATTTTCAAAAGGATGTAGCACTAGTTGGTGGAGTTTTTTTCAAGGACGCAGATAAAGCATTGATTAAAGATTTAAAGAGTCGCAATTTAATGTTTAAGAACTCACAGTTTGAGCACTCGTACCCGCACTGCTGGCGCTGCCACACCGCATTGATGTATTACGCACAACCATCTTGGTATATAAGAACGACTGCAATCAAAAAAGAGTTGCTGCGCGAGAATGCAAATACAAACTGGTACCCAGAGACAATTAAAACTGGCAGATTTGGCGATTGGTTAAATAACAATATCGATTGGGCGGTATCCCGAAGTCGTTACTGGGGAACGCCACTTCCAATCTGGAGATGTGAAAATAAGCATGAAATTTGTGTTGGCTCACTTGCTGAATTAGGTGAACTGTCAGGGCAACAAATGAGTAAATTAGATCCGCACAGACCATTTGTTGATGAGATTAACTTCCCATGTGCTAAATGTTCAAAGATGATGAGCCGAACTCCTGAAGTTATTGATTGTTGGTATGACTCGGGTGCGATGCCATTTGCCCAGTGGGGATATCCTCATCAAGCTGGCTCGGTAGAAAAGTTTAAGGCTGCACACCCTGCAGACTTTATTTGTGAGGCGATCGATCAAACCAGGGGTTGGTTTTACACCTTGATGACAATAGGTACATTAGTTTTTGATCAGTCGCCATACAAAACAGTTTTATGCCTTGGTCATATTCTTGATAAAGATGGTCGCAAAATGAGCAAGCATCTAGGAAATGTTGTAGAGCCAATGCCATTGATGAATCAGCATGGTGCCGATGCGGTTCGTTGGTATATGTTGGCAGCAGGTTCTCCATGGAGTGCAAGGCGAGTTGGCCACGATGCCATTTCCGATGTAGTAAGGAAAACTTTACTTACTTATTGGAACACCATCTCCTTCTTCACCCTCTACGCAAATGCGGCTGAATTTTCAGTTTCAAACTTGCCTAAGGATTTAACCCTCATGGATAAGTGGATAATTTCAGAGTTAAGTAATCTAATTCTCGGTGTAGATGCTGCATTAGAAGATTTTGACTCTCAACAGGCAGGATTACTGCTCTCCTCTTTTATAGATGATCTTTCTAATTGGTATGTGAGAAGATCAAGGCGAAGATTTTGGGATGGCGACCCAGTTGCATTAAATACCCTCTATTTTTGCCTGAAGAATTTAACCCTATTGCTGGCTCCGATGGTTCCTTTTATTTCCGAGCATGTTTGGCAATCACTTATAAAAGTGGCTGAAGCTGACCAAGTTGACTCTGTTCACTTGGCATCCTTCCCAGATGCAAATAAGAATTTAATAGATGACCAACTATCTAGGGCAGTTGCACTTTCGCGTCGATTGGTTGAGTTGGGTAGATCAGCTCGTGCTGAATCTGGAGTTAAGATCCGCCAGCCACTATCTCGCGCCTTAGTATCAGCTCCAGGTTGGGATGAGATCTCTCAGGAGATCAAAGATCACATATCCGAAGAGCTCAACATCCTAAAGCTTGATGGAATTGCCCTAGCCCAAGGGGATTTGGTTGATGTTTCAGTAAAGGCAAATTTTAGAAGCTTAGGTAACAAATTCGGAGCAGATGTTCAGGCTATCGCCAAGGCAATTTCAACCACAAATCACGGACAGCTTGTTAAAGAGCTTCGTAAACATAAAACTATAAAGTTACCTGTAAAAATAAGTTCAGGTGATTCGGCTGAGATTGATATTGAAGATCTTGTGATTACTGAGACACCAAGGAGTGGCTGGTCAGTTGCCGCTCATGGTAGTGAAAGTTTGGCACTTGATCTGACCTTGACGCCAGAATTGATTCAGTCAGGTTTAGTTCGAGAGGTGATTCGGGCAATTCAGGAGGAGCGCAAGCGAATTGGCTTAGATGTGAGTGATCGCATAACGGTTAATTGGAATGCCACAGACCAAACAGCTTCGGCAATTACTTCAGCTATAGCTGAGATTGGTACTGAAGTTTTAGCTACAAAGTTTAATCGGATTAGTAATGAGGGTAAATTTGATAATGATTTAGGACTCTGGCTTAATTTGCAGAAAAACTAAAGTACGACAACTAGTCGCATTAACAACTGCACAACAAAAAACACCACTATGAAAGATAGATCTAACGCAATACCGCCAAGCCTTAAGGGTGGAACAAATTGCCGAACATAACTAAGAGGTTTATCAGTTACAGAGTAGATCAACTCTGCTAACGCCAACACCACACCTCTTGGTCTAAAATCAGGCTTAAATATTCGAATGTAATCAAGAATTAAACGACCAATGAGTGCAATTAAAAAAAGATTTAATAACCAATAAATTGCATTTTGTATGGAAGACATAAGTTAAAACGCTGGTTAGCTTTGATTAAAAAAACTTGCCTGCGCTGCTGAATTCTTATCCTCAACACTTACCGAAACATTTGGCGGGGTAAGTAAAAACACCTTTGGAGTTACACGTTCGATACTGCCATGATGTCCAAAAACCAATCCAGATGCAAAATCAACTAACCTCTTACGTTCACTCTCCTCCATGTCACTTAGGTTCATGATCACTGGCTTACCCTGGCGGTAATGTTCACCAATTAATCTTGCCTCGCTATATGTTCGTGGCGTCAAAGAAATAATGTGATCCATGGTCTTATTACTGTCAGTGTGAGGTAAAAGCTCAACATTTGATTTTGCACCAACCTTAGAGGTTGATCTAACTAAACGAGGTGCACGCTCTGTGGTCTGGTTGTTGCCATGGTCAATCTCTTCCTCATCCATCAGACCGAGGTAACCGGCAACCCGCTTAAATGCACTAGCCATGGCTCAAATCTATTTGATCAGGGATCGATTACCGAGTATTGAACTGCCAATTCTTAGATGTGTCGCTCCATATGAAATCGCTGTTTCATAGTCGCCACTCATGCCAGCTGAGAGATATTTGGCCTCTTTAAAACGGGATTTAAAATCTTGATCTATCTGCTGTAAACGAGCAAGGGCAGGCTCTGGCGGTTGGTCCACCGGGGCCACAGCCATTAATCCCATTATTGAAATGTTTGGCAGCAGCGAAATTTGCTCAGCAAGATCGATTAATTTTTTTGGGTCTACTCCACCTCGAGATTCAACTGGTTCATCTAGTGATACTTGAATAAAAATTTTCATCTCTTTTTCGTTAGAGCACTCAGATATTTTTTGGGCATAGCGGTACCGATCCACAGAGTGAATCACTGATGCCCAACTACATATTGATTTCAACTTATTGCTTTGAATTCCCCCCTGAAAATGCCAGGTGATATCGGACGGCAACAGCTCTACCTTCTTAGCTGCCTCTTGGTCACGGTTTTCACCAAACTCTCTTAAACCTAATTCATAAAGAATCTGTAAATCTAAAGTTGGAAATGTTTTAGTAACTGCAATCAAGGTAATTTCAGCCGGCGCTCGACCTGCTTTAATAGCAGCTGATGAGATTTTCTCTCTTACATCAGATAGGTTTTTAGATATCTCATCGATTCGATTCAAAGGCTAATCACCCCCACCTGCCGGCCGAGTTCTCCGCTGGCGCGGTGTGAAAAGTAATCAGGTAACTCCTTGGTGCAAAGATGCAGATTACTTAAACCAACCTCGGGCAATTGTTCGACCAATCCTGCATACAGATCTAAATAATTTACTTTCACAGCTGTTGCTGGATTAGATTTGGAAATTTGTGCATACAACTCTGGTCCAACCTCATAACAGCTTGCGCAAATATGTGGACCAACCACTGCCCTAATTTGTCCTGCCCCGAGTGCTTTCATCTGATCAAAAGCGTATCTCGACACTTTATTTACCAATCCCTTTCGACCAACATGAACTGCGGCGACAACATTTTCAGAGTACATCAATAGGGGTAGGCAATCTGCAACCCGAACAGCCAAGGCCAGATCCTTATTGGCAGTAACTAATCCATCAGCTTCTGGCACCTGAGTTGGCTCATTAACTACAACAACCTGGTTGCCATGAACCTGATTCATTATCTGGATTGGCTTACCAATCAACTTTGTTAATTGCGCAAGATTTTGATGGGGGCTTGGGTCTGCTAGCGAGCCAAAATTCCTAGAGGTAAAAAGCAGTCGAGCCACTTTGGCTACTACCGCATGAAATCAGGTATATCGATCTCATCTTCTGCAACTAGGTCTTCAAATGTAATGCGCTTGCGAGGACGCTCTGACTGCCCAACATTTAAATCAAGTGCAACCGCTAATGGATCATTAGCTGCAATTGGATCTGCCTCACCATTTAAGGCAGCGGCATCAATCACTGGTGTCACAACCCGCTTTGGTTGGCCACCCTCAAAGCCAGCTGCAATCACAGTTACTCGAACCTCATCACCTAAGGCATCATCAATTACAGTTCCATAAATAATGTTGGCATCAGGGTGGGCTGACTTTGCCACCAATTCAGCCGCCTCGGAGATTTCAAATAAACCAAGATCTGATCCACCTGCAATTGATAACAAGACTCCGTGAGCACCATCAATTGAGGCCTCTAACAATGGACTAGATATCGCCAACTCAGCTGCTCGAATAGAGCGAGCCTCACCTCGCGCAGAGCCAATTCCCATCAGCGCCGATCCAGCACCGTCCATGACACTTTTAACATCTGCAAAATCTAGATTTATCAGACCAGGAGTTGTTATCAAATCGGTAATTCCCTGAACTCCTGATAACAAAACTTGGTCGGCAGTTTTAAAAGCTTCAAGTGCCGAGATTGAGCGATCTGATATTGCCAACAATCGATCATTAGGAATTACGATTAAGGTATCAACCTCACCTCGCAAATTTTCGATACCTTCATCTGCTTGTGCAGTTCTGCGCTTTCCTTCAAATGTAAATGGTTTAGTAACAACACCAACTGTGAGAGCACCCAAATCTTTAGCAACCTTGGCAACTATTGGAGCACCACCGGTACCAGTGCCGCCACCTTCGCCAGCAGTTACAAACACCATATCTGCACCACGTAATACTTCTTCAATCTCATCAATATGATCTAAGGCTGCTTGGCGACCAATCTCTGGTGCAGCACCTGCGCCTAAACCTCTTGTTAACTTTCTACCAATATCTAATTTCACATCTGCATCTGACATCAGCAATGCTTGTGCGTCAGTATTTATTGCAATGAACTCCACACCTTTTAATCCGACATCGATCATTCGGTTAACAGCATTTACACCGCCGCCGCCGATACCAACTACTTTGATAACAGCAAGGTAATTCTGCGGTGTCGCCACTTTTGCCTCTTCCCTAGCCCTAAATCTCAACTTGAGAGTTAAGGTTATACGTTTCTGATTGTGTAAAACTAGGCACTACTGGCAGTGCAATCAAACACCGACACGACATTTACTACGGTAAATATTCTGGTCAAATTTCTAGAAAAACATCCAATAAATCAATCAATTAAATTGCTTGGTAAATACAGCTATTTCACGATGGGGGCATTGGGCTGAGATAAATCAACCTGCGAAATATCCTTATTTTCCGGCAATTCTAGAAGCGCTGCCAATACTTCAAATTTTTGATCTATTTGATCAATCATGCCCCAATTTATGCGAAGTGGCCGGGCATCAATTGTGGTGTTCATTAAAATCAGGCCACTACTAGTGATCGATATTTGGTCTAGATTTTCAATTAGATAGGCTAAATCAGCCGGCATCTGGCGCAGCAACATCGCCACATTTGCAAGATCGGTTTTTGAGTTATTGGCGCTAGATATCAGGGGAAGTTGGTCTTGATATTTTTTTTGATTATCTGAGGTTGGGGTGAATAAAACACCTTGCGCATCAAAGTTGACAATCTTGTTTTGCTCAATAAGTGCTCTGGCAATTGCACTCCGCTCCATTATCTGGATCTTGATTCCTCCCTTAATCCAATCTCGAGAAACCTCCACATTTGCAATCCAATCTGATTGAGATAAAACCCGTTCGATGGATCGCAGATTTACCCTAGCTAGTTGCTGACCCACTGTAGGAGCGATTGATTGAGAATTTAACTTGGCTAAGAGCAAAGATTTTTCAGGACTTCCCTCGATTTTGACCTCTTTAACTGTCAAAGCTGATGACCAGCCAAGCAAGTAAGCCAAACCAGCAGTGCAGATCAAGAGTGCTAATGTAACAACTGCTCGTTTGTATCTTTTTTTAAATCCCTCTGACATAAATTAGGTTAACGATTTGCCAAAGCTTGCAAAATTGGCTCACCCAGTGAACTTACATCACCAGCTCCTAGGGTAAGGATTACATCCCCCGGTTTTGCCATCACTGAAACCTCATTAACTACCTCAACCATGGAGGGTTCAAATTTCACCTTAGTTGAACTCATCTGCTTGGAGATCAACAGAGAGGAGATTCCAGGCAACGGTTTTTCACTTGCTGCATATACCTCAAGTAAAAATGTGAAATCTGCCAACTGCAAAGAGGTTGAGAACTGTTGGGCAAATGCCGCCGTTCTGGAGTATCTATGTGGTTGAAAGATCACAAGCACCCTGCCTGCTTGGGCCAAATTTCGAGCAGTTGTTAATGTGACCTTTATTTCTGTTGGGTGATGGCCATAATCATCAACCACCTTTACGCCATCTACTTCGCCCTTTAATTCAAATCTACGTTTTGTACCTGTAAAGCTACTTAACCCATCAAACAGCTTGGTCTCTGCTGCTCCTAGAGCAGTGGCAGCGGCAAAAGCAGCTAGAGCGTTTAACAAATTGTGCTCTCCTGCAACCGCTAATTTCAATTCACCGATTCGACGACCCGTACTAGAAACCACCGCCGATGAACTTTTGGGTGCTAGGTGAAGTTTATCTACCTTAAAATCATTGTTTGCACCTTTGCCGTAAAGGTGAATTGTTAAATCATCTCTTTTAATTTGCTTTAGTAAACGATTTACGCCGGCATCATCTCCGCATGCCACTAGAAAGCCACCCTGCTTGATTGAGCCTACGAATTGTTCAAATACGGCAAAAACTTCATCTTCATTTGCAAAGTGGTCCACATGATCTAGCTCAATGTTGGTAATAATTGCACCAGTTGGCCGATAAGCTAAAAATGAGCCGTCAGATTCATCTGCTTCTGCGACAAATATTGAGCCACTTCCACTATGTGCATTGGTGCCTGCAGTGTTAATAGTGCCACCAATTGCAAATGATGGGTCCAAGCCAGCGGTTTGTAGCGCCACCGTTAGCATCGCAGTTGTTGTGGTTTTGCCATGAGTGCCAGCAACCGCCACTGAGGTTGATTCTGACATCAGCCATGCCAAAGCTCTAGCCCTAGCAATTACTGGTAGACCTTTCGCCTTGGCAGCAATTAACTCGGAATTGCTCTCACTAATGGCAGAGGAAACAATAACTATCTGGGCACTTCCTAAATTTTCAGCTGCATGGCCGATAAAAATTTTGGCACCTAAGGCAGAAAGTGAGGTAAGCATCGCTGAATCAGCCTTATCAGAGCCTGAGATTGAAAAGCCTTTTGCCAACATGATTCGAGCAATTCCACTCATTCCAGCTCCACCTACACCAATGAAGTGAATGTTTAACTTAGCCAACTGGGCTATTGAGTAATCAATATGATCGCTCATTTATTACCATCAATCTGCTTGATAATTGCGCTACCAATTACCTCACTTGCCGAAAATTGATCCCTACTAACAGGTTTGTAATTTCTGGCTTTTGACCATATTTCATCCCAATTACTAATCAGCCAATCTGCGTTGAATTTGTCATCAGCTACTAACTCAGCAGCCCCAGCAGATTGCAGATCAAATGCATTGGCAGATTGCTCACCGTTACCAATTGGAAGTGGAATCAAAATTGCAAACTTTCCTACCGCAGCCAACTCAGCGCAGGTCAGAGCCCCACTTCTAGCAATTACCAAGTCTGCTGCATGGTATGCCGATGACATATCATCTATATAAGAAAGTGGCAGATAATTCTCAGTAGAGGTCGGTAAGGCATTGCTGCGACCAACTGAGTGGACTACCTGCAAACCTTTCTCTGTAAATACCGATAGGGATTGCAAGATCGCCTCATTGATATGTCTAGACCCTTGCGATCCCCCAAATACCAGAATTGTTGGCTTGGATATAGATAAATTCCACTTTTCTAATTGAGCATTTCTAATTTTTAATGATTCATCAGCTGAAAGGTGGGCAGCAGCAATAATCTCCGCTTTGATTGGCATACCACTGAGCTCAGCCGTTCGCCACCTACCTAATTTTTTTAAGGTCCGTGGAAATGCAATAAATATCTGATCGGAAAAAACTGCTCCCAGTCGATTTGCCCAGCCCGGGATGGCATTTGCTTCATGAATAAATATTGGTTTGCGTAGCAGCGCTGCGGCTAGATAGATAGGTGGACAGGCGTACCCGCCAAATCCGATAACTAAATCAGCATCTCGACATATTTTTATAGCTTTAAAGGTGGCAATAATTATCTGAAAAGGCCAAATCAAAGTTATTGGAGTAAATTGACGTGGCATCAAAACTTTAGGAATATGAATGAGATCAAAACCTGCTTTTGGTACAAGCTGATTCTCTAAGCCGCTCTTTGTGCCAACAAAGGTTAAACTCCAGGTGGGCTTAGCGTTTTTCAACCAGGTAGCTACCGCTAATGCTGGCTCAACATGACCAGCAGTGCCGCCACCAGCAAACAATATTTTTGTACTCACTGGCTTAATTTTCGCATCCGACTTTGCTTTATGCCCTCTGAAACCTCTGGTGTTCGCCGAGCAACACCTAATACAAAGCCAAGTGCAATCAAATTAGCCAATAGTGAAGATCCGCCATAGGAGATAAGTGGCAAAGTAACGCCAATAACCGGTAGTAGTGAGGTCACCGAACCTATATTGACTGCAATCTGAGCAATAAACCAACAAGCTATTCCAGCACAGGCGTATCTAGAGAAATTATCCTTAGTTCTTAGCGCAACTCTTAAAATTGAGTAAATCAAAGCGGCATACAGTGCTAGGACCATCAGTGTTCCCAGAAGCCCTAACTCCTCGCCAATTACTGAGAAGATAAAATCAGTATGGGCAGCAGCTAAATTAGACCACTTTTGTTTACTAGCTCCTAAACCACTTCCCCAAACTCCACCACTTGCAAGACCCATGATGCTGTGCGCTGGTTGCCAGCCGGCAAATTTATAAACTCGCTCATCAAAAGGATCAAATAAAGCAACAAATCTATTCATTCGATAGGTGCTGCTTAAAACAAAAGCCCCGCCCACTATTACTGAGCCTATTCCCACTCCAATGAAATACTTAAGTGGTGCACCGGAGATAAAAAGTATTCCAATAAAGATTATTAAAACCAATAACGCTGTTCCTAGGTCTCGCTCTAAAATTATAAGAATTTCAACTAAAAACAAGCCTGGCAGCAACATCTTGCCAGTTGAACCAAGTGCGGCCACATCACCAATTTTTCTAAGCTGCAGAGCGCACCAAAGAATCAAAAGCAACTTAGCAAACTCCGATGGTTGGAGCGTAAAGCCTGCAATCTCAATCCAACTTCGGTTTCCACTTATGTTTTTACCAAGCCCTGGTATAAATGGAAGAAGTAAAATTATGATCGAAATGCTCAGTGCATATCTAGCTATCTTTGGCCAGACACTTCCATGAACTCGAAATGCCCAAAAGAAGGCAAAAGAGCCAATGACAAGAAAGGTTAATTGCCGAATAAATATTGTGTAGGCATTCCCATTCTCCTCTAAAGATATAACTGTTGAGGCAGATAAGACCATGATGAGCCCTAGGCCAGATAAAAATACTGTGCTCCAGATAATTAGGTAATAGGGAAGCTCTGGCCTAATTAATAAACCAGATCCTCTGTTAGTAATTGATGAATTACTCAAGCTTGCACCACTGCCCTAACTGCGTTGGCAAAAGCCTGGCCACGATCTGCGTAGGATTCAAATTGATCCATCGATGCACAAGCTGGCGCTAACAAAACTGTATCTCCTGCCTTGGCAATCTCAACCGCCTGCTTTACTACATCAAGCATCAATTGGTTGCCGTCACTTTTTAAATCAATTCGGAAAATCTTTGTCTTAGGTGAATGCTTTAAAACTGCTTGAGCAATCATCTCTCTATCTTGGCCAATCAATATAACTGATTTGATTCGATCGGCTGTATTAAAAACCAATTCATCCATGCTGGCACCTTTAGCAAGTCCACCAGCTATCCAAATTATGTTGAAGTAAGAGTGCAGGGATGCAATAGCTGCATGCGGGTTGGTCGCCTTTGAGTCATCTACCCAGCTGATCTCATTCTTGGAAAGTACTAACTCCATTCGATGATGATCTGTTTCAAAACTCTTTAGCCCTGCCTTGACTGCCAAGTAGTTGATACCAATCGATAGTGAAAGTGCTGCTGCGGCAAGAGCATTTAAAACATTGTGGGGAACTGTTGGAGAGATATCTATGAGTTCCGCAATTTCTCCAGCCTCAGTGTCAGATGCTGAAAATGCCCGATCAACCAATAGGTTTTCAACCACACCAAGTTCGCCAGGCAGTGGGGTACCTAGCGAAAACCAGGTAATTGAGTCTCTACTAACTCGCTTAGATAGCTCTTTGTCCGATTTATTGACTATCAATTTTTTGCCTTGCTCTAACAACTTAAGTTTCGCCGCTGCATAACTGTCAAAACTTCCATGCCAATCTATATGATCTTCGGCAATATTTAACAAAGCAACTGATTCATACTTAGGTAGATCACTCCATTGGATTTGAAAAGATGAAAGCTCTAATGCCAAATAATCATATGGCTTATCATGCACGACCGCCTCTATTACGGTGCGACCAACATTGCCGCAGACAGCACCATTTATTTGTGCACTCTTAAAAATAGATTCAACCATTTGAATTGTGGTGGTTTTTCCATTTGTGCCGGTCAAGCCCACCCAAACCTGCTTTGGTGCAAGCACCTGCTTAACCTGCCATGCAAAATCAACCTCACCGATTATAGATATCTTTTTCTGCCTTAATTTGTTTATTACTGGGTGATCCATACGCCAACCAGGTGAGATCACTGCCATGTCAATCAGATCTGGAATCTGATTAATTACATCTGAGCCAGGCTTAACCTTTTCATCAAATAAAATTGGTATCGCACCAAATTTCTTAAGGACTTTTTCTACTGCGCAACCTGTGACGCCAGCGCCAACTACTAAACACTTTTTTCCAGCTAATTCAGATACAAAACTCATATTAGGATGCAACCCATTGGGCGTAAAACAGACCCAAGCCAGCTGCTACACCTAAGCTTGCGATAATCCAGAACCTAATAACAATCGTCACCTCACCCCAACCCATTAACTCAAAGTGGTGTTGCAACGGGGCCATTTTAAAGATTCGTTTTCCACCTGAAATTTTGAAGTATGCCACCTGCAAGATGACTGAGGCGGTTATTAGCACAAAAACAAATCCAAGCATTACTAGTAGTAACTGAGTCCTCAATGTGATTGCAATACCAGCTAGTGCACCGCCTAAAGCTAAGGATCCAACATCGCCCATAAATATCTTGGCAGGTGATGCGTTCCACCACAAAAAACCACCACAAGCACCAGCAAGTGCCGTGGCAAGAACTGCAAGATCTAATGGATCTCTAACCTGATAACACTTTAAGCCAGGAGCAACTTCACAACTTTGTCCAAATTCCCAAACACCAATCAAAATAAAGGATGTAAAGACCATAACAGCTGCACCAGTGGCTAATCCATCCAATCCATCAGTTAAATTGACACCATTACTTGTGCTTAGCACCATCAAAATTACCCAAATAATTACTAAAACTACTCCCAATTTAATTGATGTATCTCTTACAGTTGAGAGGTTTAATGAGATTGGAGTTAATCCATTTTTATCGGGAAACTGCAATCCAGCATAGGCAAATGATCCAGCCACCACCGCTTGGCCAAAAAGTTTCTGCTTGGCACTCAAACCCATAGATCTTTGTTTTGCTACTTTGAGCCAATCATCTAAAAAGCCAACAAAACCAAGTCCGATAACTAGTGCAATGACTAGAAGTGCAGAGGTTGTTGGTGGCACTCCCGTAATAAGGTGGCTCATAAAATAACCAACCAGTGCTGAGGCAATTAATGAAAGGCCACCCATGGTAGGTGTGCCACGTTTTACATGGTGGGTTGTTGGCCCATCATCTCGAATAATCTGACCGTATCCTTTTTTCATCAAAATCTTGATCAAGGCTGGGGTCGCCAGAAAAGCAAATAAGGCAGAAATTGCACCAGCTAGCAATATTCCTCTCATTGGCTCACCCCATTCAATTTGTCTTTAATCAAATTTGCCAACTCTTCAAATCTTTCCGAACGTGAGGCCTTCAATAAAATCACATCCCCCGCTGAAACATTGTTCACTAACTTTAAAACAGCCTCGGCATTTAAGCAGTTATGTTGCTGCATATTTTGATCAGAATTTTGATTTTGGCCATCTTGGTAGAGCGTGGTAGTAACTGAAACTAGGTGATCAATACCGATCTGCCGCGAAAAGGTTGTAACTCCTTTATGCCCCTCTATCTCAAGCTCCCCTAGCTCATGCATTTTCCCAAGTATTGCCCAACTAGATCCACCACTTTCCTGGCTCAATAAACTCAAAGTTCTAATCGCAGCTTTCATGCTCTCTGGATTTGCATTGTAGTAATCATGAATCAGGTGCACACCATTAATCTCTTCAATCTGCATGCGCCATTTACTAGCCAAGGTTGCGGTAATCAAACCCTCTGCGATCATCTCATTAGATATACCTAGGGCATGTGCGGCAGCAGCTGCTGCTAGCGCATTTGGAATTTGATGTTCACCTAAAACCTGCAAACTAACTGCAGTTCTGCCACCTGGGGTCACTAAATCAAAGTGTGCATACCCACCATGAATTTCAATATCAGCTGCACGTACTGCTTGATTTGGTCCAAACAAGATTTTTCTCAAATCAAGTAAGTCGGCCATCTTGGGTGTGTACTGATCATAGGTTCCTAAAATTGCAGTTGATTTTGGTGGCAAACTTTTTATCAGCTCAGATTTAGTTTTAGCAATCGCCTCAACAGATCCAAACTCACCAAGATGGGCGGTGCCAACTACTAAAACTACCCCTACATTAGGTTTAGCAACCTTGGTCAATCTTGCGATGTCGCCAATATGACGTGCGCCCATCTCCAATACACAATACTTTGTGGATTGATCACATTTAAGAAGTGATAAGGGCACTCCAATATCGGTGTTGAAGTTTCCAGCGGTAGCAACAGTTTGACCAGCTAGGGATAAAATAGATTTCAAAAATTCTTTGGTGGTGGTTTTTCCTTGCGAGCCGGTGATTCCAACAATTTTAAGCTCAGTCAGGCTATCTCTAAGGTAGGTTGCCAAATCAATTAATGCTTGGCCAACATCTGCAACTAAAATATGTGCAGTTGATACCGGCTTACTAACTAGGGCAAACTTAGCACCGAGGGAAATCGCCTCCATCACATAATCATGACCATCTACCTTTGAACCCACAAAAGCGGCAAAAAAATTATCTGGGCCCACATCTTTTGAGTTAATTACTGGCGTTTGATCAATTATCTGTTTTGGATCAATACCATTTAGTGAGCCTGAGACTACCTCTGCAAACTCTTCGGCCAGGATTTTAATCATTTAATCGCCAATCGTTTGATTGACTCGGCCAACTCAGATCGATCATCAAATGGTGTGATAACTCCATTTACCTCTTGGCCACTCTCATGACCTTTACCCATAAGTAAAATGACATCCTCTGGTTTGGCATTTTTGACTGCACAATCAATTGCTAATTTTCGATCAGGCTCAATAACTCCTCTTTCATTTATCAACAATCCCGCTGTCATCTGCTGCAAAATTTCACCTGCTGACTCACTTCGTGGATTATCGCTGGTAAAAATTGCAAAATCAGAGCCTGCTAACAAAGCCTTACCCATCAGGGATCGTTTACTACTATCTCGATCTCCACCACACCCTAATATTCCAATTAATCTGCCTGTGGTTGATTTTCTTACTGTAGTAATTGCTCGCTCAACCGCATCAGGGGTATGGGCGTAATCAACCAGCGCTCTAAAGCTTTGACCCACATCAACTGTTTCCAACCGGCCCGGCACACTGTGCAATTTCTCAATTGCAGTTGAGATTTGGTCTGCCGGCATACCTGCAGCACTTACCATCGCCACCGCCATCAACAAATTGTCAAGATTGTAATCACCAAGTAAGGCAAAGCTTGCTTGGATAATCTCACCACTTGAAGAGTTAATTTTTATTTTATATCCACTTGAAGTTAACTGAGCATCTGATAAGTACCAAGTAGCAGCTGGCTTTGTACGAGATACAGTCATTACTGGTAGATCTATTTGCTTAGCTAGCCTTTTTCCGTACTGGTCATCAATATTAATCACCGCAACCTGAGCATAATCTTTGGTGAAAAGTTTTGCCTTTGCCAAAAAGTACTGTTCCATCGTTTTGTGGTAATCCAAATGATCTTGGGTCAGATTAGAAAAACCTGCAACCTGATAGTTAGCACCCATGATACGACCTTGATCAATTGCATGACTGCTTACCTCCATCACTAAATGAGTAACTTTTTCTTCAACCATAGTGGCCACTATTGCCTGTAGCTCATCTGCCTCTGGCGTCGTACGTGATAATGAAATTTTCTTATCTAAGACTTCAACTCCAAGAGTGCCAATTAATCCAGATTTTATGGAGTTAAACTGCCACATTTGATTTATTAAATTAACAGTAGTTGTTTTCCCATTAGTTCCAGTGATTCCTAGGGCAGTTAAGGAATTAAAAGGTTGTGAATATAGCCAGGCTGAAATTGGACCCACCAATACTCTTGGCTCTGGATGAGTAAAAAGTGGAATATCTGCTTGAACTTCCTGATCGCTTAATACAGCCACTGCGCCATTTTTTATTGCTTGATCTAAGTACTTAATGCCATGGGTTTTCGCGCCAGCAAATGCAATAAATAAATCCCCAGGTATTACTTTTTGAGCATTTATTGAGACCCCAGTAATCTCTACAGATTTATTGAATATCTTTGGATTAAACTCAGTCAAAGATTTCTTGTTAACTGTGTTAGGTCGAAATCCCATAACTAAGCACCGCTCTTATCAGTATTTTTACTAGCTGATTTTAGTGCCGCTTCAGTTAAATTAAAGGTGGTCTTAGGAGCTGTAGTTGGCGCAACGGCTTTACTTTGGAGCACAAAACTCATTACCTTTTTAAATACTGGTCCAGCTAACACACCTCCCCAGTGCATTCCCTTCGGATCTTGAATGGTTACGTTAATTACATACTTTGGTTGATCAGCAGGTGCAAAACCAATAAATGATGCGGTGTATCCGCTGTAGCATTTACAAGCAGTGTTATATCTATTTGCGGTACCAGTCTTGCCCGCAATTCGATATCCATCAATTGCAGCAGATGGGGCAGTACCGCTGCTTGAGACCACACTCTCCATCATGGAACGCAAAGTTGCAGCAGTTTCTGGACTCAGCACTCTGACTGATTTGTTAGGTTGCACCGGCGTGTACTTACCGCTCTCATCAACTACACCAGCCAAAATTGATGGTGTAACCCTAAGGCCATCATTTGCGATTGTGGCAAAAACTGAGGTCGCTTGCAGAGCAGTCACTGAATAACCTTGGCCAAATGAGATGGTTGGCAATGACGTACCAGACCAGTTTTTAACTGGGTGCAAGATTCCGGCAGATTCACCAGGTAATTTAGAGTTGGTAGATTCTCCAATACCAAACTTTCGCAGATACTCATACAAATTTGCCTTGCCAAGTTTTTGACCAATTTGAATGGATCCGGTGTTACTTGAGACCGCCAATAATCCAGTAGTTGTTAATCGTTGGGTTGGATGCTTTTCATGATCGTGAAAGTACTCATCGGCGACCTTCATTTTGTAAGGTATGGTGAAAACTGTCTCTGGTGTAACTAATCCCTCTTGTAGCGCAGCGGCAACTGTCATTACCTTTCCAGTTGAACCTGGTTCATATACCTCTTGGACTGCAGGATTTCTAAGTTTTTCTAAGGTGATTGATCCAGACAAATTTGGATCAAAGGTTGGTGCACTAGCTTGTGCCAGTATCGCACCAGTTTTTGGATCCATCACTATCACTGTCCCCGAGGCAGCACGTGAGGATGCCACCGCTTGATTAATCGCATTCTGGGCCACCCACTGCACATCACGATCAATTGTTAGACGAACTCCGGTGCCACTTTTCGCCTCGACGCTGACTCGTTCAGAGCCAGGAATTATATTTCCGCGACCATTTGCATAGACATACTTTCCATTAACGCCAGCTAGCACGCTATTTAAACTGCTCTCAATTCCAGATGCGCCAACACCTTGATCATTAACTATTCCCACCAGCGATGAGGTTAATTTTCCACTTGGATAATCTCTTATGTAACTTCGCTCTGGCGCAAAGCCGCCAATTCGCTTGCTTAATCCGCCAACCTCTTTTAGTGCATTTTCGTTGTACTGGCTAATTGCATCAAAGACCTGACGCCACTTTTGGGGCGAGAGATTTTTGGCAATCAAAACATATCTGCGATCGCCCTGCAGATTTGGCAGCAATTCAGCCGGGGTCATATCCAAAATTGGGGCAACCACCTTGGCTGCTGCCACCGGGTCATTAACCACAGTTTGATCAACTGCAATATTTATTGCAGAGATGCTTCTTGCTAATTCAATCCCATCAATATCATAAATGGTTCCGCGAGGTGCAAGTAGGGTGGCGGATTTACTTAACTCATTATTTGCTTTTTCAACATAACCATTTGCTCTAACTGCTTGAATCTCAATCAAGCGAAGTCCAAACAACATCAAGATCACCAAGGCAATGGCGACAATTTTTCGGATACGATCTTGAACTATTTGTTGATGATTCATGGCCTACCCGCTGACAGATCAAGAAATCTTGGGTTTGTCGATGCCACCATACCTAGTTGAGTTGCCTGTTCAGCCAACCTATCTGGGGAGGATTTAGCTGCAAGTTCTTGCAAGATTGCCTCACGTTGGTCGGTGAGTATTTGTGCCTCCTGTTTTAGCTGCCCAAGTAAAAATGCATCTCGAGCCAGTAAGGTATTAATCATTAGTAAACCAATTAAACTGGCAATAAAAATTGCTGTTAAAAATGTAGCAAAGCTTTTACTTCCCGCTACTTGGCCAGTTTTTGCCTCCGGCACAAGTCTTAGTACCGCTTTATTTGTTTGAGTTCGCACCAACTCTCGCGAGTTTCTAAAGGCTGGAGCTAAATCAAAAATCGCCATTACTCACCCAACCGTTCAATAGCTCGTAACCGCATTGATTGCGAGCGCGGATTGCTCTCTTGCTCAGAGGCATCTGCAACTGCGCTGCCGCTAAACAACAATCGGTAAGCTGGCGCTGAATTAGGTAGTTCTACCGGTAGAGCTTGCGGGGTCATTGATTTTGTCGCTTGAGTAAAAAATTGTTTAACGATGCGATCCTCAAGTGATTGGTAACTCATCACCACCAGACGGCCATTAGGGGCTAAGGCATTAAGTGCTGCCGGGATTGCACGCTCCAGGATTGCCAACTCCTGATTTACCTCAATCCGTATTGCCTGAAAGGTTCGTTTGGCTGGATTGCCACCACTTCTCCTAGCTGGTGCCGGGATTGAGTCTTTGACTATCTGCGCTAACTCCTTGGTGGTTTTTAACTCTCCTTTTGATCTTGCTTTTACAATGTTTTCGGCAATTTTGCTAGCAAATCTTTCTTCACCATAATTTTGAATAATCTTGGCTAACGCGCCATGTGAGTAGGTATTAACCACTTTGGCCGCCGTTAGTGGTGCACTTTGATTCATCCGCATATCTAGTGGAGCCTCTTGGGAGTAAGCAAAACCACGATCAATTTGATCAAGTTGCATAGATGAGACTCCAAGATCAAACAAAATGCCATCAACTTTAGAAACTGAGGCCTGGACAAGGGCTAGCTCAATCTGATCAAAGGTGGTGTGCAGCAATGTAATCTGGTTGGAATACTTAGCTAGATTTTCTTGGGCAATTTTTAGGGCTGAGCTATCTTGATCTATTCCAATCAGATGCAAATTTTCAAACCGCTCTAGGGCTGCCTTGGCATGGCCTGCCAACCCCAAGGTGGCATCGATTAAATAAGGTTTTGGTTTATTAATTAGCGAGGGTGATAACAAATCAAGGCATTGATCTAGTGCCACTGGTATGTGCGCTACATCTGCACTCATTTTTTTCTCCTTCCCCGCTTTCACTTTCTTTATCTTTTTTGTACATCCGTACTTAACTGCTCACTTATCTACTTAGGTCACCGCCACTTGACGGATCTTCTTTAACAACGCGCGGCACCGGGGAAGTGGCGCCGCGAATATTTTTAAGTGGCGGTGGCCTAAATAGATATTTGATTGGATTTAAAACAATCCAGGTAATACCTCCTCTGAAACATCAGCAAAGGTTTTCTCTCGATCAGTTAAATACTTGCTCCAGGCAGTTGCATCCCAAATTTCAAGCCGGGTATTTGCACCGATTACCACACAATTTTTTTCTAAGGATGCATATGTTCTAAGTCCAGCTGGAATTGTTACTCGACCCTGATTATCTGGCACCTCATCATGAGCGCCAGCAAACATCACTCTTAAATAATCACGGGAGTTTTTCTGGGTAACTGGTGCTTGCCGCAATCTTTCAGTTATTAATGAGAACTCAGCTGCGGTAAATACATAAAGACAACGCTCTTGTCCCTTAGTGATGACCAGACCCTCTGCTAACTCATCTCTAAATCTGGCGGGCAAGATCAATCGACCCTTTTCATCTAGCTTTGGCTCATGGGTGCCAAGAAACATCTAGCTGACCCCCTTGAGCTCAAATATTGACCCTAGGTCACCACTTTACTCCCTTTTTCCCCACTTTCAACCCCCAGCACCCACTTTGCCTCCCCCTTCCTCCCCTTTGAAAATGGGCATAAAAAAACCACCCGCAGGTGGGTGGTAAGTCAGGTTGAGCCCCTACTTAACTGCCGCCAAATCCCTCATTGCTTCTTCTATCCCAGCGCTGCTCTAGTGAGCTACTCCAGCCAGGTTTTTTTACCGCCTTGCCCCCTGAGGTAAGGGAGATATTGCTTATGATCAAAACCGCCCCAGTTAGGCAGATTAAAAAAGCCACCACCCCAACTGCAATTACCTGGGCAATCAAACCGCTGATTAACACCAGCAGACCAACCCCAACCATCCCTAACCCTAAAAGCGCTCTTGAGGATTGGCGGGTGCGGGCCTTGCCGGTAAGGGTTGAGAGAAGTTTAGGATCCTCCTGCTCTAAGGCAGCCTCCATCTCAGCCAGTAATTTTTTTTCATGATCAGATAGCGCCATATTCAAAATATAGAGTACTTAGAGTCATTTTTAAAACCCTACCCCCTACTCCTCCTCGTGATCTTGGACTAGTCGAGCAGGGCGCAAGCTACCTCTGCCAAATCTGCTCTTAATTCGGTCTACCGCCTTATCTGCCTGCTGCCAGCCATTAGCTCGCTGCCCCAACACCAACTGTTGTACCTGTTCATCTTCAACTAGGTTGTCTAAGGAGACACCAACTAATCTAATTAAAGCTCGATCAAGATTTAAGGAGAGATAAAGGTTTTTCACCACCTCAAAAATCTCCTGCGTGCCAGTTAGCGGCAGATCAACACTTTTAGACCGAGAGATAGTTTTAAAATCAGAGAATCTTACCTTTATGGAAATTGTGTTAGCCGCAAAACCTCGCTGCCGCATCCGCTCCACGCTTCGTTCAGTTAATCTTAAAAACTCCTTTAAAATCTCTTCGGGCAGATCCAAATCCACATCAAAAGTCTCAGCTGCACTAATACTTTTTTCAATATGTTCAACCTCAACATCCCGATAATCACGACCCCAAGCTAGTTCATATAAGGAGCTACCATTTGCCTCCCCTAAGACTCTTATTAATGTACCCCGTGGTGTATTTGCGATGTCACCGATAGTTAGCAGCCCCATTTTCATTAACTGTTCATTTGTTTTTGGACCCACCCCCCAAATCTCTTTAGCTGGCAGCGGGTGCAAAAATTGTAAAACTTGATTTGGATCAATCTCTAATACTCCATTTGGTTTACAGTGATTGGAGGCGATCTTGGCAATAAACTTATTGTGGGCGATACCAACTGAGCAGGTTACTCCCTCCTGTTGCTGCACTCGCTGCCGAATTATCTCGGCAATCTTTCGCGCTGACCCAATCAATCTATTTGAACCAGTAACATCTAAAAATGCTTCATCTAAAGAAATGGGCTCAACTAACGGGGTTACCTCATTAAAAATCTGCATCACATTTTTCGATACTTCGGCGTAACGGGCCATATCTGGTGGGATAAAAATGGCATTTGGTGCTAAGGCTTTGGCTTTATACACCGGCATCGCTGCCTTAATGCCATATTTTCTGGCTTCATAATTTGCAGAAGAAACCACACCGCGTTTGCCAGCACCAATCACCACCGGTTTGCCTTTTAATTTTGGATTATCTCTCTCAGAGACAGATGCATAAAAGGCATCCATATCAACATGCAAAATACTTGCAAAGCCTTGCTCTTTACTCATGAGCAGCTACCATAACTTGTATAAAAGTTAGTTTTTTTGGTGGACACACCAGGAAGTTTAGTTTAAATACCTGACAGTAGCCCCTACAGTTTACGGACAGGCCCAATTGGGTGAAGTTAACCAATGGTAAGGAAAAAATATCAATGACTGAAATCATATTAATAGCTGGCAGAGTGCTATTTGCACTTTTGTTTATTAGCTCAGGCGTATCTCATTTCACTAAAGCCTCAGCAATGACCAGCTATGCCCAGTACAAAAAAGTACCTATGGCTAAATTCTCAGTTTACCTAAGTGGCTTAATGATCCTGCTTGGTGGGCTTTATATCCTGCTTGGTTTCTATGCAGATCTTGGTGCACTTCTAATCGCAGTTTTCTTAATCCCAACTGCATTCATTATGCATGGATTTTGGAAGGAAACTGATGCTACGGCTAAACAAAATGAGACCATTGCATTTTTCAAGGATCTCTCTTTGGCCGGAGCTGCGATGATTATTTTTGCTCTCCTTCGTGGTGGCGCAGACTTTGGTAGCAATGTAGGAACGCTGCTGTTTTTTAGTTAAGTTCAAATAGTAAAACTACCCCTAGGCTTTTTGTGCCTGGGGGTAGTTTTTTGCCCAGATAACCTCTTGGAATGTGGGAGTATCAGATTATGGAACTAACTTTGATTCTAACTGCCGCTTTAAGTGGTGGATTTATTGGCGCAGTATTAGGTTTCATTGGCGCAGGTGGCGCAATGGTTACAGTTCCTATTTTGTTTTACCTATTTGATTTCACCCCAGTTGCAGCTACTACCGCAGCACTTGCAGTGGTATTTCTTGCTGCAGCTGCAGGTCTTGGTCCAAAGTTTAAAAGTAAGGATGTGCTTGTAAAAGAGGCAATCACAATTTGGGCGCTTGGACTGGTAACCAATATGGGTTTGGGATTAATTGTTGAGAAGATCTCCGATCAGATAATTCTGATTGGCTTCTCGCTAGTTTTGCTCGGTGCTGCTTACTCCATGCTGAAGGCACCAATTCAAGATTCACCTGAAAAGAAGATGCCAGTCTGGGCATTGATTTTGCTCTCTCTAACAATCGGTGCATTGACTGGTTTGTTTGGCATCGGAGGGGGGTTTTTGGCTATTCCAGTGTTGGTTTTGTTTTTCCACACGCCACAAAATAAAGCCGCAGGCACCTCATTACTTATAATTGCCCTGAACTGCTTAACAGCACTAGCAGCTAAATATTCACTTTGGTCTGAAATAAACTGGAGTTATCCAGCGCTAATCTCACTGACAGCGGTTGTAGTTGCCCGTCTTTCCTCCAAAAAAGCTGCCAAGACACCAACTGTTCATCTAAAACGTGGCTTTGCTGTTTTATTGATTGGCTTAGCGAGCTTTACTATTTTGACTCAACTTTAAGTAGTAAATCTCAATATTCTTACTCTAGTTTTAAACCATGCTTAATTTAGGGAACAATGGCTTGATTAGATTCTTGCCAAGCAATTATGCCGCCGATCAGATTCATAGTTGAAAAACCAATCTCATCCATAGCCATCGCAGCATCAACTGATCGCTTTCCTGAACGGCAGTAAACTGCATACTCAAGCGTTTTATCTAGATGGGCAATCTCAGCGATAAAATTTGGCGCCAAAACATCAATATTTATTGAGTTTGGGATTCTTCCCTGGGCAAACTCCTCCGGGGTGCGCACATCCAAAACAACTACATTTTGACTCGTAACCTGCTGGGCAAATTGTGCTACCTCAAGATTAATCATCAGAAGGTAATCTTATCTTCGTGAAACTATCAATGGAAACATATGGTCAAGGCGAGGCGATAGTTCTAATTCATGGCATGGGCTCAGCGGCTACTGCCTGGAAGCCAATTCTTTCAGAATTAACCAAGCAATTTGAGGTTGTCACAGTAGATCTGCCTGGCCATGGACGTACCCCTTACTCGCCAATCCAACAAATGGATCCGACATCGCTTGCAAATTTAGTAACTAGAAATTTAAAGGAGATTGGCAAAGAAAGATTTCATCTAGTTGGTAATTCACTTGGTGGCTGGATTAGTTTAGAGATTGCGGCTATAACTCCAGAGGCGGTAAGGACTGTTACCGCACTTGCACCTGCCGGGCTTTGGCTTACTCCATTTACATCTAGATATCCAGGTGAATTGGCGCTGAGAGCGATGGCAAGTGGAGTGGAAAAACTTGCACCCTCTCTCTTGAATTACACCTGGGCAAAGAGGATTGGATTTGAAACAGTTTCACCACGATGGAAAGATCTAGGTTATGAAATCTGTTTAGATGCTACAAATGCAATGGCAAGTTCAACCGGTTATTTTCCTGCTTGGGATGCATTGCTAGGTAAAAGATTTGATAAACAAATTGATCAACAAATTCCCATCACAATCGTATTTGGCGATAGTGACCACACCTTGCCTGCAAAAACTTGTCAAGAAAGATCACTTGCACCATCACATGCTAAGTGGGTGGTGTTGCCAGATACAGGCCATGCACCAATGTGGGATAGCCCAACAGAGGTGTTAGCGGAGATAACACAAACTGCTCTACTAAAACGATGATTGCAGTAGTATATTTTTGGCGAATCAAAAGAATTGCTATGCCAATTGCTCTTTTAAATATGGCTACTAACAAGGTAATGCTGAAGCTAAAGTTTCCAGGATCTTTTGTGAAACTGTTGGGGACTGGAAAGGGTGAGAGTTTTACCCCGGCAGATGCTGATCAATTTAGATGGGGTATCTTGATAACGCTCGAGCAGTCAAAACTTGACTGGATTGAAAACTCCTTTGTGATAAAAGTGTGGCGAATGATTTCAAGTAATGAGTACCGCGCGATTCTTAAACCCATCTCATCCCACGGGCTTTGGTCTGGCCAACAGCCATTTTTTGTGGAGAAGTTTGAATGGCAAGGAAAAATAGCTGCCATTACTAGGGCAAGAATTATTTGGCGAAAAAATCTTATGTTTTGGCGGGCCGTACCTCCGGTAACTGCAAGTTTGCATAGCTCACCGGGATTGATCAATGCTATTGGTATTGGTGAAGCACCAATTGGCCTACAAGGAACATTTTCGCTATGGGAGGATGCTTCAGCCTTACGCCAATTTGCCTATAAGGGTGATGCCCATGTTAAGGCGATTGCTGCAACCCACACTAATAAGTGGTATTCCGAGGAGTTATTCGCGCGATTTGCAGTAATTCAAGAGCAAGGCGTGCTCAAATGATGAGGCACAATTAACCTATGTCGCTACGCCAGTACTACCCAAGAAAAAATATGAGCAGGCAGGTTGCAGCTTGGAAGTTTTTTGTTTTATATGCAACCTTAATAATTGCAATCGGGTTGCAAATCACATATCCCCTGATTGAGGGCGAAGCACTCAGGCTAGTAACAATCGCAACTGTTTACTGGGCAGCAGCTGCCATGTTTCTACACGCCATGTTGGCATATGGCATTGTCTATGCCTTCCAGTTTTTATTTATAACCTTTACTTATGCACTTTTGGTAGAACAAATAGGAAGCAGAAGTGGTTGGCCATTTGGTTCTTATGAATATTCGGGTAGTTTGGGTTATCAAATTTATGGCGTTCCATTAGTAGTGCCGTTTGCTTGGGTGATGTTGGCTCATCCGATTCTTATTGCAGCCCGTAAAGTGACGAAAAATTGGGTTTTTCTTTATGGCGGACTTGGTCTGATGGCTTGGGATCTGTTCTTAGATCCTCAGATGGTCGCTGCTGAAAGATGGACATGGGAGTTCACTGGCCGATCTGTGCCTTATCAACCAGAAATCCCCTTATCCAACACATTTGGTTGGTTATTAACGGGAATGGGGTTAATGGCTATTTTAAATTTAGTATTGCGAAAAGATAGACGTAAAGTAGCAACTTCGACTGCAGTGCCTGATTTTTTTCTAATGTGGACATGGTTTTCTGGAGTAGTCGGCAATTTATTCTTTTTTGATAGACCTGGGGTGGCACTAGTTGGTGGAGTTGCATTCGGATTGGTACTACTGCCTTACCTATTTCAATTGCGATTCGGCCCACCCACCAACAATTGATGGAAATTACACTTTTTCTCTCACTAATTGTTTTTTCAATGGTGGTCATAAACTCATTCACAATAAGAGTTGTTCAAAATAAACCAATCTCAGCTCAAGGTAGAGTCTCAGTTTTAATCCCAATGCGTAATGAAGAGGTAAATGTTAAGGAATGTCTTTCCTCTGTGATTAATCAGCAGGGCCTTGGTAACTTTGAAATCTTGGTACTAGATGATGGTTCGGTTGATAAAACTGCTGATGAGGTAAGAAAATTTTCTGAAGTAAAGCTAATTACTGGATCTACTCCACCACAAAATTGGCTTGGCAAATTGTGGGCCTGCCACCAATTATCTGAACAAAGTAAAGGGGATTTTCTAGTCTTTCTAGATGCTGATGTACGACTTACTCAGTATGCGATTTCAAATTCAATTTCTAAGTTGAAATCATGGGATTTTATTTCACCCTATCCACGGCAAGTTACAGATGGTTTTTTACAGAAAATCTTTCAGCCAATGCTGCAGTGGTCTTGGTTGGCCTCAGTACCTTTGGTTATCGCACAACGATTTTCTATAAGGTCAATGGCGGTTGCCAATGGTCAATTTTTTATTGTGAGAAGGGATGCTTATTTAAAGTCAGGAGGGCATGCAGCGGTAAGGTCTGAGGTATTAGATGATCTGATGTTGGCACGTCAGTTGTTAGATTGTGGATTTATGGGTGGTGTCGCAGAGGGCAGCCAAGTGGCAAGTTGTCAGATGTATAAAAGCAACGCAGATCTTTTTAAGGGCTATCAGAAATCACTCTGGAAGGCATTTGGATCTTTTTTTGGAAGTCTAATTGTAATTTTACTTCTTCTATTGACTGGAATAATTCCATTTGCTGCAGCACTTACAGGTTCTGAGCTTGGACTAATCTCATTTTTACTAATCTTTTTGAGTCGGGTGATATCTGCATTAAGGACTGGTTCTCTACCAAATACGGCAATTTTGCATCCTCTTTCGATAATTGTCTTGATTAGCTTAATTGTTTACTCCTGGTATGGGCGGTTTACTAATCGATTAACCTGGCGCGATAGGGCAATTAATTAAATGGCAAAAATTTCCGTAATCGGTGCAGGAGTTGGTGGCATGAGTGCTGCTGCACGATTGGCTAAACAAGGTCATGAGGTAACTATTTATGAAAACAGTGATCGTTCAGGGGGCAAGTGCAGAACTGAGTGGTTTGGTGACTATGGATTTGATACCGGTCCCTCTTTACTGACACTGCCAGCGGTCTATCGAGATCTTTTTATTAAAACAGGAAAGCGCTTAGAGCATATCCTGGAATTAGAGCCAGTAGATCCTGCATTTGTTTACAACTTTAGTGATGGAAAGAAGGTGGTTTTTCCTAACCTTTCTAATCCAAATACTTATCTAGAGATAGAAAAAACATTTGGTGCTAAGGCAAGTAATGGTTGGCAAGAGGTAATTAATCGCGCTGAAAAAATGTGGCAAGTATCCAGAGAACCTTTTGTTGAATCTGAATTGAAATCTATCTGGCAACTATTAATCAGAAAGAACTTGATTAGCCAAATCAAACAAATTGCTCCTTTGACCTCACTACGTAGGTTAAGCGAAAAAATGGACCTAGATCCCCACTTAAGAATGATTGTTGATAGGTATGCTACTTATACCGGCAGTGACCCAAGAAGTGCACCGGCAGTGCTGCTAACAATTGCGTTTGTGGAGAGCACATTTGGTGCTTGGCATATTAAAGGTGGTATCGGTCAACTATCAATAGCACTTGAGCAGCGATGCAAAGATCTAGGCGTTAAATTTGAGTTCAATTCTCTGGTATCCAAGATTTTGACCAAGGCAAATCGAATCACTGGATTAGAGCTTGCCAACGGCAAGCAAATTGATACAGAGATTGTGGTTGCAAACTCCGATGCTGAGTATGTTTATAATCAATTACTAAGTGAAAAAGTATCTAGTGCCTCAGGTGAGCGCAGAAGATTAAAAGCTGCCACTAAATCCCTAGCTGGATTCTCGCTTTTATTAGGTCTGGACAATGCCAAAGGTAATTCAGTTTCAATGCAACATCACAATGTTTACTTTCCATCTGATTATGATGCTGAATTTGATCAGATATTCACCCAGAAGATTCCAGTTAGTGACCCAACAATTTATATTTGTGCTCCGAAAGATAAGTCGTTGGTCAGATCAGATTCAAAGGAAGCTTGGTTTGTGTTGGTGAATGCACCTCGCCATGAACCTAAAAATGGTTGGGATTGGAGCAAAGGAGCTGATCAGTATGCGCAGAAGATTATAAAAAAACTAGATACGCTCGGCTTAGATGTTTCCAGAAGATTAGATTTTATGAAGTATCGCACCCCAGCTGACTTGGAGTCCTACGCCATGGCACCTGGAGGATCCATCTACGGCACATCAAGTAACTCAACTACCTCGGCCTTCTTGCGAGCTAGGAACCGCTCAAAAGTTACAGGTTTGTTCTGCGTTGGTGGATCAGCTCATCCAGGAGGTGGATTACCGTTGGTTGGCATCAGTGCTGAAATTGTTGCCAGCGCAATTGGAAAGGCTTAATTTAGCTTAAGAAAAATATAACGAGAAA
>Ga0194118_10000339_pt1 | contig 83060 bp, 75 predicted proteins | sample TA2MahsurfametaG_2_FD_148662 | JGI IMG/M metagenome (GOLD analysis project Ga0194118, IMG submission 148662) | Freshwater microbial communities from Lake Tanganyika, Tanzania - TA2015013 Mahale N5 surface | ecosystem: Environmental > Aquatic > Freshwater > Lake | place: Tanzania: Lake... | reverse complement strand
CCCAACAGGTCGACAAACCGGTTCAGTTCAGACGAAGCGTCGCCCAGAATGATGCCGCCGCCGGTGTACACCATGGGCCGCTCTGCCGACAGCAGCAGCGACAGGGCCTTGCGAATCTGGCCCTGATGACCCTTGACCACCGGGTTGTAAGAGCGCATGGGAACCGACTCGGGATACTCAAACCGGCACTTGTTGCGGGTGACGTCTTTGGGGATGTCGACCAGCACCGGGCCGGGCCGCCCCGTGCTCGCGATATGAAAAGCCTTCTTCATGGTCGCGGCGAGATCTTTGACGTCTTTGACCAGAAAGTTGTGCTTGACGCAGGGCCGGGTAATGCCAACGGTGTCGCATTCCTGGAAGGCATCTTCACCGATGGCGTGCGTGGGCACCTGGCCTGAAATGACCACCATCGGAATTGAATCCATGTAGGCGGTGGCGATTCCGGTCACAGCGTTGGTTACACCGGGGCCGCTGGTGACGATACACACGCCCACCTGCTGGGTGGAACGTGAATATGCATCAGCCGCATGCACGGCGGCCTGCTCGTGCCTGACCAGAATGTGTTCGAAGCTGTTTTGCTTGTAGATTTCGTCGTAGATGTAGAGCACTGCGCCGCCGGGGTATCCGAAGATGTGCTTGACGCCTTCGGCCTGCAGGCAGCGGACGACGATTTCCGCGCCGGAGAGTTCCATGAAGTCAGTCCCTTCAAGGCCTGGGGAGCCCGCCCGCCGGTGCCACCCTGACGCGTTAACGCCACGACGACACAGACCTTGCAACAGGACCCAGGGGGTTGATTGACTGTCCGTCGCACGCCTCTTGAGCGTACTCGGGACAAGAGTTTTACAAGGCGAACCGCGAGTTTAGCAGCATAATCTCGCGTCTCATGGAAACACTCGACTCACGCACTCGGGCTGAAGCCTCCCATCGCTTCGCGGCTGCCACCCCCTGGCGCCGGATGATGGCGATCACCTACGAAAGCATCATCCTGTTCGGCGTCATCTGGTTCGCCGATTACGCGTTCTCGGCCGTCACCCAGTTTCGCGGGGAACCGGGGCCACTGCGTACAGCATTTCAAACCTTCACCACGCTGGTTCTCGCTGGCTACTTCGGGTTTTTCTGGAGTCGCGGGCGGCATTCGCTACCCATGAAAACCATCGGCGTGCGGGTGCTTACGGCCGATGATCAGCCACTGTCGTTGGGGCGTGCGCTGCTTCGATTCGCTGCGGCATTGTCCATGCCCATTGCAGTGCTGGCCGCCGGCACGTACGGATCGGGCTGGTTCTTTCTGGCCCTGCCGCTCCCCTGGGTCTGGTGCCTGATTGACCGCGACCATCAGAGCCTGTACGACCGGGTGGCGCGCACCCGGCTGGTTCATGATCCCAGACCGGTTGCCACGCGATCCGTTGACGTCTGATCAGACCTTCACGCAATCCACGAAGTATTGATCAACACCGTCGCGTTTTTCGACCAGCAGACCGTGCACGTCGGTATCGAACCCTGGGAAGCGCGCGTTGAAAGAGCGTGCGAACTTCAGATATTCAACGATTGAGCGATTGAAGCGCTCGCCCGGGATCAAGAGCGGGATGCCTGGCGGATAAGGCGTGACCAGCATGGTCGTGATTCGCCCCTCGAGCTCATCGATTGGAACCCGGTCGACCCTGCGATGCGCAAGACACTCGAACGCATCAGATGGCTTCATGGCGGGTTCCATGGTCGACAGATACATCTCGGTCGTCACGCGCGCAACGTCGTGGCGCTTGTACTCCTCGTGGATCTGCTGAGCCAGATCGCGCAGCCCTACCCGCTCATACTCGGGATGGCTTTGAACAAACTCGGGCATGACCCGCCAGAGCGGCTGATTGGCGTCGTAATCGGTTTTGAATTGCTGCAGTTCAGTGACCAGCGAGTTCCAGCGGCCTTTGGTGATGCCGATGGTGAACATCACGAAAAACGAATAGAGGCCGGTCTTTTCCACGACCACGCCGTGCTCGGTGAGGTACTTGGTGACGATGGCTGCCGGGATTCCCCATTGCGCAAATCGGCCGTTGATATCGAGCCCCGGCGTAACAATGGTGGCCTTGATCGGGTCAAGCATCGTGAAATTGGTGACCAGCTTGCCGAAGCCATGCCAGCGATCGCTGGACCGCAGGAACCAATCTTCACGGCGACCAATACCGCGCTCGGCAAGGTCTTTGGGGCCCCACACCGTGAACCACCAGTCTTGGCCGAATTCGGCATCGACCTTTCGCATGGCACGCCGGAACTCGAGCGACTCGAAAATTGATTCTTCGACCAGCGCCGTGCCACCTGGCGGCTCCATCATCGCTGCAGCCACATCACACGACGCGATGATCGCGTACTGCGGACTGGTGGAGGTGTGCATCAGGTAGGCTTCGTTGAACCGATACTGGTCGAGCTTGCGGGAATCGGAGTCCTGCACCAGGATCTGCGAGGCCTGCGACAGACCGGCCAGCAGCTTGTGCGTGGATTGCGTGGAGAACACCATGGAATCGGCGCAGCGCGGACGGTTCGTGCCGATGGCATGGAACTCGTGATAGAACGGATGAAACGCCGCGTGCGGCAGCCAGGCCTCGTCGAAGTGAAGATTTTCGATGTAGCTGCCCAACGATTTCTTGATGGTTTCTACGTTGTACATGACGCCGTCGTAGGTGGACTGCGTGATCGTCATGACGCGCGGGCGGCGGCTCTTGTCGTGAATCAACGGGTTGGCGTCGATCTTCTTCTGAATGCTGGCCGGGTCGAATTCTTCAAGCGGAATGGGGCCGATGATGCCCAGGTGATTGCGCGTGGGCTGCAGGAAAATGGGCACCGTGCCTGTCATGATGATGGCGTGCAGGATCGACTTATGACAGTTCCGGTCGACCAGTACCACGTCGTCAGTGCCCACCGTTGAGTGCCACACCACCTTGTTCGACGTGCTGGTGCCGTTGGTGACGAAAAACAGATGGTCGGCGTTAAAGATGCGCGCCGCGTTGCGCTCTGAGGCGGCAACCGGCCCGGTGTGGTCAAGCAGTTGGCCAAGTTCGTCCACTGCGTTGCAGACATCCGCGCGCAGCATGTTCTCGCCGAAGAACTGGTGGAACATCTGTCCGACCGGGCTTTTCAGGAAGGCAACGCCACCCGAGTGCCCCGGGCAGTGCCACGAATAAGAGCCGTCATGCGCGTAGTTGACAAGCGCTTTGAAGAACGGCGGCGCCAGGGACGACAGATAGTTGTTGGCCTCGCGAATGATGTAGCGGGCAACGAACTCAGGGGTGTCCTCGAACATGTGAATGAAGCCGTGAAGCTCCTTCAGGATGTCGTTCGGAATGTGCTGAGACGTACGCGTCTCACCAAAAAGGAAGACGGGAATGTGCACATTGCGGCGGCGCGTTTCGGCGATGAACTGCCGAAGTTCCTGAACCGCTTTGCTCTCGGCCCCGTCTTCGTTGATTTCTTCGTCATCGATCGAGACCACGAAGGCCGAGGCACGCGCCGCCTGGTTGGCCACCATCGTGACATCCACGTAGGTGAAGCCCCCCACCACTTCGTAGCCCTGATCCTCGATCGCCTTGGCGAGCGCACGGATGCCCAGGCCGCTTGCAGATTCGGCCTTCCAGTCTTCGTCGATGATGACGATTGGGAAACGGTATTTCATCGTGTCGCCAAAGTGAGGTTGGAGATAGGAGAAGGATTCAAGTAGACCACAAAACCCGACGAAGCCGAGACCCGCTCAGCGACTTCGCAACAACTGACCCGGCCAGCGATCCTTGGAAGGCATCGAAACAGGCTGTCCGTTGCGATCAATCACACGTTGGCCGTTGACCCACACGCCATGGAGCCCGACCGGCGGCGTGATCAGCCGCGCACCCCCAGCAGGAAGATCGTTGACCCGTGTCTTGCCACCGCGCGCCACCGTCGATGGATCGAACAGCATCAGATCCGCCCAGGCACCCGGTCGAATCATTCCGCGGTCAACCAGGCCAAACACGGCGGCAGGCTCTGCCGTCAGCTTTCGAACCGCCTCGGCAAGGCTCAACACGCCACGCTCGCGCACCCAGTGGCCCAGCAGATGAAGCCCAAAGCCGGCATCGTTGAAAAATGTCAGGTGTGCGCCCGCGTCGGACAGTGACACCAGGCTTGCAGGGTGGCGCAACAAGCGCGCAACCGCCTCTTCATCGGAGTTCAGAAGAACCGCCGAGAACACGGTATCCAGCCCCTCTGCAATCGCCAGATCGAGCATGAAATCGAGCGGATCAACGCCGGCCTCGCCCGCCAGTTCAGCAATGCTGCGGTGCTCAAAATGTCGGTGGCTCGCACGCTGGGTTTCGACCACCTGAACCTTGTCCCACTCGCCGTTGAACAGCCGAAAGACCGCAGGTTGGGCAAGCTCGGCGCGAATCGCATTGCGCCGCTCAGGTGACTTCAACGCCCGAACAAACGCCGCACCCTTCAAGGGCAACAGCGGCTGCCAGGACTGAAGCCCTTCGACCGGATAGGGCGAGTGCAGCGTGAAATCGTTAGTAAGCGGACAGGCGGACACGGCACCCACCATCCGACGGCCACGGCCGCGCGCCGCTTCAATCGCGTCGAGGTCTGCGAACACTGCGCCCGGGTTGGTGCTGTTGTGCAGCAGCGCGGCAACAATCACGGGCCCACCGCTTTGCGCCGCCAGATCTTCCAGAAAATCGATTCGCGTGTGGCCGCCCTTGGTCAGCATGAACACGGATCCGGGCGCGTTGGAGAGCGATGCGACCAGTTCGCGCAGTTCGCCATCATCGGCCAGGCGCGAGGGCATGGGTACTCCTGCTTCACCGTTATGCGCCGGCGAGGTGGAGGTGGCGAATCCGATCGCACCCGCGCGCAGACCCTCCGCGAGCAGGCTTCGCATCCGCGCAATTTCGGCTGGTGTGGCGGGTCGACGCGAGGCGTCGTCACCCATGACGAAGGTTCTAAGGGACGAATGCCCGACGAATGCCGCGACATTCGGGACGGTTCCGCGGCGCTCAATCAACGCAAGGTAGTCGGGCACGGATTCAAACTGCCAATCAATGCCCGCCCGCAGCACCTCCAGGGACATGCCCTCCACCTGAGTGAGGTTGCGCATGATGCGGTCGCGGTCACCGGGACGGCATGGGGCAATCGTGAAGCCACAGTTGCCGATCACGGCCGTGGTCACGCCCAGTTGGGGCGACGGCGAGCACCAGGGATCCCAGGTGACCTGCGCGTCGTAATGCGTATGGTTATCGATGATGCCGGGCATCAGTGCGAGCCCGTCGGCGTCCACCGTTTCGCGCGCGGCAAGCTTCGTACCAGGGGCCTCAATCGCAGCGATGCGTCCGCTGGATACCGTCACATCGGCCTTTTGAGGCTCTGCGCCACTACCATCCACCAACAACGCGCCACGGATCACTAGATCGTGCATCAGGGGTCTCCGCTACGAGGCTTTGCGTTATCGCTTCAACGCGAAATCAGGCGAGCCAGTGCGGCGCCCAGCGCCGTTGGCTCGGAAGCAGCTGCCGACGGTCTTCCTGTACCGCCTGAAGACGGGCGCGAAGGATTGCTGCCTGGCGATGCAGGCGGGCGCCCGGCCCCGGATGTCGCGGGCTTGGACGGGCCGCCGGACGAAGCACGCTCATCACCCGGCCGCGAGGCCAGCGTTGGCTTACTCTTCATTGACAGTGTAATGCGTTTGCGCGCGGCGTCCACCTCAACCACGGTGACGCTGACAACCTGCCCCGCTTTAACCGCTTCGCGCGGGTCCCGCACGAATCGATCGGACAACTGCGACACATGCACCAACCCGTCCTGATGAACACCGATATCAACGAACGCGCCGAAATTCGCCACGTTTGTGACAACCCCCTGCAGCCGCATGCCGGGCTTCAGGTCGGCGATCGATTCAACACCCTCCTTGAAATTGGCCGTCACGAACTCGCCACGCGGGTCTCGGCCCGGCTTTTCAAGCTCCGCCAGAATGTCACGCACAGTTGGTTCACCAAAGCGATGATCGGTGAACTCTGAGGGCGTGACCCGACGCAGCAGATCGCGCTGACCGATCACCTCGCGTGCCGACCGGGCAAGTCTGGCCAGAATGCGTTCGACGACCGGGTAGGCCTCAGGATGAACCGCCGACCCGTCCAAAGGATTGTCACCATCGCGAATTCTGAGAAAGCCTGCGGCCTGCTCGAAGGCCCGCTCACCCAGCCATGGCACTTCTTTCAACGCCTCTCGGTTCGCGAAGGGGCCCTTGGTATTGCGCTGATCGACGATGCGCTGCGCCACATTTGCCGTGAGACCCGAGACGCGAGACAGCAGCGGGACCGAGGCCGTATTGAGATCAACGCCCACCGAGTTCACGCAATCTTCAACCACGGAGTCAAGCGCTCTTGCCAGCGCACGCTGATTCACATCGTGCTGGTACTGGCCGACACCAATCGATTTCGGATCGATCTTGACCAGCTCGGCAAGCGGGTCTTGAAGACGACGTGCAATCGAAACCGCACCCCGCAGCGTCACATCCAGGTCCGGCATTTCACGGGCGGCAAGCTCGCTGGCCGAATAGACCGAGGCACCCGCCTCGCTCACCATCACTTTGCGCAGCCTCAACTCGGGGCATTGGCGCAGAAGATCAGCCGCCAGGCGATCGGTCTCGCGCGAGGCGGTGCCGTTACCGATCGCGACCAGCTCACACCGGTGGCGCGACGCCAGCGCAGCAAGCACCGCAAGCGAACCCTCCCAATCGCGTCGGGGCTCATGCGGATAAATGGTGGTGGTATCGACCACCTGACCCGTTGCATCAACAACCGCCACCTTCACGCCGGTACGAAGGCCGGGATCAAGCCCAATTACCGAGCGCGCGCCAGCAGGCGCGGCCAGCAGCAGGTCCTTAAGATTGGCGCCAAACACCCGGATAGCCTCGCCTTCCGCGGCCTCGCGAATTCGACCAAACAGGCTGGTTTCGAAGTGGGGTAACAGCTTGACCCGCCAGCACCAGCGCAGCACCTCGGCCAACCAGCCGTCGGCGGCACGCGTGCCGCCGATCGCCGCAGCCAACCCGGTCAGGCCGGCCAGCCGGACAACCGCAGGATGCGGTGTCAGCGATTCCAGCGCTGGTTCAAGCCCCAGCCGCAGCGACAGTACGCCCTGCTGTCTGCCTCGAAACAGCGCGAGCGCCCGATGGGACGGCACGGCCGCGATCGGTTCGGCGTGGTCGAAGTAGTCGCGGAAATTCTCGCCCTCAGCACGCTTGTCCTCGAACACTTTTGACGCGAGCCAGCCTCGCTCCCACAGCCAGTCCTGCAAGGTGCCGAGCACTTCGGGTCGCTCCGCAAACCGCTCCGACAGGATGTCCCTGGCTCCTTCCAGCGCCGCCTTGATATCGGCCACGCCGTGCTCGCCCGCGGCATCCGGCGGTCGGATGAAGCGCTGGGCCTCCTCGGCGGGGACCCGCTCGGGTTCGGCCAACAGCAGATCGGCGAGCGGCTCAAGCCCACATTCGCGAGCGATGTCCGCCCGCGTTCGCCGTTTCGGTCGATAGGGAAGGTACAGGTCTTCCAGGCGGCTGCGGGTCTCAGCGGTATCGATCAGCGCAGCCAGCTCCGGGGTCAGCCGCCCCTGCGACGAAATGCTCTCCAGAACGGTGGCGCGCCGCTCCTCGAGCTCACGCAGCGCCCCGAGACGCTCTTCCAGCGTGCGCAGCTGCCCGTCATCGAGGCCGCCAGTGACCTCTTTACGGTATCGCGCGATGAATGGCACCGTAGCGCCCTCGTCCAGTAGCGCCACGGCGGCATCAACCTGGACCGGTTTCGCAGAAATTTCATTGCAAAGCGTGCGCAGAATGCGTGCCTGCGCGGCATCGGAAAGCGTGGATGACATCAGGGATCGTGCGTGAGAAGCGTTTAAGGGGAGCGGGCGCGATTGTGCCACGCCATCAAGCCGCTCAACTCGCCGACTTCAGCGCCGGTACGAGTACGCGCCATATTCGAATTGCAGCCGGCCCGAGCAGCACGGTAAACATGGCAGGAAAGATGCAGAACACCAGCGGCAGCATCAGTTTTACTGGAACTTTAGCCGCGGCCTCCTGAGCGCGGAGTCGACGCGTGGTTCGAAGCGCATCGGCCTGTACCCGCAGCGCGTCACCGATGCTGGTGCCAAATCGATCGGCCTGGGTCAATATTGCGGAAAATCCAGTGATTTCATCGAGCCCGATTCGCTCGGACAGGCGTTGCAGCGCGCGCTCTCGCGTCGACCCGGCCCTGACGTCCGCGCAGACCAGCTCCAGTTCATCAGAAAGCGCAGGACATCGCAGCCGAATTTCGGTCGCGACACGCTGGATCGCAAGATCAAGCCCCAGCCCCGACTCGACGTAGACCAGCATCAGGTCGAGCGCGTCGGGAAAGGCTTCGAAGATTTCACGCTGCCAGCCCCAATCCATCCCCGCGAATAAGGCAGCAGCAGCAGACCCAAGGCGACGCCCCCGCCAATCGCTCACGCAACTGGCTGCAAGCAGCAGCGCCAAACCCAACTGACCAAGACGGACCACCCAGAGATCGAAGGCCATTAGCGACGGACCTCAATCAGGCTTGGCTGATTGACATGGACCTCGATAGGTTGCATATCGACGCACTCGTGGTCAGGCTGGGCAGCCCACTGCGGTGCCGCCACCGGCGGTCACTGCACCGTTCAGCTTGTTGCAGACCAGCGAAAAGATCGCGCTGAGGTTGCCGCCGGCGGCGGTCACCGCGGCGATCACCACCACCGCCAGCAGGCCTGCAATCAGGCCGTACTCGATCGCCGTGACGCCGGACTCGTCCTGCCAGAATTTTTTGAGTGCTGTTGACATCTGTCGCTCTCCGTCTCGTTGAGTGATGCCGTTTCGCGAATGCGACACGGCGACGAAACCCCGTGATCGTTGACCTGCGGGGCTTCGTATCGACGCGCACCGCGGCGCGCACCGACACGAGAGGCAAGATTAAAAAAGCGACAGCGGGGACCGCAATTGGCGATCCGAGCGGGACTTGCCGAGAAGCAAGCCCGCGGGCGCGTTAGCGCAAGGTCCTTACACTGCGACCCAGGATCGCATCAGTGAACGAGGCGAGCGAAGCGAAATTCGCCGTTCATGAAGTCGACCGGAACCTCATCTTTGGGTCCGAAGCGCCCTTCGAGAACCAATCGTGCGACCGGGTTCTCGATGTGCTGCTGGATTGCGCGCTTCAAAGGTCGTGCGCCATACAGCGGATCAAAGCCCACCTTGGCAACTTCATCAAGCGCAGCGTCTGTGACCGACAGCGTCATCTCGCGCTCAGCCAGGCGCTTCTCAAGACGGGCAAGCTGAATGCGCGCGATGTTTCGAATATGGTCGCGACCCAGCGCATGAAACACCACGAGCTCATCGATCCGGTTGATGAATTCAGGACGGAAATGCTTGCGTACTTCGCCCATCACGGCCTCTTTAATGAGGTCGGGATCCTGACCTGCGAGTCGTTGAATATCATGTGAACCCAAATTGGAGGTCATCACGATGACGGTGTTCCGGAAGTCCACCGTACGCCCCTGGCCATCGGTCATGCGCCCATCATCGAGTGCCTGGAGCAGCACGTTGAAGACATCCGGATGGGCTTTCTCTACCTCGTCAAGCAGAATGACGCTATAGGGTTTGCGTCGCACCGCCTCGGTCAGGTGGCCGCCCTCTTCATACCCGACATAGCCCGGTGGCGCGCCAATCAGACGCGCAACCGAGTGCTTCTCCATGAACTCGCTCATGTCGATGCGAATCATGTGCTCCTCGGTGTCAAACAGGAATTCAGCAAGGGCCTTGCAAAGCTCTGTCTTGCCAACGCCGGTTGGACCGAGGAACAGAAATGATCCGTAGGGACGATTGGGATCGGACAGCCCCGCGCGCGAACGACGGATCGCATCCGATACCAATGTGACCGCTTCGTCCTGGCCTACCAGGCGCTTGTGCAGGAAGTCTTCCATCTTGAGCAGCTTGTCGCGTTCGCCCTGCATCATCTTGGATACCGGGATACCGGTTGCGCGAGACACCACCTCGGCGATTTCCTCGGCGCCGACCTGCGTGCGCAGCAGACGCGGACGGGCAGAATCGCCCTGAGCGCGGCCAGCTTCGGCATCAGCCGCCGACTTCAGACGCCCCTCGAGTTCAGGCAGGCGCCCGTACTGGATCTCGGCGAGCCTGTCGAACTGCCCCTTGCGTTGCAGTTCGGCCATTTCGAGTTTCAGACGATCGATTTCAGCCTTGATCTGCGCGCTGCCCTGAAGCGCAACCTTTTCCGCGCGCAGCACCTCTTCCAGGTCGCTGTACTCTTTTCCGAGCTTGCGGATTTCCTGCTCGATCAGGTCAAGCCGTTTCTTCGATGCGTCGTCCTTCTCGCGCTTGACGGCCTCGCGTTCGATTTTCAGCTGGATGATTCGGCGATCAAGCCGATCCATGCTCTCGGGCTTCGAGTCGATCTCCATCTTGATGCGGGCAGCAGCCTCATCGATCAGGTCGATCGCCTTGTCGGGCAGGAACCGATCGGTGATGTATCGGTTCGAGAGCTCCGCGGCAGCCACGATGGCGGGGTCGGTAATGTCAACGCCGTGGTGAAGTTCATAGCGCTCCTGAAGCCCGCGCAGAATCGCAATGGTGGCCTCGACGCTGGGTTCACCCACCAGTACCTTCTGAAAACGACGTTCAAGCGCCGCGTCTTTTTCGATGTACTTACGATACTCATCGAGCGTGGTGGCGCCAATGCAGTGCAGCTCACCCCGCGACAGCGCAGGTTTCAGCATGTTGCCCGCATCCATGGCGCCTTCGGCCTTGCCCGCGCCGACCATCGTATGAATTTCATCGATGAACAGGATGATGCGACCTTCATCAGCGGCCACCTCTTTGAGCACCGCTTTCAGACGCTCTTCGAATTCGCCTCGAAACTTGGTACCCGCCAGCAGGCCTGCCATATCGAGCACCAGCACACGCTTGTCGCGAAGCGAATCGGGTACTTCGCCATTGACGATTCGCTGAGCCAGGCCCTCCACAATGGCGGTTTTGCCAACGCCGGGCTCGCCAATGAGCACCGGGTTGTTTTTGGTACGTCGCTGCAGAATCTGAATGGCACGACGGATTTCATCATCGCGGCCGATAACAGGGTCGAGTTTGCCCTGGCGCGCACGCTCGGTCAGATCGATGGTGTATTTTTTCAGCGCCTCGCGCTGGCCCTCGGCCTCAGAACTTGCCACCTTGGCACCGCCCCGCACCGCTTCGATTGCGGCCTCGAGTGGTTTACGCGACAGACCTGTCTCGCGTACCACGCGCCCCGCCTCACCCTTGTCGTCGCTGAGCGCCAGCAGGAACATTTCAGTGGCGACAAACTGGTCGCCACGCTTCATCGACTCTTTCTCGGCCAGGTTGAGCAGATTGATCAGCTCGCGCCCCACCTGGACCTCACCCCCGGTACCCGACACCTGAGGCAATCGCTTGATTGCGCTTTCGGCGGCCGACTTGAGCGCGGCTATTCGAACTCCCGCGCGTTCCAGCAGCGCGCGTCCCGACCCATCAGGCTGGGATACCAGCGCCACCAGCAGATGGAGCGGATCGATGTACTGATTGTCGTTGGCCAGCGCGAGGCTCTGTGCTTCGCCGAGCGCCTGCTGGAGTTGCGTGGTGAGCTTGTCGATGCGCATGTCGGAGTATCCTTTGAGCCGTGCCAGATTGCGCGGCAAAGCGCCGCTACCGAGCGATGTCTGCACCGACGTGCGGGCCATTCCCGCGGATTTCAAGCCCTTCGGAGCCCTGCCGATGACCGTTCAATTGTTCGAACCCCTCTCCCTGCGATCGCTTCGCCTGCCAAACCGGGTCGTGATCGCACCCATGTGCCAATACTCGGCGATCGACGGGCGCGCCCAGGCGTGGCATACCGCTCATCTGGGCCAGCTTGCACTGAGCGGCGCCGGACTGCTCATTCTGGAAGCCACCGCGGTTGAGCCACGCGGCCGCATCACGCCCGGCTGCCTGGGTCTGTATGACGATGCGTGCGAGTCGGCACTTGAGGGCGTCCTGAAAGTCATTCGCAGTGTGGCGCCAATTCCTTTGGCCATTCAGCTGAGCCATGCGGGCCGAAAGGCATCCAGCGGCCGGCCATGGGAGGGCGGCGCGCTGATTCCCGCCGATCAGGGCGGCTGGAAGCCCATCGCACCCAGTTCGGTGCCGCTCAAGGAAAGCGAAGCCGCGCCCGACGCCCTCTCGCGCGAGGATCTTGATCGACTGCGGGACCAGTTCGTTGCGGCGGCGTCCCGGGCTGACCGGTTAGGCTTTGATGCGGTCGAGGTCCACGCAGCTCACGGTTACCTGCTGCACCAGTTCCTGTCTCCGGTTGCCAATCAGCGCGCCGATGAATTCGGTGGATCGCTGGATAACCGGATGCGTTTTCCGCTGGAGGTCCTTGCCGCGGTACGAAGCGCCTGGCCCGCTCACAAGGCCCTCGGCGTGCGGCTGTCAGCCACCGATTGGATCGACACCAGCAGCTGGCAGCTCACTGAAGCCATTGAATTTGCCAGGCGGTGTGAAACCCTGGGTGTTGATTGGATCGATGTGTCGAGTGCTGGCATTTCGCCGCAACAGAAAATCGTCCTGGGACCCGGCTACCAGGTGCCGTTTGCGAAAGCGATCCGCGAGGCGGTGCGGATACCGGTCATGACGGTCGGGCTGATCACGGAACCGAAGCAGGCCGAGCAGATTCTGGCTGAAGGCAACGCAGACATGATCGGACTCGCCCGGGCTATGCTCTATGACCCGCGCTGGGTCTGGCACGCTGCCGCCGCGCTCGGGGCGCAGGTGCCCGCGCCACGGCAGTACTGGCGCAGTCAGCCGCGCGAGCATCCCACGCTGTTCGGAGACATCCGTACGGCGCAGCGCTGAGCCGCTCAGCTCGCCAGTCGATAGCCCACCGCTGCCGCGCCGAGCGACCCCAGCAAGTGCACCGTTGAGTGGAGCGCAGCCGCGCCGAATTCAGCCCGCATCAGCAGTGCCAGCGATTCGGCTGAAAAAGTTGAGAAAGTGGTCAGCCCACCCAGAAACCCCGTCGTGATAAACAATCGCCAGCTGGGCGACAGTTCCGGGTGACGCGCAATCCAGGCCATGGCGACACCCGCCAGCAGACCGCCCGCCAGATTGGCAACCAGCGTACCGATGGGTAGCGCGGGCTGCAGGCTGTTAAGCGCCACGCTGAGCACCCAGCGCAGGCTCGCGCCCACGGCGGCGCCCGAGGCCACCGCAGCCAGACCGAGCAGAGTCAGTGACATGCTGGGCGCTTGAATCGCGTGGCGGTCAGCCAGCGGGCGATGAACGGACGCGATCGGTGTTGGGCGAAGATTCGTCCCAACGCGCAGCCGCCTCATCGTCGGCCCGACGCGCATCCACCCATCGGGTGCCCGCGGGCGTCTGCTCTTTTTTCCAGAACGGCGCTCGGGTCTTGAGGAAGTCCATGATGAACTCGCAGGCTTCAAAGGCGTCGCCACGATGCGCCGAGGTTACCGCGACCAGCACAATCTGATCGCAGGGCTGCAGTTCACCGTAGCGGTGGATGATCAGCGTGCCGTTCAGACGCCAGCGCTGGTGCGCCTGCGCAGCGATATCCTCAAGCGCAGACTCGGTCATGCCCGGATAGTGCTCCAGCGTAAGCGTGGACACGCCGCTGCCTTCGTTCACATCGCGGACCGTTCCAACAAACACCGCCACGGCACCTACGCCGGCATCGCCCTGCCGAAGCGCCTGGACTTCCCGGGTCAGGTCAAAGTCTTCGTGCTGGACTCGAACCAATGATGTCGCCTGACCCATGGGAATGCTCTGCCATCAACCGCCGGTTACCGGCGGAAAGAAAGCGACTTCAGCATCGTCGACAAGCAGAGACTCGGGGCCTGCCAATTGACGATTCACCGCCATTCGAACGGCGCGCCCCTCAACAAGCGATTCCGCCCACGCACCGCCCCGCAGACGCAACCAGTTGCGCAGCGCCCCCATGGTGGCGATCTCTGCAGGAACCTCGACCGATTCACGCTCGAGCCCAAGCGTCTCGCGAAGCGATGCGAAATACAGGATGGTGATCTTCATGCACCCAACGCCGAAAACGGAATAAAGCGAACCGTGTCCCCAGGCGCGATAGGCCGCCCTGCGGGGTTATCCACTAGCCCGTCGCACCGAACGGTGGAGGTGAGCACGCCCGAGCTTTGATTGGAGAACAGCTCGAGCCCGCCGCCAGCATTCAACGAGACGCGAAGAAACTCACGACGCCTGTCGGGCTTGGGCCAGTTGAAGTCAGCGCGCATGGGCAAACGCGGCGGGTCGGTATCCATTACGCCCTGACAGCGCAGCAGGAACGGACGAACCATCATGAGAAAGGTGACAAAGCTGGAAACCGGGTTACCGGGCAGGCCGATAAACCAGGCTGGCGCCGCGGCGCTTGAGTCGTCCCGACGCACCCGACCAAACGCCAGCGGCTTGCCGGGCTTCAGGGAGATCTGCCAGAGCGCCAGTTCGCCTTCAGCCTCCACCGCCGGCTTCACATGGTCTTCCTCGCCAACCGAGACGCCACCGGAGGTGAGAATCAGATCAGCGTTTACCGCCGCACGCCGGAGCGCCGAGCGCGTGGCCTCGAGTGAATCGGGCACGATGCCAAAGTCGGTAACGTCGCATCCCAGCGAGCGCAACAGCCCTACCAGCACGAAACGATTGCTGTTGTAGATGGCCCCGGGTCGCAAGGGTTCGCCCGGCATGGTCAGTTCGTCGCCGGTAAAAAAGCAGGCAACGCGGAGCGGTCGGCGAACATGCAGCGTGGCAGCCCCCACCGACGCCGCCAGACCGATGGCCTGCGGCGTCAGTCGTGTCCCTGCAGCCAGCACGACGCTGTCCTGGGCAATGTCTTCGCCCAGTCGACGGATCCATTCACCCGCACGCGGCAGATGGTCGAGCACGATGTGCTCACCCTCGACACGCACCTGCTCCTGCATGACCACCGTATCCGCGCCCTCAGGAATGAAAGCGCCCGTGAAGATTCGTGCCGCTGTGCCGGGCTCAAGACGCGCACCCAACTGGCCTGCCGGGATTCGCTGGCTTACTCGCAAGCGTGCGCCCTGCACGCCTTTCAGATCGCCCGCGCACAGGGCGTAGCCATCCATCTGCGTATTGTCGGCGGGCGGTACGTTCAGGCTGGACCGCAGGTCGGCAGCCAGCACTCTGCCAACCGCATCGAGCGTGGACACGGTGTCAGACTCGGCCACAACGACCGCTGCAGCCAGCAGCGAAGCCAGGGCATCATCAAACGATAAGAGCGGCGCCTTGCTCATGATCACTCGGCTCCGCGGGCGGCGACCGGCGGCCGGGTTTCAGCGGATTCTGTCGTCTTCATTCGACTCAATCGACCATTGACCAAATAACTGCCTGCGAGGATAAGCGTAAGCCCTGCGAATGCATGGATACCCAGACGCTCGCCAAGGAATGCCCAGCCGCCAAACACCGCCAGCACGGGCATCAGGAACATGGCGATGGCCGCCCGCGTGGCGCCGACCCGCTGAACCAGCAGGTAATTCAGGATTGCCGGAAGCATGGTGCCGACGGTGGCCAATGCCAGCAGCGTAAGCATGACGCCCGCACCAATGCGAGCCTCAAGCGGCTTTTCAAAAATGAAAGCGAGCGGCACCAGCACCAGCGACGCGGCGACAAACGCACCCGCCGTGAGCGATACCGGATCAATGTGCCGAAAGCGCCGCATCAGCACCATTGCCGACGCATACGCAATCGGCCCGCACAGCGTAATAAGTTCAGCCACCGCATGCTGGCCCAGGCCGCCCAGAACCGACGGCCCGATAACCACCACCACCCCCACCATACCGAGGGCAATACCCGCGAACCGCGCGAGGCCCAGGCGTTCATCGCGCAGAAAAAGCGCCCCCAACAACAGCGTGAGCAGCGGAATGATGGAGTACAGAATGCCCGACAGGCCGCTTGCGATGGTCTGCTGTCCGATAGCAAGCGCCGTGTAGGGCACGACAATGATGCCCAGCGAGGCAAACCCCACCGCCGTCCGGTCGCGCGGTGCGCGCGGCAAGGACCGGTGCATCATCAGCATCGCACCCAGACAAAACGGTAGCGCCAGCAGCACCCGGCTGGCAGCCAGCGTAAACGGCGGCAGGGCCGTCACCATGAGTTTGTTAAGCACGACCGACGAGGCAAAACTCGCTGAGGTTGCCAGCAGCAGCAGAACCTGCCGCCAGGACAGCGCCTGCTCTGACATCACCGTCAAGCCGCGGCTAGCGGGCAGCGCGCCGCGATGTAGTGCTTGAGCATGGGCACATCCGCAGGCATTAACGCGAAGCGCTGGACCTTGGACTCAAGACCGTCGAACCCGGCAGGCCTGGGCGCGTCAGCACCTAGCGCCTCACGAATGGTGTCGGCGAATTTTGCGGGCAGCGCCGTTTCGAGGCAGATCATGGGAATGCCGGGCTCGCGCCAGCGCTCAGCGACCGCCAGCCCATCTGCAGTGTGCGTGTCGACCACTCGGCCATACCGGGCATGGACCGCCCGGATTGTGTCGAGCCGGTTGGAGTGCGTGCTGCGCCCCGACGCAAAACCGTAGCGCGAGATGGCGGCGAACTCAGGGCTTGCGCTTAAATCAAACTCGCCACGCGCATCGACATCTCGCCAGAGCGCCGCCACTCGTTCGCCGTCCCGGCCGACCAGGTCATACACAAAGCGCTCAAAGTTTGACGCCTTGCTGATGTCCATGGAGGGGCTGCTGGTCTGGAAAGTTTCAGCGGACCCACGAACGCGGTAGCGTCCGCTTCGAAAGAATTCATCAAGCACATCGTTTTCGTTGGTGGCCACCACCAGGCGAGAAATGGGCAGCCCCATCTCGCGCGCAATGTGCCCGGCAAGCACATTGCCGAAGTTGCCTGAGGGCACGGTGAACGACACCCTCTGCTCGTTTTGTTGCGTGGCTGCGAAGTAGGCTCGGAAGTAGTACACGACCTGCGCCACCACCCTGGCCCAGTTGATTGAGTTGACCGTGCCAATGGCATAGCGCTGTTTGAAGCCCAGATCGGCGGATACCGCCTTGACCATGTCCTGGCAGTCATCAAACACGCCGTCAACCGCGATGTTGAAAATGTTCGGGTCCGCCAGTGAATACATCTGTGCGGCCTGAAACGCGCTCATACGCCCATGGGGCGACAGCATGAAAACGCGAATGCCGCGCCGTCCACGCATGGCGTACTCGGCCGCACTGCCTGTGTCGCCCGACGTGGCGCCGAGAATATTGAGTTGAGCACCACTGCGCGCAAGTACATGCTCGAACAGGCGCCCCAGCAGCTGCATCGCGATATCTTTGAACGCGAGCGTGGGGCCGTTGGACAGATGAAGCAGATGCAGACCGTCATTGCCCAGGGGCGACAGGGGCGTGATTTCGTCTGTGCCGAACACCTGGGCGTTGTAGGCAGAGGCTGTCAGCTGGCGCAACACCGCAGGCTCAATGTCGGTGGCATACAGACTCAGGACTTCGAAGGCCAGTTCAGCGTAAGACAGGCCCCGCCAGCGGCCAAGCGTGGCCGCATCAACGCGCGGATACTGCTCTGGCACGACCAGCCCGCCATCGGGCGCCAGGCCGCCCAACAAGACTTCGGAGAAGCGCGCGGGTGCAAGCCCACCGCGTGTTGACAGATAGTTCACGACAGCTCTTCCATCCGAAGCCGAACCACCTTGGACAGTACAGTGGGCAGCGCCTCGATGCGGCCAATGGCTTCGTCGACGCGCCCTTCGACCGCAAGATGCGTCAGCAGGATGAAGTCGGTCTGGCTTTCACCTTCGCCCGCTTCGCGCTGAAGCGCTGCGTCGATGGAAATTTTCAGATCGGCCAGGATTCGGGTGACGTCGGCGAGCACGCCCGGCTCGTCGGCCACACGCATTCGCAGGTAATAGGCCGACTCAACCTCAGACATCGGCAGGATGCGAATGTCTGACAGCGATTCAGGCTGGAACGCCAGAGCGGGCACCCGGTGCCCGGGATCTGCACTGAAGGTGCGGGTTACGTCGATCAGATCAGCGATCACTGCGCTGGCGGTGGGTTCGGAGCCAGCGCCCTTGCCGTAGTACATGGTGTGGCCGACCGCGTCACCTTTGACCCAGACCGCATTCATTGCACCCTCGACACTGGCGATCAGTCGACGCGACGGAATCAGCGTGGGATGCACTCTCAGCTCAAGGCCATCCGTGCCGTTGGCCAGCGCCCGCCGTCGAGCGATACCGAGCAGCTTGATACGGTAGCCCAACTGCTCGGCATACCGGATGTCTTCGCTCTGCAGGGCGGTGATGCCTTCAACGTGACACCGGTCGAACTGCACCGGGATACCGAATGCGATCGCAGCCAAAATGGTGGCCTTGTGCGCGGCATCGACCCCTTCAATGTCAAAAGTGGGATCGGCTTCTGCGTAGCCCAGGCGCTGCGCCTCGGCCAGGACCTGGGAAAACGGCAAACCCTTGTCCCGCATTTCGGACAGAATGAAGTTGGTGGTGCCGTTGATGATTCCTGCGATCCATTCAATGCGATTGGCTGTGAGTCCCTCGCGCAGCGCCTTGATGATGGGGATACCACCAGCCACCGCCGCCTCGAACGCCACCATGACGCCCTTGTCGGCCGCGGCACGAAAGATTTCGTTGCCATGAGTGGCAAGCAGCGCCTTGTTCGCGGTCACCACATGCTTGCTGTGCGCGATCGCCTCAAGCACCAGTTCGCGGGCCACGCCATAGCCGCCGATAAGTTCAATCACGACATCAATATCGGGATTGCGAACCAGCGCGAAGGCGTCGGCACTGACGGACACATCGGCCCCCACCAGCTGGCGAGCACGCTCGACGTTGAGATCAGCGACGTGCGTGATGGCAATGCCGCGGCCGGCGCGGCGCATGATCTCGGCCTGATTGCGCGTGAGCACGGTGTACGCACCGCTGCCCACGGTACCGATTCCGAGCAGACCGACGCGAATCGGTGACTGGGTGCTCATGTCAGGCGTGCCTCCGTCGGTAGCCGTCCAGGAACCGGCCGAAGCGACCGATTGCATCGTGCAGATCGTCGGCGTTCGGCAGGAACACAATTCGAAGGTGATCAGGATCAGGCCAGTTGAACCCAGTGCCCTGCACCACCAGCACATGCTGTTCTTCGAGCAGCTCCAGAATGAATTGCTGATCGTCGGTGATGGGATACATCCGGCGGTCAAGCTTCGGGAACAGGTACAGCGCAGCCTGCGGCTTGACGCAGCTGACGCCCGGCAGCTGGGTGAGCAGGCTCCAGGCGAGCTCGCGCTGGCGGTAGAGTCTGCCCCCGGGGTTGATCAGGTCATTGATGCTTTGGTAGCCCCCCAAAGCGGTTTGGATCGCGAACTGCGCAGGTACGTTGGCGCATAGCCGCATGGTGGCGAGCATGTTCAAGCCTTCGATGTAATCGGAGGCGATGCGCTTGTTGCCCGAAATGACCATCCAGCCCGCGCGATAACCACAGGCCCGGTAGTTTTTGGACAAACCGTTGAAGGTGATGAATAACAGATCATCGGCCAGCGATGCGATTGACGTGTGCTGCTGGCCGTCATAGATCATTTTGTCGTAGATCTCGTCGGCAAGAATGATCAGACCATGGCGGCGGGCGAAATCAACCAGCGCGCGCAGCATGTCGTCGGGGTATAGGGCCCCCGTGGGATTGTTCGGATTGATGATCACCAGGGCCTTGGTGCGCTCGGACACCTTGCGCTCCAGGTCGTCGAGCGCAGGCAGCCAGCCACTGGACTCATCGCACAGATAGTGCCGCGGCACGCCCCCCGCCAGGCTGACCGCAGCGGTCCACAGCGGGTAGTCGGGCGCTGGCAGCAGCACCTCGTCTCCGGAATCCAGCAGCGCCTGCATTGACAAACCAATAAGCTCGGACACGCCGTTGCCGGTGATGATGTCGTCGAGCTGCACACCGGCGATGGCCTTGGTCTGGGCGTACTGCATGATCGCCTTGCGGGCGGCAAACAGACCACGCGAGTCGGAATACCCCGCAGCACTGGGCAGGTTGATGACGACGTCGCGTACCACCTCTTCAGGCGCCTCGAACCCGAAGGGCGCAAGGTTGCCGATATTGAGCTTGATGATCCGATGGCCCTCTTCCTCGAGCGCGCGCGCTCGGGCCATGACCGGTCCACGGATGTCGTAACAGACGTTGGCAAGCTTGGCCGATTTCTGGATGGTTTTCATTTGGTGTCGGAAGGCTCGCCCCCTGCGCATCGCTGGCCATGCACAGGGAATTTTTGCCGATTGAAAATGCAAACTGCTATTTTAGCCGTTTATCGCGTTGCCTCGTGCCGCCAAGCCTGATTCGGTTCCCGCGTTGAAACTCCACACTGACTCTCCCGCGTCGCTCAATACGGTCACCGGCTACGGACCGGGTTTTATCGAAGTCAATCGCGCACGACATGAGGGCGCGTTGCTGCTGCTGCCCGAGGGCCCCATCCTCAACTGGGCCGTCTCCCAGTTCGAGCAGATCGACCCCCAGTGCGTCTCTGAACTGCTCGCGCACACGCCCGAGATCGTGTTGCTCGGCACTGGCGTGCGGCAACGCTTTCCACATCCTCGCGTCAGCGCGGCACTGGCTGGCGCCCGGATCGGGCTCGATGTCATGGATACGCCGGCGGCCTGCCGAACCTACAACATCCTGGTGGCCGAAGGTCGCCGGGTCATCGCCGCCCTGTTGCCAATCTGAGTGAGGCTTGCGGTCTGTACCCGGGCAACCTCAACCGCTGTGATAAGTTTCGACGGTTGCCGGGTGCATTCAGACCCATTCCACTCAGAACACCTGATCCGGAGAAACCGCGTTGACTCTCAAGACCGGGGCCAAGCTTGCCGACTTCACTTCCGAAGGAACCGGCGGCCCATTCAGCCTGTCCGCCATCCAGGGCAAGAAGCTGGTGATCTACTTCTACCCCAAAGACAACACCCCCGGCTGCACCTCTGAAGCCGGCGATTTCCGCGACCTGCATGCCGAGTTTGAAAAAGCAGGCGCTGTGGTTCTGGGCGTATCGCGCGACAGCCTGCGCTCGCACGAGGGTTTCCGCGCCAAGCTCGGCCTGCCATTCCATCTTCTGTCAGACCCAGACGAAACGTTGTGCGAACTGTTTGGCGTCATGAAACTGAAGAACATGTACGGCAAGCAGGTGCGGGGCATTGAGCGCTCCACGTTCCTGATAGACGGCAGCGCCCGCCTGGTGCGTGAGTGGCGCGGCGTCAAGGTTGCCCAGCATGCGGCTGAGGTGTTGGAGGCGGTCCGAGCCGTCTGATCCAAAACCGCCATCAAGGCCACGATCCACCGCTTCTAGGCAAGGTCGTGCAACCGTCCTGCCCCGGCCCCTAGGCCGCACACCTCAGGAACATCATGCCGCTCCCCAAACCCCCGACCGGCCCGGCCTCGACCATCGCTGACTCCGCGCGAGGCGCGCGCAAGAGTCGCGTCGCCAGCCAGGCGGTCGCAGCGGCCAGCGAAGCAGCCGTCAAGCCGGCCCGCCCGTCAAAGAAAAGCGAGCGCGTGGCGGCTGCCAATCTCGCGCCCGCGGCAAAGCCCGTCATCACCGAACCCACACGTGTTCAGCCGCCTGGTAGCGGATTGCCGCTGCCCTACCGGGTTGCCGCCGCAGACGCAGAACGCGGCGCCGGCAAGGCGAAACGCCCCGCCCCCGCCAGCAAACCCGCTCAGTCTCGCGCGGCGGGCACACCACCCAAGCTGTTTGTTCTCGACACCAACGTGCTGATGCATGACCCGAGCAGCCTATTCAGGTTTGCCGAGCATGACGTCTATCTGCCGATGATGACGCTCGAGGAACTCGACGGCCACAAAAAGGGCATGTCCGAGGTGTCTCGCAATGCCAGGCAGGTCAGCCGCTCGCTCGATGCGCTGATCGCAGCGGCCAACGCCAACCTTGAAGCGGGTCTGCCACTGGCGTCGCTGGGCAACCGTGACGCGTCAGGCAACCTCTTCTTCCAGACGCAGTCTTTTGCTGCCATGCTGCCCGCATCCCTGCCGATGGGCAAAGCGGACAATCAGATTCTTGGGGTCGTACGGGCCCTGCAGGAGCAGCACCCGGACCGTCAAGTCGTACTGGTGTCCAAAGACATCAACATGCGCATCAAGGCGCATGCGCTGGGCCTTCCCGCTGAAGACTACTTCAACGATCAGGTTCTCGAGGATACCGACCTGCTCTACAGCGGGACGCTCGAGTTGCCCGCCGATTTCTGGGACCGCCATGGCAAGGGCGTTGAGTCATGGCAGCAGAATGGTGCAACGCTCTACCGGATTTCGGGCCCGCTGATCAGCAAGCTGGTGCTCAATCAGTTCGTCTATCTCGAAGGCGATGCCCCGCTGATGGCCAGAGTGAGCGAAATCGTCGGCAAGACCGCGGTGCTGCAAACGCTCAAAGACCATAGCCACCATCGCCATGCGGTCTGGGGCGTGGGCGCACGCAACCGTGAGCAGAACTTCGCGCTCAACCTGCTGCTCGATCCCGACATTGATTTCGTGACGCTGCTGGGTCAGGCGGGCACCGGCAAGACCTTGCTTGCGCTGGCGGCGGGCCTCACGCAGGTGCTGGAGAGCCGTCGCTACACCGAAATCATCATGACCCGCGCCACGGTCCCGGTGGGCGAAGACATCGGCTACCTGCCGGGCACCGAAGAGGAAAAAATGCAGCCCTGGATGGGCGCGCTGGAAGACAATCTTGAGGTGCTGCTGCAGGGCGACCCGGCGGCAGGCGAGTGGGGGCGATCGGCCTCCACCGATCTGGTACGAACGCGAATCAAGGTCAAAGCGCTATCGTTCATGCGTGGTCGCACCTTCATCAACAAGTTTCTGATCATCGATGAGGCGCAGAACCTGACGCCCAAGCAGATGAAGACGCTGATCACCCGCGCCGGTCCGGGCACCAAAGTGGTGTGTCTGGGCAACATCGCGCAAATCGATACGCCCTACCTGACCGAGGGCTCATCGGGCCTCACCTACGTGGTGGATCGGTTCAAAGGCTGGGCCCATTCAGGCCACGTGACCCTGCAACGGGGCGAGCGCTCGAGGCTCGCCGACTTCGCCGCCGAGGCCCTGTAGCCCTAGCCCCGCACTCAGGCGGCGGCGCTGCCTGAGATGAAGTTTTCGAACTTTGTATAGGCGCCCACAAACGTGAGGCGCACGGTGCCGATCGGGCCGTTTCGCTGCTTGCCGATGATGATTTCAGCCGTTCCCTTATCGGTGGAATCCGGGTTGTAGACCTCATCGCGGTAAATAAAAATGATCACGTCCGCGTCCTGCTCGATGGCGCCGGACTCGCGCAGATCGGACATCACCGGCCGCTTGTTCGGGCGTTGCTCCAGCGAACGGTTCAGCTGCGACAGCGCGATCACCGGACAGTCGAGTTCTTTTGCGAGCGCCTTCAGCGATCGCGAGATTTCTGAAATCTCGGTGGCGCGGTTTTCACCACTGGTGGATGCCGACATCAGCTGCAGGTAGTCGATGACCACCAGCCCCAGCTTGCCGCATTGGCGGGCCAGCCGGCGCGCCCGCGCGCGCAACTCGAGGGCGTTGAGCGCGGGCGTTTCGTCGATATGAAGCGGCGCCTCCTGCATCTTGGAGATCGCGCTGGTGAGCCTGGGCCAGTCATCATCGACCAGGCGCCCAGTACGGATCCGTTGCTGATCGAGCCTGCCGGACGAACACAGCATCCGCATGGCCAGCTGGGTTGCACCCATTTCCATGCTGAATACCGCGACCGGCAACTGCTGCTCAATGGCGACGTGCTCGCCGATGTTCATCGCGAAACTGGTTTTACCCATCGAGGGCCGCCCCGCGACAATGACCAGATCGCCGGGCTGCATGCCGGAGGTCATTCGGTCGAGATCCACATAGCCGGTTGGCACACCTGTTACGTCGCTGGTGTTGTCCTGGTTATAAAGCTGGTCGATTCGCTCGACCACTTTGCCAAGCAGATCCTGAAGCGGTTGAAACCCCGCCTCGCCGCGCGAGCCGTCCTCGGCAATCTGGAATATTTTTGACTCGGCCTCATCGAGCAACTGCCGGGTATCGCGCCCCTGCGGGTTGAGCGCGGAGGTGGCAATTTCATCGGACGTGGAGATCAGCCGGCGCAACACCCCGCGATCGCGAACAATCTCGGCATATCGGCGGATATTGGCTGCGGACGGAGTCTCGGTGGCAAGCGCGTTCAGATAGGCCAATCCGCCCGCTTCGTCGGCATGGCCACTGGTCTGCAGGGATTCGAGCACCGTGACCACATCGGCTGGCTGGCTGCGCTCGATCAAACGGGCAATCTGGCGCCAGATCAGCCGGTGATCATGGCGATAGAAGTCCTCCTCGCGCAGCACGTCCGCGACGCGATCGAACGCCGTATTGTCGAGCATGAGCCCGCCCAACACAGCCTGCTCAGCTTCAGTGGAGTGCGGGGGGGTCCGCAGCGCGGCGATCTCGGGATCGACGGGACGCGCGTCGGATTCAACGGGGCTATCTGAGAACATCGCGTGTCAGCCGAAAGAATCCCGACATTTTCGGCGAAGCCGCCGCAAATAAAAAGGGGCGCATCGAGCGCCCCGGTTCAGACCGCCGACCGCACGGCCGGCGACCTGAGCACCGCATCAGGCCGTGTCGCCCAGCACCGACACGGTGACCTCAACCACGATGTCATGGTGCAGCGCGATCTCGAGCTTATGGTCACCGATCGTTTTGATCGGGCCAGCAGGCATGCGAACCATGGCTTTGCTGACTTCGAAGCCCTGACTGGTAAGACCCTCAGCCACGTCGAAGTTGGTGACCGAGCCGAACAGGCGGCCATCAACGCCGGCCTTGACAGTGGTCTGCCAGGTGAACCCGGACAGACGTTCACCAAGCGAGCGGGCTGCGGAAAGCCGGTCCGACTGCACTTTTTCGAGTTCGGCGCGACGTGCTTCGAACTCTTTCAGCGCGGCATCGGTGGCGCGACGCGCCTTGCCCTGCGGGATCAGGAAGTTACGCGCGTAGCCGTCTTTGACGCGAACCACATCACCGAGTTGCCCCAGGTTGACGACGCGTTCGAGCAGGATGATCTGCATGGTTCACCCTTCAATGGTTATCGGTGTAGGGAAGCAGCGCAAGATACCGCGCACGCTTGATGGCATCGCCCAGCTGGCGCTGGTAGCGGGCCCGCGTACCCGTTAGACGGGCCGGAATGATCTTGCCGGTTTCGGTGATGAAGTCTTTCAGGGTATCGACGTCTTTGTAGTCGATCCATTCCACCTTCTCAGCGGTAAAGCGACAGAATTTGCGGCGCTTGAACAGCGCGCTCTGAGTGTTGCGGCGGACCTTTTTGTCCTTGATGCCACGACGCATGACCATGATGGAGCCTCTTTAGAGAATTCGAAAATTATTCAGACTGATGCGACTGCAGACGATGTTGCGGTCTCGAACTCGGTGACATGCAGCAGCACCGAACGGCTGCCACGACGCCTTGGTGCCAGAAAACCGCGCACCTGCAACACGCTACCCAGTGCGGTTTTGGACAGCTGCTCGGCTGCCCTGTCCGCGAAGCGTGCTGGCAGATCAAATTCAACCTGCCGGGGGTGCCCGCCTTCCCGCTGGGTGGATCGATGCGACAACACCGCTTCGATCATGGCCACCCCGCCTGGCGTGTAGCGCAGCGACTGCATAGCCGTTAGCACTGCGTGCAGCAATACCGTGTTCGATTCCGGGATCAAGCCTGCGTCAGACCTGCGGCGCTGCGGTGGGCGCGGGCGCCGATTCCGCTGCAACCTTACGGGCTTCCTCGCGCTGGATCTGCTTCCACATCGGCGACGGACCGGTGTGAGCACGCTTCATGACCAGCGTAAGGTGACGCAACACCGCATCATTGAACTTGAATGCATGCTCGATTTCATCAAGAACGGCTTTGCCGCACTCGATGTTCATCAGCACGTAGTGTGCCTTGGCCATCTTCTGAATCGGGTAGGCCAGCTGGCGGCGACCCCAGTCTTCGATTCGATGGATTTTGCCCTGCTGCGCCTCGACCATGGCCTTGTAGCGGTCGATCATGGCAGGGACCTGCTCGCTCTGATCTGGGTGAACGATCAGTACGATTTCGTAGTGACGCATCTGCTCTCCATTTTTGTGATCGAACCCGACAGGCTTGCGCATCGGACCTGTCCGAAAGCGCGATGACCCTGGCGGGTTCCCGTTACCGGAACGCGTCCGGTTCGCCCCTGGCCCCGGTATGATTCAGGCAAATGAACCACCCTTCGGCCGCCGGATCGGTGCGTCAGCTGAATCAAACCCGGGTAAGGCCCCGACCTGATCCGGTAAAGATCCGTGCGGCAGGAAACCGTCAATAATACTGTCTGCGCACGCGCGAGGCAAATTCCCCAGGAAACCCGAATGTACGAATCCGACATCACCCGATTCATCAAGACGCTGCGCGAGCAGCGTCCTCATCTCGAGCAGGCTCAAAAAGACGGCCGCTCAATCTGGTGGGACAAGCCACAGGACGTGGACACCACGCGCCGCAACCGTGAGTCACGAATTGCCCAGCGCCCTTACGTGTACTTGCAGAAGCCTTGACTGCCGGCGCCCCGTCAACCGCTGAGACCGACGCGGCAGCCACGGCAGACGCCGGCGCGGCCCATGCGGTGCCGCCCGACATCGTCACATCGGCGGAGCCCGCACCGGCAGGCGCGGCATCGCGCGAACCAGAGCAGCTTGAGCTTCGCATCGTGGCCCGGCTTTACGGGTCACCACTCGAGTCTCTGCCGCAGGATCTGTTCATCCCGCCCGACGCGCTCGAGGTCTACCTGGAGTCGTTCGAGGGCCCACTTGATCTGCTGCTCTATCTGATTCGTAAGCAGAATTTCAACATCTTTGATATTCCCATGGCCGAGGTCACGCGGCAGTATCTGACTTACATCGATCAGATCCGTGAGCGCGACCTTGAACTTGCTGCCGACTATCTCCTGATGGCGGCGCTGCTGATCGACATCAAGTCGCGAATGTTGCTTCCGGTGAAGCGCGCCGACGGCGAGGAAGAAGCGGCCGACCCCCGGGCAGAGCTTGCCCGGCGCTTGATCGAATACGAGAACATCAAGCTTGCCGCCCAGCGCCTGGAAACACTGCCGCAGGCAGGGCGCGATTTCCTGCCCGCTGCGGCGATGCTGCAAACCGAAGGCGTGGTCAGACTGCCCGAGGTCAGCCTGGATGATCTGCGCAACGCCTGGGCCGACATTCTTCGCCGGGCAAGCCTGGTGCAGCATCACCGGATCAGCCGGGAGCAGTTGTCGGTGCGTGATTTCATGACGCGCATCCTCAGAAACCTGCACAACCGGCGATTCGCCGAGTTCGAAGACCTGTTCGAAGTCGACCAGGGTCCACAGGCCATTGTGGTCACGTTCATCGCGCTGCTCGAGCTTGCCCGCGAGTCGCTGGTTGAAATCACCCAGGCCGAGGCCTTCGCGCCGATTTATGTGCGGCTGGCCTACCGGCCCAGCTGATTGCCGCTGGCTAACACCGGATGTCGCTGCACATCACTGACAACGCCGACCTGTCGGCTCTCAATGCCTTCGGCGTAGCCGCTCGCGCGCAGCGTCTGATTGAACTTGCACACGAGGCCGACGCCGATCAGGTGGTGGCACTCGCGCACACGGCAAGCCGAACCCTTCTGCTCGGCGCGGGCAGCAATCTGCTGTTCGCATCCGACTTTGACGGGACGATCGTCAGGATCACCACCCGGGGCCGGACCATTCTCGAATCGGGGTCAGTCGCCGAGCGTGTTCAGCCACCCACTGTCCTGGTCGACGCCGCAGCAGGCGAACCCTGGCATGAATTTGTGCTCTGGACGCTATCGCAGAGCCTGTACGGACTCGAAAACCTCGCCCTGATTCCTGGCAGCGTGGGCGCCGCCCCGGTTCAGAATATCGGGGCCTACGGCGTTGAACTACGCGAACATGTGCACTCGGTTGAGGCGATATCGCTCGACACGGGCGAACGGCAGCGCATCGCCGCCGCCGATTGTGAATTCGCCTACCGAAGCAGCCGCTTTCGGCGGTCGCAGGCTGGGTCGCGCTGGTTGATTCTGTCGGTTCGATTCGCACTGTCGCGCACGCCCTGCCCGCGCCTGACCTATCCCGATCTGCGGACAGCGTTCGCCAATCGCACTGAGCCGCCTACACCGGAGCAGATCGCCGACGCGGTCTGTGCCATCCGGCGGCGCAAACTCCCTGACCCCGCAAAGCTCGGTAATGCCGGAAGCTTTTTCCGTAACCCGGTCATCAGCGCCGCTCGGGCGCAATCGCTGCAGGCGCAGTATCCGCAACTGCCCGCCTATCCCGACCCCAGCCAGCCCGGTCAGATCAAAATTGCCGCAGCCTGGCTGATTGAGCGATGCGGCTGGAAGGGCGTGCGGCGCGGCGATGCGGGCGTTCACGCGAACCACGCGCTGGTACTGGTCAATCACGGCAGCGCCCGTGGCTCGGACATCGCAGCGCTCGCCGCCGAGATTCGCGAGTCGGTCGCCGCACAGTTCGGCGTCTCGCTCGAGCCCGAAGTCGTCATCGTCTGACGCGTCGGGTTATGTCCCGAGTATCAGCCGCGCCGGAACACCCAGGTGTCGGCGTCCGATACGCCCTCGTCAAAGCGGTATCCATCCACATCGAATTCGCGCAGATCGTCAGGATTTTCAACCCGGTGATCGATGGCATAGCGGGTCATGCTGCCCCGCGCGCGCTTGGCGGAAAAACTCACCACCTTCCAGCCCGAGGCGCGCCGTTCTTCGAATACGGGCTGAATGACTCTCAGCCCCAACGACTTCGGTGGCACCGCTCGAAAGTATTCGTTGGAGGCAAGATTGACCAGAACCGGATGACGATGCTCGGCGAGCTCGGTGGCCAGGGTGCGGGCGAGGCGGTCGCCCCAGAAGCGATACAGGTCAGGGCTGCGACCAGTGTCCAGCCGTGTGCCCATCTCGAGCCGGTAAGGCTGAATCAGGTCCAGCGGTCGGAGCAGGCCATAGAGCCCGGACAGGATCCTTACCCGACTTTGCGCCCACTGGAGCGCTGGTTCATCCAGCGTGGGCGCTGCAAGGCCCTCATACACATCGCCAGCGAACGCCAGCGCTGCCTGCCGCGAATTGGAGGGGCTGAACGGAAGCTGCCAGGACTGGAACCGCTCAGCGTTCAGCTGCGCCAGCGCCGGACTGATCTCCATCATCTGCTCCAACCGGGTGGCAGGGAGCTTCCTGAGCCGCTGAACCAGCTGGGCCGACTCCTCGAGGAAGTCCGGTTGCGTGAAGCGCTCGGTAACGAGAGGCGTTTCAAAGTCCAGCGTTTTTGCCGGCGAGAGCACGATGATCATGAGTGACGCGAGGCGGGGTGATGAGTAACGCGTAACCCTAGCACCGCATTCGGTGTAAGCCCAGCCAATGCCCCCTCGGACGAATCGATCATGCCGACGCTCGTCGGGTGCTCCCGGCTTAAGCGGGTCGCCGGGCAACCTGGGCGGAGTGCGCAAGGTGGCGCTCGATCTGAACCCGCCCAAGCCGCGCGATGTCGCTGGCAAGCTCAAGCTCACAGTGGGCCTTGCATTGAGGCGATAGCGAAGAACGCAGCGCACCCAACATGGCCGGCGGCGCCACCAGCGCCAGTCGTCTGAACCGACCTTCGGCCAACCCGCGATCAATCCGATCCACGATTCGCTGCGCAAACTTCAGACGGCTGGAGGCGCGCGGCCCGCTGTGCGGTGACATCGCATGACGGGCCCCACCCACACTCTCGAACGAGCGCCCCCGGCCGGTCAGATTGCAGCGCGCGCTCGGGCATTCGCCCCTCGGGCTGCACCAGATCCTCAATCTCACGAAGCGGCTCCGGAAGCTCAGCCGCCTCGAAGATCCTGGCGCGCGAAGCGTCCGCCACGACCACCCACCACCCCGCATCCATCCTTCATCTCCTGATTGACGCACGGACCCGCTGCGACAATCTAGCAGTCGCCTGCCAGGTCAGCGGAGCGTCTGTCGCACAGTAGCGAAGCATCCACGATCGGCGTTTGACGGACCGCATGATCACGCGATCGGCTACGGTCAGCCTGACCGGCGGCAGATCACGCCTTGCTGGGGGGGCCGCCGCACGGGTACGCTTGCGGGATGAAAGTTCGAATTGCGATTGCAGCGGCGGTCGTGCTTGCGCTGTTTAGCGCACTGCTCGCCGTTCTGGTCACGAGGTTCGATCCCGTCTCTGCCGGTGATTACGTTCGCGACTACGTGCGCGAGCGCTACGGGCGTGAGCTTCTCTTTCAAGGTGCGATGTCGCTGACGCTCTGGCCCATCCTGTCCATATCGGTTCCCCGCGCAACCTTGTCCGAGGTCGGATCAGATCGTGAGGCAGCGCGACTCGAGCGCGCCAACGCAGAAATCGCCTGGCTGCCGCTGCTGCGCGGGCGGGTCATCGTTGAGCGAATCCGGGTCTCGGGCCTGCACATGATCATCGAACAGCGGGCCGACGGCTCGCGCAACATCGACAACCTGATTGCGCCACTTGCCGCCACGCCGGACACCGCACCGGGCGACGAGCCGCCCGTCAAGGCGCCCCGCATTGAGATTGGGAAGGTCGAACTGACCGAGGCCAGCCTGGCGTATTCAGACCCCGCGACGGGCCGCACAGTCTGGCTGGACGACATCGAACTCAAGCTCGACGAACTCGAGTCCCGAATGGTGACTCCGGTCTCGCTTCGCGCCCGGGTCGTGGCATCACCTGAAGGCATCAGCGCACTATTGCGGATCAGCGGCACCTTGGATGTCGACCCGGTGAAGCGGACCGCGGGCCTGCGCGGCGTTGAGGCCAGCGTGCGCGGGTTCAGCAATGGCAAACCCCTAGACGCCAACGCGCGCGCCCGTCGGATTGCAGTGACGCTTGGCCGACCTGGGTTGGTCGGTCGCATCGAGTCCTTTGCAATCGGAATCAAGGCAGGCGGCCCGGCCTGGTCACTTGACACCGCGCACGCTCGCGGCACCAGCCTTGACTATGACGACACGCGTCTGACGTTCGCAGCCATCGGCGTGGAGGCCAGTGCCCGGGGGCGCCTCCACGGCGAGGCGCTTGAAGCAAGCCTAGCCATGTCGGAGGTGGCCATCACCGGCCAGTCCAGCCGCGGCAAGCCGATTGAATTGGCGGGCCGCTGGCGCGGCGAGCGGGATCTGGACCTGAAGGTAACGCTGGATGGCTTGTCAGGTGGCGCCCAAAACCTCTCAGCCAGTCGTGTCATGTTGTCAGCGGAAACCACGCCTGGCGCGCTCCATTACTCATTCAAGGCAACCGGCGCCCTCCGGGCCGACCTCGACTCTGCAAGCGTCAACCTCGGGCAGGTGAGCGGTACGATCACGCTGGGCCCGGATGGCTCGCAGCCCGCGCTCAAGCTGCCTGTCAGTGGTTCAGTGCATACCGAGATTTCGGCGCGAACACTGGACGCCGACTTCGAGACACGATTTGAGTCCAGCCTCATCAAATTTCGCACACGCTTTGACCCTTCTCGGCCGGAAGGTCGACTCGCGATCGCATCCAGCGCGGATCAACTCGATGTCGACCGCGTCATTGCGGTACTCAGCGCGCTCGACTCAGCACGCAAGCCGCCACCGCCGGTGCGCGATACCTCATCCCCCGCACTGGCCTCATCGAACGCAAGTCCCCCCGTATCGCCGCCCCCAGGCACGTCCGGCCCCGCCCGAACGCTGCTCGCTGGAAACTCGTGGACCGCAGACTTCCAGATTGGCCGACTGAAGGCTGACTGGCTTCGCGCGGCTGCGGTAGCGGGTACGCTGAGTTCGACCGAATCCGGCTTACGCCTTTCGTCGTTTTCAATGGCGTTGCACGGCGGGACACTCACCGGTCGCAGCGATTACGACCGTCATACGCACGCTTTCACGCTGGCAGCTCGTGCCCGCGCGATTGACAGTGGCTCGTTGCTCGAAGCCCTGGCTCGTACGCGGCGTTTTGAAGGCGCGGTCGAGGGACGCGCTGAACTGAGCGGGTCGCTTCAAAATGGCGATATCGCCGAAAGCCTTCGCGGTGAGGTATCCCTCTCCATCGCCGACGGCAGGCTGCATGGGATCGATCTTGCGCGGGTCGTGCGCGATCAGGCCAGAGCGCTGCGCGCCCTGCGAGACCGTGACAGCCGCCGCCGCAGCCCTGAAGATACCGAAGCGCTGCATGGTCCTGCCTCAGACATCACAGAGTTCACGCGGTTGGGCGCAAGTTTCCTGATCGGAGAAGGCCTGGCACGCAGTCGCAACCTGCTCATCGAAACGCCGCTATTGAAGGTCAACGGCAGTGGCGTGATCGACCTGGGCGAACTCGCGATTGACGCGAGTCTGCGCGTTGGCCTGAAAGCGCCGGGCAATGACCCTTTGTTGACTGCTCTGAGCCGTTTGAGCCTTCCAATTCAGGTTCAGGGCCCTTTGAAACACCCCAACTGGCAGGTCGATGCCGCGGCGCTGCTACCGCAGCGGCCCAGGCGCTAAGGCCTGATCCATTCAACCGGGAGACATCACTTTGCAGGACCCCAACAAGCCTGTTCGACTCCAGTTTCAGGCGAAGATCGAAGGCGGCGGGCCTTTCACCCGCTTCATCGGCGCCGTCCTGGGCGTCGCGGTGATCACCGCTGCCCTGTTTCTGTCGGTATTTGTTTTTGCTGGACTGCTGGCGGTCGGCGTGATCGCCGGAGGCTGGTTCTGGTGGCGAACGCGACGGCTAAGGCGACAACTACGCGAAACCATCGATCGCGCCACCCAGGAGAGTCTTAGACAGACCCAGGCGCGAACGGGCGCTTCGGTCGCAGATCCCGGCAAGATCATTGAGGGCGACTTTATCCGAACAAAGCCGCCAGGCGATTCGTCACCGCGCCGTGACTAAGCGGCCCTCAGGCTCGCCTAAAAGAAAAGAGCGGCACTGAGGCCGCTCTTTTCTGCTGCTTCGATGTAACCGGAACCGTGACCGGCTCCGTGACAATCAGTGCAGCACGGTGCTGATCAGCTAAGGTGCTTGCCGACCAGTTTGGTCATTTCGAACATGTTGACCGAGGCTTTGCCGAAAACCGCTTTCAGCTTGTCATCGGCGTTGATTTGACGCTTGTTGGTTGCGTCCTGCAGCTTGGCCTTCTTGATGTACTCCCACATCTTCTTGACCACTTCGGTGCGCGGCAGCGGTTTGTCACCGACCACCGCAGCCAGTGCCGCGCTGGGGGTAAGCGCCTTCATGAAGGCAGCGTTAGGGGTGCGGGGCTTTTTGGCTGCGGGTTTCTTGGCTGCAGCGGGCTTCTTAGCAGCGACTTTCTTGGCCGGCGCCGCCGCTTTCTTGGCTGCAGGCTTTTTCGCTGCGACCTTGGCGGCCGGCTTCTTAGCAGCCTTCTTTGCTACGGGTTTCTTCGCGGCCTTTTTGGCAGTTGCCATGTTCGACTCTCCTGGTTCAATCCGGGGTGGATAGCTGTCTTGCTGGTGACGGACACTGATCTTGCAATGGTCCGATCCATGCAAGGTAGAAGGATGCCGGAGAAACGCCCGCGCGCCAATAGGGCAGTCACTAGATTAGGGGGATGTTGTATCGAAGCGGCGGCATCGGGACCGGCTTCAGGCAGCTTCGCCTTCTCGCGAGGCGCGACGCCGCTCGTGCTCTTTGAGGAAACGCTTGCGCAGTCGGATGGACGTGGGCGTGACTTCAACCAGTTCATCATCGGCGATGAATTCAACCGCCTTCTCAAGCGTCAATTCAACGGGCGGGGTGAGCTGAATGTTTTCGTCCTTCCCGGATGCACGAACGTTGGTCAGCTTCTTCTCGCGGATTGGGTTCACGACGAGATCGTTGTCACGGGTATGAATTCCGATGACCATACCTTCGTAGACCGGATCATTGGGTCTGACAAACATCCTTCCCCGGTCCTGCAGTTTCCAAAGCGCGTAGGTCACTGCGGCGCCATCATCCTGTGATATGAGAACGCCGTTTCGGCGCGTTTCGATGTCGCCCGCCCAGGGTGCGTATTCATCGAACACATGGCTCGCAATGCCAGTGCCTCGCGTCAGATTGAGGAACTCGTTGTGGAACCCGATCAAGCCACGGGCCGGCACACGGTAGTCGAGCCGAACCCGGCCGCGGCCATCGGGCTCCATCGACACCAGTTCCCCGCGCCGCATCGCAAGCATTTCCATCACGCCGCCCTGGTGCGCATCTTCGATATCCACTGCCAGCGTTTCGAAGGGCTCAAGACGCACACCATCAACCACCTGCAGGCGCGGTTTGGGCCGGGATACCGCCAGCTCGTAGCCCTCGCGACGCATGTTTTCGATCAGGATGGTGAGGTGCAGTTCTCCGCGCCCCGAGACGATGAAAGTGTCGGAGTCGGACGTGAACTCAACCCGCAGAGCCACATTGCTCTTCAGCTCGCGCTCCAGGCGCTCACGCAACTGCCGACTGGTAACGAAGCGCCCCTCGCGTCCAGCCATTGGCGAGGTGTTCACCAGAAACTCCATCGTCATGGTTGGTTCATCAACGGTCAGCATGGGTAGCGCGGCTGGAGTCCCAGGGTCAGACACCGTGCAACCGATACCAAGCTCTTCGATGCCATTGACAGCAACAATATCGCCGGCCTGCGCCTCGTCCACCACCACCCGCTCAAGCCCCTTGAATCGTAGCACCTGATTGATCCTGGCCTGCATGGGCGCCTTGCCGCCCGCCGACGCATCACCGTGCAAAATGATCACAGGCTGTCCTGGGCGGATTCGCCCGCGGTTGATGCGGCCAATACCAATACGGCCAACGTAGCTGGAGTAGTCGAGCGCTGAAATCTGCAATTGCAGCGGGCCATCGGGATCATCGGCGCGCGCCGGAACGTGGCGAAGGATTGCCCGAAACAGCGGCGCCATGCTGGCCTCGCCGGCCTGCGCAGCAGGTAGATCGCGCATCGCATCAAGCGCGTATCCGTTTACCGCTGAGGCGTAGACCACCGGAAAATCGAGCTGCTCCTCGCTTGCGCCGAGTCGATCGAATAGGTCAAAGGTCTGGCTGACAACCCAGTCCGGCCTGGCACCAGGGCGATCAATTTTATTGACCACCACAATCGGACGCAACCCCAGCGCGAGCGCCTTGCGCGTGACGAAACGTGTCTGCGGCATCGGTCCTTCGACCGCATCAACCAGCAGCAACACGCCATCGACCATCGACAGCGCCCGTTCAACCTCGCCGCCGAAGTCCGCGTGCCCCGGTGTATCGACGATGTTGATACGCGTGCCGTCGAAGTCGACTGCACAGTTCTTGGCAAGGATGGTGATGCCGCGTTCACGTTCAAGGTCGTTGCTGTCCATGACGCGTTCAGCGACCTGCTGGTTGACACGAAATATGCCGGACTGGCGAAGCAGTTGATCGACCAGCGTCGTTTTGCCATGGTCAACGTGGGCAATGATTGCGATATTGCGAATAGCCTGGGATGTCATCGGAGGATGTCCTGATCTTGGGTATTAGAGTCGTCGGGAGGCAGATTGATCGGAATGGTTGGCATACGCACACGCCGACTAGCCAGTGGTGGGTGCGGCGATCATCCGTTGCGAAATGAGTACGCCACCATCGAGCATGGCGACGCCGAGCAGGCGATTGGCGTGAACCACGCGAACGCGCTGCGGCGGGTCGTCTGTCCGGGGGGCAAGTCGCAGGCGCTGGCCCTGGGTCAGTCGAAGCGCCGCAGCGGCATCGAGTTCAACGATCGGCAGTCGCTGCACCAGCGAATCAAGCGGCATCAGTCGCTTACGCCTTTCGACAAGATCGAGCGCCTCGAGCGCATCGAGCGATACCCCGTTGTCGAGCGATAGCGAATCAACGGCTTCACGACGCAGATCGGAAAGCCAGGCGCCGCAACCCACTGCCTCACCGATGTCTTCGGCGAGTGTTCGGATATACGTGCCCTTGCTGCAGCTGACCCGCAGCCGCACAAACTCACCTTCGAACACAAGCAGGTCAATCCGGTGAATGACAACGGTTCGAGTTGCCCGCTCAACATCGACGCCGCTGCGCGCATAGTCGTACAGCGGGCGTCCCTGATGCTTCAGCGCCGAATGCATGGGCGGCCGCTGCGCAATGGGCCCCTCGAACCTTTGCAGCGCCGACACAAGCTCAGGTTCAGTGGGCAGGGCATTGCCCGTTATAACGATCTGTCCCTCAGCATCGCCGGTGGTACTGGTCTGCCCAAGATGCAGTGTTGCAGCATAGGTTTTGTCTGCATCAAGCAGGTCGTGCGCAAACTTGGTCGCTTCGCCAACCAGGATCGGCAACAGGCCGCTTGCCATTGGATCGAGTGTGCCACCGTGACCCGCTTTGGCCGCACCGAGCAGCCGCCGGCAGACAAGCATGGCCTGGCTGGAGCTGAGCCCGCGTGGCTTGTCGAGCAGCAGCACGCCATCGATGGGGTCGCGCGGACTGGCCGCTCGCGCCGCTCGCGGCTGCTGCACTGCGGAGGCCGCGCTCACTCGTCGGCCTGGCGACGGTTTGCTTCGCTGATCAGGCGGTCGAGCTCGAGCCCTCGCAGCGTGGAGCGATCGAGAACGAAGCGCAGCTCGGGCGTCGTGTGAATACGGATCCGTCGACCGATCTGGCCGCGCATGAAGCCCGCCGCGCGCGAAAGCGCCTGCGTCGTGACTTCAACGGTGGCTGGATCGTCCGGCAGTACAGTGAAATAAACGGTGGCATACGCATAGTCCGGGGTCAGATCGACCCCGGTGAGCGTGATCATACCCGGCCCTGCATCCTTGAGCTCACCCCGAATCAGAAGGGCGAGTTCCTGGTGAATCTGTTCGGCGACGCGGACCCCTCGGGGGCCCGCAGACGCACTGCGCTTTGCCATCAAACCGCCTTAAAGCGTCGTACGGGCGACTTCTTTGACCTCGAACACTTCGATCTGGTCACGCTCGTGAATGTCGTCGTAGCCCCGCAGCGACAAACCGCATTCGAAGCCTTCCTTGACCTCTCGGACGTCGTCCTTGAAGCGCTTGAGCGAGTCGAGCTCGCCCGTCCAGATGACGGTGTTGTCACGCAGCAGACGGACTCGGGCCCCACGCCGCACCACACCTTCGAGCACCATACAGCCGGCGATGGTTCCCACCTTAGACACCCGGAAGATCTGCCGGATCTCGACCAGACCCAGCGTCTCTTCCTTCTGTTCGGGTGAGAGCAGACCAGCCATGGCGGCCTTCACCTCGTCGACCGCGTCATAGATGATGTTGTAGTAGCGGATGTCGACGCCGTTTGTTTCAGCCAGGCGTTTAGCGGCCTGATCGGCGCGCACGTTAAAGCCAATAATGACGGCCTTGGAAGCGGTCGCCAGGTTGACGTCAGACTCTGTGATGCCACCGACCGCCTGATGCACGACCGTGATCCGTACCTCTTCGGTACCCAGCTTGAGCATGGCATGCGTCAAGGCCTCCTGAGAACCCTGCACATCGGCCTTGATGATCAGCGGCAGTGTCTTGACGTCACCCTCCGACATTTGCTCGAGCATGTTTTCGAGCTTGGCGGCCTGCCGCTTCGCGAGCTTCACGTCGCGGAACTTACCCTGCCGGAACAGCGCGATTTCGCGCGCTTTGCGTTCGTCGCCCAGCACGATGACTTCCTCACCAGCGGCAGGCACCTCGGCCAGACCCTGGATCTCAACCGGAATGGAGGGACCGGCTTCGTTAACCGGGCGAGCATTTTCATCGAGCATCGCGCGAACGCGGCCGAACGCAGAACCCGCCAGCACCACATCGCCTCGCTTGAGCGTTCCGGACTGAACCAGAACCGTGGCCACCGGACCTCGGCCTTTGTCGAGGCGGGCTTCGATGACCAGCCCCTTGGCCGCGCCATCGCGAACCGCCTTCAACTCAAGCACTTCTGCCTGCAGCAGCACGTTTTCAAGCAGGGAATCGATACCCTCGCCTGTTTTGGCGGATACCGGCACCAGCGGTGAATCGCCGCCGTATTCCTCGGGCACGACCTCCTGAGCGACCAGTTCCTGCTTGACGCGGTCCGGGTTCGCCTCGGGTTTGTCGATCTTGTTCATCGCGATGACGACGGGCACGTTAGCCGCCCGGGCATGCCGGATGGCCTCGATGGTTTGCGGCATCACGCCGTCGTCCGCAGCCACCACCAGAATGACGATGTCAGTGGCTTTCGCGCCGCGCGCCCGCATCGCCGTGAAGGCCTCGTGACCTGGCGTGTCGAGGAAGGTGATGACGCCTCGTGGGGTTTGCACATGGTAGGCGCCGATGTGTTGAGTGATGCCACCCGCCTCGCCCGCCGCAACCTTGGACCGACGGATCGAGTCAAGCAGCGAGGTTTTACCATGATCGACGTGGCCCATGACTGTGACCACAGGCGGCCGTGGAATCTGGTCGCCCAAGTCGCCGCTTTCCTCGAGGAATGCCTCGGGATCGTCAAGCTTGGCTGCGACTGCAAGATGCCCCATTTCCTCGACCACGATCATGGCCGTGTCCTGGTCAAGCACCTGATTGATGGTGACCATCTGACCAAGCTTCATCAGGGTCTTGATGACCTCAGCCGCCTTCACCGACATCTTGTGCGCAAGATCGGCAACGGTGACGGTTTCAGCGATATGGACCTCGCGAACCACCGCTTCCGCAGGCGCTGCCGCGACCTGCGGCACTTCGGCGCCACGATCGCGACCGCGATTTGACCCGCCGCCCCGCGGTCCCCGCCAACCGGCGCTACCACCGCTCGAGTCGCCACGCGTTTTGATCGCGCGCTTCTTGGCGGCTTCCTCTGACCAGGTCGAGGACAGCTTCTCTGACTTGACGTGTTTCTTCTGAGCATCGCCAGCAGGTGCCGGTGCTGCGGGACCGGTTCGCGAGGGTGCGCCGGCAGCGCGATGCAGCGTGCCCTTGACCCGCGCCTTGGCGCCAGCCGGCGCTGCGGGAGCGGGCTGGGGCGCTGCGGCCACTACCGGTGCCGGTGCCGGTGCCGGCGGCAGGGCCTCAACCGGCTTGGCAACAGGCTTTCGGGAGGCGCTCATCAGCCGATTGATTTCTGCAACCTCGGCCTCGGCGCGAGCCCGCGCCTCGGACCGCACCCGCGCCTCTTCGTCGGCACGACGACGTGCGTCGGCAGCCGCCTGCGCCTGAGCAGCGGCCTGCGCTTCCGCCTTGCGTCTGGCGGAATTTTCCGCCTCGCGCTGCAGAGTCTGTTCATTGGTAACCGGTTGCACCACATCGGATGCGGCCGACGCCTGCTCGCGCCGACGGGCTTCGTTTTCAGCCGCCAGGCGTTGCTGCTCGGCGAGCGCCTCAGCCTCACGCCGCGCGGCTTCTTCCGCAGCGGCCTCGGCCCGAAGACGCTCTTCCTCGAGCCACTGCTGCTTCTCACGCAGTTCCGCAGCCTGAAGCTCGAGCAGCTGCTGTTGACGACGCTCTTCCTCCTCGCGCAGACGAAGCTGATCTTCGTCGATGGGAGACTCGGCGGGCTGCGTCGGCACCTCGGACACGGGCACCTCGGTGCCATCGCGCTTCACAAAGACGCGCTTCTTGCGCACCTCGACCTGAATGGTTCGAGCCTTACCGGTGGCATCGGCCTGCTTGATCTCAGAGGTCTGCTTCCGGGTAAGCGTGATTTTTTTCTTGGGCGCTTCACCGCCACCATGCGCGCGCCGCAGCGCTTCCAGCAGGCGCTCTTTGTCTGCCTCGGTGACCGTGTCGTCGCCCGAACGCTTTTCGACACCCGCCGAGCGCAGCTGCTCCAGCAGCATCTCGACGGGCATCTTCAGTTCGGTTGCGAAACTTGCAACGTTGGTACTTGCCATTTCTGTCCTTCCCTGAACCTGGCGCGATGAAGCCGCCCTCAGGCCTGCTCACTCTCAAACCAGTGCGCACGCGCACGGATGATCAGGTCGCGGGCCCGCTGCTCGTCAATCCCGGTTGCGTCGACCAGCTCGTCTACGGCGAGCTCTGCCAGCTCGTCGCGGGTGTGGACGCCGGAATCTGACAACCGTGCGGCCAGGTCCCGATCCATACCTTCAAGAGACAGCAGATCTTCGGCCGCCGCGCCAATTTTCTCTTCGGTGGCAATGGCCTCTGTCAGCAGAACATTGCGCGCCCGATCGCGAAGCTCGTTCACGGTGTCCTCGTCGAACGCCTCGATCTCGAGCATCTCGTTGAGCGGCACGTACGCGATTTCTTCGAGACTGGTAAAGCCCTCGTCGATCAGGATGTCTGCGACTTCCTCGTCCACATCCAGCTGCTGCATGAAGACGTTGCGTACTTCGCCGCGCTCAGCGGCCGACTTCTGCTGCGACTCTTCACGGGTCATGATGTTGATGTGCCAGCCGGTAAGCTCGGACGCGAGCCTGACGTTTCTGCCGCCGGTTCCGATCGCAAGCGCCAGGTTGTCCTCGTCAACCACCACGTCCATCGCGTGCTTGTCCTCATCAACAACGATCGAGGACACATTGGCAGGTGCGAGCGCACCAATCACGAACTGCGCCGGATCCTCCGACCACAGAACGATGTCAACGCGCTCGCCCGCAAGCTCGCCCGTCACGGCCTGCACCCGCGAACCGCGCACGCCCACACAGGTGCCGATCGGATCGATTCGGCGGTCGGTGGTGTGAACCGCAATTTTTGCGCGGACACCCGCATCACGTGCCGCCGCCTTGATCTGCAGCAGCCCCTGCTCGATTTCAGGCACCTCATTGGTGAACAGATGCCGGATGAAATCGGGCGCGGTGCGCGACAAAATGAGCTGTGGTCCGCGACCCTCGCGGTTCACGCGGAGCACGAGTGCGCGCACCCGATCACCGACGCGCAGGTTTTCCTTGGGAATCATCTGATCGCGAGGCAGCCGCGCTTCGAGCTTGCCGGTTTCAATGATCGCGCCTTCGCGATCGATGCGCTTGACGGTGCCTGACATGATCGGCTCGCCGCGCGCGAGGAAGTCGTCGATAATCTGCTCGCGCTCGGCTTCGCGAATACGCTGGAGAATGACCTGCTTGGCTGCCTGCGCGCCAATTCGGCCCAGCTCAACCGCATCAAGCTCTTCCTCGATGAAGTCACCCACCTGAACGTCAGCGACCTGTTTATGCGCTTCGCTCAGGATCATCTGGATGTCGTGATCCTCGAGTTCGCCGTCTGGAACAACCTGCCAGCGACGGAAGGCTTCATAGTCACCAGAAAGCCGATCGATCGTCACGCGAACATCGACCTCTTCCTTGAAACGTTTTTTGGTGGCGGAGGCGAGCGCAGTTTCGAGCGCTGCAAACACGACGTCACGCGCGACGTTCTTTTCGCGCGCCAGCGCATCGACCAACAGCAGGACTTCTCGGCTCATGCTCAGCTCCTAAAACTTCACGATCGGCACCAGACGTGCCCGCTCGACTTCGTCGAGCGAAAAGATAAGTTTGCGCACCGTGACCGGCGCTTCCTGCTCACCGGGCTTGACGGCTTTGCGCGCAGCGCCCGCCCGCTTCGCTGCGGGCCGACCCGCCCCCGGTTTGCGCGGCGTGTTGTTTTCAGGCTCAACCAGTTCGAGCCCGAATCGACCTTCGTCTTCAACGGTGAGGATGCCCTCGAAGTTTCGCCTGCCCTGGAAAGGCTGCCGAAGCCGAAGCGTGATTCGGTTGGAGGCAAACCGGACAAAATCGCGCGGCTGGCGAAGTGGCCTGTCGAGCCCCGGCGATGAAATTTCCAGCCGATCGTAGTCGATGTTTTCGACAGTAAACAGATGGCTTAATTGCCGGCTGACCTGTTCGCAGTCTTCAACCCGGATCCCTGCTGGAGAATCAATGACGATTCGCAATAGCCCGCGCTGGCCGAATTCAACATCGACCAGTTCGTACCCCATCGGCTCAATCGTTCGCTCGACCAGCTCGTGCAGATGAGGAATGCCCGAGGCGCTCACGCCGATTTCCGAAACAGGTTCGCGCGCGCGCTCGGATCGTGTCCGCGACCCAGCATTCAACCTATTACTCTCCACCCTGCCGTCCCCAGCCTGGCGCCGAGGAAAAAAAAATGGGCTCGCAAGCCCATTCACCCCAAGCCCGTCCCTGAAAGCCTGCCGGGACGGGTAAACAACAAAAAATTATAACCTGAAAATCCGAATGTGCTGAGCGAAGCGCTCGCGGTTACGCGCCACCGGGTGCAGGCCCGCCACCGCCACCGCCACCGCCACCGCGCCGACCGCGCCTCGGCCGTCGGCCGGCACCCGGAGAGGCCGGCCCGGGCTGCCCCCCCTGCCCCGACTGCCCGCCAGGGCGAGGCCCGCCCGCTGACTTGCCCCCGCCTGGCTTGCCGCCCGAGCGTTTGCCCGCGCCAGGCTTGCGCCCCGGCTGGCCGCCGCCTCCGGGAAGGGAGAATCCGGGCGCGCCAGGCGCCGCTTTGGGACCCCGCCCCCCGGCCCCGCGTCCACGGCCTTGGCGCCCGCCGGGCACACCGCCCGTGGCCGCCGCTCCGCCGCCGCTGTCCATCGGCCCCACGAAGCCCTGCTGACCCATCATTCGAGCGCGCGCACGGCGCCCCTGGCCCGGCGCTTTCGGCGCAGGGTCACCGCGACGAACGGTCCGGGTAATGCCTTCGAGGTGCGCATCGCGCGAACTCGGCTGCCATTCATCGTCTGACAGTTCGGGAGGCAGTTCATCCGGCGCATCGTCTTCGGGCAGCGCGACGTTACCAATGGAGTCAAGTGGATGCTCGAAGTCGTCATCCGCATCGCTCCATCCGGCATCGTCGTCATCCGGATCGAGGGTCTCACGGGCAGCAGCTCTGGCGGCTTCGGTAGCGGGATCGCCCCCCCGCAGCAGCCGCTGCAGCGACAGTACCTCGGCTGGCGACAATTCCGCCCAGCGCCCACGCGACAGGCCGCGAGGCAGCGCAACCGGCCCGAAACGCAACCGCACCAGTCGACTGACGGTCAGCCCAACCACATCGAACATGCGGCGCACCTCCCGGTTGCGCCCCTCGCTGATCACGACGCGATACCAGGCGTTGGCGCCTTCGCCACCGAGATCCTCGACGGTGGAAAACACGGCCGGGCCATCCTCGAGCGCCACGCCCTCCATCAGTCGCGAGCGCGTCTCTTCGTCAATCCTGCCAAGAATGCGAACCGCGTATTCACGCTCCCAACCATAGCGCGGATGCATGAGCTGATTGGCGATATCGCCCGAGGTGGTGAAGACAAGCAGACCCTCGGTATTGAAATCAAGACGGCCAACCGCTACCCAGCGCGCGCCCTTCAGACGCGGGAGCCTTTCGAACACGGTAGCCCGCTTGGAGGGATCGTCCCGGGTACAGATCTCTCCAGACGGCTTGTGATAGAGCAGCACCCGTGGCGGCAGAGAAGTTGGCGGCCGGCGAATCGGGCGACCGTTTACGCGCACCTGATCGTTCGGGCCGATACGCTGACCAACGTGGGCGGGCTGCCCGTTCACCGATACGCGTCCTGCAACGATCAGTTCTTCCATATCGCGCCGGGACCCCAGCCCGGCATCGGCCAGCAGCTTGTGCAGCTTCGGCAGATCTTCCTCGGGGAGCACATCACGTTGCCGCCGTTTGGCGGGATCGGCAGCATCGAGCCCAATGGCCTGCTGGCTTGAATACACCGGTAACTCAGGCGCCTCTTCCACCGGGCGCTCGGCACCCGCCGCAGCCTCCTCATCCGGCCCATTGGTGCGACCATCAGCCGAGTCAGGGCGCGCCTGCCCAGTGCGGTTGGGGTGGCGCCCGCGGCGGCGGCGAAACGCATGGCGCGGCGGCTTGCCGGCAGACGCCTGACCATCGTCGGGCGACTGACCGCCTGCCGCCTCTGCCGACGGCTTCGCTGCGCTGGCAGCATCGGGGCGCTCGGAAGGCGCTCCAGACGCTGTGGGGGTGTCATCATTCATGGGAGTTCCCGTGTTTCGGGTGTTGCAGCGGGGGGAGCCGGGTCGGCTTGCGGCGCGTCGCCTCCAAGCTGGAAATCGTCGGTTGGCTCGGCAGGCGGTTCATGCGTCAGGGCGGGCACCGTCGGCGGATCAAAGTCGATCGCCTGCTGCGCTGGCAGGTCAGCCGGTGAGCCCGCACCTTCGAGCGCGGGAAGCTGCGACAGCGCACCCAAGCCCATATCGTCGAGGAAACGGCGGGTGGTGCCGAACAGAGACGGCCGCCCCACCGAATCTTTATGTCCGATCACTTCAATCCAGCCTCGCTCTTCTAGCGTGCGGATGATTTGCGGCGACACCATCACGCCGCGGATCTCTTCAATGTCGCCGCGAGTAACAGGCTGCCGGTAGGCGATGATCGCCAGCGTTTCCATCACGGCACGCGAGTACTTGGGCGGCTTCTCGCCTGCCAGTCGGTCGAGGAAGCGCGCGAACTCAGGTGCTGTTTGAAAACGCCAGCCTGATGCGACCTTCACCAATCGAAGGCTGCGCGTCTGCCAGTTGAAACCAATATCGTCGACCAAGGCGCGGATCGAATCGGGCGGAATCGAATCGTCAAACAAACGCCTGAGGTCGTTGATTTCGAGAGGCTGTTGGGCGCTCAGTAGCGCTGCCTCGATCACAGCTTTCGCTTCGTCGGTATTCATCCGATCCGCTTCGTGGAACGCTGAGCCCAACCCGAAAATTTCGGGCCAACCCAGCACGACCCCGATTGCACACAATCAACGGATGCCGAACGTCGCTTGCGCTCGACAGACCAACTGCTTGTGGCACCGGAGGAACGAGACCACCCCGCGCCTTGGGCTGCGGGATGGTTTCTGATTGCGCCTGACAAGGCACTGTGAAACTGGTTGCGGGGGCAGGATTTGAACCTGCGACCTTCGGGTTATGAGCCCGACGAGCTGCCAGACTGCTCCACCCCGCGTCGGAGGAGGGGAATATATCAGTAAGGGCGTACCCAGGCAAACGTTGCGCAGATGAACGGTCACAGAATCAACACGGCCTTCCCGATCGTGCGATCCCTTCGGTACACTCCAGCAACCTTTTTGAAACGGAGCACCAGTGAAACATTGTTCGGCCTGCGGCAGCCTCGTCGATCTGGAGATCCCGCCGGGCGATAACCGTCCGCGCTACTGCTGCAAGCCGTGCGGCGCCATTCACTATCAGAACCCCAAGATGGTGCTGGGCACGATTCCGATTTGGGAGGATCGTGTGCTGCTTTGCAGACGCGCAATTGAGCCCCGGTACGGCATGTGGACGCTTCCTGCTGGCTTCATGGAAAACGGTGAGACCACCGAAGAGGGTGCCGCCCGTGAGACCGCAGAAGAGGCGGGAGCTCGTATAGAGCTGGGGGCGCTGTACTCGGTGCTCGACATCCCTCACGTTGATCAGGTTCATCTTTTTTTTCACGCTCGGCTGCTCGACATCGACTTCGACCCAGGGCCCGAGAGCCTTGAGGCGAAGCTGTTCTCAGAGCATGAAATTCCGTGGGACACGCTGGCGTTCCGAACGGTTGAACAAACGCTGCGCTGGTTCTTCGAAGACCGACGGGTCGGCACGTATCCCTTGCGCACAACTGCCATCCGCTATCAACCGAAGCCTCGCTAGTCCTCTCCAACCCGTCACCCGTCCGCCTCAGACCACCCCTGCAGCATGCGCCCCCTGCTTCACTGGGTCACTGCTGAAGACCCGCTGCCGCCACCGCATGCCGCGCTGCGCGAACCCAACGGTCTGCTGGCCGCCGGCAATGATCTGTCGGCACAGCGTCTGCTCGAAGCCTATCGCTCTGGCATCTTCCCCTGGTACAGCGAAGGACAGCCCGTGCTGTGGTGGTCGCCTGACCCACGCATGGTGCTGGCGCTCGACCGCTTCAAGGCCTCGCGTTCGCTGGTCAAAACGGTTCGGAGGATCCGCCGGGAAGGCCTCTGGAGCATTGCGTTCGATCAGGACTTCGCCGCGGTCATCCAGGCCTGCGCGCAGCCGCGCGAGGGCCTGGGCGACGGTACCTGGATCACAGCTCAGATTGCTGCTGCCTATTGCGATCTGCATCGCCTCGGTCACGCGCACTCTGTTGAAATTCGAAATGAAGACCGTGCGTTGATCGGCGGGCTATACGGTGTTTCAATCGGTCGAATGTTTTTCGGCGAATCCATGTTTGCGCGTGAACCGGACGCGTCGAAGATCGCGTTGTTTGCACTGGTTGAACTGCTGTTGGCGCAAGGATTTCGCGTGATAGACTGCCAGCAGAACACCCGCCATCTGGCGTCTCTTGGTGCGACGGAGGTTCCCCGAATGGCATTCCTTTCTGAAGTTTCCGAACTGGTCGCACAGCCGTCACCAGACTGGTCGGCAGTCCGAATCAGCTTTCCGAACGCATGACGCAACTCAAGGAACTGCCTTTTTCGGCGCTGCAGTTTTACGCCACAGCGCCCTACCCCTGCAGCTACCTCGATGGCCGGCAAGCACGGTCACAGGTTGCCACGCCCAATCACCTGATCAACGCCGACATTTACAGCGAGCTGGTTCGAGCCGGTTTTCGCCGCAGCGGCGTGTTCACTTACCGCCCTTACTGCGATGGCTGCAGAGCCTGCATTCCGGTGCGGGTCCCGGTGGCCGAGTACCAGCCTGATCGCAGTCAGCGCCGCGCCAGGCGCACACACGGCACGCTCCGTACACTCGTCGCCCGGCTAGGATTCTCGCCTGAGCACTACCAGCTTTACCTACGGTATCAGGCCAGTCGCCACGCCGGCGGCGGCATGGACCAGGACAGCCGCGAGCAGTACGCTCAATTTCTGTTGCAGAGCAAGGTCAACACGCGCCTGGTTGAATTCCGCGAACCCGACGGCCTGCTGCGCATGGTGTCAATCATCGACATCCTGAACGACGGACTCTCGTCGGTGTACACCTTCTTCGACCCGGACGTGCCGCACGCCAGCTTCGGCACCTTCAACATCGTCTGGCAAATCGAGCAGTGCCGCCAGCTCAACCTGCCCTACCTCTATCTGGGCTACTGGATCGCCAGCAGCCGCAAGATGTCTTACAAAGCCAATTTCAGGCCCGTCGAACGACTCAGCGAGGGACGCTGGGAGCGTATGGCCGACACCCCGCCCGCTGAATGAATCCCTACGATCTCGTCCGTCCGCTCCTCTTCAGTCTTGATGCCGAGCGTGCCCACCATCTCACGTTTGCACTGCTTGATCAGTCCTTTGCCCAGCCGATGATTCGATGGGCGGCGGGCGACCCGGTCGACGACCCGGTCACCTTTCTGGGCCTCAAGCTTCACAATCGGGTGGGTCTGGCCGCTGGCCTTGATAAAAACGGCGAGCATCTGCGGGCGTTGGCAGCGCTGGGCTTTGGCTTCATTGAAATCGGCACCGTCACGCCCAAGCCCCAGCCCGGCAATGCCCGTCCGCGGATTTTCAGGATTCCGCGTCGCCATGCGCTCATCAACCGGCTTGGCTTCAACAATCAGGGACTCGACGCTGTAATCGATAACGTACAGCGCTCTGGATACACCGGCGTTCTGGGTATCAATATCGGGAAAAACGGCGCCACGCCCAACGAGCGCGCCATCGACGACTACCGCGAGTGCCTCACTCGTGTGCACGCAATCGCAAGCTACGTCACCGTCAATGTTTCTTCGCCCAACACCAAAGACTTGCGACGGCTACAGGGCGGTGATGAACTGTCCGCGCTCCTCGCGGGCCTTTCGCAGACGCGCGAACAGTTGTCAGACCGCGATGGCAAGCGCGTTCCCATGGTCCTGAAAATTGCGCCCGATCTGGACGATGAACAGATCGCCCTCATTGCCGACGGTCTTCCAGCACACGGCATTGATGCGGTCATCGCCACCAACACCACCATATCTCGCGATTCGGTGGCAGGCGAAGTCAACGCAGGACAAACGGGCGGACTGTCGGGCGCACCGATCTTCGAGATGTCCAATCACGTGATCCGGGCGCTTCGCGCGAGGCTGCCTGCAGGGTATCCCATTATTGGTGTCGGCGGCATTCTGTCAGCTGCGGATGCCTGCGCGAAGATCGACGCCGGCGCCGATGTGGTGCAGATGTATACCGGCATCATCTATCGTGGCCCGCAGCTCATCGGAAACTGTGCACGTGCGCTGGCAGGCCACGCGAAAACGGCCGACTCTCAACACGCTTCAGCCGCCTGACCTGGCGCGGGTTTCTGCGGCCGCCCCCGCCTATGGCAGACATCATTCTTGCGACGCTTAACGCGCGTTACTCGCACGCATCACTAGGCCTGCGCTATCTGCTGGCGAATCTGGGCGAGCTGCAGCCGCGCGCTGAAATCCTTGAGTTCGTCATCGGTGCGCGAACCGAGTCAATAGCCGAAAGCATCCTTACGCGTAACCCGATGCTGCTCGGGCTGGGGGTCTATATCTGGAATGTCGAAGAAACGACCCGACTCGTGGCAATGCTTCGTCGAATCGCTCCGGACTTGAGAATCGTCTTGGGTGGACCAGAGGTCAGCCACGAAACCCTCGAGCAGCCTATCTGCCGCACGGCTGACCATGTCATCACCGGTACGGCCGAGCGCGAGTTCAGAGAGCTCTGTGAGCAGACACTGGCCTGGAAAGCGGGCCGCGGCACGCGCCCACTTACGCACCTAATCGTGGGCGGCAGGCTCGAGCCCGAGCAGGTAACGATGCCCTACTCGCTCTATGACGATCGCGATCTGGCCCATCGGCATCTTTATGTCGAGGCCTCGCGGGGATGCCCGTATCGATGCGAGTTCTGCCTGTCGGCACTCGACCGTACCGCAGTGCAGTTTCCGCTTGATGCCCTCCTTGGCGAACTCGACGCGCTCTATCAACGGGGCGCAAGGCGGCTGCGTTTCGTTGACCGCACATTCAACCTGCGCATCGATACCAGCATCGCGATCCTGCGTTTTTTTCTCGAACGGATCGAGGCCAGCCCAGAGGATCCGTGCTTTGCTCACTTCGAGCTGGTACCCGATCACCTGCCCCAGCGCCTGCGCGAACTCCTGCCCAGATTTCCGGCAGGCACCCTGCAATTCGAAATCGGCATACAAAGCTGGAACCCCGAGGTCCAGGCGCTGATCAGCCGTCGGCAGGACAACACCAAGGCCGAGTCCAACCTTCGCTGGCTGCGCGAGAACACGCAGGCCAATCTGCACGTCGACCTGATTGCAGGACTTCCAGGGGAAACGCTGGAGAGCTTTGGCGCGGGTTTTGATCGGTTGATCGCTTTGCGCCCCCAGGAGATACAGGTGGGCATTCTGAAGCGGCTCCGTGGCGCGCCAATCGCCCGTCATACCGAGCAATTTGCAATGCGGTACAACCCCAATCCGCCCTACAACGTGCTGGCAACATACGACATCAGCTTCCCGGACATGCAGCGACTTGCGCGGTTCGCCCGCTACTGGGATCTGATCGGAAATTCAGGCCGCTTCGAGAAGCAGCTGACAGGGCTGCTGGGCGGCGCGCCATTCCACCGGTTTCTCGCGTTCTCCGACTGGGTGTATTCAACCACCGACAGCACCTGGAGATTTGCGCCCGAGCGCCTGGCGCAGTTGATCGACTCCTGGTTGATTTCATCCAGTGAGATAGAATTTCACCATGGGACGAACCAAATCCCCGTCGACCGACGACGGCAAAACAGCGATTCAGGTGATCCAGCGACTGGTGTCGCTGCTGGACGCGCTGGCTGAGCGCACCGAACCAGCCAGCCTGAAAGATCTGTCGCTCGCCACAGGACTTCATCCGTCAACCGCCCATCGAATCCTGAATGACCTGGTCACTGCTCGCCTGATCGACCGCAGCGACCCGGGCACTTATCAGCTCGGCATTCGCCTGCTTGAACTTGGCAATCTGGTCAAAACCCGGCTCAATGTGCGCGACGCCGCGCTCGGTCCGATGCGTGAACTGCACCGGGCAACCGGACAGCCCGTCAACCTGTCAATCCGGCAGGCCGACGAAATCGTCTACATCGAGCGGGCAGTGTCCGAGCGATCGGGCATGCAGGTTGTGCGCGCTGTGGGCGGCCGCGCGCCGCTTCATCTGACCTCGGTCGGCAAGCTGTTTCTATCGGTGGACGACGCCCGCAACGTGCGGGCCTATGCCACCCGCACGGGACTGGCCGGGCACACCAGGAACAGCATCACCGAACTGGCCCGACTCGAGCGCGAACTTGCGCTGGTTCGCGCGCGCGGCTACGCGCGTGACAACGAGGAGCTCGAGCTGGGCGTGCGCTGCATTGCCGCTGGCATCCGGGATGATGTGGGAAAGCTGGTGGCAGGTCTTTCAATTTCAGCCCCCGCCGATTTCGTCCAGGACGACTGGATTGATCTGGTCTGCAAAACCGCAGCCGACATTTCTTCGTCACTGGGCTACGAGCCGCCGGCTGCGCAGGCCTAGCGTGCGCAGCAGTCAGTGCGCGCCCATCGACACCCGTAGCGGAGCCGTACGATCCGCAGGCTCGGACTCCGCATGAATGCGCTGTGACGGGGGGCTGGATTTTTCAACCCAGGCGCGAATTCGCTGCGCATCGCCAAAGCGGGCAAGCTTACCCGCCGCATCAAGCAGCACGAATACAAGCGGTCGGCCTTCCACGTTGGCCACCATCACCAGGCAGTTGCCGGCCTCGGAAATGAACCCGGTTTTCTGCAGACCGATTGACCAGCCCGCGGTTGAAATCAGCCGGTTCGTGTTGTAGAACCCGAGTGCCTCGCGAGCCGGTTGCACGGTGAGCGAACGCGCAGTTGAGTACTGACGGATGAGCGGATAGCTGGATGCCGTGCGGACCAGCTGGGCCAGGTCGCGACCGCTTGATACGTTCGCGCTTGATAAGCCAGTGGGTTCGACGAAGCGGGTGTCATGCAGGCCCAGAGCGCGCGATTTCGCGTTCATCGCCGCGACGAAAGCAGGCATACCACCCGGGTAGTGCCGGCCCAGCGCATTGGCGGCGCGATTCTCGGACGACATCAACGCAAGCTGGAGCATTTCGGCACGGGTCAGCCAGGCGCCCGGGTGAAGGCGCGAACTCGTATGGCGCATGCGGTCGATATCGTCTCGGGTGATTTGCAGCCGCTCATTAAGTGGCAACCCGGCATCGAGCACAACGATCGCTGTCATCAATTTCGTGATCGATGCGATCGGCAGGACCGCGTTGGGATTCTTGCGAACCAGCACGTCACCGTTACGTGCATCGACCACCAGCGCCACCGACGAATGCAGCGACAAAGGGTCGGCCACGCTTTTCAGGCCGATCGATTCGCCCACTGAGGGACGGGGCGGCGCCTGCGGCGCGAGCGAAGCCTGCTTGGGGCTGGCCGAGGGAGTGACCGCCCTGCCGCCAGCAGCATCAGCACCGTTCGAAGAGGCGGCGGCAGCCGCAGCACCCGCGGCAACGCCCGCCCCTACCGCTGCGGCTCGCGCCCCCGACTTAGCACCCTGGGCGGGCTTGGGAGACTCTTCAGACGCCCGGGCCGGCGCAGACGACTTGTTCTGCTTGGCCTTGCGTTTACCTTTCTGGGCACTGGACGCGGCCGGTTTGGCAGCCCGTTGGCCCGCCGCCGGCGAACCTTGCGCTGATTTAGGCGCAGTGGCAGGCGGTTTGGCTGCCTCGTTGCCTCGAGGGGCTTGCGACTGCGCCGCCGCCAGAGGCGATATCAGCGCGAGCACGACCCCCGCGCCGGCGAAAAAAACCGAAAAATGTTGTAGAAGAAACACTTGCGACATAACCCTCAGACGCGGCCTGAGGATATGTTCGCTGGATTCGGCGGTCCCTGTCAACCGAGGCGGCCGCTAACGGACATTCTCCGAGCGACCGCCGCCCTGCGATCTCAGTTCTTCGGAATCCGGCTTGCCACCTTGCGCCACTTGTCCAGATCCGAGGCAATACGCTCAGCCAGTGCGGCCGGGGACGATGGCGTCGCGTCCATTCCCGCCTTGGTCAGCCGCTCAATGACCGGCGGCGAGGCCAACAGTTTCTGTACTTCGGCGTTCAGCCTGTCAACCTGCGACGGCGCCATGCCGGCCGGACCCAGCAGCGCGAACCAGGACGAGACGTTGAACCGCTCGAGACCAGACTGCCCGAAGGTTGGCACCTCCGGAATCGCTGGATTCGGGGCAGCCGACGGCACGCCGACCCCGACAATGCGGCCATCACGAATGTAGGGAGCGGCAACGGCAATCGAAATCAGCGCAGCCGGGACGCTGCCTCCGATAAGGTCGTTGACGAACTTGCCGCTGCCGGAGGCACCGTAGGGCACGTGCAACCAGTCAAGCCCCGCTTCGAGCCGAAGCTGCTCGCCCGCCAGGTGGGCAGTGCTGCCCGGACCAGGCGATGCGAACGACAGTTTCCCGGGGTTTGAGCGGGTCCAATCGATCAGTTGCCGCATATTGCGGGCCGGTACCGACGGATGCACAGCGACCACCAGCCCGACATCGGCCAGCCGGGCGATCGGCGAAAAATCCTTGATCGGATCGAAACCCACATTGCCCTGGATGACGGGTGCGATTGCGATCGTGCCATCAAAACCCAGCAGAAGCGTGTGCCCATCGGGTTTGGCCCGCGCCACCTCGGCGGCACCGATCGCGCCGGTTGCGCCGGGTTTGTTCTCCGGGGTGATCGTGACGCCCAGGGCCTTTGACAGGCCTTCCGCAACCAGGCGGCCCAGCATGTCCGCCGAACCGCCTGCTGCGAACGGAATCACCAGACGAACCGGGCGGCCTGAGGCAGCGTCCTGTGCCTGTACCGGCGCTGCCGCCGACAGTGCCATCGCCCCGATGCTGAGCGTGACCGCCATCAGCCGTGCCGTGATCAATCGATTGACACCCTTGTTTTTCATTTTGTTTGCCTCCTCCAGAAGACAGCGGTGCTTACCAGCCGACAAAGCGTGCGAACTGCGATACCGGTTCACGCTCGGTGATCAGCGTGTTCTCGGGCACAGAGTGATCGGCATAACCCAGCGCCATGCCGCAGACCACCGCCTCGTGCTCGCCGAGAGACAGTTCGTCAGCAATGATCCGGTGGAACTGCGTGAAGGCCGCCTGCGGGCACGTGTCCAGGCCGCGCGCTCGGGCCGCGACCATGACGTTCTGCAGAAACATGCCGTAGTCGAGCCAGCTGCCGATTGCCAGGCGACGATCGATCGTGAAGATCATGCCGACCGGCGCATCAAAGAACCGATAGTTTCGAGCATGCTGGGCATGCATTTTGTCTTTTTCGCCCTTGCCGATTCCCAGCAGCTTATAGAGCGCAAACCCCACCGTACGGCGCCTGTCGATATAAGGCGAGAACCACTGCTTGGGGTAGTACGGATACTCCTCGGTGTGGGTGGCATTTTGCTCAGGGTCGTCGAACACCTTGACGATGCGATCAGACAGGCGCTGGCGCGCCTCGCCCGCCAGCACATGAACCGCCCAGGGCTGCATGTTGGTGCCCGAAGGCGCGCGACTGGCCACCTCGAGAATGTCTTCGACGATCGCACGGTCAACGGGTTGATTCAGAAACGCCCGAATCGAGTGGCGGCTGATGATCGCGTCATCGACGAATCGATAGCTGTGCGGGTAATCCATTTTGACTCCAGAGTCAGCGCCCGACCGCTTAACGGGCGAGCAAAGGTTCAAGCGCCGCGCGCAACGCCGCTGGCAACGCTGTCGGGCGCCGGTTGACGCGGTACACGTACACGTGCGTGAAATGCCCCTGCGCACACGGTTCGGTTTCGTCGTTGCGGAAAAGGCCCACCTGATAGCGCACGCTGCTGTTGCCGATGCGCTCAACGCGCAGCCCGGCCACCACGACATCGGGAAACGACAGGGGTGCGAAATATCGGCACCCGGTTTCGACGACCAGGCCGATGACGGCGCCACCATGAATATCCAGCGCCCCCTGCCGGATCAGATAGGTGTTGACCACCGTATCGAAGTACGAGTAGTAGACGACGTTGTTGACATGCCCGTAGACATCGTTGTCCATCCAGCGGGTCACGATGGGCATCCGATGCGGATAGCCATCAAGCGGTAATCGCTCCGGAACGCTGGCTACGGGATCCGGTCGGGGCGACACAGCGCCGCCAGAGTCACTCATGTTTCAAGGCCCTTTTCAGTTGGCAATGCGTGCCGGCGTACGGGCGGGCCCGACTCACAGGTTCCGTCCAGCGCCGACGGGCGCGATTGTCTCACCGGGATGCATTGGCTGCGCGCGGCGAGCCCGCCCGCTGAACCAGCGCCACACCGGTTGCAGCGCAGACCATGCCCGCAGCCGCCAACCACCCGTAGGCCTCATCGAACAGCAGCCAGGCCATGAGCGCCGTGCTGGGTGGCACCAGATACATCAGCGACGTCACCGCCGTTGCCGAGCCTTTTTCAATCAGTCGATACAGGACGAAGGTGGCACCGATTGAGATCGCGAGCACGGCCCAGGCGAGCGCAAGCAGCAGGTCAACGTTCCAGGCGACAGGTCGGGTCTCAACAATAAGCGCGAGCGGCCCCACGACGGCAAGCGAGGCAGCGAGTTGCACAAAGCTTCCCGTATGCAGGTCAAAGCTGGGCACCCAGCGCTTCTGGTACAGCGTGCCTGCCGTGATGCCGGCTAACGCCAACACGCAACTGATCAGGTTGGCGACGCTGACACCGTCGGCAGTCCACTTGCTGGCGACCGCCAGCGCAACGCCGACAAACCCCAGCAAAAGCCCCAACCATTGACGCCTGCCCACGGTTTCGCCCCACCCCGCCACCCACACCGCGGTAAGGATCGGCTGCAAATTGACAATCAACGCAGACATGGCCGACGGCATGCCATGCTCGATTGCAATCCACACACCGGACAGGTAGACCGCTTGAATGAGCAAACCGGCCACTGCAAGGTGAAACATGTCGTGCCGCGACGGCCAGCGCGCTTTCAGGACGAGGATCAGCGGCACAAGCACCAGCAGCGTGGCCGCGAACCGAAGCGCGAGAAAGCTGAGCGCAGGCGCATGGGGGACCCCATAGCGGGCGACGATGAAGCCAGTCGACCAGACCATCACGAACCCGAGCGCCACGCTTATTGCAACGCACCGCAAAAGCGCCACCCTGAAGGAAGGCGACATTATTTGCGGCCGCAACAGAAGGCGCCTTCATACGCCCTATTTTTTTCTGGTAGCTTGATTTTTATCATTTAAAAATCAGTTATTTATAAGATTTTTTGATCGACCGAACCCGGTTTTGTTGCACCACAACAATATCGCTTGACAACCTGATTCAGGCTTGGCATCATTCGTTTGTTGCAGCGCAGCATAGAGTTGCCCTCCAGCCCTTAATCAAGTTGCTCCCTGACCCGCCCCAAACCCATCGGAGGTTCCCATGATCCAGACTCCTGAGCAGTTCGCTTCCCTAAACAAGGCCTCTTTCGACATGATGCAGAGCGCAGCGCGCGCGTCGATGGCAGGTTTTGAGCGCCTCGCCACCCTTAACATGCAGGCCGCCCGCAGCACGTTTGACGAGTCCGCCGAGATGATGAAGTCGCTTCTCGAAGTGAAAGACGTCAAGTCGCTTTCCGAGCTGTCGGCCACCTCCTTGCAACCGAGCGCCGACAAGGCCGCTTCGTACGCCAAGCATTGCTACGAAATCGCCTCGGAAACCAGCGCCGAACTGGCTCGCCTGGTTGAAAAACAAATGGCCGACGGCAACAAGCAGCTGTTTGCCGCGATCGATTCGATGGCTCGCAATGCCCCCGCTGGCAGCGAAGGCGTCATGACGCTGGTGAAATCGGCTGTCTCGGCCGCCAACACCGCGTTTGATCAGGTCAGCCGCGCCACCAAGCAAGTGGTGGAAATGGCTGAGGCCAACGTGGCAGCGGCCAGCAAAACGGTTAACAGCCGCTCGGCCAAAAAAGCCGCCTGAAGTTTCGTAAGCCTCCTCCTCAAGCTCCAGCCTACGGGCTAGAGAGCACGGAAACGGCCCGGTCAACGGGCCGTTTCCATTTGGGGAACAGGTTGATCAGACGAAGACGTGCCCGCCGACTGCCAGCCCACCAGCCCCTGATCGCGTGAGGCCAGTGCAGCGTGGACATTGCGCTCCTTGACGTGTCCGAACCCTCGGATCTGCTCTGGAAATGAGGCGAGGCGAACCGCGAGATCATGGCGTGCCGGCGTCAGTTCGGCGATCAGCCGGTCAAGCAGCGTCTCGTATTCGTCGATAAGCCGCCGCTCCATCCGGCGCTCTTCGGTGTAGCCGAACAGGTCAAACGGCGTTCCGCGCAGCCCGCGCAGGCGTACGAGTACTCGAAACACGCTCAGCACCCAGGGCCCCCAGCTTCGCTTGATCAGTTCACCCTTCTCATTGCGCCGCGACAGAAGCGGCGGCGCCAGATGAAAGCGCATCCGAACCTCGCCTTCAAACTGCTCACGCACTGTCCGTTCGAAGTCACCGGTCGTGTAAAGACGCGCCACTTCATATTCGTCCTTGTAGGACATGAGGCGGTAAAAGTTTTTGGCTACTGCCGCAGTCAGTGGCATCGCCTCGGGCGAATCGCCGACGGGTAGTCCCAGCGAGCGTTCAGCCGCACGCACGCGATCGACCAGCGCGCGATAGCGCGCCGCCCATACGTCATTCTGGTAGTCGGCGAGAAAATCCACGCGACGAGCGATCAGTTCATCAAGCGTGGCGGACAGCATTCTGGACGGCGGTAACGTCTTTGGCGGAGCAGCCAGTTGCTCAACCTGCGCCGGATCCACCGCCGCCCGCCGCCCCCACAGGAACGCCGCCAGATTGGTGCCCACCGAGACTTCGTTCAGTTCAATGGCACGTTCGATGGCACGCGCCGACAAGGGAATCATCCCCAGCTGCCAGGCATAGCCCAGCATGAACAGATTCGCGGTGATGGCGTCGCCCAACAGGCCGGTGGCGAGGCGGGTTGCATCGACGAACGATGCATTGGATTCGCCCACTGCATCGGCAATGGTCTGCTCCATGCGATTGAGTGGGAAGCTCCAGTCGGCATTTCGGGTGAAATCGGCGGTGGGTGTACTGGCCACATTGACTGCGACACGCGTACGCCCCGACAACACCCGCTGCATTGCCTCGCGCCCGGCGGTGACAACGACATCGCAGCCGATGACTGCATCGGCCGAAGCCAGACCGATTCGCGGGGCATGAAGCGCCTGCTGGTCGGCCCCGATGCGCACGAAGCTCATGACCGCGCCATTTTTTTGCGCAAGGCCGGCCATGTCGAGCACCGTGACGCCCTTGCCCTCCAGGTGCGCGGCCATACCGAGAATCTGCCCGATCGTGACCACGCCGGTTCCGCCGATGCCGGTGACCAGCAGCGACCATGCGCCCTGGATATCGGGCAGCGTGACCCCAGGCAGCGCAACCTGCGCGGCATCCGGCGCAACCTGACTGGCCCGCCCGCGTTTGGGCTTGGCGCCTTCGAGCGTGACAAAGCTTGGGCAGAAGCCGTTCACGCACGAAAAGTCTTTGTTACACGACGATTGGTTGATTGCGCGCTTTCGGCCAAACTCGGTTTCCACCGGCTCGATCGACACGCAATTGGACTTGACGCCGCAATCGCCGCAGCCCTCGCAGACGGCCTCATTGATGAAGGCGCGCTTGTCCGGGTCGGGGAAAGCACCACGCTTGCGACGACGGCGCTTTTCCGCAGCACAGGTCTGGTCGTAGACCAGCACCGACACGCCGCGAAACTCGCGCAGCTCACGCTGAACGCGGTCGAGGTCGTCGCGGTGGTGAACCGGCACCGACGCGGGGAAATATCCCGCTGGGTATTTTTCGGGTTCATCGGTGACCACCACCACCCGGGTGACGCCCTCGGCCAACACTTGCGCGACGATGCGGTCGGGGGTCAGGGATCCATCGTGGCGCTGACCGCCGGTCATCGCTACCGCATCGTTGAAAAGAATCTTGTAGGTGATCGGCGTGTTGGTGGCGATCGCATGGCGGATGGCGAGCGAGCCGGAATGGAAATATGTGCCGTCGCCGATGTTCTGGAACACATGAGGTGTGGCGGAAAACGGCGCCTGCCCCACCCAGGTCATACCCTCGCCGCCCATCTGCGTAAAGCTTGCCGTGGAGCGGTCCATCCACTGCGCCATGTAGTGGCACCCAATGCCTGCGTTGGCGCGAGACCCTTCTGGCACCCGTGTCGATGTGTTGTGCGGGCAACCCGAGCAGAAATACGGAATGCGCTCGATCGGCACTGCGAGCTTGGACATTCCGCGTTCGCGCGACTCGAACTCCTCAAGGCGCCGAGCCATGCGGGACTCGATCTCGGTATCGGACTCACCAAACGCATCAGACAGGCGACCCGTATGACGCCGTAGCCGGGCTGCGATAATTCGGGCCAGGATCGCGGGGGACAGTTCGCCCGCCTCCGGCACCAGCGGTGCGTCACGCTCGTCGCGCTTGCCCGTGACAAGCGGACGCTGCTCGAGTCCATAAAGAATTTCTTTCAACTGCGATTCGATGATCGAGCGCTTCTCCTCGATGACCAACACTTCCTCGCAGCCGGCACAGAACTCGCGCGCGCTCTCGGGCTCAAGCGGCCAGGGCATGGCCACCCGATACACCCGCAAGCCGATATGGCGCGCGGTGGCGTCATCAATGCCCAGTTCAACCAGCGCCTGCATCGTGTCGAGATAGGCTTTGCCGGTGGACAGAATGCCCAGCCGTGCGGGCGCCCCATCCGGCCGACCCAGGCTGTTGCGATCAAGCCGGTTGGCCCGCGCGTAGGCGCGCACTGCTGGCAGCTTCCATCGAACCAGCCGCTCTTCGAGCTTCAGGAAAGGCTCTTCGGGCCAGCGGGCGTTAAGCCCCCCCGGAGGCATCGGAACATCCTGCGGCAGCACAATGTTGAGCCGGTCAGACGACACGTCAACAATACCCGCGGTTTCAAGCGTATCGGTGACCGCCTTGAAACCGACCCAGCAGCCAGAGAACCGCGACAGCGCAAAGGCGTGCAGTCCCAGATCGATGTAGTCCTGGACCGTGGCCGGCGCCAGCACCGGCATCGAAACCGCGATAAAAATATGATCGGTTTGAGCGGCCACCGTGGACGACTTGGCGCCGTGGTCGTCGCCACCAATTGCGATCACCCCACCGTTGACGGCGCTGCCCGCCTGATTCGCGTGGCGGAAGGCATCGCCGGTTCGATCAACGCCCGGCCCTTTCCCGTACCAGATTGAAAACACGCCGTCGTACTGCGCACCCGGAAAGAAATGCAGCTGCTGCGTTCCCCAGATTGCGGTGGCCGCCAGATCTTCATTGAGCCCAGGAACAAAGCGCACGTGATGCTCATCAAGATGCTTTTTGGCGCGCCACAACGCCTGGTCGTAGGCACCAATCGGCGATCCCCGATAGCCGCTGATGTAGCCCCCCGTATTCAAACCCGCAGCCAGGTCGCGACGCCGCTGCATCAGCGGCAGCCTCACCAGCGCCTGGGTACCGGTCATGTAAACCTGACCCTGGTCTGCGGTGTACTTGTCATCGAGCTGCACGTCGCGCAGCATCGCCTCGGCCGGCATGTTCATCGGCGTTCTCCGTTGTTTCCGGGCAATTATGAGGCTGTCACGGCGACCGTGCTTGCCGGATGTCGATCGTGTCGCGGTCAGCCCGCTGAGGTTCTGCGCTCAAGGGCCAAGCTGGCCTCCGAGCGTAAGCGCGCCGCGCCGCAAGCGCTGAAGCGCATCATCGACCACCGCCGCCTCGCCCTTGACGCCCAGCTCGATGTGACGGCGGCTACCGTCCTCGCCCACCGACGGCAGACTGAACGTTCGTACACCGGGCAGTTCCCGCTCGAGCGCCTCCATCAGCGGCGTCACGGTTGACTCGGCCAGCTCATACACCAGAAATGAACGCTCGACTCGCGCAGCCCCGGGGCGCTCGCCGATCAGTTCGCCGTCCAGCAGGGCCTCGATCATGGGCCAGGCCATCACAGGAAAACCTGGCACAAAGTAGTGCCGGCGGATAGCGAATCCGGGAATGCGGTTGTAGGGATTCGGAATGATGCGAGCGCCTTCAGGAAACTCGCCCATCTTGAGTCGCTGCCGATTCTCGGGCGCGTCGGGGTTGGCCGACGCTTTGCCCTCGCGCGCCATCTCGGCCGCACGCTGCCGAATCAGGTCGGCGGCTTCCGGATGCAGCGCAAGCGGAACGTCAAGCGCCTCGGCCGCTGCCTGTCGTGTGTGGTCGTCCGGGGTCGCACCAATGCCGCCACACGACAGCACGGTGTCACCGCTGGCAAAAGAATCACGCAGCGCATGAACGATCCGGGCACGCTCATCACCAAGATAGCGCACCCAGGCAAGCTCCATACCGCGTGCGGAGGTCAGCTCAAGAACCTTGGCAAAGTGTTTGTCCTGCCGCTTGCCCGACAGAATTTCGTCACCGATGATGATCAGACCCAACGCCATCCATGAACTCCTGCGCGCAGGTCGGCGACGTTTCGGACCCGAGTCGTGCCGCGGCTGCGCTGTGAATCGGATCAGCGCTCAGGCGCGCCCGAAGATCCGACTGATGGCCAGCCAGTGCTGGCGGAAAAAACCTTTGCCGTAGTCGCGCCCTTCGACCTGATCGCGAATTCCGGTGGGTACAAAGCCAGGCCGGTTGTTCAGGGTGCCGAACAGGCGATCCCAGACCGGAAACAGCACGGCAAAGTTGCATCCACGCGCGGGACCGTCATGGCCAAAGTCAACTGCATGATGGAGCCGATGGAAACTGGGACTGACAAGCAGCTGCTCGCCCAGGCGACCATAGCGCCAGCGCAGATTCGCATGCTGAACGCTTTGCAGGAGGCGCGACACCACCACGATGCCGATGAACTGGCCGGGCGCAACGCCAATGGCCACCGCGAGCAGCGCCATCAGACCATCACGCAGCAGATCGTCGATCAGATGGTTACGGTCTTCGGTCCAGAAGGTCATCTGCCGCTGGCTATGGTGAACCGCGTGCAGTTCCCACCACCAGGGCCAGCGGTGCTGCGCGCGATGCAGCCAGTAATCGACGAAATCAAACACCACCAGGTAGATCAGAAAACTGACCCAGGGAACATCGGTGATGCCCGGCAGAGCCGAATCAAGCGGAAGTCGCGAAATGCCCGCGAAGCGAAGCTGCGCCTCAATCGCGTCAACCAGGGGCGTAAAGAGCGCAAACGCCAACAGCGGCACAACGCCGACCCGCCTGAGCATCGCGTACACCACATCGACCCGCCATTCTTTTCGCCCGGCCGAAGGTTCAGCAGGCATCCACCGCTCGAGCAGGCCCAACACAACCACCATGCCCACCACTTCGATCAGACCAATCAGAATCCATTCGAGCGCATCAAAGGCCATTTCGCTCAGATGCATCAGGCCAAGCGTGAACATGACAGGCTGCAGAAGCGTCTCGTGAATCCAGGTTTGCGTGGCAACAAAGGCGTGAATCAGTGAATCGAGCATGGCGTTTTAACGTCGGTAGTCGGGATGATGATCGAGCGTGGCAAAACAGAACTGCTTTTTCCGCAGACCGGCGATCAGCGGATCGAGCATCGGCGCAAACGGGTCTTTACGAGACCAGATGCCCAGATGCGCCATCAGAATATCGCCGCTTCGGAGTCGCGACAGCGCCTGGGCCAGCAACTTGTCGTTCGGAAACTTATCCGAGGGCAGCTCGTCGCCCAGAAACCCAGCATCTGCCCAGTGTACATGCCGAAACCCGCACCCCAAAGCGGCATCCATGGCGACGGCTGGGGCTCGACCACCGGGAGCCCGCCAGAGCGGCTCCAGGCCCTGCCCCGTCATGTCGCGGAACCGATGCTCGACGCGTTTCAACTCGCGACACAGATCCGCCGAATTCCAGACCTGATCCTTGCCCGCCGACTCGCCGAACTGTGGCCGCGCAACAAAGGCCCCCTGGGGCGTTTGTCCGGCACGCCCCTCCCGCAGATACACATGATCAAAGGTATGGCTGCCGAAGCGGTGCCCTTCGGCCGCCCTGGCCCGCCAATACGGTGTCCACGAAAGATCCAGGGAGTGGTCACCCCGAACGGTTTTCTCGCTGGCGAGGAAAAACGTGGCCCTGACCTGGTGACGTTTCAAGATGTCGGCAATCAGTTCGGCGTCGCGCATGCTGCCGGTATCCAAAGTGAGATACAGCCAGCCTTTACACGTGTAACTGGCACCCGGATCGACCGCGCCGGGCGCGGCGGCGCGGGCGGGCGCGGCAGCCACCCAGGCTGCGGCGGCCATCACACAGAGCCTGCGACGGGTGGTTGGGCGAAGCGGCACCGTGCGCTCGCGCGTCAGATCAGCGGCGCACGATCAGTGAAGAAGATGCCATGCGGCGAGCGCCCGACACCGATGGTGTGGATGATGCGGCCATCGGCGAGATCGACCAGCGATACCTGCCTGGCAAAGCGGTTGGTGATCCACATGGTTTTTCGGTCAGAGGTGATTTCCATGCAGTCGGGGCCACCCGGTACGGGGAAGCTGCTGACCACCTGGAACGTGCGCATGTCAATGCAACTGACCGAATTGTCAACTCGATTCGTGACAAACACGTGTCGCTGATCGCCCAGCCCGCGAAGGTTGTGGGCGCCGCGCCCGGTAACGATCCTCCGGATGCTCTTCTGCGCACGCCAATCAATGACATCGACGAAATTTTCGCCCATGACGCCTACCAGCAGATGACGATCATCGGGTGTGATGACGATTCCGGCAGGCTGCTTGCCCGTGCGAAGCTTCCAGACCGGCTCAAGCTTTTGCAGGCTGATTGCGACGATCTCATTGCTGTCCTGCAGCGTTGCAAACACCATGCTGCTGTCAGCGGAGAACCAGATATGGCTGGGCGCCTTCGGGATTGACAGGCGTTTTTCGAGTTTCAACTCGCCGCGTTCGTAACGGTAGATATCAACCCGATCCAGCCTGAGCGCCGCGGTGACAAACCAGCGCGTATCAGGTGAAAAGCCAAGCTGATACGGGTCGTCGATCGACGGAATACGTCGCTGGATGTTGGCTGTGACCGGGTCGAAAAACACCAGGTCGTCGCTCATGGCGTTGCCAACAATCAGCGAGCGGCCATCGGGTGTGGGATACAGATGGTGTGGCTCTTTGCCGACGGTGATTCGCCGCGACTCGGTCCGCGCGGCCTTGTCGATAAGAGACACCGACGCGTCGCGGGAGTTGAGCACATAGACCCACTCCGGCGGGCGTGCCGCGGTGGACGGGCTGCTGGACCGGGCGCCCAGCGGCAAGAGCCCGGCGGCAGCGGCCGATGCGCCCGCTGCGTGTTGAACGAAACGACGGCGAGCGCTGCTGCTGCAATACGACATTGCTGCTTCGACAAAAAATGGATGGAACAGCAATTGTGCCGCAAACCGCTACACTCGGCAGCCTGATGCTTGATGTTCTCAATGTCACGGCTCCGGTTTTTGCGCTGGTGTTGTGCGGCTACGTCGCCGCCGCCCGCGCCATGCTGCCCGCCGGGGCGATCGACGGCATCAACGCCTTCGTGTACTGGTTCGCGCTGCCGTCGATGCTGTTCCGCGTCGTGGCGCTGCGCCCGCTTGAAGAGCTGTTTGAGCCCGGCCTGGCAGCGGGTATCGCTGTGGCGGGCCTGACGTCCTTTGGGCTCGCCTACCTGATCGCCCGACGCACCGCCCTGGGACAACCCAGTCGCTCGGTGTCCGAGTCCGCCTCGTTCGCACTGGGCGCCTCGCATGGCAATGTCGGCTACCTTGGCCTCGCGCTGCTCGGACAGCTGGGCGATCACCTGCTGCCCACTGTCACCCTGGCCGTCATCACCGACAACATTGTGCTGATTGCGCTCACCATCCTGATCCTGGAGTTGCAGCGCGACCGCCGCGTCGGATTGATGGGATCGATTGTCACGGCCGCGCGCAGTGTGCTGGTGTCGCCCCTGCTCGGGTCGATCTTCGTGGGGCTGGTATTTTCTGCGGCCGGATTCTCATTGCCACAAGCGGCCGACACCTTCACCCGAATGCTCGCCAACGCGGCAGGTCCCTGCGCGCTGTTTGCGATCGGAGCCGCGCTGGGCGGCAGGCCCTTTCGCTTCAACCAGGAAATCAGCACCCTGGTGGCCATCAAACTGGTGCTGACACCAACGGTCGCGGCGCTGATGATGATGCTGATCTGGCCGCTCGACCCCACGGTGGCTGCCGCAGGCGTGGTCTGCGCCGCCCTACCCGCCGCCAGCAACACCTTCATCATCGCGCAACGCTACGGGCTGCCCACTCCGGCAATCAGCGCGGCAATCCTGAGCGGAACGCTGATAGCGGTGGTCACGGTGACCACCATCATCTGGGCCACCGGGCTTCGGTAGGTAGCAGGCGACTACTCGCGAATCGCTTCCCAGGCTTTCTGCAGCCGCTTCACTGAAACCGGCATGGGTGTACGAAGCGTCTGCGCGAACATTGACACCCTGAGTTCCTCGATCATCCATCGGAACTCTTCGAGGCGGGCATCAGCCGCCCCTTTGCGCTGCGACACTGCACGCCGAAAGTTCAGCAGAAGCGGCGATATCTCGGCCATGAGCCTGGCATCGCGAGCGGGATCTTCACGCAGCTTATCGAGACGCATCGCAGCCGCCCGCAGGTAGCGCGGCAAATGCCGCAGCTGCTCCCACGGCGTCTGCACGATGAACCGCTTGAGGAAAAGCCCGGCCAGCTGACTCTGAACGTCGTCAGACGCTGACGGCCAGGCCCGCGCCTGCGTAAGCTTTCGCACCAGCGCTGAATGCTCTGCCAGCACCTCCGCCGTGACACGCGCCAGTTCCTGGCCAATGAGCGTGAGGCGGGGCCGCGACGTCTCCAGGCGAGCCCGAAAGCCCGCTTCGTCGGCCGGTAGCGGCTCGGCAAGGCATGCCCGCACGATGAGGGCCGACACCAGATCGTTTTTGAGATCCTCTGCGCTTCCGAAACTCGCAAACTGCAGCGACATCTTCTGAAAATCGCCGATATTCCGCTCGAAAAATCGCAGGGGCTCGCGGAGCGCAATCCGAAAGAGGCGAATCAGGCCGCGCCGATGCTCGCGTGCGGCCTCATCGGCGTCATCGAACACCGCAAGCTCAACGGAATCGCTGCGATCGACCAGCGCGGGATAGCCAATCAGCGTCTGGCGGCGCCCGTCAATCCGCTGTTCGAGTTCGAGGATCTCGGGTAGCGCGCCAAAGCGCCAATCGGTATGTCGTTCGCCCGCAAGCGGTAGCGACGGCACGGCGGGGTGCCTCGCGTCGGGCGGCGCGTCCGTGGCCGCGCCACGTTCAGAGCCTGAGCCGCCGGCGCCCTGAGGCCCCGGTGTACCTCGCCCAAGCCTGGCGGCCTGTCCGGCGGGCCCGGGCGTCGTCTTGCCTGGGCTCTCGGCGGGTCCCTGCCCGGAAGCGCTCAAGCCCAACGCCGATAACGCCTGTCGGAAGGCGCCCTGGGCGCGGTCGCCGAACTCGCTCTTCAGCAGCGCCAAATTCCGCCCGGCGCCCAGGCGAGCGCCATGCGCATCGGTGACCACAAAGCGCATGAACAGATGCGCCGGCACGCTCTCGATTCGAAAGTCGGTCAGTTGTGCGCGAACGCTGAAGGTTTCGGCCAGATCCATCAGAATCGCCTGCGCAAGCGGACTTTCGCCTACCCGTTCGCCCATCCGGTGAACGAACGCCTCGGCATAATCAGGAATCGGTACCGCCACCCTGCGAATCTTGGGTGGCAGCGACTTGACCAGCGCCTGCACCTTGTCTCGCAGCATGCCGGAAACCAGCCATTCGCAGCGCACCGGGTCAACCTGGTTCAGAAGCACCACGGGAACGCGCACCGTGACGCCATCGTCATCGGCACCCGGGTCAAACCGGTAATCGAGTTCGAAACTGGCTCCCCGCATCAGCAGTTGGCGAGGAAACGCATCGCTCGCAACGCCGGTTTCCTCGCGTCGCATCAACTGCTCGCGCGACAGCATCAGCGCTTTGGCCTCAACCGGCGATGCCTTGCCCAACCATTGCTCGAGACGCTGCAGCGAGGTGACGCGCTCCGGCAGCCTGGCGTCGTACCAATCGAACAGAAATTGATCGTCGACCAGCAGGTCTGGGCGACGAATCTTTTGCTCCAGCTTTTCGATTTCAGCGATCAGCCTGCGGTTATGCAGCAGAAATGGCAGCTTGGCATCGATCCCATCGCCCACCAGCCCTTCGCGGATGAGCAACTCACGCGCGAGCGCCGGATTGCGAGGGGCCAGCGGCACGCGCCGCTGCGAGTACAGCACCAGGCCATAAATCATGCCCCGTTCCAGCTCGAACGCCTGGCCAGACTGTTTGGACCAGGCGGGATCGCTATGGCTGCGCTGAATGAGATGGCCTGCTGCCTGCTCGACCCAGAGGGGATCGATGCGCGCTACGGTACGCGCGTAGGTCCGAGCCGTGTCAACGATCTCGGCAGCCATCACCCAGCGCGGCGCCTTCTTCAGCACGGACGAGGATGGGTGAATGGCAAATCGCACCTGATGCGTGCCGGCATAAGTGGCCTCGTCGGGTGCCCGCGTGCCCAGGTTACCCAGCAGGCCGGCGAGCAGTGCGCGATGCACTGACTCGGGCGGAGCAGGCTCGGTATTGACCGCCCAGTTGTTCTCGCGCACGGCCTCAACGAGCTGGGAATGCACATCGGCCCATTCGCGAAGACGGCGCACCGACAGGAACTCGCGCTCAAGCTTCTGAGCAAGCTTTCGGTTTGATTCGCGTTCCCGCTGCTCGCCGTGCCAGTAATCCCAAACCTTCAGCAGCGACGCGAAGTCGGAGTGCTCGTCTGCGAAGCGCCGATGTGCCTGGTCGGCTGCCTGCTGCGCTTCCATCGGCCGTTCACGAGGATCTTGAACTGACAGCGCCGACGCAATCACCAGAACCTCGCGCAGGCATCGGCGCTCGGCCGCCTCGAGCAGCATGCGCCCAATTCGAGGGTCAACCGGCAGTCGCGACAGGCGCTGGCCGATGGGCGTCAGCGCGTGGTGAACGTCGATTGCACCCAGTTCGGCCAGCAGGGCCAGGCCATCGGCGATCGCCCGCCGCGGCGGCGGGTCGAGGAACGGAAACGCTTCGATGTCTTCAAGCCGGAGCGCTTTCATTCGAAGAATGACCGCAGCCAGAGAGGACCGCAGCACCTCGGGATCGGTGAACCTGGGTCGGCCCAGGAAATCGGCCTCATCGAACAATCGAATGCAGACGCCGTCAGCCACGCGTCCGCAGCGGCCGGCGCGCTGGTTGGCTGCTGCCTGCGACACGGGCTCGACCTGCAGCTGTTCCACCTTGCCGCGGTATCGATAGCGTTTGACCCTCGCGACGCCGCTATCGATCACATAGCGAATTCCGGGAACTGTCAGAGAGGTTTCCGCAACGTTGGTTGCGAGCACCACCCGCCTGCCGGTGGATCCCGAAAAGATGCGCTGCTGGTCGGCAGCCGCGAGTCGCGAGTAAAGCGGCAGGATCTCCACCGGGCCCCTTGCCCAAGGCGAGTGGCTGCGCGAGGCTTGCTCCCGCGCGCAGAGTCTGCGCAGATGATCAGCAACATCGCGAATTTCACGCTCGCCGGGAAGAAACACCAGCGCATCACCAGGCGCCTCGCGCCAGAGCGTTTCAATCGCCTCATCAATACGCGAGGGCAGATCGGTTTCGTCGTCATCGTCTCGATGCGCGTCATCGAAGCCCTGATAGCGAATTTCCACGGGATACAGCCGCCCAGACACTTCGATGACCGGCGCTGGGCGCCCGCCCATCGCAAAGTGCGCGGCAAAGCGCTGGGCGTCGATCGTGGCAGAGGTAATGACCACGCGCAGATCGTGGCGTCGTGGTCCCTCCAGCAGACGCTTCAGATAGCCCAGCAGAAAGTCAATGTTCAGACTTCGCTCGTGCGCCTCGTCAACGATGATCGTGTCGTACTGACGCAGGCGCGGATCCGACTGGGTTTCGGCCAGCAACACGCCGTCGGTCATCAGCTTGATGGTGGCACCGGGCGAGAAACGCTCGCCAAATCGAATCTTGTAGCCCACGTGCGTGCCAAGGGGCGAGCCCAGCTCTTCAGCAATTCGAGCCGCCACCGAGGTTGCAGCGATTCTGCGCGGTTGGGTATGGCCGATCAGACCGGCCTGGCCACGCCCCGCCAGCGCGCAGATCTTGGGGAGCTGCGTGGTCTTGCCCGAGCCTGTTTCGCCGCACACGATGACTACAGGCGACTCGCGGATGGCTTGCGCAATCACGTCAGCGTGAGCCGATACCGGCAGCGCCTCGGGAAAATTGAGCGACGGCAAGGGCACCCGAACCGCAGCAGGGGGCGGGGGCTTGGGGGAGGCGCGGGTGACGGGCCGTTCAGCCGCCTGAACGGCAGGGGAAGCGGCGACCGGCCCTGGTGGCCGGGCGGTGGGTTTCATGCGACGAAATTATAATTGCGGGATGACTGCCTCAAATTCTCCCGAATCCGGGCTCGATCCCGCTCGTTTCGTCAGCTGGCTGCGCACGGTCGCGCCCTACATTCATGCGTTCCGGGGCAGCACGTTCGTGATTGGCGCGCCAGGCGAGCTGTTTGCGCAGGGCCGTCTTACCGCGCTGGCCCATGACCTTGGGCTGCTTCATGCGATGGGCATGCGAATTGTCCTCGTGCATGGTTCGCGCCCGCAGGTCGATGAACAACTGCGGCTGCGCGGCGCCCAGAGCCGCTACGTCAACACCATGCGCGTCACCGACGCCGTGGCGCTCGAGTGCGCAAAAGAAGCCGCCGGCGAACTGCGCCTTGATATCGAAGCTGCGTTTTCTCAGGGACTGCCCAACACGCCCATGGCGCATTCCGCGATTCGGATCCTGTCTGGCAATCTGGTTACCGCACGCCCGGTGGGAATCGTGGAAGGCGTTGATTTTCTGCAGACCGGCCTCACCCGCAAGATTGATGTTGCCACCATCCGGCTGGCGCTTGACAGCGGCACCATCGTGTTGCTGTCGCCGCTGGGCTTTTCGCCCACCGGTGAAGCCTTCAATCTCAGCATGGAGGACGTCGCCGCCAGCACAGCGATCGCGCTCGATGCCGAAAAGCTGATTTTTCTTTCGGAAGCAGGTGCAATCGCCGATCCGCAAGGTGCCGTGCGCGGCGAAATTTCCGAGGCGCAGGCGCGAACGCTGCTGGAGGGCGGATCGCTTCAGGCCGATAGCGCCTTCTATCTGCGACATGCGCTGCGCGCCTGTGAGGGCGGCGTTGCGCGCGCCCACATCATTCCGTTTGACCCCGACGGCAGTGTGCTGCTCGAACTCTTCAGCCATGACGGCGTCGGCACGATGCTGGTTGAAGAGACGCTTGAGGAACTGCGCGAAGCAACTGCCGACGATGTTGGCGGGTTGCTTGCGCTGATGCGCCCGCTCGAGGAAGACGGCACGCTGGTGCGGCGCGATCGCGCGTTGATCGAGCGCGAGATCGGCAATTTCACCGTCATCGAACATGACGGCGTGATCTTCGGCTGCGCGGCGCTCTACCCGTTTACCCAGCATACCATTGGCGAAATGGCCTGCCTTGCCGTGTCGCCTGGCGCTCAGGGACAGGGCGATGGCGAGCGCATCCTGAAGCGTATCGAACAGCGCGCCCGGGCCGCCGGGCTCAAGAAGCTGTTCGTGCTCACCACGCGAACGATGCACTGGTTCCTGAAGCGCGGCTTTGTGCAGTCCAGCATTGACCAATTACCCACCGAGCGCCGGCAACTCTACAACTGGCAGCGCATGTCCCAAGTGCTTATCAAAGACCTCTGATGGCCCTGGCGAAAACGGTGAATCTCATCGGGCAACGCGGCTCGAACGCGGTATGCTCAAGTCACATTAAAAGGGGAACTCAATGGCGCGCAGTATTTTTTGCGTGAAGCTTCAACGCGACGCAGACGGACTTGACTTTCCACCCTATCCGGGCGAACTCGGCAAGCGTATCTGGGAAAGCGTGAGCAAGGAAGCCTGGCAGGGATGGGTTAAGCATCAGACCATGCTGGTCAATGAAAACCGTTTGAACCTTGCCGATGCGCGCGCGCGCAAGTACCTGGCCACGCAAATGGAAAAATATTTCTTTGGCGACGGCGGGGATAAACCCGCGGGATACGTTCCGCCTAGCGCGTAGCAGGCTTGGCGCGCCGGGCTTCAACGCCTTCGGGCGTTGCAACCAGCGCCACCGACGCCGGCTGCCGCGCAAACAGACCCACCGTCACGACGCCCGCCCACTGGTTGATTTCCTCTTCCAGCGAGCCTGGGTTTTCGATGCGCAGCCCGGCAACATCCAGAATCAGATTGCCGTTGTCGGTTGCGTTGCCTGCCCGCAGGGTGGGCTGGCCACCCAGGCGGCGAAGCCGTACGCTGATCAACTCAACTGCCATCGGAATCACTTCGACAGGCAGCGGAAAGCGCCCCAACTGCTCGACCCATTTGCTGCGATCCACGATGCAGACAAACTGCTCACTTGCTGCGGCAACGATCTTTTCGCGGGTCAGTGCGCCGCCGCCGCCCTTGACCATCTGCAACGAGGCATTGATTTCATCGGCGCCATCCACGTAAACCGGAATCCGTCGACCCGCTGCAATCACGTCGTTCAAGTCGAGCACTTCAATACCGTGGGCGCGCAAGCGCTCGGTTGAGCCCGATGAGCTCGACACGGCGCGTGGAAATTGGCTGCGGCGAGCGCCCAGTTCGTCAATAAAGAAATTGACGGTTGAGCCGCTGCCCACGCCCACCACCTCTCCTGGCACCAGGTGCTCGAGGGCGGCGCGCGCTGCGGCCTTTTTCAGCTCGTCTTGATTCGGGGTGAGTGTCTTGCTCATGCCAGGATTGTATTCCCCGATCGCCCCGTTCACCTTGCGCGGCTTCGTTTACGCTATAATTTTGGGTTCTCGGGGCGTAGCTCAGCCTGGTAGAGTGCTTGCTTTGGGAGCAAGATGTCGGAGGTTCGAATCCTCTCGCCCCGACCATCCCTTCCGGGCATTGCCAAGCCGTCCAATCAACGGGTCGGCTTTGCCGGAGAGGGCGAAGTTCTGTCGCACGACAGCGGTTGTTTCAAGAATTTGCTGCCCGTAGCTCAGTTGGATAGAGCATCAGCCTTCTAAGCTGAGGGTCACAGGTTCGATTCCTGTCGGGCAGGCCAGTTTCGGTGGTGGCTGTAGCTCAGTGGTAGAGTCCCGGATTGTGATTCCGGTTGTCGTGGGTTCGAATCCCATCAGCCACCCCATTTAAATCAAGCATTTAGCCCACCCTTCCCGGCTGGGCTTTTCGGTTTCTGGGCATTTGCAGACTGTTTACAGACTCCGGTACAGGGTGCGCGTCCTGCGGGCTGCGTGGCCTATGGGCTAGAACCGCACCGCTTGGCGTACGGCTACCCCCACCGCTTCCAAATCCCCGCCAGCCGACCCCACCCCCGGGGTACCCCCCTAAGCGTGGGTCAGACGGTTGAGTTCCGCTAACCTACCCGACGGTTACCGATCTGGTGGGGGGTCAGGTACAGATCACGTTTGATGGCGCGCCGTCGCTGATTGCCCATGTTCAGTCAGGCAAGCTTCGTGTGCTGGCGCCGGCGAGCGCCGAGCGCAATGTGCTTGCCCCGGACGCGCCGCCCGCGAGGGATCGCCAGCACTATGAGCTGCAGGGCAGCCGTGCGTATATCTCCGGTTCATGGAAGATCGTGTCACTGCAGACGCCGGATAAGTCGATTGATCTCGATAACTGGATGCTTTTCAATCTTGTCGATGATCCTGCCGAGATCAACGACCTCGCGCCAGTAGATCCGGCCCGGTTACGCCAGATGATCGATGAATTCGAGACCGAGGCGGGTGAGAACCATGAGTATTCGGCCACAGGTGCGAGAAAAGGTCAGGCAAGCGCGTGGCTGCATGACAAGCCTTGTGCAACCGAGGTTGACCTGTCGCCCACGATGCTTCGTATCCCCACCGCTGGCATGAGCGTTGGCCTGTCGCGCCGCCTGTCCGTGAGCGAGCGTTATGCGCACCACGGGGCGTTTCAATACGCCGGAGTGATCGACCATGTCCTGATCAGGCCAGGCGAACTGGCGCCTGAAAGCATTCTCGAACCGAGTGAAGAGGTTGCTCAGGCCCGGATTCGGGCTGCAGCCAGATCGGCGGGCTGAGCTGAGTGCCGGCATGTGGCGCGACCGCGGTCACGCGATGCCTGAAGCGCTTCACCGGGCAGCCTGCCGACGCAGGCGTCCGCGGCAGGCTTGCGATCATCGACGACCCATATAGAGCCGCGCCACGCGTTCGTCGTCGATCAGGTGCTGCGCCTGATCGACCAGCCGCAGACTGCCGAGTTCCATCACCGCACCGCGATCAGAAGCCGATAAGGCCTTGCGCACATTCTGTTCCACCATCAGCACAGCCTTGCCCTGATCGCGAAGCAGTCTCACGGTATCGAAGACCGCATCCACCATTCGGGGCGCGAGGCCGATGGAGGGCTCATCGAGCATGATGACTATCGGGTCCTGCAGAAGGGTGCGGGCGATTTCCAGCATCCGCTGCTCGCCGCCCGACATCAATCCGGCCAACTGACCAAGCCGGTTCCGGAGAACGGGAAACAGCGCAAGCACGCGCGCCATGCGTTCGGCCAGAACAGCCGGGTCGCGCACAGTGTAGGCGCCCATCCTGAGGTTTTCCGCGATGGTGAGCCGGGGAAAGATGCTGCGGTGTTGCGGAATGAACGCCATGCCGGTGGTGAGCAGGCGATCGGAAGCGAGGTGCATGACCGGCTGCCCGTTGAGCAGTATCCGGCCCTGCCGGACGGGCACGAGGTTGAAGAGACCGCGAAGCAGCGTGGATTTACCCGCGCCGTTATGGCCAATGATGGTGACGATTTCGCCGGCGTTTACGTCGAGGGAGACGTCTTCAATGATGAGGCGCGCACCGTAGCCCGCACCGAAGCCCTCCAGGCGTAGCGTCGTAGTCATCCCAGGTAGGCCTCGAGCACCCGTGGACTCGCCTGCACCGCCTGGGGGCTGCCGCGTTCGAGCACCTTACCCTGATGCATCACGATGATGTCCGAAGCGAGCGCCATGATGAATTCCATGTTGTGCTCAACGATCAGAAAGGCGCGAGCCTCCTCCGCATACATGGTGCAAATGAAATCGGACAGCACCTCGAGCAGCGCCGGATTCACGCCCGAGGCGGGTTCGTCGAGTAGCAGCAGGCGCGGCGAGCTCATGAAAACCGAGACCAGTTCAAGGAGGCGCTTCTGACCAAAGGAGAGCTGGGCCGCAGGCGTGTGAGCGTGACCCTGCAGCCGCACCAGCCCAAGGAGCCGCATGGCCTCGTCGGTGACGCGACGCCGATGGGCATTGTTTCTGGTGAAGGCTTGCCACATGCACGCAGCCAGGCCTTTCGGCTGGGCTGCGAACAGCACGTTGTCCAGACAGGATTCTTCGGGCAGGACTCGACACTCCTGAAAACTTCGCGAGATACCGCCCAGGGCGCGTCGATGCGAGGGCCAGCCTGTGATGTCCTGGCCGCCAAAGCGCACGCTCCCCGAATCCGCCTGGACCGTACCCGCCACAACATCGAAGAGGGTGGTCTTGCCGGCGCCGTTCGGGCCGATCAGGCCGTACAGACCAGGCGACTCGATGACGAAATCCGCATCATCGAGTGCCTGAATGCCACCATAGGCCTTGTGCAGCCCTCTGATCTCGAGCACGCTCATCGCGCAGACCGATCGCCGGTGATGCGCTGCCACAGCGTGTACGCGAGCCCGGCAATGCCTTGCGGGGCGAACAGCATCATGATCACCAGGAGGCCACCGAAGATGACCAGTCGCCACTCGTTGGCGAGCCGCAGCGCCTCCGGCAGCGTGACATAGAGCAATGCCCCGACCGCTGGACCAACGAGAAAACCCGCGCCACCCACAATCACCACCAGCACGGTGTTGATGCTCTCCAGCATGTTGAAACTCGCTGGCGCGGCCACTCTGAGAAACGACACCTGCAGCACTCCGCTCACGCCCGCAAGCGCCGAACCGAGCGCGAACACCACGGTCTTGAAAACGATCACGTTGACGCCTCGCGCACGCGCCAGTCGTTCGTCCTGCCGGATCGATCCGAGCACCCGGCCCAGGTCGGAGCGCACCACGACATACTGCAACGCAAAGACGGCAAGCGTGATCGCAAGCGCGAGGTAGTAGAAATTCGGCAGCTGTCCGAAGCTGATCACCGTATCCCCCCAGCGCCAGGCGGCCGGACGGGGCACGCCGGGCAGACCGGCTGCACCTCGCGTCACATCATCCCAGTTGTTCATGACCGCATGCAGCAGCAGTCCGAAGGCAAGCGTGACGATCATGAAGAAGTGCCCTCTGAACCGGAAACAGATTAGGCCGATCAGGGCCCCTGCGATCGCGGATGCGATCGCAGCCGTTCCCAGCGCACTCCAGAACCCCCAGCGCGCATCGACCATCAGTACCGCCGCCACATAGGCGCCCAGCCCGGCAAAACCCATGTGGCCAAGGCTCACCAACCCGCCGTAGCCCAGCATCAGGTTGAGGCCCACCGCTGCGATCGAAACGATGCAGGAGAGCACCAGCATGTGGAGGACATAAGGGTGGCCCGCTGCCCAGACCGGGGCGGTGAGGAGTCCGATCAAAGCCAGCACGCCGAGTGCGCGTGGCACGATCGCTATCCGGCGCATCAGTCTTCCCCCCGGATCCGCTGCCCGAAGAGCCCCTGCGGTCGAAACAGGAGAATGAGCACCATCACCATGAAGGCGATCGAGTCGCGATAGTCGGTGGGCAGGAATAGCGTGGACACCGACTCGGTGACGCCGAGCAGCATGCCGCCCACGACAGCGCCTGGGACGCTACCCATCCCGCCCAGCAGGATGCCCGCCAGACCTTTGACGAGCGGGACATCGCCCATCTGTGGGAACACCAGGAACAGGGGGCCGACCAGCCCGCCTCCCAAACCTGCCAGCATGCAACCGATCGCAAAGCTGCTGCGCTGAACGCGTCGCACCGGAATGCCGACCACGATGGCGGCCTCGCGGCTTTGACTGGTTGCGCGGATCGCGGTGCCGAAGCGGGAGTACTTGAGAAAAACACCCAGGACCGCGACCAGGGCAAGCGTGATGACGATGATGCCCAGGTGATGGGCGCTGAACTGGAGCGATCCGATGCTCACCAGGTGTTCGGTACTCGCCACCTTCCACTGAAGCGCCGTAGCTCCCCAAACGGCGATGATGAGATTTTCAAGAAACAGGATGAGCCCCAGCGAGGCGATCACCTGGTTGCGCAGGTTGCCATCGAGCGGGTGAAACACCAGACGCTCGATCGCCAGGCCCAGGACGGCGAGCGAAGCGATCGAAAGCAGAAGCGCGAGCGGGTAGCTGGGCGCGAGATGCTGATAACAGAACACCCCTACATAGCCGCCCAGGGTGAACAGTACGCCATGCGCAAAGTTCACCACATGCATCACGCCGTAGATCAGCACCATGCCGAGTGCGACCAGCACGTACAGCGAGCCCATCATCAGGCCATTGATCACCTGCTCGAGCAGCGCTTCGCCCATGGTGCGTCAGACCACTCGGCGTCAGCCTGCGCCGCAGCCGGCCTTTACACTGTCCGGATAGAGGATGCGGCGAGTTCCGTCGGCACACCACTGGGTGACGTAAACGCTCGGGTGCGCCTGGCCCTTGGCGTCAAACTGAATGTCGCCGATCACGCCCTGATGCCTGATCCGGGCGAGAGCGTCCCGAATGGCCTTGCCATTGTTGACCGTTCCGGCTGCGCGCATCGCGGCGACTGCCACCATCAGTCCGTCATACGACTGGGCGGCAAAGCCGTGCGCCTCCTCGCCGTATTTCGCCTTGTAGCGTTGACTGAAATTACGGATGCGCGGCACATCGGCGTTGGGCGGGAAGGCGTTGTACTGCACCATGCCGTCCAGCCGTTGGGCATCGAGCCGCTTCAGGAAGCGGTCCGACCCCATGGCGAGCGTACCCACGATCTGGGTCTTCAGTCCGGCGTCCCGGATCTGCCGGATGGCGAGGCTGCCGGGTTCCTCATCCATGAACAGCATCACAGCCTGGGCACGGCTGTTGCGGACATTCGAGACATGACTTGAAAAGTCGAGCTCGCCGACATTGAAGTAGCCCACGTACCCGTCCTTGGTGGCCGCGGGCAGGAGCTGGCGCATGCCAGTGACGCCGCCACGGCCCGCGTCATTGTTCCAGGCAATAAAGGAGATCGGTGCCCAACCCTGCCTGCTCACAAAGTCGGCCAGCGCCTGGTTCAACTGGTTGTTGTGCGCATTGACACGAAACAGAAACGGGTTGTTCTGCTCGGTGAGGTTTGGCCCGGTGGGCACAGTGAGGACCAGCGGCAGCGAATAGTCCTGCGCGATGGGGGCGATGGCCGCGGCAACGCCCGATGAGAGTTCACCCAGCACGACCGGCACCTTGTCGACGGTGGCCAGCCGCTGCATGGCGGAAGCCCCCTCGCTCGGATTGGCACGGGTGTCGTAGACCTTCAGCTCAAGCGAATAACTGCGCCCGGCGATCGTCAGGCCGCCCGAGGCGTTGACCTCCTCGACGGCCAGACGAAAGCCGTTCATCTGAAAAACGCCGGGCGCGGCCATCGAGCCAGTGAGCGAGGTGAGCACGCCGATCTGAAGACGGGCGGACGATGGGCTTTGAGCCTGTACCTCCCGCATCGGCCAGGCCAGCGCGGCAAGACCCAGCAGGGCGCATGAGAAGAGCATGGGCGAACGTTTCACAATCAACCTCCTGGAGCGTTTCATCCGGTTCATATTGGTTGAGCGATGAAGTTGACCGCGCTGCCTATCGCAACGATGCTACGCACCGATGCTGATTCGGCGGCCGACCGGGTTCCAACATGAACGCTCACCTGCCATCTTCCTCCGACCCGACCTTGCCCGCGGGCGAGGTCTTGCTGCAACTGCTCGCCAGTCGCGGCGTCGCATTCTTTTTTGTCAATTCCGGCACCGATTTTCCGTCGATCGTGGAGGCCCTGGCAAAGGTTCGGGCAGACGCGAGGTCGGTGCCGCGAACATTGCTGGTTCCCCACGAGAATGTCGCCGTCGGCATGGCCTACGGCGTGACGATGGTGACCGGGCGAGCGCAGGCGGTGATGGTACACGTCAACGTGGGTACCGCCAACGCATTGTGCGGGCTGATCAATGCGTCGCGCGAGAACATTCCGATGTTGCTCGCGGCGGGTCGCACGCCCTGGTTCGAGAAAGGGTCGCTCGCCAGCCGGTCACTCAATATCCACTGGGCCCAGGAGATGTTCGATCAGGCGGGGATCGTCCGCGAGCACTGCAAGTGGGACTATGAGTTGAGGGCTGCGCATCAGCTGGAGACCGTAATCGACCGGGCGATCGCTATCTCCTGTGCGCAGCCGCAGGGGCCGGTGTACTTGAGCCTTCCCAGGGAGGTCATGTTCGAGTCCTGTGCGGCGCCAGCGGTGGCGAGCGCGCAGGCGCTGGTCGCGGCGGTCGAGCCCGACTCCGAACGGATTGCCGAGATGGCGCGTGTGCTCGCGCTGGCAGAGCGTCCGTTGATCATCACGTCCCGAGCCGGGCGCGACCCGCAAGCCGTGTCGGTGCTGGCGCGACTCGCGCGCCAGCACGCCTGGCCGGTGGTTGAATTTCGCCCACGTTATCTGAATCTCCCCAACTCGCATCCGATGCATGGTGGTTACGAAGTGCAGCCCTGGCTGGCGGATGCTGATGCAGTGCTGGTGCTCGATAGCGACGTGCCCTGGATTCCGGGTCAGGCCGAGCCGCGCCCAGGCATACCGGTGATGCAGGTGGGCGTCGATTCCCTGTTCTCGCGGTATCCGGTACGCGGTTTTCGGAGCGACATCAATCTGTCGGTCGAGCCGCTCGCCTGTTTGCGAGCGCTCGAGAAGGCGCTGTCGCACGGTGGCCCACCCCCGACATCGCGTCAGGTCTGGATCGAGGAGAAGGCGCTGGTTCGAAGGCATGCGCTCAAGCAGGCGATCGAGGCGGGACAAGGGCCCGGGCTGCCGCTCACCATGGCTGCGGCAAGCCATGCGCTGGGCCTCGCGCTCGCCGGACATCCGGATGCGATCGTGATCAATGAATATTCGCTGGTGCCTGCGGCGCTGGGACTCGAGGCGCCCGGCAGCTATTTCGGATCCAGTCCGGTGGGAGGCCTGGGGTGGGGGTTGCCGGCTGCGCTCGGGGCTCGCCTTGCCAGGCCCGAGGCGCTGGTGGTGGCTGCCCTGGGCGACGGCAGCTACTCATTTGCCAATCCGCTGGCCTGCCATCACAGCGCAGCCATGCATGACATCCCAGTGCTTACCCTGGTCCTCAACAACAGCGGTTATGGCGCGGTGGACCGGGCCACCCGGGCGATGTACCCGGGTGGGCATGCGATGCGGGAGGGAATGGCGCTATCGGATCTGCGCCCCATGCCGCGCTTTGATCAGGTGGTTCAGGCCTGCGGTGGCTGGGGCGCCCGGGTCGAGACCTGGGAGGAGCTTCGGCAAGCGCTCACCGAGGCGATCGAGCAGGTCCGGGTGCATCGCCGGCAGGCTCTGATCGACGTGATCTGCGCCTGAACGCCCTGCGCCTTATGCCGGGGCGCGTGGCGATGTCAGCATGGTGATGATCTCGTCGGTCGATCGCACGTCCGCAAAAAACTGCGCCAGACTGACGAGCGCGCCCAGATGCTCGGCGTCGGATCGTGCGGCGTTGGCATCACTGGCCATCACCACCTTGTAATCGGCCATCATGGCATCGCGCGCGGACGCCTCGCAGCAGACGTTGGTGAGCGTGCCGGCAATGATCACTGTGTCGATGTCGCGTTCATGAAGATGTCGCGGGAGTTCGCAGGCTCCGGGGAAGAACGCGCTGTAGCGTTTCTTCGCGAGTTGCAGATCGCCGGCCGCAAGTTCCAACGCTGGCCACAGGCCATGATCGGACGAGCCGGGGCTCAGCGCGGTGAGTATGGCCTCAGCGTGCGCCGGGTTCACCATATGCTCGAAGAAGTGCGGCCAGGCATCGGGGCCGCTGCGCGCGAACGTGCCCAGCGTGAAGGCCACGAGCCCGCCGCCTGCTCTTACCGCTCGTGCCAGACGGTTGATCTGGGGCACGATCGCGCGCGCGGCCGGGGTTTCAGACGGTGCACCCGCGCGCAAAAACGCGTTCTGCATGTCGATCACCACCAGCGCGCTCCTGCTACAGTCAAGGCGATCGTAGAGGTGTTGGCGCCCTCTGCGCACGCGCAGGCGTTCAACGATATCGGCAGGAAGGGAGGAAGGATGCATGGCGTGGGATGTGAAGTGTCGAGCGCGCGTCCACCCATTACGCATCATCAGAGGCGGCAGCCGGTGGGATCGGCAAAATCTATCTGATGCGCCGAGTGGTGTCCATCGGTTGGCCCGCGATCCGCTGATCTCGCCCAGTGCGCTTGCCGCGTGACAGACCTGGTTGGCTGCGTTATGTTGGCAGAGTCTATCCAACCTGTCTGATTCGATGAAGCTCTCATTGTCTGCGCGCGTGGGCGAACAGTTTTTCAACAAACGGGTCGCCGCGCTCACCCTGTCCGAACTTGCGGATATCGGGGTATCGAGCGGCTATCACGCGGTGTGCATGCGCGCCTCCCAGGTAGGGGTTCACAGTCCTCGCGAGCAGATCGATCAGGCGGCGTCGCTGCTCAAGCGTCGCGGGCTGGCCGTATCGATGATCACCGGCGACTTTGCCATTCCCGAAAACTCCGATGCGGGGCCTGATGCCTTGCGGGCGATCACCCCGTTCCTGGATCTCGCCCAGGCGTTTGACTGCAAGCTCATCCGGGTGGCGCTGCGTGTCGAAGACGATATCGCGTGGGCGCGACGGGCGAGTCTCGAGGCGCGCGAGCGCAACATCCGTCTGGTTCATCAATGCCATAACCAGTCGCTCTTCGAGCAGGTCGAACCCATGCTGCGGGTGGTTGAACGGATCGGCTGCGACAATTTCGGCATCACCTACGAGCCCGCCAATCTTGAGTTGTGTGGCGAGTCGTATGGCGCGGACACCATCGCCCGATTGGCCCCCTATCTCTTCAATGTGTACCTGCAGAACCAGCGGCTCGATCCGGCGGGGCCTTCGGTCATTACCACCTGGTGCCGGGGGCCCATCCGATTCGAACAGATTCCACTCTGGGACTCGCGTGGCATTGACTTCTCAGGCGTGATGGCGCAGCTCGCCAAGGCCGGTTACCAGGGGTATGTCACCGTGCACCAGGCGGGGCTCAACACGCCAGCCATCGACGGTTCGGAAAGCGGGCGGTTCCTTCGGCGCATTCACGGATTTGAACCGGTGTCGGGACCCTCCGCCGTATAGGCGAACATTCTGGAGAAATCTCATGATTGCTCTTCTCAAAGCGGTCTTTTGGATGATGTTGGCGGCTGCGCCGCTGGTGGCCGCAGCGCAGCCGGCCAAGTTTCCTGAGCGTCCGATCCGGTTGATCATTCCGTTTGCGGCGGGTGGGGGCACCGACATCGTTGCGCGAATCGTGGTGGGGCGTTTGACGGAGACGATCGGCCAGCCCGTGATCGTGGAGGCCAAACCGGGCGGTGGCGGGGCGATCGCCGTGGCGGAGCTGATGCGGGCAGCCGCCGACGGGCATGTGTTGCTGATTGCGACCAGTTCAAACGCAGTGCTGCCCGTCGTGGCGGGGCTGTCATGGCATCCCAGCCATGATTTCACACCAATCGCAATCGTCTATTCCTATCCTTTCGTACTGGCGACCAACAGCGAAAACGGTCCGCGCTTTCCTGACCTCGCACAGTTCATTGCGCGGGTGCGCGCTGAGCCCGAAAGGGTGACTTGGGGGTCGTCCGGAATCGGCGGCCCGCAGCATCTGGTGGGGGAACACTTCAACAAGGTCGCCGGACTCAGGATGGTGCATGTGCCCTACAAGGGGAACGCCCCCATGATCCAGGCACTGCGCGCGAATGAAGTCCAGGTGGTGTTTGATACGCAGACGCTGATGTTGCCGCATATCCAGGAGGGTCGACTCAGGCCGCTCGCCATCACCTCGGGCAAGCGCTCGAGCCGCTTACCTGATACGCCGACGCTGAGCGAATCAGGATTTCCCGACCTTGCTGTCGAAATCACCAACTATGTCCTCGCGCCCCGGGGCACGCCGGCAGCGATTCAGCGCGAACTCAACCAGCAGTTCGCGGCGGCGCTTGAACACCCGGAGGTGCGTGCGCGGCTGGTCGGCTTCGGGCATACGGTTCCGGTGGCAGCCGACAACACGCCTGAAGCCGTCAGGGCGCACATAGACCATTTCAGTTCAACCTACGGCCCGCTGGCCCGTGAGGTGGGCGTCGCCAACCGTTAAAGCGGTGCCTGCGCCCAGGGCGCCACACAGTCCTCGTAGGGGGCGGCTTGCGAGATGAAGCAAGTCGACTGGAGGCTTTGTGCCAGACGCTGAAATCCTGCGCGAGATATGTGCGGACGACACGACCAGATCGCGGTCTCCTGGCAACGCGCGAGGCATTGCTCGAGCAGATCGGGTGCGAGTTGTGGATAGAGGTGGCCGACCAGCAGGCTCAGTTCGCGCGGGCCTTCGACCGCCAGCCAGGGCCCGAATCTCTCCAGCGCGTCGGCCATGGTCCGTCGTACCCGCCTTGATCCAAGTCGAAGCGGGTCGACTCCGTCGTCCTCTGAACTGATCGGCCGGGCGAGCAGGCTTCGATGCGCCATGAGTCCTGAACGGCTGCCGCGGCGTCGATAGGTTCGGTCGACAACGCCATCCAAAACTCGTCAACACAAAGGAAGTCAGCATGTACACAACGCGATCATTCAGCCTGGGAGGCTATCGCTTCATACCAGCTGTGTCACAGTACTCGGGAGGGGTTAATGCGGAACAGGGGTTGCGAATTGAGCGGGTGCGCCTATCGAGCGTGGTACCGCTGGCCTCGGGATTCGAACTCATCGCGCGATATCTTGACGCGCTGGGCCGTCCGCGCCAGGCCCTGTGCGCGTGCGAACTTCGATCGCCCGCCCCTTTCAACGAGCAGGGCTTCAGAGACTTCAATGCGATTTACATCGCGACACTTCGCGTCTAGGGCCTGATGGGAGAGGATCAGGTGAATCCCGTCGCGCGAAGCAACGTGTGCCCGGTCGTCGCGCCGCCAGCTGAGCCGGGAATTTTCGCATTCAGTTACACGGTGCCCGAACCTCACGCTGGCGCCTCTTTCATCGTGGCCGGAAGCGCCGAAGCGCCTGAGGGCAAGGGTGACTACCGTGATCACGCGATCGCGCGGGGAGACCTGTCCCCTGAGGGCTTGCGCCGCAAAGCTGACTGGGTTCTGGGAGAAATGGAGCGCCGTATGCCTGGTCTGGGTTTTGACTGGCAGGACGCCAGCGCCGTACAGATCTGCAGCGTCCACGATTTCCACCCATTGGTATTCGACCTGATGGGTAAACGCGGGGTTCTTGATCCCGGTCTTGGGGTAGCCCTCTGCCAACCCGATATAGCATCCCCAAACCTGCCTGAGCAGACCGGTGCCCTTGCTCCGCTGCGAGCCTGAACCAGAATGCTGCCGTACTCGGATTTCTTTCGGTACCTACCCCGGTAAGGAAGACGTACCCCAGCGCATATTAAGCATTCGGATCGCCCGTGGCGGCGGTTTCGCTGCGCAGGCGAAATGCCGCTTGTTCGTCCTGATCGCCACCTCGACCGTCTTGACACATCCGCGCAAGAGAAAGCGGGGAAACCGGATCACCCTGTTGAGCGGCAACCTGATAGTACCGACGGGCAGCAGTCTCGTCCTTAGGAATGTCAGTGCCGGATTCCAGCCGTCGAGCGTAGTCGCGAGCAGCAGGCTCGTACCCACCGTCTGCTGAGCGCTTGAGGTATCGAAGTCCCCGTGTGATCTCATCGCTATTGGAGTCCGGAACCAGCAGGAACCGGGCGATACGGTAAAGGCTCTCCGGCTCAGTCGGGTCTTGTCCGAAGGACATCAGGGGGAGCATGATCGCGATAGCGGCGGTCTAATTTCTCACCTCCGTCCACGCACCAGACCGTAGGCCTCTCGTGCCTTCAGTCAGGCCCGATACGGTCCCAGACCTGTCG
>Ga0194118_10000337_pt1 | contig 83431 bp, 78 predicted proteins | sample TA2MahsurfametaG_2_FD_148662 | JGI IMG/M metagenome (GOLD analysis project Ga0194118, IMG submission 148662) | Freshwater microbial communities from Lake Tanganyika, Tanzania - TA2015013 Mahale N5 surface | ecosystem: Environmental > Aquatic > Freshwater > Lake | place: Tanzania: Lake... | reverse complement strand
GGTCGGGCCGACGGCTTCCCGGATCGGCAACAGCGTCGGCCGCGCCATCGGCATCCTCTTCAAGGTGTTCTTCCTGTTCATCGGCAGTATCGTCGCCTTCGCCCTCCTCATGACACTCGTCGCACTCCTCATCGCCTTCGCCGTCGTCATGCCGCTGAGCGACTTCTTCCTCCAGGGGTTCTGGCAGAACCTCACCGCCGGTGGAACCTTCCTGCTCTTCTTCGCCATCCCCGTCGTCGCCATCGTCGTCTGGATCATCCGACGGATCCTGGGCGTCAGATCCAGACACCACTACCTCGGCTGGATCTTCGCCGGCCTCTGGACCCTCGGCTGGATATCCCTCTTCGCATTCGGCTCCCTCAAAAGCAAAGACTTCAGCCGGAGCGGTGTGATCGAAAATACCATACCCCTTCAACAACCCACCGGCGGACGACTGCGGGTCGAACTGGGACCGACACCGGGGAAATTCTACCCCATGTCCTGGATCGAGGGCGACGAAAAAGCGATCCCCCTGCTCAGCGAAAACGAGGATAGCCTCCTGCTGAACACCATCCGCATCCGCATCACCCGAAGCCCCGACAGCCTCTACCACCTCCGGATCATCCGCCGCTCCAGGGGAAACAGCTCCGCCCAGGCCGAAGATCGGGCCGATGCAATCCAATTCGAGACCACCCAGCAAGACAGCATCCTTCGCCTACCCAAAGGATTCCCCATCGCCAAGGCCGACGGCTTCCATAACCAACAGGTCATCCTCGTCTTCCAAGTACCCGTCGGCAAATCCATCCGAATCGACGAAGACGTCGACTGGTTCGGATTCTTCGACGTCAATGGCGATGAATCCCGAATCCATATCCAACTCCGACAGGATTACGGATCAGAGAACTACTTCTGGAGACATGGCGTCTGGTACATCATGCAACCCGACGGACTTGAGAAAATGTTCAAGACCCGAAGGGAAGTCCTCGACGAAATGCGCGACCGAATCGAAAAGGAATATAATGAACAAGGCATCGAGTTCGACAAGGATTCCATCCGCATCCGTACCTCCGACAGCGATACCCTCATCAACACGGCAACTTCCAATTGGGAAGCGGGGACCTGACCCCTCATCTACACCCAAAACCCAAACCCTCCACAAAACCGGGGTGGTTCTCAGATCCTCGCCAGGTTTTGAGAACCACCCCCACTTCTCAAAACCACCCCATACCCTCAGAACCGGGGGGGGGTTCTCAGATCTACCCCAGGTTTTGAGAACGGCTTCAGCAGTGGGGAATGGAGGGTTGCCCGACTTGGCCCTAGGCGCACAAGTCCTACCTTTGCAGCCTTGCCCTACACACCATGAAGCAAACCCCGTTCACGGCGAAACACATCGCCCTCGGCGCGAAAATGGCCGAATTCGCCGGCTATCACATGCCGATCTCCTACAGCGGTATCAACGACGAACATCACGCCGTTCGGAACAATGCCGGCATCTTCGACGTCAGCCACATGGGCGAGTTCATCCTCAAGGGACCCCATGCCCTCGACCTCATCCAGCGCGTCACCACCAACGACGCCTCCAAACTGACCGACGGCAAGGCCCAATACAGCTGCCTCACCAACGAGAACGGCGGCATCGTCGACGACCTCCTCGTCTACTGCCTGGAAAAGGACAAAGCCTACATGCTCGTGGTCAATGCCTCCAACATCGCCAAAGACTGGGAATGGATCCTGCGACACAACCACGCCGGCGTCGACATGCACGACATCTCCGACAAGACCTGCCTGCTCGCCGTACAGGGGCCACAGGCCACCCGCATCCTGCAGCCACTCACTGAAATGGATATCCTCAACCTCCCCTACTATACCTTCTCTAGAGGCCACTTCGCCGGTGTCAACAACGTCTTGGTAAGCGCTACCGGCTATACCGGCGCAGGGGGTGTGGAGATATATTTCGAGGATAAAGAAGGGGCCGCCGACCAGGTCTGGAACGCCATCCTCGAGGCAGGCAGTCCAAAAGGCCTGAAGCCCATCGGCCTTGGCGCACGCGATACCCTCCGACTCGAAATGGGCTACTGCCTCTATGGGAACGACATCGACGACTTCAGTACCCCCCTCGAAGCCGGCCTGGGATGGATCACCCGGTTCAGCAAACCCTTCACCGCCTCCGAATACCTTTCCAGGCAAAAGTCCAATGGTCCGGAAAAACGCCTCGTAGGGTTCGAAATGCTCGACAAAGGCATCCCCCGACACGACTACAAGATCCGGGACGCTGAAGGAAACCTGATCGGCCGCGTCACTTCCGGTACCCAGTCGCCTACACTGGGCAAAGCCATCGGACTGGGCTATGTGCTGACAGAGTTTTCCACCCTCGACACCAGCGTCTGGATAGACGTGCGCGACCGTCCCTTGCAAGCCCACGTGGTGAAACTGCCCTTCGTGCAACAACCCTGATCAGCCCTCTTCAGATGCAGTCCGGAAAACCAAGCCTCCATACCTGCCTCTCGCCAGCCCTGCTACACCTCTACGACCTCCAGGGCTGCCTGGTTGTCATCATCGACGTGTTAAGGGCCACCTCTACCATTGCAACAGCCCTTCACAACGGTGCCACCGCTGTCATGCCCGTAGCCACCGTCCATCGCTGCATCGAGCTGGGGAAAGCACTCGGAGGCATCACCGCCGGGGAAAGAGATGGCAAAGTAGCCGAGGGCCTCACCTATGGCAATTCGCCCCTCGAATATCCAGAATCTTTCATTGGCGGAAGACTGCTCGTCCTCACCACGACCAACGGCACCAAGCTCCTGCACATGGCCCTGGACAGCGGCGCAGAAGAGATCATCACAGGCGCCTTCGTAAACCTCTCGGCAGTCTGCCGCTACGTACAAGAGCAGCATAGGCCGGTCGTCCTGGGATGCGCTGCCTGGAAAGACCGGATGAACATGGAAGACACCCTCTTCGCCGGGGCTGTCATCGACCGGATCTTCGAGCATTTCCATATCAACTGCGATGCCTCCCATTTTGCCCGCAACCTCTACCGGCTGGCGGCCCCCGACCTCTTCCAATTCATGCACGAAAATCAGGCCTCCCATTACCAACGCCTCATGGGTTACGGTCTTGAAAAAGACATCCGCTATTGCCTCACACCCGACCAGACAGACGTACTCCCGATCTATCGTGGAGAACAGCTTGTCAGGGGCTAACGAACAAGCAGCCACATTCAGGATTGTTTCATTCCACAAGCTATCTGGAAGTCACTTGTTTTCCATTAGTTTTGCCAATTGCCCATTTCTGAGCCTTCTCAGTCAGGCTTGGAAGCCAGGACTTATCACCTGTCCAGCGGGGCCACTGACCACATGGCACAATCACACCTGCTCCGGTTTGTATACAACAACGGCACCGATGAGGTGATCCGCAGAGGTAAGAAGATCCATGCCATCGGCTTCGTGGAATTCCTGGAGCACGACGAGCTGATGGGGTCTGTCAGCTTCCGGGTCAAAGACGACCACTACGCCACCTTCTATAAAGTCTTCGTACAGAAATACAGAGACGCACGCGCCCTCATGGTTCGCTGCACATGCCCCTACAACCTGGGAGACATATGCCGGCATGAAGTTGCCTCCCTCTTCCATCTGCAGGACATGATCGACAGAAACCTCCTAGGTGCTGAATCGATGGCATACGACCAACGGCACACGGTGGTCAAGATGAAACAGATCGAACTCAAGTCGATACGAATGCTGGCCTCTTCCGAATCATATGAAGAGGCGGAACGAAGGCTCCGCGTCCAAAAAGCAAACATCCTCAGCGCGTGCAATGAACGGGTGGAAGCCATTGTAGAAGACCCCGAAGGCCAACAGAACGTAGTGATCCAAAAAAATGAGGAGCGGAACTTCGACACGTCCTGTGGCTGCACCGATGAGAAGCACCCGCTCTGCGTCCATAAGACCACCGTCTTCGTCCAACTTCTGAACGCCTACGGACCTCATTATTTCGATACCATCCGAAACTGGGATAAAGAAAAAGATAAACTGCTGGAAGCCTATGGCTACAGCATGAAAGTAGAAGGATGGCAGAAGAAGTTCGAATTCTCCTATAAAGACGGCAAGCCCTTTTTGCGGGTACTGGACCCCTCCGTCAAAAGAATCACCCCTCCTACACCCAGCCCCCGGGAAGTCCGGCCAGCCCCCGTCGAGCCCATCACCCTCGTAGAACCCCCAAAGCCCGAAAGCTTCCTGGGGCAGCGCATAGGCGTCGTCTTCCAGGAAGACCGAAAGTCGTTCCCGGGCTTTTACCTTGAGGCGGTGATGGGTGAATGCGCCGAAGACGGAAACAACTTTGTCGGAAAAGTGGAAAAGCTGGACCTGCAGCGCTTCGTCAACACCGATGGGGTAAGTGAGAAGGACACGGCACTCCTCCAATTAATCCGAAAGCTGCAAAGCTCCGAAATCACGAAATACGTAAACCGCAACTCCCCCTTCGCCGGCATCTGGGAGAACATCATCCGCAACGAAGAAGAAGGCCTGCCGGCAGAAACGGAAAACCTCATCGTCGAATATGTCTACCCGAAGCTGAGGAAGCTGTTCATTGACTTCCACGACAAGGCGTTGTTCTTCATCTCGCCCGCAGGCAAATCACTTCAAAGCCGGCACCTCAAACCCATCACCTTGCTGACAGACACACTGCGGCCAGGCATTGTAGTACAGAAAACTGGCGATGGCTATGAAGTGAGCTGCAAGGCACGCCTCAACGAATGGGTCATCGGCATGGAAGAGAACGAATGGCAGAGCCGTCTCATCATGAAATACAATGACTCGCTCTGCCTCTGGGAGCGAACAGAAGAGATGGAGTCCATCATGGACCTCCTGAGCACCGAGAAGCACTCCGTGTCCGGAGAAGAATGGCAGGAATACCTAGGAAAAACGTTGATCCCGCTCAGCCGAATCCTCTGGTTGGACATCGACCGCAGCCTCATCCGAGAGATCCGCAACACAGAGCCCGACCTATTTGTACAACTGCAGGAAAAAGGTGACTACCTCCTCTTCACGCCTGTTTTCTCCTATCAGGGACATGAAGTCAGAAGCGGCGATAAAGATCCCCTCTACGTCGGCGGTAACCACCAGGTGATCGTCATACACCGTTCGATCGAGGTGGAAATGCGCTTCGTCCGCAAGCTGGAGAGCCTGCACACCAACTTCATCCGACAAGAGAAACCCTACGCACTAGCCCTCAAAGGCAACGACGTGCTGCGGAATAACTGGTTTTTCCTGTTCGTCGATGCCATGAAAGAGTCCAAAGTGCAGCTAACCGGCTTCGACGTCTTGCGCAACTTCCGCTTCAACACCACCAAGCCCAAGACCCGCATTCATATTCAAAACGGCGTCGACTGGTTCGATGCCAAGGTCGATGTGGTCTTCGGCGATCAGCAGGTCTCCATCGCCGAGATCAAGCGGGCCATCAACAATAAGCAGCAGTTCGTGCATCTCAACGATGGTTCGCTAGGTATCCTGCCGGAGGAATGGATTAAAAAATACGCCCTCCTCTTCCGCGTCGGGGAAGGGAAACAAGACCGACTCCGGCTCAACAAGTACCAGCTCAGTGTCATCGACGAGCTCTATGAACACCGCGACGAAGCAGAAGTCGTCATCCGCCTCGAAGAGAAGTTCGAACGGCTACGCAATTTCCGAAGGATCAAAGAAGTCGACCCGCCGAAATCCCTGGCAGCCATCCTCAGGCCCTACCAGGTTGCGGGCTACCATTGGCTGAACTACCTCCAAGAAGTCGGCTGGGGCGGCATCTTAGCAGACGACATGGGCCTGGGAAAGACCATACAGGCGCTCTCATTCCTGGAGGCCTGGAAAGAGCGGGAGGGCCTGTTGACAGCACTGGTCGTCTGCCCGACCACCCTCATATTCAACTGGGAGAATGAGATCCGAAAGTTCACGCCAGACCTCAGCTATCTGATCCACCACGGTGGCGACAGAAGCCGCAACCTCAAAGCCTTCGAAGGAAAGAACATCATCATCACCACCTATGGCACCCTCCGCAGCGACATCAAAATGCTGGTGGAGATACCCTTCGACTATGTCATCCTCGATGAATCTCAAGCCATCAAAAACCCACAAAGCAAAGTGACGAAGGCCGCCTCACTCCTGAAGGCCAGCTGTCGGCTCTGCATGAGCGGCACTCCACTGCAGAACAACACCTTCGACATCTACGCCCAGATGAATTTCCTCAACCCCGGACTGCTAGGCAGTATCGAATTCTTTAAGAACGAGTTTGCCACACCCATCGACAAGTTCGGAGAAAAGGCCCAGAAAGAACACCTGCGCAAGCTCCTCTACCCCTTCATCCTGCGCCGCACAAAAGAGCAAGTCGCCAAAGACCTGCCCGAAAAAACAGAGACCATTCTGTTCTGCGAGATGGAAGAAGAACAGCGCCGCATCTACGACGCCTTCCGCAACGACTATCGCAACAAGATCTTGGGCGCCATCGACGAACAGGGAATCGAGAAATCGCAGCTCACCATCCTCCAGGGACTTATGAAGCTCCGGCAGATTTGCGACTCGCCAGCCATCATGAATGAGCCTGAGAAATACCCTAACGCCTCCATCAAACTCGACGAGATCGCCCGGGAGATTACAGAAAACATAGGAGTACACAAAGCCCTTGTTTTCTCACAATACCTGGGTATGCTCGCAATCATCCGCGACAGATTGCAGGAGCTGGGTGTTACCTTCGAATACTTCGACGGCAGCACCTCCGCACAAGAGCGAGAAAAATCCATCCGACATTTCCAGGACGACGAAGAAGTCCGCGTCTTCCTTATCTCCCTCAAAGCCGGTGGGGTGGGCCTCAACCTGACCGCTGCCGACTACGTCTACATCGTAGACCCCTGGTGGAACCCAGCCGTGGAGCAACAAGCCATCGACCGAACCCACCGGATCGGTCAGACGAAGAATATCTTCGCCTACCGTATGATCTGCAAAGACACCATTGAAGACAAGATCCTGTTGCTCCAGGAAAAAAAGAAGTCACTCGCCAAAGACCTCATCTCAGACGAGACGACCTTCGTCAAGAAACTCAGCAAGGAAGACGTCGAATACCTCTTCAGCTAAGCCGGCTGACAGACAGCGGACTCCCAACCCTTCAGAACCAGACTGCCAAGGCCCGGAAAGCCATCCAAAGCGTGGCAGCCACCACAGCCATCCCAACCGCTGTCAGCCAGACCGGATGCCGGTAACCACCCGCGATGTGCCTCAGATGCACTGCCCGCAGCAGTAAGGCCAGTCCGACTGGCAAAATCAGCCCGTTCAATGCGCCTACAGCCAGCAAGGTGCGGACCGGACGACCCACCCATAAAAAGACCAAAGCGGCTATCCCGACAAAGGCAGTCCATACCCAGTCTTGCCGTCGGTCGACCAAGGGATGCAGGCCCCGCAAAAAAGAGACCGACGTATACGTAGAGCCCGTCACAGACGTGATGGCAGCACACCACATCACCATGCCAAAGATCCGGTAGCCGACCTCGCCCGTCGCCCATCGAAACACATCCGCCGCCGGGTTCTCATCCCCCAGCCGCGCACCGGCCGATACAACCCCTAAGGCAGCCAAAAAAAGCAAGCCCCGCATCACAGATGCCAGCAGGATAGCAGAGACCGCCGAACGTGTGACACCTCCCAAGGCAGCGGTTCCCGTACGGCCTGCATCCAGCAAGCGATGCGCCCCTGCAAAACTGATATAGCCGCCAACTGTACCACCCACCAACGTGAGGACTGCCAGGGCATCGACCCGCTCCGGAACCAGACTGCGCTGCAGGGCGTAGCGCCAGGGAGGGGCCGAAGAAAAGGCGACGTACAACGTCAAAGCGATCATCACAAGCCCCAAGGCCTTGGCAAGGCCATCGATGCGCGCCAGGGCATCCCGCGATAGGAAGATCCATACCGAGAGGGTCGCACTCAAGGTGGCGCCCCAGGTCACGGGCATGCCCGTCAGGGCTTGCAGGCCTAAGCCCGCCCCGGCCAGGTTGCCTACGTTGAAGGCTAAGCCCCCGGCAACCACCAAGAGCGACAGCAGCCGACCGGCCCCTGGAAGAACCTGCTCCGCGAGGTCCTGCACACGCTGACCACTCACCCCTACGATGCGCCAAATGTTCACCTGGGCGCCCACGTCGAGGAGGATCGATAGCAAGATCACAAACCCGAAGCTGGCACCAAGCTGGTGGGTGAAGACAGCCGTTTGTGTGAGGAAACCCGGACCGATGGCCGACGTGGCCATCAGAAACGCAGCTGCAGTCAGGGGCGAAGACCGCAGCCCTTCAATCCATTTTTTCATGGCCGGGGAGATGGGGTTATATGCATGCCGGCTGCTTCGATGGCATGGCGTACCGCCTTGGCAAAGGCCACCGCATGCTCCCCATCGCCATGGACGCAAACCGTATCGCCTTCCAGCGGAATGGTCGACCCGTCCGCGCAGGTGACAGATCCGAAACGAAGGATCTGCTCCACCTGTGCCGCCACCATTTCCACCGATGCCAGCACGGCGCCCGGCTGCTGGCGGGGCATCAAACGACCATCGGGCAGATACCTCCGGTCGGCAAAGACCTCTCGGCAGAAGGGTAGTCCCCTGCTCCGGGCTGCCCGCTCCATCTCACTGCCCGGGGGTCCGTAGAGGAAAAGCCCTGGATCCAGCCGATGGACAGCCTCCACCACCGCCACGGCCGTCGGTGCGTGCACGGCTGCCTTATTATAGAGCGCCCCATGTGGCTTGACATGATGCAGCCGCTGCCCGGCGACCCTCGCCATGGCCCCCAAGGCGCCTGTCTGATAAAGTACGGTTTGATATACTTCATCCGGGGTCAGGGCCATGTCACGGCGGCCAAAGCCGAGGAGGTCGGGATAGGAGGGGTGTGCGCCGATGGCTACCTGATGCGCGGCGGCCAGGGCTATCGTCGTTTGGATCGTCCCGGGATCGCCCGCATGCATTCCACAGGCGATATTCGCAGCCGTCACCCAAGGCATCAAAAGTTCATCTTGCCCCATAAGCCAGGGGCCCAGGCTTTCACCCATGTCGCCGTTGATATCGATGTTACGTGGAGGCATAGACTCTTATGACGACAAGTTAAGAAATCTGCATGCAGGCATCATGCATCGAATCGGCAGCGAACCGAGGCCTCTAGCCCACGAAACCATTGTTGCCGCCCTTCAAGGGCTTCCTCTGCCTCTGAAATAGAACCCAGTACAAAACGAAGATCATCGCCAGGCCGCAGCTGCCCGCAGGCAGGCAGATCTGCGGAAAAGATATGAGCGACCCGCGGATACCCTCCGACCGTCTGGGCATCAGACATCAGCAGAAAGGGGGTGCCGCCGGGGGTAACCTGTATTGTGCCCGGACAGACAGCCGTCGAGCGCATACTTCCGAGGCCCTGCGCCGCCAGGGCCGGGCCTTGCAGAGGATACCCCATGCGGTTGGCGTCGGGATGGACCCGAAAAGAAGCCTCCAGGAAAGCCTGCCGAGCCTCTGTCGAGAAGGCCTCCCATTCAGCACCAGCCAACACACGGACCGTGTCGGGAGCCGTCGCTGGGTCGAGGCGGACATCCATGCCCCAGGTGGCGGCCCCCCAGCCGTCAGGACCTATCGGGATGGACAGTTGTGTTCGAGCAGTCAGTACCCGTCCAGGAGCGGCCGGCGTCAGCAGATCCCCGGCCTGCAGGGAGCGGCCCTGCACCCCCCCGAGTCGGGCCGGAGCATAGGTACTGCCACTTCCCAGATCTATTTGGGCCGCAAAGCCACCCGCCATGGCAAGATAGGAGCGGCACCCGCGACCAGCAGGCTGAAAGGTCAGGAGCGAAAAAGGCGCCACCCGCAGCAGACGACCCATCGGGGCTGGCACATCATTGATATACAGGAGGCTGCCACCCCCGACATGTGCCAACCATACCTCCGCCTCCGCCATCAGCGAGGCTCCGTGGAGGGTTAGCTCCAGCGCGACCGCATCCGGATGGTTGCCGCATAATAGGTTCGCAGACCGATAGGCATCAGGGTCCATGGCACCCGACAAGGGCATACCCTGAGCCCGATGTCCCTTCCGGCCCGCATCCTGCAAAGCCGGCATCCACCCAGGCTTTACCATCCTCAGGGCCATGGCTGCGATGTTGATGCAAAGTCCTCAAGGCCTATCCGCCGGAAGCGCACCTCCATGCCGGCAGACAGCCAGCAGGCGGGTGTGCGCTTGGCGTCAAAAAGCGTCCAGGGTGTCCGACCAATCACCTGCCAGCCGGCCGGCGTCTCCAAAGGATAGATGCCCGTCTGCCGGCCGGCCAATGCCACTGAACCCGGCGCCACCCGCTGACGGGGCTCCGCGCGACGAGGGATGTCCAAACGCGGATCTGTCACACCCATATAGGGAAAGCCAGGTACAAACCCGATCAGATAGACACGGTAAGTGCGGGAAAGATGCAATTCGATCACTTCATCTACGGTCATGCCGGCATGTACCGCCACTAGGTCCAGGTCCAGCCCAAAATCAGGCTCATAACAGACCGGGATCTCTACCAGCCGTGGGGAAGAGGCCGACCCGGTCGGTGTCGGCTGCTGGCAGCGCTGCCATAAGTGGCTAGCAAGCCGCTCGCTGACCGAGAGCCCGGGCGGTCCTGGGAGACTTGCCCGGACGACGGCCGGGTCATAATACAACGTCAGCGTGGCATAAGAAGGCACACACTCCTCCACCCCGGGGATAGGATCGGCTTGCAGCGCCTGCTGCAGAGAGAGGACCGTCTCCGACAACAGATCAGACAAGGTATCCCCGAAAGAGACCGTCAACGCCCGGTCGCCCAATGCATAGATGCGCCAAGGCTCCATCTCCCTTCAAGGTACGCGAAACCTGCGGACAAAGAAAAACCGCATCCATGGATGCGGTCGCATGCCGAGCGGCATTTTGTGGGTTCAGAAGAGGTTATAGAGTCGTCCGGCTGTGCTGCTCCCTGCGCGACTTCAGATAAAACCGGATGGGGGTATAGTCGGCCGGCTGGAAGAGCTTGCGCAGTAAAATCATGAACCATGCAGTATGGCCTCGATGACCGTAAGAAGCAGGATGTATCATAGGACAAGATTTTTCTCTTTTGTAACGACGGCCGTAGGGAAAAATTATGTAACACAGGAAAAATCAAGACCTCCGTCACCGTTCCGGTAGGCAGCACTCCCCATGCAGACATTGCCTACCTTCACAGGTAATCCGAACGCATGCAGCGAGTCCTCAGCCATTGGTACAGTCCGGCCCTCCAACAAGCCATGCCGATCGTCGTCTATGGACATTACGGCGACGCGCTGCTGCTCATCCCCACCGCAGCGGCAGACTACCTGGAATATGAACGCTTCCAACTCATCGAAGCGATGGCACCTTTCATCGACAGCGGCAAGCTGAAAGTATTCTCAATTAACAGCATCAACACCGAAAGCTGGCTGAACCAAGAGATGGAGCCGGCCCATAAAGCCATCCGCCACAACCAATTCAATGAATATGTCTTTCAGGAGGTAGTCCCTTTCGCCCGGGACAACACATCCCAGGAGACGCCGATCTATGCCGCCGGCGCCTCCTTCGGCGCACTGCATGCGATGAACCTCTTCCTGAAGAGACCCGACCTGCTGCAAGGCACCATCTCCATGAGCGGCGTCTACGACCTGACCGAGTACACCAAAGGATTCTTCGACGAACAGGTCTATTACAACTCCCCCATTCATTACATCCCAAACCTCGCCGACCACACAGTGCTGGAACGCATCCGCAGCGGCAGGATCGTCCTGGCCACGGGCAGCGGCCACTATGAAGACCCCGAAGCCAACCGGCGCTTCTCAGGCGTATTGCATGCCAAGTCGATCCCGCACGTGTTCGAAGACTGGGGTGCCGAGCGGCACCACGACTGGCCCACCTGGCGAGACATGCTCCCCAACCTGATCTCTCGACACTTCTGAGGACTGCCCATGGAGAAAAGACTGTTCCTGCTCGATGCCTTCGCACTCATCTTCCGCGCCTACTACGCATTGATCCGAAACCCCAGGATCACCAGTCAGGGGCGGAATACCAATGCACAATTCGGCTTCACCAACACCCTCATCGACCTCCTCCACAAGCAGAAGCCTACCCATATGGCCGTATGCTTCGACACCCAAGCACCAACAGAGCGGCATACCGACTACGCCGACTATAAAGCAAACCGGCAAGAAGCCCCCGAAGACATCCTACTCTCGATCCCCGACATCAAAAAGATCCTGCAAGGATTTCAGATCCCCATCCTCGAGACGGACGGCTACGAAGCCGACGACGTCATCGGCACACTGGCCAAACAAGCCGAACAGGCCGGCTACGACGTCTTTATGGTCACGCCGGACAAAGACTATGGGCAACTCGTCACTGACAAGATCCGCATCTACAAGCCCCCTTACCAAGGAGGCGACTTCGAAATCCTAGGACCCGCAGAAGTATGTGCCAAATGGAACATCCAGCGCGTCGAACAGGTGATTGACATCCTCGGACTCATGGGCGATGCCGTCGACAACATCCCCGGCATCCCCGGCATCGGAGAAAAGACCGCCGCCAAGCTACTGGCAGAATACAGCACACTGCAAAACGTACTGGACCAGGCCGACCAGATCAAAGGCGCGATGGGAGAAAAGATCCGAAATGGCAGAGACCTTGCTGTCATGTCCCGAAAACTAGCCACCATCATCACCGACGTACCCGTCCAGTTCCACGAAGAAGACTTCCGTGTCAAGGAGATGGACAAAACAGCACTTCATAGCATCTTCGGAGAACTGGAATTCAGAACCCTCGGCCGCCGCATCCTCGGAGAAGAACTCAACATCCCCGAAACCAACCGGAAAGGGGCGCCTCCCACCGCCATCCAGCAAGACCTGTTCGGCCAACCCATCTCTACACCCACAACGACACCACAGACCAACCATACAGAGGAAGGCCCCACGGAAACCACCCAGTGGAAGGCAGAGAAGAATATCGATAATACCCCCCATGCCTATCACATGGTGGAAGGAGCGGAAGCCCTGAAGTCACTGCTCGATGCGGTGATGGCAGAGCCGGAAGTTTGCTTCGACACCGAGACGACCGGCCTCGATGCCAACCGCGCAGCCCTCGTCGGACTCAGCTTCGCCTGGAAGGCAGGCGAAGCCTGGTATGTTCCCTGCCCGGCCGACCTGGAAGGCACCCGACAGATCCTGGCAGCCCTGGCACCGGCCTTTGCCCGGAGCGATATCCGATGGGTTGGCCAGAACCTGAAATACGACATGCTCGTCCTACGCTGGCATGGATACGAGCTGGCCGGAGAGACCTTCGATACCATGGTCGCGCACTATGTCATCGAACCCGAAGGGAAACGCTCCATGGACCTGCTCAGCGCGCAATACCTCAGCTATGAACCTGTCTCCATCACTGAACTCATCGGTAAAAAGGGCAAAGGACAAGGCACCATGCGCGATGTGGAAGTTGAGAAAGTAAAAGAATATGCAGGCGAGGACGCAGACATCACCCTCCAGCTTAAAAACATCTTCCTCCCGAAACTCGCCGAGAAAGGCGTCGAAAAAGTCTTCTACCAAGTCGACAACCCATTGGTCAAAGTGCTGGCCAAGATGGAGTTCGAAGGTGTGGCAATCGATGTGGGATTCTTGCAAGAATATTCCAAAGAGTTGGACCGCGAAGCTCGCACAGCTGAAGAAATGGTATTTCAGTCGGCCGGCGTACGCTTCAACCTGGCCTCCCCCCGGCAGTTGGGAGAAGTGCTCTTTGAAAAACTGAAACTGGACCCAAAGGCGAAAAAAACGAAGACCGGACAGTACGCCACCGGCGAAGACGTCCTCCTCAAACTGGCTCACCACAACCCCATCGTAGAAGACATCCTGGCATTCCGAGAGCTCACAAAGCTTAAATCGACCTATGTAGACGCCCTCCCACAGCTTCTGCATCCTAAGACGAACCGCGTCCATACATCCTATGCACAGGCCGTCGCCGTGACAGGTCGGCTGGCCAGCAACAACCCCAACCTTCAAAACATCCCGGTCCGCACCGACCGAGGCAAAGAAATCAGAAAGGCTTTCATCCCGCGAGACAGCAACCACCTGCTGCTATCGGCCGACTATTCTCAGATAGAACTCCGCATCGTAGCCGCCATCAGCGGAGACGCTAACATGTGCGAAGCTTTCCGCCTCGGCAAGGATATCCATACCGCCACAGCCGCCAAAGTCTACGGCGTGCCAGAAGGAGAAGTGACCAAAGAACAACGCTACAAAGCCAAGAGCGTCAACTTCGGCATCATCTACGGACAGGGTGCCTTCGGACTGGCAGACAACCTCGGCATCAGCCGTACGGAAGCCAAAGGCATCATCGACAACTACCGCAAAGAATTCTCCGGCATCAGCACCTACATGGAAGAGACCATCGCCTTTGCTCGGGAGAAAGGCTATGTGGAGACCCTCATGGGCCGCAAGCGTTGGCTGCGAGACATCCACTCCTCCAACTTCACCGTCCGTGGCTTCGCAGAACGCAATGCCATCAACTCACCCATCCAGGGCTCCGCCGCCGATATGGTTAAGATGGCCATGATCCGCATCCATGAAGAGATGCAGCGACGCGGGCTGAAGAGCCGCATGATCATGCAGGTACATGACGAACTCGTATTCGATGTGCTTCAGGAAGAGGCGGAAACCATGCGCACCCTCGTCATCGAACATATGGCGCAGGCCCTACCACTGCCCAATCATGTGCCGGTGGTCGCTGAGGCAGGCATCGGCCAGAACTGGCTGGAAGCCCATTGACAAACAAAACTGAAACGATCCACATGATTACAAGACTCTTCGTATGGTGGTTTCGGCTGAAAGGATGGAAGGTCGGAGAAACCATTCCGGCCGACCTAAAGAAGGCCGTCATCATCGCGGCCCCGCATACCTCCAACTGGGACTTCGTCTATGCACTGGCTACCTTCCGCATTCTCGGCCTCCGGGTCAACTACCTCGTCAAATACCAGGCATATCGCTTCCCCTTCAAAAAACTCCTCGACAACACAGGTGCCATCCCCGTCGAACGCAGGCAGACCCACAACTTAGTTGAACAATTCATCCGCATGTTCCGGGAAAAGGAGTCGCTCTACCTCCTCGTCCCTGCCGAAGGGACGCGCAGCCGGGTCGCCAAATGGAAGAGCGGGTTCTACCATACTGCCGTCGGGGCCAGCGTCCCCATCATGCTCGGATACCTAGACTTCAAAAACCGAATCGCCGGTTGCGGGCCTGTCTTCCACCCCACCGGCGACAAAGAAGCAGACATGGCTATGATCCGCGAATATTACCGTCCTATCCAGGGCCGGCATCCCGAAAAATACGACCCCGAGTCGGCGAGAATAGACTAGATAGCACCCCATCAGATAGCGCAGCTTACCTTTGCAATGATCCTACTTGCAATGACACTCCAAGACTACCTTTCCATCCTCCAAAAAGTCGGCAGCCGCTATGCCATTGTCGCCGGCATCGCCTTCCTCGCGTTTTATGTCATCCTCTACACTGCCCTCTCCTCGCGTAAGATACAGAAGCGCTTCCCCAAAAGCTCAGACTACATGAGGGAGATCGGATACTCCCTGCTCACCATCGCCATCTTCGGCATTGTGCCGCTGCTGCTCATCAAAAATCCAACAGTAAGACCGTATACCACCCTCTACACCGACATCGCCGACTACGGTTTGGCCTGGTTTATCGGAGCATTCCCAGTGATGACGCTGATGCATGACACCTACTTTTATTGGACCCACCGCTTCATGCACCACCCTGCGGTATTCCGCTGGTTTCATCTCTTACACCACCGCTCCACCAACCCCTCACCCTGGGCTGCCTACGCCTTCCACCCGTTGGAAGCCATCGTGGAAGTGGGCATCTTCGCCGTATTCCTCTTCACCATCCCAATCCATCCACTGCACTTCGCACTCTTCTTCCTCTTCTCAATCATTTATAACGTCTATGGACATCTTGGCTGGGAACTCTACCCAAAGGGCTTCAGCCGCCACCCCATCGGAAGGTGGGTGAATACCTCCGTCAACCATAACTTACACCACCAGCACTTCAAAGGCAACTACGGCCTCTACTTTCTGTTCTGGGACCGATGGATGGGAACGATCCGGCCGGATTACGAGCAGCACTTTGATGAGGTCAAAGACCGTAAGTGACTCCCACCGTCTACTACTGCTACGATGCCTACTGCGGATGGTGCTACGGCTTCAGCCCCGTCATCCGCCGCATCCATGAGGAGTACTTCGACAGGCTCGCCTTCGAAGTGCTCTCAGGCGGAATGATCCCCCGGGCATCTGCCCGGCCCATCACAGCCATCGCTGAGTTCATCCGCAACCACTATACTCGTGTGGAAGAATTGACCGGCATCCGTTTCGGGGAGGATTTCCTTTGGCATGTCCGCCAACCAGAGCTGAGCGACTGGTACCCACATTCCGAAAAAGCAGCTGTCGCCCTCTGCATCCTTAAAGAATACCAGCCCGAACGATGCATCGAATTTGCCTGCGCATTACAGCAGGCACTCTATCAAGAAGGAAGAGACCTTACAGACGATGAAGCCTACCGCCACCTGCTGCTGACCTACGGAATACCCGAAGCAGCATTTTATGATAAACTATCTGCTGCAACCTACCAGCAACGAGCCGAAGAAGAATTCTCGCTGATCGCACAATGGGGCATCAGCGGCTTCCCTGCCGTCTTGCTGCAGACAGAAGAAAGAAGATTTCGCCTCCTGGCCAATGGCTATATGGAAGAGCATACCTTGAAAGCACGCATCGAAGAAGGGTTGGCATATACAGAACGCTGAGTCATCCAACGCCACCAAACTGTCTGATCTTTCCAGCTGGCAACAACATGATAACGGGTATGGCACCCAGGACGGTGCCCCGCGCATCCACCTGCCTGGCCTGAGCTTGTTGCCGGAATGGATACAGCTACATGCATTAAGATCCCATCAGACTAACCCGAAGCCTTAAGCGGCGTTACGACGCAAACCTGTAACTTGCAGCTGCCGAATATGATTATGGATTATAAGAAGATCATCTCCGTCACTGGCCTCCCCGGCCTCTACGAACTCCTCCACAGCAAGAACGACGGTGCCCTCGTCCGGTCTTTGGAAGACAAGCAGACTCGATTTGTCTCTAGCCGCGTCCACAACTTCTCCCACCTGGAAAGCATCGAGGTCTACACCACGGGCGACAATGTCAACCTCGCCGAGGTACTCCTAGCCATGCAGGCCTCCGGTCTAACACTGCCCGAGGAAAAAGATACCGCTGCCGTAAAAGCCTATTTCACCAAGGCATACCCAGCCATCGACCTGGAACGTGTCTATACCAGCGATATGAAGAAGATGGTCCGGTGGCTGGGCATCCTCCAGAAGCTGGGCATAGCCATCCAGAATCCCCAAAAAGAGGAAGGCACAGACACGCCGGAAGCCTAGTCCCCTCCATCACTGTACCCCATCAGTCAATGCATGCCTATGCCCTACACCAGCGATATTCAAAAGATCCAACGGCATTTTCTGCCCTCTGATTTCACCATTACCGACTGGCAGCAGCTTGAACCCTGGTTCCAACAACTCGAACAGCGGCCCATCGAAAATGTCGCAGCCCTCGAACAGTGGCTCCGAGACCTCAGCGAACTGGAGGCCATCATCAGCGAAGACGCCTGCTGGCGACAAGTACGGATGACCTGCGATACTACCGACAAAAACCTCGAAGAAGCGTTCAACAACTTCTACCTCCATATCCAGCCACACATACAGCCCTATGCCGACCGCCTCAACCGGAAACTCATAGACTGTCCTCACACACAGGCACTGGACAACAACAAATACTTCACCTACCTCCGCAGCGTCAAAAAAAACATCGACCTCTTCCGACCAGAAAACATCCCCCTGCAGGCTGAGATGAGCGTCTTGCAGCAACAGTACGGAACGATCGCCGGACGCATGGCCATCGAATACGAGGGAAAGGAATATACCCTACAGCAAGCCGCTCGCTTCCTGGAAAACCCAGACCGCAAAGTGCGGGAAACGATCTACCGGAAAGTAGCAGAACGCCGCTCGCAGGATGCCGAAACACTGCAAGAACTTTTCGGGAAGCTCGTCGGCCTGCGCCACCGCATCGCTCAACATGCAGGATTCGACAACTACCGCGACTATAAGTTCGCAGAGATGGGACGGTTCGACTACAAGCCGGCCGACTGTGAACGCTTCCATGCAGCCGTCGAAGAACATGTCTTACCCCTTGTCAATGAGATCTATACCCATCACGAGCGCCGGCTGGGCATCCAACCCCTCCGACCCTGGGACACAGAGGCAGAGCCCGAAGGCACCGCACCGCTGCGCCCCTTCAACGACGGCAAAGAACTCCTCTCCAAGACCATCGACTGCTTCCAGCGACTAAACCCCTTTTTTGCCGACTGCCTGCGTCGCATGGACCAGATGGGCCACCTCGACCTTGACAGCCGCAAAGGCAAGGCCCCGGGAGGTTATAACATGCCACTCATGGAGAGCGGCGCCCCCTTCATCTTCATGAACGCCGCCGGGCAGATGGGAGATGTCACCACGATGGTACACGAAGGAGGGCATGCCATCCACTCTTTCCTCTCCCACCCATTAGAACTCAGCGCTTTCAAAGAATACCCCACCGAAATGGCAGAGCTGGCGTCCATGTCCATGGAACTCTTCAGCATGGACCACTGGCAGCCATTCTTCGACAACGAAGCTGAGATGAAACGCGCCAAACGGCATCAACTCGAACGAGTCATCACCATCTTTCCCTGGATCGCGACCATCGACGCCTTCCAACATTGGGTGTACCTGCATCCCACTCATAGTGTCGAAGAGCGGACCGCCGCCTGGATGGAGACTCTCCAACGCTTCTCCACGCCGGCCATCGACACCCAAGGTCTCGACGCATTCCGTGAGATCTCCTGGCAACGGCAACTGCATCTCTTCGAAGTGCCATTCTACTACATCGAATACGGAATTGCCCAGCTGGCGGCCATCAGCATGTGGAAGCAATACCGCGAAAACTCCGCCTCAGCCCTCCGCCATTATACAGAAGCCCTGGCACTCGGCGGCACCCACACCTTGCCAGCCCTCTACGAAAAGGCTGGCCTGTCGTTCGACTTTTCCCCCGACCTCATCAAAGACCTCATGGAAATGGTGCGGGCAGAACTCGAGACCTGCTAGTCGGAGGAAAAATGCACCCATCGGATGAAACAAAGAAATCGAAGAGTGCGCCAGCCTCATCGGCATCGCCCACAGATGCCCGTCACCACCATGCCGATCTGACGCACGCGATAGCCTTTCGGAAGACGGACCGCAGGAATGGTGATCTTATCCATGCATTGTGTGGTGCCACAGGCATCACAGACAAAATGGACATGGTCGTCATGGTGATGGCCCTCCTTACAGGCCTCTTTGCACAAGGCATACCGAATGACATTGTCGGTGCTGGGGACTATATGGATGATCCCTTTCTCTAAAAAAGTCTGCAAAGTCCGGTACAGCGTCACCCGGTCGAAGCTACGCTGCGTGCCCGCCTCGATGTCGTGGTGCGACAAAGCACTATCCTTCTTAAGAAACCATCCCAGGATACGCCGCCGCGGTGTCGTCACACTCAAATGGTTGCTTCGCAGGATATCCTCTACCATCGCCTCGCTCATGGTTGTCGTAGTTTGGTATCTCCCAGCGCCTCCAGCAAGCCGTTGGCATCTTTTTGGAGCTGCTCTAACTCCTCCTTCTGCAAGCCGTCGTAAATGCCGCGCACCTGCCCGTCGGCATCCACCAAGGCAAAGAACTGCGTGTGGATGAACTGCTCGGAGATATTGCGTGAGCTGTTCTCTGGACTATCGAGGAGATAGCTCTCCCGAGCCGTCCGATACAAGGATTCCTTGTCGCCTGTCAAAAACCACCAACGATCCGTATCCACACCTAAGGAGTCTGCATGCCCCTTCAACCGCGCTGTATTATCGGTCGACGGATCGACCGTATGCGAGAGGATCCGAAAGGAAGGATGCCGACGCAATGAGGCATAGACAAGACTCAGGTTACGGTTCATCTTGGGACAGATGCCTTTGCAGGTGGTGAAGAAGAACTCGGCGACATAGACCCTCCCCTGCACATCCGCTTCTGTGACCAGCTGCCCGTCCTGCCGCGTAAATCGGAAAGGACGCACCTTGGACAGTACCGGCAGGTCAACCTTCCCGAAGTCCGTGAACCATAGCAGCCCAACATAGAAGCCGGCCAGCAGCAATCCGAAAAAAACCAGATACATCCATCCTTTCCGCGTCATAGCCAAATGCTTCCATACAAAAATACAAAGCCTAGAGCCATTCTCAGAGGGAATCTGTCACTTTGCAACCTTATTACAGTTAAGTACCTTTATCACTTCCATGATACGGATTAATAACGATGTCCTAGGTATAACCGCCGCCATAGCTTGTGCCGTTCATTGCTCCTTGCTGCCCATTATTCTGGGTAGCCTTCCGATCCTAGGCTTGGACATCATCAATAATGATTTCTTCGAAGGGGTGATGATTGCGTTGGCCGCATTCATCAGCTTTCGGTCGCTGCGGCATGGCTTCCGCAGCCATCACCATGCACACTTACCCTATATACTTTTTGGCATCGGCATCATCCTCCTGATCTTCAAACAGATCTGGCACAGCCAGCAACTCTATTTCCTCGTGCCGGCCATCCTCGCCATCGTGACAGCCCACGTCATCAACATCCGCTATTGCCAACAAACGGGCAAAAGACATGATGCCTCCTGCAACCATTGACTGCGTCAATGGATTTGCCTGAGCAGGCATGCACGATTTCCGATAATGACTTTACTTTATACTGTTTTTAATGGCAATCCTCGTGTAGATACCCGTTCGTTTACATGACTCCGCTTCGATCCATCTTCGGTTGTACGCGTATCTTTCTCTTTGTCATCAGAAAGCAGATTTGTCTCCCTGTTATCCTACTGGTCAAGCTGGCTTTTACCCAGGTCGCCAACGGCCAGGTGCAACGACTGCCCGAATTCCACTTCCTTCGCCTCTCTGACGGTAAACCTTTCACCCAGAGAGACCTCCAACCCCCAAAAAAGACCCTCTTTGTCTTCTTCGACACCGAATGCCCGCACTGCATGCAGGCGGTCTCGACATGGAATGACAACCATAGCGCCATGGACGGTCTCCATACCGTTCTGCTGACAATGGACCCGCCTGAGGCGGCCATCCCTTTCCTTCGTAGATTCGCAGACAAGATCATCTCAAAGAAACAGGTCGTCACAGCCCGCGACCCAGAACGACAATTCATCTCTCGCTTTCTCCCCAAGAAATACCCGTCGATGTTTCTTTTCTCAGAGAAAGGAATATTGCTTCGATATACAGACGATGAAAAGGACATACCTTCCCTGATCCGCCTCATCCCAAAAAAATAAAACCATGATCAGCAGAAGAGAATACCTCCGCCAACTGTCCATCCTTGCAGCCGGCTCCACCCTGCCCCCGGAAGCCTTCGCCGCCGTCAAAGACCGGAAGATAGGGGTACAACTCTATACCATCCGTGGAGAGATTGCAAAAGATGCCATTGGTAGCATCCGAAAAGTCGCCCAGCTAGGCTTCCAGGAAGTCGAAAACTTCGGCTATAATGGCAAGTTCTATGGAATGGCTGCTCCAGCGTTCCGCACACTGCTGGCAGAGACGGGACTTTCCGCCCCCAGTGGACACTACCTGCTTAACAACATCCGCAACGGCTGGGAAAAAGCCGTCGAAGACGCCGCCGCCATCGGCCAGCAATACATGGTCCTGGCCTTTCTGATGCCCAACGAACGCAAGACGGCCGACGACTATAAAAAGGTCGCTGACCTCCTCAACAAGGCGGGCGAAATATGCCAAAAAGCAGGCATTCAACTGGGATACCACAACCACGACTTCGAGTTCAAGCAAATCGGTGACACACTCCCCTTCAACATCCTGATGGGCCAGACAGACCCCTCCCTCGTGAAGGCTGAACTAGACCTCTACTGGGCCGTCAAGGCCGGCCAGCCACCGCTGGAGATCTTCCGGAAATACCCAGGCCGCATCGCCCTCTGGCATGTCAAAGACATGGACGGGACTGACAAGAAACAATTCACCGAAGTCGGCAACGGCACCATCGATTTCATATCGATCTTCAAAGCCCATAAGAAGTCGGGTTTGAAGCACTTCTTTGTCGAACAGGATGTCTGCCCTGGCTCCCCCTTCGACAGCATCGCTCAAAGCATCGCCCACATCCGGAGTAAGCTCCTGAAGTATATTTGAAATATATCTCGTGGATACGCAGCCCTGCTTATACCACTTCATGAGAAAGCACCACCTGCGGCACCGTTGATGAGTACATATTCGACATCGGCATCCGTCAAGACCTTACAGAGTTCGGAGGGCGTGCCAAACCTGAATATGATGCCGTCCTCAGCAGGGGAGACTGCCTAAGTTGGATCAAGCTTTTTTTGATGAAATACGTCAACTACCTCCTTGCAGATTTCTTTCTGCTCTTCGCCGCTCTTCAATACAACGACCCGGACCCTTGGCTCTGGATACCCATCTACTTGTACGCAGCCATCGCCTGCGCGCGCGCAGCCAAAGGGAAAGTACCCCGAGGCATGCTTATCCTCGGCATCGCCTTCTGCTCCGTCTACGCCACTCTCCTCTTCCTAATCCCTGACGGAGTGATCGAATGGGCAGGCCTTCATCAGGCAGAAAATCTGGTACAAACGATGAAGGCCACCAAACCCTGGATTGAGAATACCCGGGAGTTCGGCGGTCTTCTGATCATCCTCGCAGCCCTTGGGTTCAACCTACTGCGAAGAGGTAAGGAGTGAGTCCTTAATCCTTAATCGGAGATGAACCGGATCTGCTGCATGACCAAGGGCTTTGTCTCTCGGGCATCCACCTTTCTGACCTTTAGGTAGAGCTTCACCGGCCGATCGGCCGAAGCTGTCAGCATAGCTTTTGCCTTGCCGGCGCCTGCCGTTCCACCAGCGCCTACGACAACTTCTCCCATCTTCCGGCCATCGGGCGCGTCAGCCACCCATTCGATGACATAGCCCGAGACCAAGGGCTCCCGGAGCGTATACCCCAATTCGATGGCAGACACATGCCCCAAACCAATGCCATCAAACATCAGCCAGCCGGCATCCCCCTGCACGACAGCCGCCTTGGCACGGCCCTGGTCGATCCATTGGATATGGTCGATCTGCGCCTGATCAGAGACAGAGAGCAGCGGCTGGCGCAACTGCAGGGAAATGTAGCCAGTCAATGGACGGGCTTTTGAAGCCCCTTTGTCGGTATAGCTGGCGGTCAGCAGCAATAGCTTGCTGTCTGATACGTCCTTTGCCGTCGGTACAATCGACCCTTCCCCAGGCAGACTCGGAGCCAGCCGGCCGCCGCCGGCTAGGGATAGAATCCAATCAACGATCAAGGCAGCATCGGAAGGTTTGATGTCGGGGTGAGCAGCCATGGCCACCTCACCCCAAACGCCACTGCCACCTTTGAGGATTTTATTGTTCAAATAGGCCTTGGCCTGTGCATCCTTCGCATATTTGTCGGCCACCATCTGATAGGAGGGGCCGATGGACTTCTCTTGCTCTTTATGGCAGGTCTTGCAGTCGAGCGTAGCCACCAGGTTCCGGCCCTCCGCCAGGCTGCTGAAGGCCTGATGGCCCAGGATCTGTGCTTTGTCGGAGCTGCTTAGGTAATCCAGTTTTACATGAAGGTTGGCCGGATCGATGCCGCCTTTCTCGCTGCTGCCATCCTCCTTGTCGGCCACCTGTACCTCGTAAGCCAGTGGCTTGCCCGCAAAATAGAAGCTGGCGGCCGGGCTCATCCGGATGCGGACCGTCGGCTCTTCGTTGCCGGCATAGACGGTGAGGGCCTCGCTGCGGGTCACTCCTCCCTTACCATCCTTTACTTCCACAAAGACAGGATAGGCGCCCGCCTTGGTGAAGGTGAAGCCCGCATCAGACTTGCCACTTGCTGGCAACATTGTATTTCCAAAATGCCAGACATAGGTCAGAGCGTCCTTGTCAGCATCCTTCGATCCCGCTGCAGAAGCCTTGATGGTGAGTGGAAGAGTTCCACTCGTTCGACTCACCTGCACGGCCGCCCGAGGTGCCCGGTTGCCGCCGTTGTAGTCGACCCTTGCCAGACCAGCATCTTTATTCTTGGAGAACCACCCGCTGCCATACTCTAGCAGGTACAGACGTCCGTCAGGACCCATCTCCATGTCAATCACCGAGTTGAACTTCATCCCAGCCATGAAAGGCTCCATCTGCAGGTAGTTGCCCTCACTGTCCATGGTCACGATTTTGATCCAACCCCGGATCCAGTCGTAGAAGAAAAGTTTCCCGTTGAAATAGTCAGGCAGACGGGTAGCCGCTGGATAAAATTCCGAATAATAAACCGGGCCTGCCATGGCATTTCGTCCTCCCGTGCCGACCTCCGGAAACTCCGGCGAGCTGGCATATGGATACCAGATGAAGGCCGGGCTCACCGATGGCAGCTCCTGCAGGCCAGTGTTGTTGGGAGAGTTGTTCAATGGTTTCATCGGGTCGAAGGAGGGGCCTGATTCGCCGGTGGAATAATTGTATGCGTGATATGCGTAGTTGTTGCCTACAAAGAACGGCCAGCCGAAGAAACCTGCTTTTCGTGCCTGATTGAGTTCATCGTAGCCGCGGGGACCTCGGCTGGCCATGCTGTCGGCATTGGCATCTGGGCCCACTTCCCCCCAGTAAAGGAAGCCGGTTTTACGGTCTACAGAGATACGATAGGGGTTTCGGTTGCCCATGACATAGATCTCTGGGCGGGTGCCCTGCGTCCCCGGCTGAAAAAGGTTGCCATCCGGAATGTCATAGCTGCCGTCTGGCCTCACTCGGATGCGGAGGATCTTGCCCCGCAGGTCGTTGGTATTGCCGGAGGAGCGGGAGGCATCGTATTGATGGAGTCCGGTTCGGTGGTCGATGGGAGAAAAGCCATTGTTCTTTAAGCCGACCGGCTGGTTGAAGGGTGTGGAATTGTCTCCCGTAGATAGATAGAGCAGCCCATCGCCACCAAAGGCCAGCGAACCGCCTGTATGGCAGCAGATCTCCCGCTGCGAATAGAGCTCTAGGATCTTTTTCTCGGAGCTCATGTCGAGCTGCCCATCCCGGAAGACGAACCTGGACAGTCGATTCATGGGGGTGTCAGGGGCTGCGTAAAAAAGATAGACCCAGTGGTTGTGGGCAAAATCGGGGTCAGCCGCAATTCCCATCAGTCCTTCTTCGGCATTGACACCCTTTACGCTGGCCTTGTGATAAACCATCAGGTTGCCCGCTTCAGCAATCTGCCTAGTTTTGGTATCATACCGGAGCAGTCCGCCTTTCCGCTGCACGACGAGGATGTCTAAGTTTGGCAGGATGGCCATCTCCGTTGGCTCGTCGAGGATACCGCTGACGAGCATGTTCTTGGTGAAGCGGTCTTCGTCGGGCACGCGCTTCGAGCGGGTCTTACGGTAGTCGAGGGGTCGGTTGTCTCCGATGGCATACTGGATACCACCGAGCACATGTTGCAGAAACAAAGGGTCAGAAAAAGAGGCATCGGTATGCCCGAACTCAGTGTAGAAAGCCCGGCCACCGTCGTATGGATGATACCATGCCATGGGGTGATCATCTCCGTTCTCACCACCTTGATACGACTTCTCATCGATGGTGATGAGTACGGTCACATCCTTGGCATTGGGCACCTTGCGAAAGTTGTACCATTCATCCGAGCGTTCCCAGACGGTGGGTAAGTGTCGGGTGCTGGCATGACTGCGGTCGACTACTTGCAGGCGGGCCGGCTGAATCTTCGGGTGGCTTTTAAAATAAGCGCCGACAAGCTTCCCATACCAGGGCCAGTCATATTCGCAGTCGGCCGCGGCATGGATGCCTATAAAGCCACCACCTGCCTGGATATACCGTTCAAAGTCGGCCTGCTGGGATGCATTCAGTACGTCGCCTGTCGCATTTAGGAAGATCACAGCGCCATAGTGCTTCAGCGAGTCTTCGTGGAAAAAGGAGGCGTCTTCCGTTGCGTCGACCCGGAAGCCATTTTGGGTGCCCAGCTGTCTGATGGCTGTGAGACCGGCGGCAATAGATGCGTGCCGGAAGCCGGCGGTCTTGGAGAAGACGAGGATGCGGGGATGCGGGGCGGGCTGCTGCCAGGCCAGTACGCCAGCGATGGCAGCCACAACGAGGGCAGACAACAAGGCAAGGCGGATCTGTTTCACGAGTAACGCATATAAATGGGAGTGGGATGAGGTGTCAGGCTAAATGTACGCGGCTATGCCGGGAAACAAAAGGTTACAGGATTCTTGCAACTTTTTCTAGGGACGGAAGCTTGCGTTGAAGAAAGTGTTGAGTGCTCAGAGTTTTTTGATCTTAATGTCGCGGAACCATACCTTATCGCCATGGTCCTGCAATCCGATGTGGCCGGAATGAAAGGCGGTAAAGTCAGGCTTGGTCTTAAACTTGCTGCCAGCCACCATCTTTTTCCAGGCATCATCCCACATCGTCGTGGTGACCACCGTCTGTCCGTTCATCCGTAGCTCCAGGCGGCCCTTGTCTAAAATGACCTCTGCCCGATTCCATTCGCCGGCGGGCTTGACAGGGTCGTCAGGCCCTGCGATCATGTCGTAGAGGTTGCCAGCGCGGTGGGTTTTGATTTTCCCATCGGAATGGCCATCGTTGTCGAGCACCTGCATCTCTGGGCCCGTATGCCAGGTATGCTCATACTTCGCGTCATCTTGGATCAGGAAGATGATGCCGCTGTTGGCCTTGGGGGCCACTTTCCACTCGACGCTGAAGTGGAAGTTCTCGTAGGTCTCGTCGGTGATTAGGTCGCCGCCGCCGACCCGTTTGCCGTCTTTTTTCTCCTCCGGGTCAAACATCAGAGTCCCATCGACCACTTTCCAGTTAGATCCGTCGGTCTGATTTTTGAAGACATGCCAGCCTTTCTTGGACTTACCATCGAAAAGCTTAATCCATTTTCCTTTGCGGGTCTCTTCCGCCAAAGGCTTTGTCGGCGGTGCATCCCCGGCGGCCGGGCTGAATCGTCCCAGGGGGAGGGCAAGGAGGGAGAGATAGGTCAGCAAATGTGTAAGGGTCGTCATAGTGGGTTATTTAATGATGAGGATGAATTTGACCATCGCCTCGGCATCTTCCTGGCTGATTTGGGGATGGGGTGTCATCGGAATTTCGCCCCAGTTGCCCTGGCCTCCCTGGATGATCTTCTCAGCAAGCATCTTTACATTGTCGGGAGTGTTCGGATACTTCTTGGCAACATCCTGGTAAGAAGGCCCGATCAGCTTGGCATCGTTCTTATGGCAGGTGCGGCAGCCGGACCCTTCGATGAGGGCTGCTCCATCTTTCCCGGCCGGCATCGCCGCCTTGGGCTCAGCAGCCGGAGTCTTGGCCGTGGCCACAGGGGCGGCTTCCGGAGCTTTTTCCCCTCCGATTTGGTTGTTGGTATTTTCTGTATTGGTGCTGATGGGTTTTTTCCCCTCTTCGACGGGTGCGGAGCAAGCAAAAACCCCGACAGCCATCATCATAATCCATGTCTTTTTCATCGTCTGGTGAAGTTGTTTATATAGCAAAAGTCTATCTTCTATCTATCCAATCCAAGCACTTTCCGGTTGAAGGCTTCGTCGCTGCCGGTACCGGCAAAGTCGTCGAAGGCCTTCTCCGTGACACGGATGATGTGGTCGCGGATGAAGACAGCCCCTTCGGCCGCCCCGTCTTCCGGATGCTTAAGGGCGCACTCCCACTCCAGGACGGCCCAGCCACTGTAGTCGTAGGCCGCCAGTTTGCTGAAGATAGCTTTGAAGTCGACCTGGCCGTCTCCCAGCGATCGGAACCGGCCGGCCCTTTCAACCCAACCCTGGTATCCGCCATAGACACCCTGCTTGCCAGTTGGGTTGAATTCAGCATCCTTCACATGGAACATGCGAATGCGTTGATGATAGTGGTCGATGTAGGCTTTGTAGTCCAGGCATTGTAATACGAAATGGCTGGGATCATAGAGCAGGCAGGCTCGGGGGTGGTTGTCAACTTTTTCGAGGAACATCTCATAGGAGATGCCGTCGTGCAGGTCTTCACCGGGGTGGATCTCGTAGCATACATCAACTCCCTGCTCGTCGAAGTCGTTGAGGATGGGGCGCCAGCGCTTGGCGAGCTCAGTGAAGCCCGTCTCCACCAGCCCAGCGGGCCGCTGTGGCCAGGGGTAGACGGTATGCCATAGCAAGGCGCCGCTGAAGGTGGCATGTGCTTGCAGTCCGAGGTTCCTAGAGGCCCGGGCCGCCCATTTCAGTTGCTGCACGGCCCATTCTGTCCGGGCCTTGACATTGCCGCGTACTGAGGGGGGCGCAAAGCCGTCGTACAGTTCATCATAGGCAGGATGCACGGCCACCAGCTGGCCTTGCAGATGGGTCGACAGCTCCGTGATCTTCAGGCCGCACGACTCTACTGTGCCTCTAATCTCGTCTGCATAGGTCAGGCTTTCAGCAGCCTTTTGGAGGTCTATGCAGCGCGCATCCCAACTCGGGATCTGGACGCCGACAAAGCCAAGCGAACGGGCCCAGGCGCAGATGGACGGGAGGCTGTTAAACGGGGCGGCATCGCCCATGAACTGGGCCAGGAAGATGGCTGGCCCTTGGATTGTCTTCATGATCTCTCCATTTTTTTTGACATCCGGCCCTAATGGGAGGAGGGCAGGCGCTTGATTGTCAGATGATATGGTCTGTCCACTTCATTTCCGATTGACTCGACTTCACGACATTGTCGATGAACGCCATGCCCCGGATGCCTTCGTCGACCTGTGGGAAGTCTAGCATCTCTGCCGTAGGCTGGGTGCCGTCGAAGCGGGCCGAGAGGGTGAGGGCAAAATTCCGATAGATGTTGCCGAAGGCTTCGAGGTATCCTTCGGGGTGCCCACCCGGGGTACGGCAGTTATGCAGCGCCAGCGGCGAGAGCCTGTCGCCATAGTTGCCGCCAGCCCGGTAGATCTGGGCTGGCTGGTCGAGCCAGCGCACCAGCAGGCTGTTAGGGTCTGCCTGCGTCCAAGTCAGTCCGCCCTTCTCGCCATAGACGCGAATCTTGATGTCATTTTCCTCTCCGGCTGCTACCTGCGAGGCCATGAGCACGCCGGTGGCGCCATTGGTGAAGCGCAGGAGCACGCCGCCGTCGTCGTCCAGGGCGCGGCCGTCGACCATCACGTTGAGGTCAGCGCATATCTTGCTGATCTGCAGGCCTGTGACATATTCAGCCAGATGCGCGGCGTGTGTGCCGATATCTCCCATGCAGCCGCTCTTGCCGGAGCGTTTGGGGTCGGTCCGCCAGGCAGCCTGTGCGTTGCCCTCGCGCTCGGTGAGCTTGCTTAGCCATCCCTGCGGATATTCGACATATACCTTGCGAATCTTGCCGAAGGCGCCGTCGCGCACCATCGCCTTGGCCTGCTTCACCATTGGATAGCCCGAATAGGTATGCGTGAGGCAGAGGATGAGGCCGGTCTTCTCCTGCTGCTGCTTCAGCTGCTTGGCCTCGTCGAGGGTGAATGCGATGGGCTTCTCGATGACTACATGGAAGCCGTGGTCCATCGCCATCATGGCGGGTGCGAAATGTGCGAAGTTGGGCGTGACGATTGTGACGAAGTCCATCCGCCGGTCGGCCGGCAGCGCGGCTTCCTTCGTGATCATCTCCTCAAAAGTCGTATAGGTCCTTTCTTCGGGCAGGAAGATGGCGCGACCAGAGTCGCGCGCGATGTCTGGGTTGATGCTCAAGGCACCGCAGGCAACTTCGATCAGCCCGTCCATGTTCGCAGCGATGCGGTGGATGGCCCCTATGAAGGCATCTTTACCGCCGCCGACCATGCCCATTCTAAGTTTCCGGTTCATTTGATTTGTTTATACAGTGTGGTGATTTTTGAGCATCCAAAATAAAGAAAAGAGGGGACTTTCGCCCCCTCCTTCTGGATGCGTCAAAAGCCTTGCTAGGCGGTGCTGTAGCGTTTGCCGAAAAGATATAGCAGCATGAAGGCTACGATTAGGATGCCGGGGAATACGAGCATATTGGTGAGGGTCTCCTGGCCCGCTGCCAGATCGGCCGCATCGCCTACCAAACCAGCGGCATTTGCCACCACTTTGTTGTCTTTGATCCACCCACCGATGATGGGCTGGAAGATTGACGATGAGAACATCCCGATGCCGCCGAGAATAGAGAGGCCCAGGGCGCCCGACTTCGGGACGTTCTCGCTGACATAGCCCAGCATGTTGGGCCAGAAGTAGCAGATGCCCAAGGCATAGAAGACGGCTGCCACATAGAGCATGCTGCCGCTCATCGTGCTGAGCATGTAGATGCCAGCCACCCCGAAGATGGCAGACCCCAGCAATACACCCGCCGTATTTAGCCGCTCAATCAACGACCCAGCGAAATAGCGACCTACCGCCATCAGACCCGTCACCAGTGCCAAGATCAGCATGGGGCTGGCACCGGCCTTGGCCAGGATGGGGCCTACCCACTGCTGCGGTCCGAACTCGGAGATGGCCGTCAAAGCCATGCAGCAGGCCATAAAGAGGTACAAGGGGTTGAGCATCGCCTTGAAATTGTCGAGGGCCGAACTCTCCGCCAGCCGGGGCTTGGGGAAGGCCTGCCCCCAGAACAGCACAGCATAGACGATGGTCGGCAGAAGGATTACCCATATCTGTGCCTGCCAGGGCATGGCCGCATCGGTCATAAACTTAGAAATCAGCGAGCCCAGCACAATGCCGCCGGGGAACCACATGTGAAAGCGGTTCATGCGCTTGCTAAACTCGATGCCGGAATAGGAGTCTGCAATCATGGGATTGCAGGCGGCCTCGGTACAGCCGTTGCCCAGGCCGATCAGCAGCGTAGAAACCAGGAGAGTCTCATAGCCTGTCGCATAGATGGTCATCAGGATGCCCACGGCATGCGCCACAAAAGCCACCTGCATGATCAGCCGAGGACCAATGTTGGAATAGAAAATGCCACCCAGGATCATCGAGATGGGAAATCCCAAAAACCACATCTGGTTGATGTACCCGAGCTGGACGGGGTCCAGGCTCATCTCCGCTCCCAGCTGCGTGAGAATGCCGGCGCGGATGCTAAAAGAAAACGCCGTCGTGATCAGAGCAAAACAGCTCGCCCAGAACAAACGGTTGGCATTGATCTTCTGATTCATGTGTGTTGGTTTTGGATGGTAGGGTCGATGGTAGATGGAAACTATGGAATGTGGCCATACCCTCCAAAATTTTTAGCCTTTTTCCAGCGAAGCACTATTAAGGGGTTATGATTAACTTCATGGCAGAAGCAACCCCATGGCCAGGCTCACCCGCAGAAACGCCCTGCAACACCTCATGATCGGATCCCTGGCCTCCACCTCCTTCCCATCCATCGCCTGCATGAACCAGACAGAAAGCCCCCTCTCGCTCAAAGGCAACATCCGACACTCCGTTTGCCGCTGGTGTTACAACTCCATCCCCCTGGACGATTTCTGCCAGGCAGCAGCCCAGATAGGGATCTCCGCCATCGACCTCGTAGGCCCAAAAGACTGGCCCACCCTGAAAAAATACGGCCTGCACTCCTCCATGTGCAACGGCGCCGAAATAAACCTCACCGACGGCTGGAACGACACCCGCTTCCACGAACAACTGATCAAGAATTACACCGAGATGATCCCGCTGGTCGCCGCAGCAGGCTACACCAACCTTATCTGCTTTTCAGGCAACCGTCGCAGAAAAGACGATGAGACAGGATGGAAGAACTGCACAGAAGGGCTGAAGAAAATCATGCCCATCGCCGAAAAGCACAAAGTCGTCATCGTGATGGAACTCCTCAACAGCAGGATCGACCATGCTGACTACCAATGCGATCGCACCGCCTGGGGGGTCGATCTCGTCCATCGCATCGGATCCACCCAATTCAAACTGCTTTACGACATCTATCATATGCAGATCGATGAGGGCGACGTCATCCGCACCATCCGCAATCACCATGCCCACATCGCCCATTACCACACCGGCGGTGTCCCCGGACGACACGAGATCGACCAGACACAAGAACTCTATTACCCCGCCATCATGCAGGCGATCGTAGAGACCGGTTTCAAAGGCTTCGTCGCTCAAGAGTTCATACCCTCTTGGCCCGACAAGTTGGCGGCGCTCCGCAAAGGCATCGAGATCTGTGATGTGTGATCCACATCCCAAAAGCGGTTAATTTTGGTGCATAAATAGAAAAGTTCAAGCTACAGATTATGCCAGCTTCCTTTGAATTCGATGCCATCGTCGTCGGCTCTGGTATCTCAGGCGGATGGGCTGCCAAAGAGCTTACCGAGAAAGGGCTCAAAGTCATCCTACTTGAACGTGGCCGAGACGTCAAACACGGCATCGACTACCCTTCCGTCAACAAAGACCCCTGGCAGTTCCCGCACCGCGGCGGACGCACCCAGCAGATGATACAGGACTACCCCGTCCTGAAGCGCGACTACCCCCTCAATGAGATGAACCTCGACTTCTGGGCCAAAGACAGCGATTGCCCTTATACCGAAGTCAAACGATTCGACTGGTTCCGTGGATACCAGGTCGGTGGCCGTTCCCTGACGTGGGGCCGCCAATCGTACCGATGGAGCGATCTTGACTTCGGGGCCAATGCCAAAGAGGGCATCGGCACCGACTGGCCCGTCCGCTATAAAGAAATCGCCCCCTGGTACGACTATGTCGAAGCATTCGCCGGCATCAGCGGCTCTAAAGAAGGCCTCCCGGTGCTTCCTGACGGACAGTTCCAACCAGCCATGGAGATGAATTGCGCCGAGAAGGACATCGCCGGCCGCCTCTCCCAACACTATAAAGGCAAGCGACGTATGATCATCGGCCGCGTCGCCAACCTCACCTCCGCCCTGCCCGGACGCACCTACTGCCAATATCGCAACAAATGCTGGCTGGGCTGCCCCTTCGGCGCCTACTTCAGCACGCAGTCGTCCACCCTGCCAGCCGCGATGGCCACCGGCAAACTCACCCTTCGTCCTCATTCCATCGTGACCCGGGTGCTGTACGACAAAGACAAGAAGAGGGCCACCGGCGTAGAAGTGCTGGATGCAGAGACCAACCAGACATATACCTATACAGCCAAGATCGTCTTCCTCAACGCCTCCACCCTCAATACTACCTGGATCCTCCTCCACTCGGCGACTGACATCTGGCCCGACGGACTCGGCAGCAGCAGCGGCCAGCTGGGGCATAACCTGATGGACCACCACCTCGGCGTCCGGATCAGCGGCAGCGTCGAAGGCTTCGAAGACAAATACTACTACGGACGCAGACCCAATGGCATCTATATCCCCCGCTTCCGCAACGTCGACGGCGAAAAACGCGACTATATCCGTGGCTTCGGCTACCAGGGCCGCGCCAGCCGCGACGGATGGAACCGCGAGATCGCTGAGCTCAGCATCGGAATGGAACTGAAAGAGGTGCTGTCAGAGCCGGGAGGCTGGACCATGGGCATCGGAGGATTCGGAGAGATCCTGCCCTACCACGAGAATAAAGTCACACTCGATAAGTCGAAAAAAGACAAATGGGGCCTAAACGTCCTAGCCATCGACTGCGAACTCAAAGACAATGAAAAGAAGATGCGCAAAGACATGCTCAACGACGGCATCGAGATGCTCACCTCCGTGGGCGTCAAAAATGTCAAAGGCATCGACGGCGACGGCACCCCCGGCCGCGGCATTCATGAAATGGGAACCGCCCGCATGGGCACAGACCCCAGCAACTCCGTCGTCAACAAATGGAACCAGGTCTGGGACGCCCCCAATGTCTTCGTCACCGACGGGGCCTTCATGGCCTCGGCATCCTGCGTCAACCCCTCTCTCTCCTATATGGCCTTCACCGCCCGGGCCGTCGACCATGCTGTCGCAGAATTGAAGAAAGGAAACCTATAGTAAATGTAGCAGATCCCATATAGCGGGACCTGATAGAATGAAAAAGTGTGGGAAGGGATAACTTCAGCTTCGATGCCATCGTCGTAGGTTCCGGCATCACCGGGGGCTGGGCCGCCAAAGAACTCTGTGAACGCGGGCTCAAAACGTTGCTTCTCGAAAGGGGCAGGCCCGTCGAACATGTCAAAGACTATGTCACAGCCAACCTTGCACCCTGGGAAAATGCCCATCGAGGAAACCTCACCCGCGCAGACGTAGAACGACATGCCATCCAAGCCAGACATTTCTCCTTCCGAGAGCAGACGAAGCATTTCTATGTCGACGACCTAGACAACCCCTACCGGGAGATCCGTCGATTCGACTGGATTCGTGCCGATGTGTTGGGGGGGCGCTCCCTGCTATGGGGGCGCATGAGCTTCCGCTGGAGCGATCTAGACTTTGAAGCCAACGCCCGCGACGGGATGGGCCCTGACTGGCCCATCCGCTACCGCGACCTTGCTCCCTGGTATGAATACGTCGAACGCTTCGTCGGCATCAGCGGACGTACAGAAGGCATCGCCAACCTGCCCGATAGCGTCTTCCAGGCACCTTTCCCATTCAACTGCCTCGAAGACCACCTAAAGGCAGAGATAGAAAAAAGGTATCCCAACCGGCATGTCATCCACGGCCGGGTCGCCAACCTCACCCACCCACTGCCCGGTCGGGGCGCCTGCCAGTATCGCAACCTCTGCGACCGCGGTTGTCCCTTCGGCGCCTATTTCAGCACCCAGTCGTCCACCCTGCCAGCCGCGATGGCCACCGGCAACCTCACCATCCAGACGAACGCCCTCGCCCACCAGGTCCTGTTCGACGATGAAACCCAAAGAGCCACAGGCATCGAGATCATCGACACGGCCACCGGACGCACCTATGCATACAAGGCCCCCTTGCTGTTCCTAAACGCCTCTACCCTGGGCACCACACAACTGCTGCTCCTATCGCGCAGCCGACGGTTTCCAAACGGAATGGGCAACGACCACGACCAGCTGGGACGCTATCTGATGGACCATCCGCGAACCGCAACCGTCAGCGGAACCATCGATGCATTCTCCGACAAGTACTATTTCGGACAGAAGGCCAGCGGATATTTCATCCCCCGCTTCGTCAACCTCCGGGGTCAGGAAAAAGAATACCTCCGAGGCTACAACTGCCAGGGAAATGCCGACCGCCCGAGAAAAACCGCCCAAGAGATCGGAACAGAACTCAAAGCGGCACTCTCAGAGCCCGGCCTCTGGCAAGCCGGGATGCGCGCCTATGGCGAATGCCTACCCTATGCCGACAATCGTGTCACCCTCGACCCGACCCTCAAAGACAAATGGGGGCGTCCCACCCTCGCCATCGACAGCCGCTTCCGCGACAATGAACATAAAATGTCTGCAGACGCCCTCATCACCATGCAAGAGATGATGGAAGCGGCGGGCTTGAAAGATATCCGGGTAAACGGAGGCACCTCACACCCCGGCAATGCCAACCACGAAATGGGGACCGCCCGCATGGGGGTCGACCCAAAAACCTCCGTGCTCGACAAATGGAACCGCCTGCACGCCGTCCCAAACGTCTTCGTCACCGACGGAGCCTGCATGACATCCTCCGCCTCCGTCAACCCCTCGCTCACCTACATGGCCCTCACCGCCAGAGCCGTCGACCACGCCGTACGAGAACTGCGGAAAGGCAATAGTTAAAAGTCAGAGGCCCGCAATCGCGTAGCCCCGTTCTGGCTACCTTTGCGCATGCTCAAAGAAACCCTGCAGCGCGCCGCCCTCGAAGCGGGAAGGCTTATCAAAGAACGCTTCCACTCCACTTATCGGATCGACCACAAAGAAGGCATCAACAACCTCGTGACAGAAGTTGACCACGCCTCGGAAAAGCTCATCATGGATACCATCCGGGCCGAGTTCCCCGACCACTTCATCCTTAGTGAAGAGACGGGGGAGATTGTGACCGACTCCACCTACAAATGGATCATCGACCCCATCGACGGAACCATCAACTTCGCCAACGGCATCCCGCTCTGTTGCGTCAGCATCGGCATCGAAAAAGACGGAAAGATGATCCTGGGGGCGGTCTACAACCCCTTCCTCGACGAATACTTCTTCGCGGAACGCAGGGGTGGGGCCCACCTCAATGGCAGGGCCATACAAGTAAGCACCAAAACAGATGTATGGAGGTCTTGCCTGGTGACAGGCTTCCCCTATAGCTACCTCGACAGACCCAACAGCCCCCTAGACGTGTTCGGTCGCTTCATCCGCAAGGGCGTCCCGGTGAGGAGGCTGGGATCCGCCGCCATCGACCTCTGCTGGGTGGCGGCGGGTCGGTTCGACGGGTTCTATGAACACGAACTACAAGCCTGGGACAGCGCTGCAGGATTCCTTATGGTCGTAGAGGCCGGCGGAAAGGTAACTGACTTTGGGGGCCGGCCCTATTCCCCCTACCAACCACACCTCGTCGCCAGCAACGGGTTGATTCACAAAGGCATCCTGGATGTGATACACGACCGATAAGAATGCCTGCTCAGAAAAAATGCCTAGCCCCGGGAGGATAGATGGTCCAGAGCCTTCTGAACGCTGCCCTGCTCCCGCAGCAATCTGCCCGCATCCTCGTAAGAGGAGATGCCGGAAAACTCCATCAGCATCCGAACAGCCCGGTCAGTGATCTTCTCATTGATCAATAAAACATTCACCATCCGGTTGTCTTTCACCCGGCCCAACTGGATCATCACCGTGGTGCTGATCATGTCGAAGACGATCTTTTGCATGGTCCCGCATTTCATCCGCGTGCTGCCGGTGATGAACTCAGGGCCTGTGATGACCTCAACGGGAAAGTCGGCCTGTGCCGCAATCGGCGATTCGGCATTGCTTACCAGACACCCCGTCGGGATGCCCTGCGCCCGACAATGGGTGAGCCCGCCCAACACAAAGGGGGTGGTCCCGCTGGCAGAGACCCCCACGACGATGTCTTCTGAAGAGACGCCCCGCTCCAGCAGTTCCTGCCATCCGGCCTCGGGCTCGTCCTCCTTCTCTTCGGGTGCTTCCGACAGGCGCTCGACACCGCCAGCCAACACCACGTTAAACCGGCCCTTTTCAATACCATAGGTGGTCGGCAGCTCAATCACATCGAGTACGGAGAGCCGGCCGCCACTGCCAGCTCCCAAATAAAACAAACGCCCACCGCCCCGCAACGCCTCGGTGATCCGGCCGATCAATCGGTTTAGCTGCGGCAGTGATCGCTCAATGGCCTCGGCCACCTTTTTATCCTCTGCGTTGATGGAGCTGGTGATCTCCTCTATACTTTTTTTCTCTAGGTCCCTGTACAGAGAGGGCTGTTCCGTGACTCGTTCCATGTCTTATCAGACTTTCAAGAAGAGGTTCTTCCGATACATTAGATACATGGGTATGGCATTTATGCCTACAAAGCATAGAGCATAGATCCAGGAGGCCCACTCAGGCTGCATGCCGAGGCCAGTCAGCGCGTCAACAGCATGTTGGTTCAGAGAAGCGCCCTGCATGTGCATACCATAGAAGACAAGGGCCAATAAGTCGCCTAGCACATAAGCCGTGATGGCATTCTTTCCGAACCAGACACCCAGCTGTGCCCATCGGGTGGCGCGCCGGGTATCCATGAAATAATAAAAAACACCCAGGACGAGAGCGGCGAATCCGGAAGTGACGAGTACGAAGCTGCTGGTCCAAAGGTTCTCATTGACGGGAAAATGGAGGCCAACGACATATCCCGCCATGGCACTCAACACCCCCGCCACCATGAGCCGGATCTGTTTTTCGCTGGTCCAGAGCCCCGAGGCCAGCAGGTGCCCGACCAGGACACCGGTGAGGCAGGTGGCTGTACAGGGGATGATGCTCAGGATGCTCTCTGGGTCCCAGGTACCCTGCCACATCCGTCCGGGCAGGAATTGTTGGTCGACCCAAGCGGCGAGATTTCTGCCAGGCTCGAGCATCACGCCAGGCGCATCCGGGGTGGGTATCATCGTCATGGCAGCCCAGTAGCCTAGCAACAGCAGGCCACAAGCCCAGGCCTGCTGCCGCAGGGTGGTATGCAGAAACAGTAGCGCGGTGATGCCAAAGACAACGGCAATCCGTTGCAGAGTTCCAGTCCAGCGAAGGTTGCTCAGGTCAAACGAGGGCATGGCATGGAGGAACATCCCGATGGCATAGATCTTGAAAGAGCGCCATAGGATCTTGCGGTATAGCACGCCAGCGTTGGGTTGCCCCTGCTTTCCTCCGAGGGAAAAGGTGATAGACACTCCGATGATGAACAAAAAAAACGGGGCAACCAGGTCCGTAAAGGTCAGCCCATTCCATTCGGAGTGCTGCAGGGTGGGAAAGACGTGTTCCCAGGTACCGGGGTAATTGACCATGATCATAGCCGCCACAGTAAAACCGCGGAAGGCGTCCAACGAAGTAAGTCTGGGCATGGGAAGATGTTCGGTGTGCTTGGAAAGAGATGATTCTATACAGCTGGCAGACCCGTAAATATAGCAAGCTGGGATTACATCTAGGCCATAGAGTTTCCCTGCGTGCTCGATGTTTCAGGCATAAACCAGGACCTTGGTGTATTTTTACATTATGTCACAACGCACAGAGGTCTCCAGCTACGGGGAGTTTGGACTCATCCACCATCTCACGAAGAATATAGAACTTCAGAACGCCTCCTCCATCCTGGGGGTGGGCGATGATGCCGCCCTGATCGACCATTTCGGAAAGCAGACGGTCGTCACCACCGACCTCCTCATAGAAGGAGTGCATTTTGACCTCAGCTATACGCCCCTCAAACACCTCGGATATAAGAGCATCGTCGTCAACCTGAGCGATGTTTACGCCATGAACGCAACCCCCACGCAAGTGACATTGTCGATCGGAATCAGCAACCGCCTGAGCGTCGAGGCTTTGGAAGATTTTTACGAGGGTGCCCTGGCAGCCTGTACAAGATATGGGGTAGACCTCGTCGGGGGAGACACCTCCTCCTCGCAAAAAGGCTTCATCATCTCCGTCACCGCACTCGGAGAAGTCGCGCCCGACAAAGCCGTCAAACGCAGCACGGCCGGCAAGGGAGACTTGCTGTGTTGCTCCGGTGACTTGGGGGCCGCATATCTCGGACTGCTCTTCCTAGAAAGGGAAAAGAAAATCTTCCTGGAACACCCCGGCGTGCAGCCCGACCTAGAAAATGAGTCATACGTCATCGGCCGACTGTTGAAGCCGGAAGCCCGACACGACATCATCACCTTCTTCGAGCAAGCAGACATCCTTCCGACCTCCTTGATGGACATCAGCGACGGGCTGAGTTCCGAAATCCTGCATATCTGCGAGAAAAGCGGAATGGGGTGCCTGCTCTATGAAGAGAAACTACCGATCGCAGAAGATACCCGCCAGGCGGCATATAAATTTCAAATAGACCCTACCGCCTGTGCCCTCAGCGGCGGAGAGGATTACGAGCTGCTCTTCACCGTTCGGCAAGAAGACTACGACAAGATGAAAGACAGCGCCCTGGTCCATATCATCGGACACATAACAGAAGCGGCAAGCGGCGCACACATCATCACCAAAGGGGGGCAATCCCACCCCATCACCGCACAGGGTTGGAATGCTCTACGAAACTGATGGCTGTCGGATGAAGCACCTGCCTCTCCTTCCGCTGTGCATGATCCTAGGGATACTCTCCTGTTCGCTGCCACGACAGGTCCATCCACCCGAGACAAAATGGCCAGCAAGCCAGCTGCAGGAAGACCTCGCCCATGCCAAGCGAGTGATGGAAGCCTGCCACCCCTCCCTCTATGCCTATCTTCCAAAAGAAGACTGGGAGTTGTCCTACCAGGCACTTCGCTCCTCGCTGCAGGATTCCCTGACGACACACCAGTTCCTGTATGGATCTGTACTCCCCTTTCTGGCACAGATCCGCTGTGGCCACACGCAGGCCACCTACCCTCGCGGCCTCTCCCGCCATTTTCGGGAATCGCCACCGCCCGCGTTTCCACTTTTTTTGCGTTGCTGGTCTGACACGATGATGGTGCTCTCCCAAATGGGGGAGGGGGATAACCTGGTGCCCCGGGGGGCGCTAGTAACCTCCATCGATGGGATGGCCCCGGCTGAGATCCGAGATCGGATCTTTCAGTTCCTCCCTTCCGATGGCTATAGCCAACACCTGAGCTACCATCGGCTGTCAACCTCCTTTCCCTCCCTCTATCGGAATATCTTCGGGCTGCGAGCCAGCTATCGGGTGGGTCTGCGTTTGCCAGATGGCAGGGATACGTTGCGGGTGTTGCCCAACTATGTACCAGCGAAGCCAGGAAGCCCCCTGCCGAGAGGGGATCGCGCACGCCGGCAGGACCAGGCCCTTCGGTTTTTTCATGACACCCTCTCGGGAGCGGCCGTCCTGCGCGTGTCGACCTTCGACCAGCGCCTTGGGATGCGTCGCTTCTACCGACGCAGCTTCCGAGCCATTCGTCGCACTGGGATACGGGATCTGATCATCGACATACGTACCAACGGCGGCGGATATGTCGACCAACAGGCACAGCTGGCCCGATATCTCAAGCGCAATGTGTTTCGGGTAGCCGATACGGCGGCAGCCGTGACGAGAGGGCTTGGCGCCATGCAACTTCCCTTCTATCGCGCCCTGACAGAAAGGCTGGTATTGTCATTGCTGACGCGCCGAGGGGCAGATGGAAAGTACCACCTGCGCTATTGGGAACGTAAGACATATCATCCCCATGTCAGGAACGCCTTCTATGGTCGTACCCACCTTCTAGTGGCGGGGCCAACCTTTTCTGCCGCGGCGCTTTTTGCAACCTTAATGAAGGGGGAGGCGGGCTTGACACTGCTGGGGGAGGAGACAGGCGGCGGAAGCTATGCCAGCAATGGCCTCTTGTTGCCTGCCTGCGCGTTGCCCCATACAGGCATACGCCTTACCGTCCCGCTGTTCCGCATCGTGCCGGACAGGGATGCCGCAAGGGTGGGCCGGGGGGTGATGCCTGACATTACGGTACCGCCAACCAGCCAGTCGGTCAACCGCGCGATCGACCTAAAATTCGAAACCGCCCGCCGCCGGATCTTGGAAAGCCGCCCGCCCTCTGGGGAGCAAAGGCTCAATAGATAGTGAAAGGGTCGGCATCCCGCCAAAAAGGAAGCTTTTTTCGGATGTCTTCCAGGAGGGATTTGTCCAGCCGATAGGTCACCATGGCCTCGCCACCCACCTCTTCTGCCAGGATCTCCCCCATCGGGTCTACCACCATGCTGTGGCCTTCGTGTACAATGCCCTGTCCGTCGATGCCGACTCGGTTCACTCCCGCCACATAGCATTGGTTTTCGATGGCTCTGGCTACCAGCAGACTGCGCCAGGCATGAATGCGTACTTCCGGCCAGTTGGCGACATAGACGAGGAGGTCGTACTCGGGTTGTTCTGCTCCGGGCGTCATCGTTTGGCGAGACCATATCGGGAAACGAAGGTCATAGCAAATACAAAGGTTCACCCGCCAGCCATTGACAGAGGCAATGAAACGACGGCGACCAGGCTGGTAGTGGACAGACTCCCCCGCCAAACCAAAACAATGCCGTTTGTCATAATATCCCATCTGGCCATCCGGCAGCATCCAGACAAGACGGTTGTAATAAGCACCCCCCTCTCGAATCATCATGCTGCCCGCGAGGATCACTTTTCGCGCTGCCGCCACTCGCTTCATCCAGCGAACCCCCTCTCCGTCCATCTCCTCCGCCCATAGGTCCGGCCTCATGCTGAACCCGGTCGTAAACATTTCCGGCAATAGGATTAGCTCGGTAGGCTGGCGGAGTTGCAAGATTTTTTCTTCCAAGGCTTGAAGGTTTGCGGGCCGGTCCTCCCAAAAAAGATCCGACTGCAACAAGGTGATCGTCAGGTCTTGCATACACTAAAAATATGCATTCCTCGTCAAGGGTTCGGAGACATCCGATAAGATCCTGGGTCTCCCAAAAGATCGCCCGTCGGTTAACAACAACCTTCGACTGTTGGCCATACGATCTCCGGCTCAAATCCGCGTTGGAGCAGATAATTGGCGAGACGGCGTTTGTTTTGCGACGGGGTCCCGGGGCCGCGTCGGATGGACCCCCAGCGTTGCCGGGCCAGCCGCTCTAAAGAAACCTGGTATTCCGCTTCGGGTATGGACTCCAGCGCCTTCCGAATATTGTAGTCTCCCAGGCCCTTCCGCCTGAGTTCATGTCGTATCCGCACCCTGCCCCATTGGAGCATCCTGAATTTCCCGCCCGCCCAGGCCAGGGCAAAACGCTCTTCGTTGAGATAGCCTTCTTCGATCAGCTGGGCAAGGAGAGCCTCTGCCTCGGTAGCAGACAGCCGGTACGTAGATAGTCGGGCCCTTACCTCCTGGTGGCAACGCTCCTGGTAGGCGCAATAATGGCGCATCTTCTCCAGCACCATAGACATCGACACGTCTGACTGGTCAGCCCGAAAGGGTCCCATACCACAAACCTACGGGACCAAAAGATAATGAAAAGAAATCCGGTGTGTGGGGCAGCCGAGGGGCTTGTTTTGTTCATAAGTTTCTCGGACTTGAAAGAAGGTCGCCGACTATCTTTGCCAGAGAAAAACAATACAGGAGACATATGAAGTTCATCGTTTCCTCCAGCGCCTTACTGAAACAGCTCCAAGTGGTCAACGGAGTGATTAGCTCCAACACCATCCTTCCCATCCTGGAAGACTTCCTCTTCGACATCGAAAAGAACCGGCTTACCATCCTGGCCTCCGACCTGGAAACCTTGATGAAAGTCCACCTCGACATCGAAGCCAAAGAAAGCGGTCGCGTCTGCATACCCGCCAAAATCCTAGTCGAGACCTTAAAGAACCTCCCCGAACAACCCCTCACCTTTAATGTCGATGTCAACTACAGCATCGAGATCACCAGCGACCACGGGAAGTATAAAATCATGGGAGAGAATCCCGACAACTTCCCCAAAGAGTCCAATCCCGACAACGCCCACTCCTTCGATATCAGCTCTTCTGCCTTACTCAACACCATCTCCAAGACCATCATCGCCGTGAGCAACGACGAGCTGCGTCCTGCCATGACGGGCGTATACTTCGAGCTGGACCCAAAAGGGCTTACCACCGTCGCAACCGACGCGCACCGACTGGTGAAAGTCAGGAGAAAAGACGTGGCCTGTTCCTCGAAAGACAGCTTCGTGGTGCCAAAAAAACCGCTGCAGCTGCTGAAGAATGTGCTGCCTGACAAGGGCGACACGCTGAAAGTATCTTACAGCGACAAGCAGCTTTTCGTTAGCCATCCAGACATCCAGCTGGTCTGTCGGCTCATCGATGCGCGGTTCCCTGACTATCGGGTCGTAATCCCCGAACAGAACCTCTACCGGATGACGGTGAACCGCACCGAATTCCAAAGTGCCCTTCGACGCATCAGCGTCTTCAGCAATAAGAGCACCAACCAGGTCGCGCTGCATATCTCCGGGAGTGAACTGCAAATGACGGCACAGGATGTAGACTTCAGCTTTGAAGGCAACGAAAGGATGGGCTGCCGCTACGACGGGGAAGACCTTCAGATTGCCTTCAATGCCAAATTCCTCGTGGACCTCCTCAACTGCAGCGATTCGGAAGATGTCCGACTGGAGCTTTCCTCCCCCTCTCGAGCGGGCATCTTGAAGCCGTTGGAAGATGAGGCAAATGAAGAGCTCATGATGTTGGTCATGCCCCTCATGCTCAACACATAGGCCCCATGTTTCCATCTCTTGTACAGCCGCCTGCCCCTTGGGTTGCCCGCGAGAGTCGCACCTTCCGTGAAACACCCTTCGCATGAACTCCCTGATTGGATATTTCAGCGACCTTCAGAACCATCCCCTACAACGGGGCGCCTTTTTTGTAGGCTCTCTCGTCTTTTTATGGAGCATCGAATCGATCATCCCCTTGGTTGATACACATTATAAAAAAACAAAGGGGCGCCATGCGCTGACAAACCTGTCCTTCACGGTCGTTCATTTTGTGATACATACGGTGCTGGCTGTTTTCATCCTGCAGTTGTCTGACTGGACGGCTGCCCACCACTTCGGGCTGGTTTACTGGGCTGGCGCCGGCGTATGGATGACCCTGATTATTTCTGCGCTGGCCCTCGACTTTTTTGGCGGTTGGCTCTGTCATTATGTAGAACACAAGGTGCCTTTATTCTGGAGATTCCACCTGATTCATCATGCCGATAATAATGTGGATGTCACGACCGGGCTGAGACACCACCCCCTTGAGAGTGTTTGGAGGGGTCTTTTCTTTTTCGGCGGCATCCTGGCGGCCGGTGCGCCTATGTATGCGGTGATGGTCTTTCAGACGCTGCTAGTGGCCATCACAGGCTTTACGCACGCGAACATACGGCTGCCAGAAAAAATAGATAAAGCGATCAGCTGGATTCTTGTCTCTCCCAACATGCATAAGGTTCACCACCACTGGAAACAGCCATTCACCGATACGAATTTTGGTGCTGTCTTCGCCATATGGGACCGTTTGCTGGGAACCTTCTCCACCTTGGATCCATCACTTCTACGCTTTGGTCTTGACCGGCATTTCCCCAACGAAAAAGACGAAGACTTCCTGGCACTCCTCAAAAAACCATTCCAGAAGCTCAATACCTAACACAAAAACCGGCTATTGAAAAAAACCACAGCTTTCGCCATCATCCCCGCCCGCTATGCGGCCACCCGGTTTCCGGGCAAACTGATGCAGCCGTTAGGCGATAAGAGTGTGATTCGGCATACGCACGACAACGTCGTGGCCACCGGTCTATTCGACCAGGTCTGGGTGGTCACCGATAGTCCTGTCATCGAACAGGAAATCAGCCAACACGGCGGACGGGCTTTGATGAGCCAGCGCCCACATGAAAGTGGGAGCGACCGCATCGCAGAAGCCATCGCAGAAATGGAGGTGGACATCGTCGTGAATGTGCAGGGAGATGAGCCCTTCATGGAAGCGGGGCCGTTGTCTGCCCTACTGTCGACCTTTCGGGACCCTCAGGTGCAAGTGGCCTCCCTCATGCATCGCTTCCATAGCGAAAACGACCTGCACAACCCGAACATCGTTAAGGTGGTCACCGACCTCGCCGGCGATGCGCTGTACTTCAGTCGTTGGCCCATCCCTTATAACCGCCATGAGACATTGCGACCCAAATATTTTCGGCATATCGGCGTATATGCGTTCCGCAAACGTGCGCTCTTGGCTTTCACCTCCTGGCCCGCGGGCATGCTGGAGCGCTATGAAAAACTAGAACAACTCCGTTATCTAGAGAACAGAGTCCGCATTCGGATGGTAGAAACCTCCTTCTCTGGCATCGGTATCGACACACCCGGAGATCTAGATAAAGCCAGAGCCTACCTGGGCTAATGACGGAAGGGGTAAAGGCGAACATCTTCCAGCGCAGAAATGGTAGGGCGGGATGTGACAGACGATCTACTCGCGTACCGATGGGGCGGCATCTGTTGGATCAATATCGTTGGTGGTACTTTCGGGGTGACTTTTGCCGCCATCCTTCTTTTGCATCATCGCTGGGGTTTCCCAACTGTCTTGGGGATGTTTATGATCCCCCTGATCTTAGGTTTGGCTCTTCCTAAAGAAGGGTTGGTTCTAGTGTCCAGATTCCTTTCGCTTGAAGATGGGCACGGTACTACAGGGCTCTCCGTACATAAGGCTCTTCACAATCGGGGCCAGCCGTGTAGTCACCTCCATAAAAGCAAAGGCCGGCGTTTCCCGATCTCCGCAGCCTTTCACGACGACACGCTGGTCGGTAAAGGCACTAAAGTCATACGCAGCAATCTCCTCTAATAGAAGTTGTTTCTCCATCTCTGCGGGTGTTCCTAGGTAGGTGGCCCTAGCAATACCAGACAGGCGAAACGACACCAGCATATACGACCAAGAAGGAATGATGGCGTCTGTAGAACAGTGCACCGCTACGCATTGACCACTATATTGCTGCCAGTCGTGTTGGGCCATCGCCTCCCGGAAATCTTTCTCTCGCAAAAGAAGTCCTTTAAAAAGGAAGGGTACCAGATCGAACGAAGCGGGGCTTTGCTGCGGGAGAAAGATCCCAAGGTCAATGGTCAACAGTCCACTTTCTTGAACCTTGTTCACGATGCGTGTTTCCATGTCTATCCGGTTTGTGGCAAAGTTCCTCTTTCGTTCGCATATATATGCCGCACAAAAAAGGCCACCCGGGATGAGTGGCCTTTCTGGGGGTCTGTGATGTCTTAGTAGCCGGCGGCACGCCTGGTATCTTTTATGTCTGCAGATTTACGCAGGGCGTCCATCGTGCCAAAACCGGCATATTGCTTCATTTGCATTTCCATGGCTTTCTTCTGCGTCACCACGTCTACATTGGTGGCGGGGACGGCACCGATTTTTTCCGTTTTGATGAAAAAGACGCCATTGTTTCCATCAATCGGCCCTGAGACTTTCCCAACCATTGCCCTATGGAAGGCAGCCCCGATGGCCTTGGGTTCACTCCCCAGGTCGGGTACGAATGGGTTGGAGAAATTGATAGAGTCTTTAAAATATACCTGAACGTTGTTGGACTGTGCCAAATTCGTCAGGTTGCGCTCATTGCCGACTTTCTTACGAATCTCTTGGGCTTTCTTCCGATTCCGGAGGATCGGCTCTACCATCACGCGGGCCATAGGGGCGGGTTGCTGACCCTCCTTGATGGCACCCGTGACCATAGTAACCACATATTTATCTTTCAGATCGAAGGGCTCAGACACAGAGCCTGGATCGTTCTCAAAAATCCACTTGACTAGGGCGCGGGAAGAGAGTCCTGCTACCGAATAGTCCATCTCCCGGATATTATCTGCAGCTCGTTTGGCCAACTTCATTGAGGATAAGTTGGCTTCAAATGACCTTGCGTCTCGGCTGTTGCCAGAAAACAGGGTGGCTTGGGAAGAAGCATTGTTGTCTGTCTCCTGACTAGCAACGATCCGCTTCGATACATAAGCCATCTTATAAGCCTCTTCGAAGTTCTTCTGGTTCATGACCTCAATAACATGATATCCAAATGATGTTTTTATGACTTCGCGGCTGCCCGCGGGTTTATAGATGATAAATTCGCCAAACTCCTTGGCTAGGTTGGTGATGTCTAAGGAAGAAAAGTTATATTCCCCTTTGTTGTTTTTACTTCCCTCATCGTCGCTCAATAGTGCGGCAAGAAGTCCAAAATCAGAACCACCTTTGAGGGAAGTCAGAATACTATCTGCGCGCTTACGAGCTGTACTATCGGCTCTGCGTATCTGACCCGTGCGGGGGTCGACTGTTCCTATGAGAATATGCCTACATTTAATGGAGTCTGGCAGGGTGCGAGTATCTACTTTTCGGGCGATTGTGAAGGTATTGGCGTCGAGGTATGGACCGATTACAGCCCCCGGAGGCATGGCTATGATCTGGTCTTTGACAGACATTTGCAGCCTTGATTTCAATATGTATCCATCGAAGAAGGCGGTGGAGGAGTTGTTTCTGGTGACAAATGCTTTAGGGTCTGAGGTACCCAAGAAGCTTTCTTTCAATCCTGTTAGTTGGGATAGGATCTGGCTACTGTCGGATGTAGTTGGGCTGGCATCGAAGACAACGTAGGATATGCTGCGCACTTTCTCCTGTTTGAACTCGTCTGCATGTTCTGAAACATATTTCTCAATCTCTGCATCCGAAACATTCAGGCTGGCCAAACTATCACTCACGGTAGCATAGGGAATTCCTACAAACTGGATCGTGGCAATTGTGCTGTTATCTGTGTTATTCTTTTCTACCAACCACCTTGGGATGTAGGCACCCTGACTAAATATGGCATTATACTTCTCTCCTAACATTCTTAATCGGAGGGGCTCCAGAAGTTGCTCGGTAACCATCTTTACATCCTCAGTCCGCTTGCTCTTCTTTAAATTATTAAACCAATTTCTTGCAGCAGTCAGGTCGAACATACCTGTTTTTGGATCTCTGAATAACTGCTTAAATTCATCGGGTGCGTCTGGACTAAAGAGAACGTACCCAAGCTCTTTAGATGTGACTGTTATACCAACTTTATCACACTGCTCCTGTAGAAGCTTTTCCTGGATATAGCCATTCCATATACTTTCAATGATGTTTTGGGTCATCATTTCATTTGACTCCATACCTTGGCTTCGGTAGCTTTGCTCTGCTGTATTTATCTTATTATTGAACTCAATAACATCTATCTTCTTTCCGTTTATTATTCCAACGGTTGTGGCAGAACTAGAGAATAAGCCACTACTTCGGCCTACAAATGCATCCTGGACAAGAAACCCGATCAGGCTCAAAGCGATAAGAGTGGTAAGTAGGATGGCGGCCTTATCCCTTAATTGCTGTATAATTGACATAACCAGTTACTAGTTTTGGGTAAAGAGAACAAAAATAACCCAAAATTATTACTTAACAAAAGCGTGTATATGTCATAAATAGCCCACACACGCCTTATTAAAACGAAATACTACGGGGTTATTTTCTGTTAGAGATATAGAGAAAGAATTTTTTATCTTTTAACATTACCTTGTTAATAGATAAGATTTAGGGTGGAAAACCAATCAACCCGAGATGGATTTCTGTTCATAGAAAGCGAATAACTCGATGATCTAATTTTTTGGAGTCAATTACTTTACAACAAGTGACTGTTTATCCCGCATCTGTCCACAAGGTATATGTAGCGTCTTGTTGTGTTTATATAGCTAAGAGGAAGATACTTAGAGCTGGTAATAAACAATATAATTAATTGATATTAATTATTTAATGATGTTAATTTTTTTGTGGAAAATGGTGGATTATGTAAAAGTTATTCTTTTTCAGAATCTTAAATAATTTATTTTCCACGAATCCACAACCCTATTAATAATAGTTTATTTTAGTTATAATATATATATAATCAATACTACGAAAGGAATGAACAATAAATTCAAGCAGCAAATAATTGAAAAGGTGGGTTTTTTTGAACAGGACATAGATCCTTCACTTGACTTGTTTGAGGAGATACAGGATCTAAAAAAACAGAAGAATGCAGTTATCCTTGCACATTTCTACCAAGACGCCGATATTCAAGATGTATCTGACTTTATTGGGGATAGTCTTAGTCTCGCACGGGAAGCCTTACAGTCAAGTGCAGATATTATTGTTTTTGCTGGTGTCCATTTCATGGCTGAAACAGCAAAGATTTTAAATCCTACCCGGAAGGTGCTGGTTCCGGATCTAAAGGCAGGCTGTTCTTTGAGTGATAGTTGTCCCCCTGCTCTGTTTGAACGTTTTAGGAAAGATCACCCAGATCATACAGTAATTACTTATATCAACTGTAGCGCCCAAATAAAGGCATTAAGCGATGTGATTTGTACCAGTAGTAACGCTAAGAAGATAGTAGAATCCTTTCCTGAGGATCACCCAATCATTTTTGCACCAGATAAAAATCTTGGAGCATATCTAAATGTCATCACCAACAGAAAGATGCTTTTATGGAATGGTGCCTGTATGGTACATGAGATTTTCAGCCAAAGAAAAATAAATTTATTAAGAGAAAAATACCCCAAAGCAGCAGTCATCGTCCATCCAGAATGTGAAACAACTATTATAGAATTAGCAGATTTTATTGGTTCAACAAACCAACTCTTAGATTATACAGTAAAATCAAATATTCAACAATTTATTGTCGTAACAGAATCTGGAATCATCCATCAAATGAAGAAGAAATCACCCTATAAAGAATTTATTCCTGCACCACCAGACAATGCATGCGCATGCAACAACTGCCCACATATGAAATTAAATACCCTAGAGAAATTATATTTATGTCTCAAAAATGAAAATCCAGAAATTACTATGTCAAATGATTTGTTAGAAAAAGCTCTAATTCCAATGCAGAGAATGATAGAACTGAGTTAGATTATGAAAGTAGTATATAAGACAGTAAAGAACAGACATAAGCCAAAAGTGTCATATAAACAAACTGCAACGTCGGCCACTTCCAGGTACCCGTCTCTCTTTTTACAACCGCAAGAGTACTCATACATTGCATCGCCAAAACATAAAAAACCATCAGAGAAACACCTGTTGCCAGTGTATATACGGGCCCCCCATCAACTGTAACAGCTGCCTGCATTTTATCTCTTAGACGTGTACCTTCTTCATTGGTATCTCCAACGCTATATAAAGTAGCCATTGTGCCAACAAAAACCTCCCGTGCAGCAAAAGATGTGATGAGTGCAATACCTATTTTCCAATCAAATCCTAATGGGCTTATTAATGGTTCTATAGATTTACCTAAGTATCCTATCCATGAAGATTCAAGCAGCAAAGCATTTCGCACCCCTTCATAATGAGAAATGCTATCTGGAAAAAGGGTTATATTTTTTTCATACGTCTCATAAATAAGATCTCTCTCCTTTTTAGGACCAAAAGAACTCAATGCCCAAAGTAGGAGAGAAATGATCATAATCACCTTACCAGCATCAAAGACAAATATTCTTGCCTTCTGAATCATTGTGATAAAAATATTCTTCCACCTAGGGACCCGAAATAGCGGAAGTTCTAAAATAAAAAAACTCTCCTCATCTAAACGTATCAACACATGAAAAATAGCAGATAAAACCAACGCCAAAACAAACCCCAACATATATAACCCCAACATAACCAGCCCCTGTAAATTAATAACCCCAAATATTAATTTTTTTGGGATAACCAGGCTGATTAAGATTGTATAAACGGGAATTCTAGCACTACAACTCATCAATGGAGTGGTTAGGATGGTTAATAACCTCTCTTTCTTGTTTTCGATATTTCGTGCACTCATGATTGCAGGTACAGCACAAGCAAACCCACTAATCATTGGCATAACACTCTTACCGTTTAAACCAACCTTTCGCATAAATCGGTCCGTCAAGAAACTGATACGAGCCATGTAGCCTGTATCCTCAAAAAATGTTATCATTCCGAATAATATCATTATCTGAGGTACAAAAACCAAAATTCCCCCAAGGCCGGCAACAACGCCATCAATTAGTAAATCACTAAACCATCCAGTGGGAAGCATATTAGAAAACCAGGCTGATACCAACACAAACCCACCTTCAATCATTGACATAGGATAATCAGCCAACCAGAATACAGCTTGGAACATCAAAAACAAAACAGCAAGCATCACCCATGTCCCCCAAAACCGATGTAAAAAAATTCCATCTAGGCGTTCGCTCCAACCCCTTTCCTTTTTGACAATTAATTCTTTTGTCACTACAGCATCAACAACCCCACTAATCTTTCTATATCGCGAGCTTATGTCCGCACCCTGTATTTGTGTATGATTTAATGCATATTTCTCATTAATTTGCTTTATCCCTTGATGGATTTCTGCAGTCAATTTAAATCGGGAATGATTTATTAAGTAATGTACTGCGGTGTAGGGTCTCATATCTTTATAGATACCCTGTACCTCCTTAATAGCTGATGTAACCAACTCGTTCTCTTCAAAAAAAGATGACCTTTTTTCTTCGATGCCCCCGCCAAAATTGTACAATGCTAAAACACGATCCATTTCATCCATCCCAAATCCCCGCCGTGGATTAACGCAGACGACAGGAACACCCAAAACCATAGAAAGCCGTGATGCATCAATTCGATAACCATGTATATTACAGATATCTGTCATTGTTAACGCGACAATAAGGGGCTTTCCTAAATCCAACACCTGCGACAAATACAACAAATTCCTCTGTAGAACACTTGCATCAACAACGACAATATATAGATCAAAAAACTCATCTTCGGCCGCATCCAATAAAGCACGATATGATACCCATTCATCTTCGCGTCGCGGAAACAGACTATATGAGCCAGGTAAGTCTGTTAATCGATAACCCCCTGTTTTTTTAAGAGTTGACATGCCCGTTTTCTTATCAACCGTAACACCAGGAAAATTCCCAACCTGTTGATTGAGACCCGTCATAGCATTGAAAAGAGATGTTTTCCCGCTATTGGGGTTTCCTAAAAGGCCAATATGTGGATGGCGCACCAAGGGATGTTAAAAAGATGGGCAAAACTAACAATTTACCCCTTTTTAGGTTTACGATTACCGTAAAATAAGGTTCATAACCAAACAACACGCAATCATCAAATACAGGATCAGAGTACTAATTTTACTCAATGAAACTGCGTCTAATTTCTCTCATTCCTATAGCCCTTATTTCTACACCTTGCCTTTCTCAACAAGCCCCAAATACGACAGATGCTCGTCTTAGGGGACATGTATATGTGTTGGCTGACGATTCTTTAGAAGGCCGTAGGGCTGGAACAATAGGGGAGGAGAGGGCAAGTAAATATATTATCTCTCAATTTAAAGCTACTGGATTAAAACCAAAAGGCAGTAAAAATTCCTATTTACAACCCTTCACCATTCCAGACGGCCTTCAAATAGCATCAACATCCCACTTCATCGTACAAGGAAAATCCTTGCACCTGGATGACCACTTCTATCCTGCCTCTTTTTCTGGTTCGGGGAAAGCAATAGCTTCCGTGGTTAATCCAACTAATGATGCAGGTAAGAATATTACCTTTTTAGACCTTGAGACCGTTTTAAAAGAGAACACCCAAAAAATACATGCAGAATATTCATCCATTTTTTATGATAAATCTCTTTTTGCACAGAAAAAAGGCGCAATTGCTGTCATTTGGTATCATTCTGGACAAGACTATACGAATGTTCCCAGATTCGATCCAAAATCAAATCAAACGCCACTAAACATTCCTATACTATTTCTTACAAAAGAAGGACAAAAATATCTTGGGTTTTCAAACAAGGCGAGCTATGATATAGATTTATTTATATCCATCAATAAAAGGATACGAATAGCCCACAATGTTATTGGTTTTCTGGACAAAAAAGCACCATTTACCATGATCATCGGTGCTCATTATGACCATTTGGGTAGAGGAGAGGATGGGAATTCAATGTCTAAACAAGCGAACCGTTCCGAAATACACAATGGGGCAGATGATAACGCTAGTGGAACCGCAGCATTACTTGAACTAGCATACAAACTTTCTATAAATCACTCTTATCTGAATTTTAATATCCTTTTCATAGCTTTTTCAGGTGAAGAGCTTGGCTTGCTAGGCTCTCGATATTTTACCGAACACCCCACTATTGATCTTTCTAAAATACAAGCTATGATCAACATGGATATGGTAGGAAGACTGAACCAAAGTAATTTAACTATGACGCTTGGTGGATATGGAACCTCCCCCTCTTGGTCACAAATATTAACAAAAGTTAAAACAAACATTAAATTAAAGTATGATTCAAGCGGTACTGGCCCAAGTGATCATACATCCTTTTATAGAAAAAATATTCCCGTAATTTTTTTATTTACAGGTTTACATGATGATTATCATAGACCGTCGGATGATGCAGAAAAAATATATTATAGGGGCGTATCCATGATTGTAGATCTTGTTTCATCTATTGTATATCATACTGAAGCAGATAAAAAAATTGAATTTTTACCGACACGAGAACGGCAAACAACAACCAGCGCTAGATTCACCGTTTCACTAGGCATAATGCCAGATTACTCTTTCGACGGACAGGGTGTTCGGGTAGATGGCGTTAGTGAAGGAAAAATTGCCCAAAAAGCTGGCATACTAGCAGGTGATATTCTTATATCCCTTGGACAAGGAAAAATTCAAAGCGTAGAATCCTACATGCAATTATTATCAAAATTTAAAAAAGGAGATACCACAACCGTGTCAATTTTAAGAAAAGGACAAGAACTAATCTTCGATATCATTTTCTAATGAAACTTATAATAGACAATTCGGAAATGGTAGATGACTTTTTTGTCAACACAAGATGTCTGGGAATTGTAACACCTCTTAAAAATTATCAGTTTTGTTGGAATATAAACTACCATCTTGGTTTCCATTTCACCGCAGCCACAAAGGATACATTAAATTTAAAAAAACAAGATCGTAATTATCATTTTAATTTATATACATACACCCCTAGTGAAATTTGCCAACATTATCTATATCAAAATCAATTTGAGGGAGGATACCTACTACCAGAATGGAAGCATGTTGACTACATATGGCTCATTAGGTCTGACGTAGACCTTGATTTACTTACAAAAGACGTTACTGAATCGTTAAAGACAATATCGAATATTATGATAGTAATACATTTACCACAAGAGAAAATCAAAAACCCAGTACATCTAATTATTTAAACACCATGTGGAAACAAACAGAAAACAAACTTAAAAAAGAATACACATTCTCAGATTTTAAAGAAGCGTTTAAATTCATGAGCCTGGTGGCTGAAAAAGCAGAAGAGTTAAACCATCACCCCAATTGGTCTAATTGCTGGAATGCGGTTTCTATACAATTGTCTACACACGATGCGGGTGATATTATTACGCCCCTTGATTACCTTTTAGCCGAAAAGATTGATCTAATTTTTGATACTTATTTCACCAACACCCGACCAACATGATTATTAACAATAGTACCTATCGGAATGGTAAACTGTTCTAAACCACAAGATATCATCTTATCTACAACCTCATCTAATGAAGATGCATCTACGCTGATCAGAAGTCCCCCACTTGTCTGTGGATCACTCAAAATAATTTGCTCTATGGATCCATCACCTATCCCCAAAACATCATTTTTATAACTTTTCCAATTTCTGCTTAGTCCACCAGAAACACAACCCCTTTGAATATAATACGCCAAATTCCCGCTTAACTCTAACACAGCATCCTTTTCGATAACAGCGCCCACCCCAGACCCCTTTACCATCTCTAACAAATGTCCTAAAAGCCCAAATCCTGTAACATCAGTCATTGCATGGACGCCATCTATTCCACACAATAACATACCCAACTTATTTAGTTGCACCATTTGACTTGTAGCCACCCCTATATCATTTGGCAACAATAATCCTTTTTTTTCGGCTGTAGCTAGTATACCCACGCCTAGCCTCTTCGTTAGTATTATATAATCGCCGAAGCAAGCGGTACTATTTCTCTTTATATTTTTTTTATGTACTATTCCATTTACTGCGAGTCCAAATATCGGCTCAGATGCATCGATACTGTGTCCGCCTGCTAGGGCTATTCCCGCTTCATGACAAATTGATCTGCCTCCCGCAATAATTTTTTGCGCAACCTCAGAAGACAGTTTATCTATTGGCCACCCAAGAATAGCCAAAGCCATGATAGGCTTTCCCCCCATAGCATAAACATCACTTATTGCATTTGCAGCGGCTATACGTCCAAAATCAAAAGCATCATCTACAATAGGCATAAAAAAATCAGTAGTCGAGATCACACAGTGATCCTCTGATAGCTCAAAAATTGCTGCATCATCTTTGGAGTTATTTCCTACTAATAATCCTACATTATCTGGACCTACAAAGGCACCATTAAGAATTTCTTCTAAAACCGCAGGAGACAACTTGCAACCACAACCAGCACCATGCGAAAAACTAGTCAATTTAACCATAGCCTCAATTTTTGTATAGTCTTAGCCATAAAACATGCATCTAATTCATCAAATGATATAATTTTTAACTCCTCTCTCTCTTCTTTTTTAGCATTTAATGATTTTATATATAGCCGGTCATAATATTTTAATAATATAATAAAAGCATCTTTTATATCACCAGAATCCAGAAGTCCTAATACCTTTAAAGAATCTCCGCCTAAACGCTTTTGAATTCTTAGCACCGCATCCTTTAATTGGTTTACACTAAATTCACCATAGACATTTATTATTTCATTCAATCTCACATTTTCTGGTATATCCAAAAACAAGAGACGTTTCGTCTTTAATCGAATCCATAAAGATTTTGGTATATTAACATTGCCTATTCGTTGACTTTCGTCTTCTATCCAAATGTTTGCATCACCATTCTTTTTGGATACACACTCCGTTTTCGTAAAAAGCTCTAACGCCAACAAATTTTCAAAATATTCTTGGCTTGGTTGGTTATCGCCTTGTCCTAATCGACCAAAAGCTGATCCTCTATGATTAGCCAATCTCTCCAGATCTATAACAGCATCTCCCAATAATTCCAATTCGCGAAGTATGCGCGTTTTTCCGGAACCAGTATACCCACCCAGTACTTTAATTTTCCAGTCTTTTTCTAGTTGATCTAGAGCCCAATGCCTGAAAACCTTATAACCACCAACCAGCGTACTTACATTAAAACCATAGAGATCTAATAACCAAGACATTGCAGCACTGCGCATCCCCCCTCTCCAGCAATAAAGAATAATTTTTGCTCCTCCTACTTGATCTTTATAATACCCTTTACAAAACGTCTCTGCTTGCTGTATATAACTTATTAAGTTAGGACCAAAAATTCTAAGCCCTTCTCGAATTGCTAATTCCTTCCCGAGCTGTTTATATAGTGTTCCTATATTCGACCTCTCGTCATCTTTAAAGAGTGGTAAATTTATCGCCCCAGGAAACCTTGCCTTATTGAACTCAGAGGGGCTTCTTACATCAAATACAGGACAATATCTACTCTTTTCTATAAATTCCTCTATAGTGATCGACCTGGCTGGCATACTTCCAGGTATGGGTAGGTTTACTTATTCATACTTGTTAGAAACTCATAGTTATCTTTTGTCCCCCGCAACTGTTTGAGTAACAGGTTCATGGCCTCTTCGCTGTTCATGTCTGCCAAATGGTTTCTCAACACCCACATTTTCTGTAACGCATCTTTATCCAATAGGAGATCTTCTCGTCTTGTTGATGAGGAAGTGACATCGATCGCAGGGAATATTCTTCTATTGGCAAGTTTTCTATCTAATACCAGTTCCATGTTGCCCGTCCCCTTAAATTCCTCAAAGATCACCTCATCCATCTTACTGCCTGTATCGATGAGTGCAGTTGCCAGAATGGTGAGTGACCCACCATTTTCAATTTTTCTAGCTGCGCCAAAAAATTGTTTTGGTTTTAACAATGCGTTTGCCTCTACACCCCCAGACAACACCTTACCCGAGGATGGAGCTACTGTATTATGTGCTCTCGCCAATCGGGTGATAGAATCCAGCAAGATGATGACATCATGACCACATTCCACCAATCTTTTTGCTTTTTGCAACGCTATTGCCGAAACCTTAACGTGTTTATCGGCAGGCTCGTCAAATGTGGAAGCAATGACTTCTGCCTTTACACTCCGCTCCATATCGGTAACTTCCTCTGGTCTTTCATCAATGAGCACAACCATGAGGTAACAATCAGGGTGGTTCAGCGCTATTGCATTTGCCACTTCTTTAAGTAGCATTGTTTTACCAACCTTTGGCTGAGCTACAATCAAACCACGCTGCCCTTTTCCTATTGGTGTAAATAAGTCAATAAGCCTGGTTGACAAATTATCAGGTTGGGTGAAAAGATTTAGCTTTTCAAAAGGGAACAAGGGTGTTAGATAGTCAAATGGTACCCTATCTCGTACTTCTTCCGGTCTTTTGTTATTTAGAGTTTCAACCTTGTAGAGTGCGAAATACTTCTCTCCCTCTCTTGGCGGTCTGATGGACCCATAAACAGTATCCCCCGTCCTCAATCCAAATACCTTTATCTGTTGTGGAGCGACGAACACATCATCTGGAGAGGACAAATAGTTATAATCACTCGAACGTAAAAAACCATACCCGTCGGGCATCATCTCTAAAACCCCCTCACCCATTATCAACCCATCATATTCTATATTAAATACAACTTCTCTTTTTATGATTGACGGCCTTATATGCTGCGATGGCCCACTGCCATTTTGCTCATTTTCAGACGTAATGGGTTGAGCGCTCTGTATATCTTCCGTATCTCCCAACCCCACATCAACCGATGATGGAATATTTATAGGGACTGGTTGTTCTTCGTTCTCATCGATAACCGCGGGAACACCTTCCAGTGGAATTTTTCTCTTATAAGGCCTAGTAACCTTGACGACTTCTGACCCCCCCTCAATATTCTGTTTTTTTGAACCTGGTTTTCGTCCACGCTTTGATTTTACAACCGTACCATTTTGTTCAACGGGTACCGTTCCTTTCGATGTCAGTAAAATTTTTTGGATCAAGGCTTCTTTATCAAGCCCCCCAATATCTTGAATTTGAAGCTGAGAAGCTACATCAATCAATTCCGGAACGAGCATCTCGTTCAGCTGTTGAATTTCATACATACATGGCAGATTGGGAAAAACCGGCTATCCGGTATACGTTTACTGAACCTTTGAGTTGGGTGAATAAAAAGCAGCCGAGAAAGGCAATGCTCGAAATGGATGGGATAACACAATATTAGCGACTTTTGCTGGATATTCCAAAAATCTAGCCCGATTGGATGCTAAATCAACAAAGAAGAAGCAAAGGGAAACCCCTAACAACCTAAAATATATAAAAAATGTTTAATATTAAAACCAAAATCAAATCTATTTTTCTGGAGCTTCCCATAGGCTCCACTATCACTGTGATGGGTTGGGTTCGAACTTTTAGAAACAATCAGTTTATCAGCCTAAATGATGGTTCTACCATTCAAAATCTTCAATTATACCTTCCATTAGGCAGTTTCGATGATTCCATCTGTAAAAGATTGACAACATCTTCATCAATTAAAGCTACCGGGGAATTAATCTCTTCACAAGGGAAAGGTCAAGAAATCGAATTAAAGGTTGAAAAACTTGAAATACTGGGTGATTCACCAGCAGATTTATATCCACTACAACCCAAAAAACACAACTTAGAGTTTCTCAGGGAGCAAGCACATTTACGCATGCGTACGAATACATTTGGGTCCGTTTTCAGAATTCGTCATGAACTTGCCTTTGCAATACATTCATATTTTCATCAAAGAGGTTTTCTATATTGGCATACTCCTATCATTACCTCCAGTGATGCCGAAGGCGCCGGAGAAATGTTCAGGGTGACAACCCTGCCACCTACTGGAGCTTCCACCTTGCCAGACGGCTCATTAGATTTCAATGCTGATTTTTTTGGTAAACAGACTCACCTGACTGTTAGTGGTCAATTGGAAGGAGAACTGGCTGCTATGGCTTTTGGTGAGATCTATACATTCGGTCCGACATTCAGGGCTGAAAACTCGAACACAACCCGCCACTTAGCTGAGTTCTGGATGGTGGAGCCTGAAATGGCTTTTTATGATCTTGAAGACAACATGGACCTAGCTGAATCTTTTATAAAATCGATCATTCAACAAGTTTTATCTCAAGGAAGAGAGGACCTTCAGTTCCTCGAACAGCGATTGATAGATGAAGAAATGCAACTACCCGCTGATAAAAGAAGCCCATATACATTGATACAAAAACTCGAACTCGTTAGGGATACGCCTTTTGTTCGCATTTCTTATACCGAAGCTGTCAATATTCTTATACAATCCAACCCATACAAAAAAAAGAAGTTTGCCTATGATATTCAGTGGGGTATGGATCTACAAAGCGAACATGAACGATATCTGGTGGAAAAACATTTCAAGCAACCTGTTATAGTATACAATTATCCAAAAGAAATTAAAGCATTCTACATGCGTCAAAATACAGATGGTAAAACCGTGGCGGCTATGGATATATTAGCACCCGGTATCGGTGAAATCGTCGGAGGATCACAGCGGGAAGAGCGATATGATATGTTGTTGTCAAGAATGAATCAATTACAAATTCCTCATCAGCAACTACATTGGTATTTAGATACCCGCCGGTTTGGCACCGTACCCCATGCGGGTTTTGGTCTTGGTTTCGAGCGAATGGTTCAATTTGTGACCGGGATGTCTAACATACGTGATGTCATACCATTCCCTAGAACACCTAAATCTGCATTATACTAGACGAAGTCTGTTATACCCAGCAACAGCAAGTCGTTTTTTATTATGATTATCGTTAAATTAGTTGGAGGCCTTGGAAACCAGATGTTTCAATATGCGATTGGAAAACATTTATCCATTCACCACAAAACAATCCTCAAAATAGACAAAGGTATCCTTGGGAATGAATTCCAAAAAGGAGTTACCCCGCGAAAGTTAGATTTACAATTACTAAATACAGAAATTAATCTTGCAAGCGCCGATGAAATAGAATCTTTTACAAGGCTTAATCGGAATCGATATGTTAGAGGGCTCATGCGTTATTTTCCATCATTCTTCAAAAAAGCCTTCATATCAGAATCTGGATATCGCTTTCATGCAAACTTTCTACATTTTCCTGTAGATACCTACCTACTGGGATTCTGGCATTGTTCCAAATATTTTTCTTCGATTAGGGAAACCCTTATAAAAGAATTTACACCTAAATCAGCAGTATCAGAAAATAATAATATCTATTTAAATAAAATAAAAGAAAGCAATAGCCTAGGGATTCATATTCGAAGAGGTGATTACATTTCAAATCCTTCCGCATCTAAATACCATGGCGTACTTGATTCATCATATTATTATGAAGCAGTACAACTCATTTCAAGAACACATCCTAATCTACATATATTTATCTTTTCAGACGACGCACACTGGGTAATTCATAATCTCCAATTTAATTATCCAACCACATACGTACAAAATAATATTGATGATCAATCAGTATTTGATTTTTATCTAATGAGTCAATGTAAACACCAAATTATTGCAAATAGTACCTTTAGCTGGTGGGCTGCGTGGTTAAACCAACATATAGATAAAATGGTGATTGCACCAAGAAAATGGTTGTCTAATAAGAAGCAAACATGGTCATCTGTATACCCTGATGATTGGATTCTTATATAGTCGAGTTAAAAACAATAACTCCTATCTCGACAGAAAATATTCTCTTATTCTCCTCTCAACATCCTCTTCTAAATTTTTATAGAATAAATTATAATCACCCGCGTGGTAATTTTTCATATTCATGAACAATGAGCCAATAAATTTTGGTTTTGAAATATACAGGGCATCTCCTTTTACTTTAGCAACCAATGCATTTCTATAGGTTTTCTGATAGTTATAGAGCACCATTCCTTTGTGATCTTGTCTTTTAGATAGTGTCGTATCTATTGTCCATAAGATGGGATTTACTACCACCTTCGATTCATCAGTAGGGTTCAGATTTGTATGACCATAATTCATTGCATAGGTTCTCCATGAAATCATACATCCTACCATATTTGTATCCTTACAAACTGCTATCTTATCATCCATCCTAGGAACTGGCATTCCTATTAAATAGGCAGCAACCAATTGACTCTTTTCAGAAGACGATAATATCACTTCTTTTAATAATTGATATGCGTGTGTTGTCCCTTGGCTGTGGGATGCCAATATAAAAGGACGATTCTTCCCCCTAAAAGCTAAAAATGTATTAAACGATTGAACTACATCATTATATGCCAGCTCAAATGCCTTCTTCTTCGCCAGCGAATCTTTCGTGTAATACATTGAAATATGTGCTTGTCGATATCTAGGAGCATATATACGACAGTTCTTTTTAAAGACACTGGCCTGATAGAGCACGGCTGTATAATCCGTCTTCTTGTTTATATAGGGATCATCAATATGCGCATTATCACCATATTTCATATTATCTTCTGTAAATGTGGTAGGATGTAAATAAAACACATCGACTTTTTGATCATTATAAAACTTTTTTTCCCTCCTTCTCAAACTATCAGATGGATCCCATTTACCCGGATGAGCTGCCCAATATTCTAATTTTTCATAATCCGGATTACCCCCAATCGAAGAAAAAGCATCTGCTCCTGTGTATGGGCGAACTTTCGGGAAACAGCCACCTAATACCGGCAAAACACACACAAATACAAAAAATATCCTTAAATTATCCATTATTCCATTTTATTTATATACTTTAATTTAAAATAAATCTATGCATATTCCCATTGTCGATTTGGCTATGTATAAGAATGGCTCTGTCACGGAAAGAAAGCAGTTTGTAGACTTATTAGGGCATTCCTTTGAACATGTTGGCTTTGTATCTGTCAAAAATCATGGTATTCCATCTTCACTCATCCGAAATCTATATGATATAACAAAACAATTTTTTTCATTGCCAAACGAAGTTAAGATATCATATGAAATACCCCATTTACACGGTCAACGTGGATATACATCATTTGGTAAAGAACATGCAAAAGGCAGCCCAGCTCCAGATTTAAAAGAATTTTTTCAATTTGGACAGTTGCCAAATGATACAGAACCATATCCATCAAACGTTCAAGTTGCTGAGATTGTTGGGTTTAACGATTGCTTCGAAGAAGCCTTTTCCTGTTTTGAAAAGAGTGGATTTTACCTGCTACATGCCATTTCCGATTATCTCCACTTACCATCAGATTTTTTCACAAGGCAAATTCAGTACGGTAATTCCATTTTACGTGCGATTCATTATCCTCCGATATTAAGTGAGCCCGAGTCGTCTATTCGTGCAGAACAACATGAAGACATCAATCTGATCACATTGTTGGTAGGTGCATCTGCAGAAGGCTTACAGATCTTATCAAAAAACAATGAATGGTTACCGGTAGTTTCATCACCCGATCAGATTGTAGTCAATGTAGGAGATATGCTGCAGAGATTAACCAATGATCTTTTAAAGAGCACAACCCATCGCGTTATTAATCCACCGAGGGACCAGTGGCACACTTCTAGATTCTCTATTCCTTTCTTTCTTCATCCCGTCAGTCAGATGTCGCTTGCTTGCCTAGATTCCTGCATTTCAGACCATTTACCTAAACGCTATGAAGATTTGACGGCAGGCCAATACTTAGATGAACGATTGAAAGAAATAGGCCTAAAAAAATAACCCTTGTTCTTTCGTAGGCATATTGATTTCCTTAAAGCAGTATTGCTGCATGCCATGACATCCTTTGGTGGTCCACAAGGACATTTCTCTATGATGTTAAAAATATTTGTCGAAAGAAGGAATGATATATCGGAAAAACAGCTACATGATTTTAATGCCTTCTGTCAACTACTTCCTGGTGCGTCATCCACACAAATATTAATTTTAATTGGTTATAAAAAAGGAGGTCTACCCTTGTCTATTCTCACCCTGCTCTTATGGATTTTACCTGCTGCCACATTTATGGGAATAGCTGCAATAATATTAACCGCTTATCCCTCTAACAGTAAGGTGATAGATAGCATTCAGTTTCTTCCGCCCATCGCCATTGGATTTATAGGATACGCAGCATGGAGGTCTTATCAAATCATACGAAAAAAAGTATTTTTTATTATACTAACATTATTTATAATAGTCATATGTCTAACTTTCTTTAAACAGCCGATTATTTTCCCTATCGTTATCTTCGTTGCCAGTCTTATCACTATATTCTTTTATTCTGAACAAATTGCAACGAACGAGCAACGTCCCATCACAGTACGATGGAAATTTTTAACCATTTTCCTTCTCACTTTTTTAGTATCTGGGTCACTTTCAGAATTAGCGAGAAAAAACAATTGGGGATTAAGACCTTATTTCAACCTCTTTGAAAACGGATATCGATTTGGGAGTATTATTTTTGGTGGAGGAGATGTTCTCATTCCGTTGATGTACGAGCAGTATGTTGCTCGTCCTACATCCAAGAAAATCAAAGAAAATAATAGCAATGCGTTAAAAATGGATCGCACCGTTTTTTTAGCAGGTGCAGGATTTATCAGAGCAGTTCCAGGACCTGTTTTCTCATTTGCATCTTTTGCAGGGGCTTCAGTTCTTATTTCGAAAGGATCTGGAAATCAATGGATAGGCATGTTGGTAGCCACAGTCGCCATCTTTCTTCCAAGCTTTCTATTGGTTCTTTTTTTTTATCCCCTCTGGGAATATTTGCATGGTTTCAATTTTTTATACCCATTGCTAAAAGGGATTCATGCAGCAACGGTGGGCATCATGTTTGCATCTGTCATTTACTTATCCACTGATCTATTATACATTCATTACTCCTCTATAGAGAAAACACTCTCATCAATATTTTTTATTTGTATCACCTTAATTTATTTATCCACCACAAAGCTTAATCCTGCCTGGTTGGTTATAGGTTCCCTTATTTTAGGTTATTTTTCTTCTTACCCCCTTCTGTAATAATTACCCTTTTCTATTTCTTCTCGAACCGACTCTGGTACGTAATATCGTATGCTGTGTCCTTCCTGCCAAATCTTACGTATCATAGAGGCAGATATATCTAATAATGGCGCTTTACACAGTACTATGTTCCCACTGACATCAGATTCTACAGGAAAACCTTTACGTATGTATACATATATCTTACGCTCTCTACAGAGTTTATCAGCTTTTTTCCACTTTCCAATATTCATATAACTATCACTTCCCATGATGATGCAAAATTCATGTGATGGATATTTATCATCCAATGCCTGTAAAGTATCTATTGTGTACGAAGGTCTTGGTAGTTGAAATTCAATATCACACACTCGAAAACCGGGTACCCCATCTGTAGCGAGTTTGGTCAAATGAAGCCTGTGAAACTCATTTAGTAAATATTGTTCTGCTTTAAATGGGTTTTGTGGTGACACTACAAACCAAATTTGATCTAAATCTTCTTGATATAATAAATGATTGGCAATGATTAGATGCCCGTGATGTATTGGGTTAAACGAGCCAAAATATAGACCTACTTTTATCATGCTGATATGCTTTCTACCTCAATTAAAGCTGCCTCTTCCCGTCTCAATCCAATCAAATATCCACTGATTCGTACTGCGATAGGGTCTGAATCCCATGTTCTATGTTCGATTCCAACTATTTCTCCAGGTATAAACCCCATCTCTAGTAACTTTAATGTCAAGCTATCTTCACGTATCGATATAATTTTACCCCGGTTGCCCGGTTGCAGCTCATTTAATGTCATATACTGATACTTTCTTTATGAATAATATTTTATTCCATCACTCTCGAAAAGCTAAACTCACAGACATACAAAAATTACGAGCATTTATCTTGGAACGTTGCAGAAGCCAAAACTACCACATCGACTGTATTCAATTCATTTTTGTTGATGATAAAAGTCTTTTGCACCTCAATCAACAATATCTACAACATGACTACTACACGGATATTCTCACATTTGAATTCAGCAATACCCCAAAACATCTACTCGCGGACATTTATATTAGTATCGATCGAGTGAAAGATAATGCCCATCAATATCAGGTTCCCTATAACCAGGAATGTCATCGCATCATTTTTCATGGCATTCTCCATTTGCTAGGATATTCCGATGCAACCCCAACATCCAAACAGGCCATGACTCTTATGGAAGACGAATGGTTACAATATTATTTTATTTAATATGTATGCAATAAATGCATAGATATTCTATTGTTTCACGTGGAACATCCCACCTTCCACACCCCAGATATACAGTCACCCATCTATATTTCATTTTTATCTTAAGAATTACCTTCTTTGTTCCACGTGGAACATATCCCATAGATTAGAGCCGTTACCTTTACTGCATGTTTCTAACCTACGACATCATAGTAGTGGGCGCAGGCCATGCGGGTTGCGAAGCCGCTGCGGCTGCCGCCCAGATGGGTAGTCGCGTTCTGCTTCTCACTATGAATATGCAGACCATGGGACAAATGAGCTGTAATCCTGCTATGGGTGGTATTGCCAAGGGTCAGATTGTGCGCGAAATTGATGCAATGGGCGGTTATTCGGGTATTGTCACCGACCGCTCGATGATCCAATTTAGGATGTTGAACCGATCCAAAGGGCCGGCCATGTGGAGTCCTCGCGCCCAGAGCGATCGAATGCTGTTTTCTCAAGAATGGAGAAGCTGTCTGGAACAGACCAAAGGTTTGGATTTCTATCAGGATGTGGTCGTCGGCCTCCTCATTCGTAAGGGATCTTGCACAGGAGTCATTACTGCAATGGGACACCAGATTGAATCAAAGGCAGTTATCCTGACCAATGGAACCTTTTTGAATGGTATCATCCATGTTGGGGAGAAGCAATATGCCGGCGGAAGAATGGCTGAGCGTGCTTCCAGCGGTATTACTGAACAACTGATATCTCTTGGATTCGAAAGCGATCGGTTGAAGACGGGAACACCGCCTCGCATCGATGGCAGAAGCCTGAACTATAGTCGGATGGAAGAACAACCCGGTGATTCAGAAATCAGTGGGTTTAGTTATCTGGGAAAGCCAAGACTGCAATCAGCCGATCAACGAAGTTGCTGGATCACCTACACCGACCCTAGCGTTCATGATACACTGAAGGAGGGCTTTGACCAAAGCCCTATGTTCTCCGGCCGCATCGATGGTATAGGACCCCGCTACTGCCCCAGTATCGAGGACAAGATCAATCGGTTTTCAGACCGTGACAGACACCAACTCTTTGTCGAACCCGAAGGTTGGAATACCATCGAAATCTACGTAAATGGCTTTTCAACATCCCTTCCGGAAGCCATTCAAATCAAAGCATTGCGAAAAGTACCAGGTTTCGAGCAATGCCGCATCTTTCGTCCTGGGTATGCCATCGAATACGACTACTTCCCTCCTACACAATTAGACTATAATCTGGAGACGAAACGGATCCGACGCCTTTTTTTCGCAGGCCAAATCAATGGAACCACTGGATACGAGGAAGCGGCCTGCCAAGGTATGATGGCCGGTATCAATGCACACCTGCATTTACAGGATCAGCCTCCCCTGATCCTGAAACGAAGCGAAGCCTATATCGGGGTACTCATAGACGACCTTGTCAGTAAAGGCACCCGTGAACCCTACCGCATGTTCACCTCCCGGGCAGAGTTCCGAACCTTGCTGCGGCAAGACAATGCTGACTTGCGTCTGACCCGCCTAAGTCACAACATCGGATTGGCATCCGCTGAACGACTGGAAAGAGTCCAACAAAAAGAAAAAGAAGTCAAACAGATTCGACAATCGTTGAAGGAAATATCCGCCACCCCTGACGATATCAATGGATTTCTGACCTGTCGCAATGCACCCCCCATCATACAAAGACAAAAAATCCATCAACTGTTGCTGCGGCCAGGTATCGGGCTAAAAGACCTCACCCAATGTCTTCCCAAACTCCGGGAGCAAATAACCACCCATTCTCCAGAAGCCATCGAACAAGCAGAGATACAAGTGAAATACGAAGTCTATATCGAAAAAGAACAAGAACTCGTCAAACGAATGAGTGACATGGAAGACCTTGCCATACCCGTTCAATTCGATTATCATAAAGTACAGGCCATAAGTGCCGAAGCCAGAGAAAAATTGGGCAAAGCAAGGCCTAAAACCTTGGGTCAAGCGTCTCGTATATCTGGAATCAACCCCAGTGATGTACAAATCCTCCTGGTATATATGGGACGCTAGCTCTGCCCAATATAGATGGATTCAACCCCAATGACCAATTCCATCCACTCATGCTTCTGTCTCCAGACATTCAGGCACAATTCCCCCACTTTGACAACAACCTGTTAGATACCATTGCCCGCATCGGCCAATGGAAGACATTCCAGGAAGGGGAGATCGTGATTCGGAAAGGACAATTTATCCGTTCCACCGTACTCATTGTGCATGGAAGAGTCAAACTATACCGGGAAAACGATTCAGGCGAGGAATTCTTCATGTACCACATCGAAACCGGAGAAGCCTGTGCCCTCAGCATCCTATGTGGCATTCGAAACATCTCGAGCCATGTCGGAGCTGTCGCCATGGAAGAAACAGACACCATCCTCATTCCAATCGAACACATGGATACCCTCATGACCCAACATACTTCTTGGTACCACTTCGTCATGGAGACCTACCGCACACGATTTGAAGAACTCCTCACCGTCGTCGATGACATCGCCTTCAAAAATATGGATGAACGCCTAAACTCCTACCTCCAAAGACAAGCGCAAGCCCTTGGTAATCAACTCTACCTGACCCATCAGGAAATCGCCAAAGACCTCAACACCTCCAGAGAAGTCATTTCCCGTTTACTGAAAAAAATGGAGAAAAAAGGAATGATAGCCCTGCATCGGAACCACATCGACAGCAGCAGACTCTGTAAGTGAAATAAATATCTACCCCGCACCATCTTACTCCCGCACCGGGAAAAATGAAATATATTAGTCTACTAAAATAGTAGACTAATTACAACCTTTCTCTTTCCCTCACTTTCTGTACATTGAAATATGAAACGAATCCTACTTATTCTCCTGTTAGGATGGCAGCATCAAGCGATGGCGCAAACAACACCGCGCCTACAAATCATTTGGGACATGAATGCCCGTGACACTGCCGAGCATTCAGCCATCTTCCGACAAGTCAACAATGTACTCACGGCGGACCCCAACGCGCGTATAGAAGTCGTCTTTCACGGCAACGCCATTTGGGTGATGACAAAAGACAGCTCACTGCATGTCCAGAAGATACATAGAGATCTCCAGCGGGGCGTGACCTTTGTCGTATGCAACAACAGCATGCGCCGTTTGAAGGTCGATGCCTCCCAACTGCTGCCAGGCGTCACCATCGTTCCCGTGGCCATCATCGAACTTGCCCGCAAACAACAAGAAGGCTGGAGCTACCTCAAATTAGCCCATTGAAACAAGCCCGCTATCCCATATACCACCTTAAATCCCAACCAACGTCAAAGCCTAGTCGGCAACCGACTTCGGTAAACTCGCCAGCACTGCCCGGATCTCTTCATAACGAATTTCCGCTCCCACTTTCTCTTTAAGGACTTTCAAGGGCTGGACTGCACCTGCCTCCATGGCAGACAAAATCTTTGTCACCTTTTCGGGTTCGACGATGCCATCCAAACTCAACTCCCCCGACGCAATGAAAGGTATAAGATGCCCGTAGACCGTTGGCAGCGCCAGGCTACGGCTGGCGGCGATGCCATCCACGCCCATACCCGACTGGAACATCTCCAGAGAAAGATGGGCGGAAGGCAGTTTGCCTGTTTGGTGGGCGGAAGATGGCTTCGGGGGCACCAGCGATGTTTCCAGGAGTCCCAAGTCAATTCCCTCCTGTGCTCTCTTATCGGCTAACTCCAGCAAAGAGTCAATAGCCTGTCGGTCGGCCAACCCCTTTGACAGCGCTAATGAATCCTGCAGCAAATGGGCTTTTTTCTCGACTATTCCCACCAGATGTCGCAGCACTGCCACAGGCTTCTTCTGCCGGCTTCTCAACCGAATACTTCGGATCTCCTCTTCTAACTTAATCAGGCAAGTCTCCAACTGCTCCATAAAATATCGAACGGCCGACTGGCATCGCTCCAACAACTGGATATATCCATTTGGCTCGTCTGTGTCCAATAGCTCCGTCAGCTGTTTTGAAAAAATGATGGCCGTCTCTTGAAGCTTCGTAAACTGCAATATAGCCTCTGAAATCACCGTGGCTTCAGGTCTGGGCTCCTCCGAAAATCTGAATGACGGCTGATCCTGCAGCCGACGCAGGGAGCGGAGGATGCGACTGAAGTCGAAAGCCTCAAGGATAGACTTTCGGATGAACCTCAACTTGTCCCGATTCAATGCCTCCACCAATGTCTGCAGTGGAAAATCTTGCTGGGTAAACGCAAACACCCTTGCGTCTGTCTGAATGCTGGAGGGATGAATCCTCGACTTGAGGATCATGCCAGAAAGGCCTGTCAGTCGACTCAGGGCCACATATACTTGTCCGGCTGTAAATGAGTCACCTGCATCGATGATGGCTTTCTCAAAAGTCAGTCCCTGGCTCTTGTGAATGGTGATGGCCCAGGCAAGCCGGATCGGAAATTGCCTGAAAGATCCCAACTCCTCTTCCTCTATTCGCTCTCTTTCCTTGTCGTATCGATAACGTATGTTCTTCCAGGTCTCCGACTCCAATTCAATACTTTCTGACGCATCATCGAAGCGGATGAAGATACGCTGTCCGTCCTCTATGCGGTCAACCTTGGCCAGCTTGCCGTTGAAATATCGCCTCGACTCACCCTTGTCGTTTCGGATGAACATGATGCGTGCATCTTTCTTCAATGCCAGTCGGGGTTCGGCCGGGTAGCTTTTTTCAGGGAAATCGCCTTCGACCTCAGCATCAAAAAAAACGAGTTCACCCGGCAAGGCTGCCAGTGCCCGGTGGTTCATGAGATCGGCCTTGGCATTGTGCGTCGTCAGCGTGATGTGAAAATCTTCTTCTTCCGGCTGATGCAATGGCCGGTAGTATCGGTGAAGTACTGCGAGATCCTCCGGGTTGACCTCGTTGTTCCGGATGGCACTTAATAGTTGGATGAAATCTGGATCTCGTTGACGCCATACTTTTTTCAACTCGATACAAATAGGTGGGCATTGCTTCATCACCTTGGCATCAAAGAAGAAAGGGCTATCATAATATGCTTTCATCCATTCCCAATCCTCCGGCTTCACGACGGGTGGTAGCTGGAACATATCTCCGATAAACAACATCCGTACACCGCCAAAGGGCAGCGTACTCTTTTTCCGGACCTGACGGAGCATAGTATCCATCGCATCCAACATGTCTGCACGCAGCATGGAAACTTCATCAATGACCATTACCTCCAGCTCTTCGAACAACTCTTTCTTCTGTGCACTATACCGCACATGACGTAGGATGGTCTCCGGCGTTTGGATCGAAACGGCAGCAGTCCTCCATGTATCCAGCTGTTCCGGAATGAATAAAGATGGTGCTAGTTGAAAGAAAGAATGGATGGTCACGCCACCTGCGTGTATGGCTGCGACTCCCGTCGGTGCTAATACGACCATGTTTTGGTCTGTTTCCTGCTTGATCCGTCGTAGGAAAGAGGTCTTTCCGGTGCCGGCCTGCCCGGTCAGGAATACATGCTGATCCGTATACCGAATGTATTGCAGGGCCAGCTCGAAATCAGTATGGGCCAGATCGATGGACATGGAACGATAAGTTACCGAAAAGATCTGTGGCTGTCAAAGAGGAAACAGCAGCGGCACCTGTTATTTTTCGCACCCCTCACCGTAAAGCCTCGATGCTATAGCCGGCCTTTCGCAACAGAGAGAGCAATCCTTCTTTCCCGGCAAGGTGCCCCGCTCCGACGGCAAAGAATACCGAAGCATTCGACATGGCCTGCTGCATCATAGGTATCCATCTTCGGTTCCGTTGCTGCAGCAACAATGCTTCGAAGCCAGCCATGTCAGGCGCCGCTTGAGTCATGGCTGAGAGCACCGGCAGATTTTCTGTCCGATAAGCTTCTACCATGTGCAGGAACTCTGTCTGCTGGTTGGAAAAATCTTGTATCATCTCCCAGATCATACGCGCCTGCGCCGTATCTGGGATCTGGTCGAACACGCCAAACTGATCTTCCAAAGTTTCCAATCCATCCACCTCCTTGCGTTGCCTCCGCGCGATCTCCATCAGCTTTTCCTCAACCGAAACGGGCTTACGACATCTGGGCACTTTAGTATACAAAGCACTCAGCAGGGTGAAGGGCCGCATGCGATGGAAGACGGGGAGCCCTATCCCTAGGGAATCTTTCAGGAACTGGTCGATATGGGCGTACTGCTCAGCTGTGAAAAGTTCTTTCAATGGCTGTCGGACTTGCATCGACAAGCGCATCGTCTTGAGCATCAAACCAGGCTGGTCCATATCCATTTCAAGGCAAAGCTTCTCAGACTGCTGGAAAGCGGACTGCAGAGCATCGGAGAACTGCAGTGACTCCGGACAGATGAGGTGGATGGTACCAAAGAGGTATGAAGGCTTGGAGAGCCCATTGCCGGAAATTTTCCATAGCAGAGCACTGTCCTGCGTTTGCCCCTGGAGAGCGCACACAATACATAAAAGCCCTGTCCATAAGTGCTGGCCGTATCTGACAACGCGGAGTGTCATAAGATAGAATGTCACCAAAATATTTTTCCCGACGACTTGTCGGGGATTATGGGCAGTGCTCCGGAAGCCTAGCTTAGCTGCAGCCGTCTGGCAGCTTCTCTTAGCGTCTCCTCCTTTTTGCAAAAGCAGAAACGGAGCATCCGGTGATCAGTCTCCTCCTGGTAGAAGGCAGAGATTGGGATTGTAGCCACACCCACCTCTCGTGTGAGCCGAAGGGCCATTGCCCGGTCCGGCTCTTCGCTTAGCCGTTGATAGGTGGCAAGGATGAAATAGCTACCAAAGCTTGGCTGCAACGTGAAGGGCGTGCCTTGCATCAGTGCAATGAACAAGTCGCGCCGCATCTGCAGGAACGAGCTAAGGCCCAGATAGGATGTTCGTTCGGCGAGGAAGTCGACCAACCCTACCTGCATCGGTGTGTTCACGCTGAAGGCATTGAATTGATGTACTTTCCTGAATTCTTTCATCAGCTTTTCCGGTGCTACGCAGTAGCCCATCTTCCAGCCTGTGCAGTGGTACACTTTACCAAACGAATAGCAGGCAAAACTCCTTTCCCGCAACGTGGAATAGCGAAGCACGGAGGCATGTGGTTGTCCGTCGAAGATCAGGTGCTCATAGACTTCATCGCTGACGATGAGAATGTCTGTTCCTTCCACCCGACGCGACAATTCGAGCATGTCATGGTCTGTCAGGATGGCGCCCGTGGGGTTGTGCGGGGTGTTGAGGATGATTGCGCGGGTCTTGGAAGACCATGCTTGATCCACTTTTTCCCAGTCGATCCCAAAACCGGGTACTCGAAGCGGCACCCGTACAGGGATGCCTCCCAGCACTTCTATATTTGGTATGTAGCTATCGTAGCAGGGTTCGAAGACGATCACTTCATCGCCGGGCTCTAGGAAAGAGGTGAAAGCGGTGTAGATGGCATAGGAGCCACCGGGGGTGATGGTGATTTCTGTGGCTGGGTCACAGCTGGTTCCGTAGAGGAAGTGAATCTTTTCGCTAACGGCTTCCCGGAGTGGCATCCAGCCCGGCATCGGTGCGTACTGGTTATATCCGTCGCGCATGGCTTTTGCCACCGACTCGTGCAGTCGGGCGTCCATGGGGAAGTCTGGGAAACCCTGACCGAGGTTGATGGCACCTAGCTCTGCGGCCAGCCCACTCATGACGGTGAAGATGTTTGTCCCGACGCGGGGCAGCTTGCTATGGGGTGCTTGTATCAAGGGCGGGTGTGGGTCAGAGGGTGTATCGGTCAGAGGAAGCGGTCTCCTTTGTTTCGCTTGACTTCTGCCACATATTCTTTGATTTCCTGTTCCTTATCCTTTCGGCAGATCAGCAAGACATCACGGGTATCGACAATGATGAAATCATCTAGCCCCTGCAGCAGCACTAGTTTATCATCGGGTGCCTGTACCATGCAACGGGTGCCATCGATAATCATGATGTTCTTTCCTTTGGCAGCGTTGTCGAGGTAGTCGCGCTCCATGTTCTGATACGCGGAGTTCCAGGCACCCAGGTCGCTCCATCCAAACGCGGAGGGGATGATATAGACATTGTCGGCTTTCTCCATGATGCCATAGTCGATGGAGATGCTCAGGCATTGAGGATAGATTCTTTCGATGGCCTCTTTCTCTTCGGGCGTATTCAGCAGGGATTTTTCTGCTTCGAACAACTCGGCCATCTCTGGCATATGCTTGGAAAATGCTTCCACGATATTCCGCACCTGCCAGGCAAAGATGCCTGCATTCCAGAGGAACTCACCGCTTTGCATAAAGGTTTTAGCGAGCTCAAGGGTGGGCTTCTCGGTGAAGGTCTTGACCTGGTAGACGTTGTCTGAGACGGGCTGTTGGTCGTATTGTATGTATCCGTATCCGGTGTTGGGATGGGAGGGTTTGATGCCAAGGGTGACGAGGGCCTTGTGTTTGCCGACGAAGTCCATTGCTTCCAGGCAGACTTTCCGAAAGCTCGTTTCGTCGAGGATGAGATGGTCGGCCGGCGCACAGATCAAACAACCGTTTAGGTTGGTCTTTGCTAGCTTATAAGAGATGTAGGCGATGCAGGGTGCGGTGTTCTTTCGGGAGGGTTCGCAGAGGATATTTTCTGGCCTGACTTGCGGAAGTTGTCCGATGACAATGCCGCGGTATTCTTCCGAAGTGACGATGAATATATTTTCGGGAGGGATGAAGCCCGCGAACCGGTCGAAGGTACTTTGAATGAGGGTCTTGCCGGTGCCTAGAATGTCCAGAAACTGCTTGGGGCAGGAGCTGCGGCTCATGGGCCAGAATCGGCTTCCGATGCCGCCGGCCATGATGGCCACATATTGGTTTTTGTTCATGGTTGCAAGTGTGGATTCAGGTCAACCCTTCCCGGATGAGGTCGTGCAGGTGGATGTCGCAGTGGTATCTGCCCGTATGGGTAACGAGCAGCTCTGTGATATAATTTTTACGTATGAGGACGAGGGCCTCGACTGCAGGGTATCTTTTTCGATGGTGCGTGGGTTGAGGTTCATGATGTTTTTGGCCTGCAACTCTTGGGATGTCATGGGCTTTTCCATCAAGCGGCGCAGGTTGCCGATGGTGATGATGCCCAGAATTGAACCGTCCTGCCTCTGTATGGCAGTGCAACCCAACCGCCTCCGGGTGATCTCACAGATCACATCCTGGATGGGTGTTTGGGCTGCTACGGAGGGTTTTTCGTTGTGGAAGCAGAGGTTGGCGACATATAGGTAGAGTTTCTTTCTCAATGTGCCGCCGGGATGGAACCTGGAGAATTCGCCCGGCCCAAAGCCTCGGCATTCCATTCGGCATACTGCGAGGGCATCGCCCATCGCTAGCTGGGCCTTGGCCTTGAGCTGTAAGATCCTCCTGGCAGTATCTAGGACGGCATGTGCAACCATTGGAATGTAAAAGTAGAGCAATCCAATAGAAATAGACGGCAGCCCATTTGGAGGGGCAAGGGGGACAATCCCGCTTTTCCTATTGTCATATTATATTCGGCTATAGCTGCCCAGGGCCCGTGAATTTTAGGTATATTCGCTGGAGGCCCATTTATCGGCCATCCTCGGCTCTCTGTAAATCCGCCGTAGCTCCGTCTCCGGCCTCAACATTTTATCCCACATATTGTCAATATTCGGTATGGCTACGGTCCGGAAGGCAGCCTCTAGAAAGACTGCCGCGTCATCTCCCTCCCCTCCCGTTCGTTCTAAAGACAGGAAGGCCCTGCAGCCTGGTGCCGAGGAAGACCTGCCAGCGATCCTGAAAGAATATTTTGGGTTTGACAAGTTCAAAGGCAACCAGGAAGCCATCATCCGCAACCTGCTATCCGGCCGCGACACGTTTGTCATCAAACCCACCGGCGGTGGCAAAAGCCTTTGCTACCAACTGCCGGCCATGATCTTGGAAGGCTGTGCCATCATCGTCTCACCGCTGATTGCACTGATGAAGAATCAGGTAGACTTGGTCCGCGGCTACAGCAGCCAAGACCATGTCGCCCATTTCCTGAACTCCACCCTCAGCAAAAAAGAGATCCGAGCCGTCCATGAACACCTGCTCTCCGGGAAGACCAAGCTGCTGTATGTGGCGCCGGAGACCCTGACCAAGCAGGAGAACTTAGACTTCTTCAGCGACCTACCTCTCTCTTTCTTTGCAGTCGATGAGGCCCATTGTATTTCTGAGTGGGGGCACGACTTCCGGCCCGAATACCGTCGGCTGCGTGAGATGATGGACCAGATCAACGACCGTGTACCCGTCATCGCCCTCACGGCCACGGCTACCCCAAAAGTGCAGAGCGATATCATCGACAACCTCGGCCTGCGCCATCCCGAGGTTTTCATATCTTCTTTCAACCGCCCCAACCTTTACTACGAAGTAAGGCCCAAGATCAGAAAGGAGCAGACGATTCGTAGCATCGTCAAGTTCATCTCTGAAAACCGTGGTAAGAGCGGCATCATCTATACCCTGAACCGGAAGACGACGGAAGAGCTTTCAGACGTCCTCCGCGCCAACGGCATCCGCGCAGTGGCCTACCATGCCGGCCTCGACGCCAAGCTGCGGGCAGACCGCCAAGACCAGTTTCTCAATGAGGATGTACAGGTAATCGTCGCTACCATCGCCTTTGGGATGGGCATCGACAAGCCAGACATCCGCTTCGTCATTCATTACAACATCCCTAAGAGCCTCGAAAACTATTATCAGGAGACGGGCAGGGGTGGCCGTGACGGCATGGAAGGGCGTTGCATTCTCTACTTCTCCCACAAGGACGTCTCGAAGCTTGAGCATTTTATGCGAGACAAGCCACTTAGCGAGCGGGAGGTCGGGGCACAGCTTATCGACGAGACGGTGGCATTCGCTGAGACTGGTGTCTGCCGGAGGAAAGTCCTCATGAGCTATTTTGGCGAGGTATACGCCGAACAGAACTGTGGGAATTGCGATAACTGCCTGCATCCGCGGGAGCGCATAGAGGCGAAAGTGCCGGCTCTGAAAGTACTTAAGACCGTCAAGGCGCTGCAGGAGCAGTTTGGCACTGACTACGTCGTCAACATCCTCGCGGGTGTGCTGAACTCACAAAATCAGATGTACCGACACGACCAGCTCGAGGTCTTTGCCTGTGGCAATGATGAGAAAGACCATTACTGGAAGTCGCTCATCCGCCAGATGCTGCTGGAAGGCCTGCTCAAGAAAGACATCGAGCAGTATGGATTATTGAAGATCACAGATCGCGGGCAGTCCTTCCTCAAAAAGCCATCCTCTTTCAAAATCGTACTCAGCAACCTATTCGAAGAGGCTTTGGAAGATGACGAAGAGGCCGCCTCTGCCACCGGACCGGCTGTCGTCGACACTGTACTCTTTGAGATGTTGAAAGACCTGCGTAAGCAGGTGGCCAAAGAAAAGAAATTGCCTCCGTTCGTCATCTTCCTGGAGAATTCACTGGAAGACATGGCTACGCAGTACCCCACCACCCTTGAAGAGCTGGAGCGGATCAGTGGTGTCAGTAAGGGGAAGGCAGTGCGCTACGGTAAAAAGTTTGTCGAACTCATCGCCCGCTTTGTCGAAGAAAATGAGATCGTCAAGCCGGAGGATTTTCTGATGCGCAGTGTGGTCAATAAGAGCGGCAACAAGGTCTTCATCATACAACAGGTCGATAAGAAGATCCCGCTGGACGTTATCGCGAAGAACAAGGAGATGCGCATGGACCAGCTGCTGGAGGAGATAGAGACCATTGTCGCCAGCGGTACCAAGCTCAACCTCAACTATGCAATCGACCAGATAGTGGATGAATACGACCAGCAGGACATCATTGAGTATTTCAAGAACTGCGAGACCAGCAGCCTGGAGGTAGCCAAGGAGGAGCTGTCTGACCTACGCCTCGACTGGGAGCAGCTCAAGATCATGCGCATCAAATTCTTGAGCGAGTTCGGCATCTAGGCCCTCTCTTCCGCCATTTACAGATTCATCTTCTTCAACTCGCCGACGGCGTGGTCGACCGCGCGGGCGGTGAGCGCCATATAGGTGATAGAGGGGTTCTGGCAGGCGGAGGATGACATGCAGGACCCGTCGGTGATATACACGTTGGGCACGTCGTGCATGGCATTCCACTTATTGAGGACGGAGGTTTTGGGGTCGTTACCCATACGGGCGGTGCCCATCTCGTGGATGCAGAAGCCTGGTGCCGGGTTTGAGTCGTAGGTTTCGATATTTTTGATCCCGGCGGTCTCAAGCATCTCGGCCGCGCTGTTTTTCATGTCGACGCGCATCTTCTGCTCGTTTTCGCGGAAGGTGCAGTCGATGTCAAGGATCGGAAGTCCCCATTTATCTTTTTTCTCCTTGCTGAGGGTGACTTTATTGTCGTAAACGGGCAACTGTTCTCCCCAGGAGCCCCATCCCATCGACCACTTGCCAGGCTCCGTCGCGGCTTCTTTGAGTGCCACGCCGATGCTGTCTGAACCTTGCTGGTTGCGGGAGGCGCCTCCCTGGTAGCCGAAGCCGCGCAGGTAGCCGGCGGAGGATCCGCCATCGAGGTTTCGGAAGCGGGGGATATAGATGCCGTTGGGCCGCCGCCCGAAGGTGTATTTGTCCTGAAAGCCGTCACAGTCGCCATGCGCCCCTACGCCATAATGATGGTCCATGAGGTTATGCCCTATCTGGCCTGATTGGTTGCCGAGTCCGTTGGGGAAGGCGTCGGAGGTCGACATCAGCAGGATCTGTGTGGTGCCGAGGGTGGAGGCGTTGAGGAAGACGATCTTGGCGAAATATTCTTCCGTCTTCATCGTCTCGGCATCGAGGATGCGGATGCCTTTGGCGCGCCTCGATGCTTTGTCGAAGATGACTTCGGTGGTGATGGCGTTGGGCCGTAGGGAGAGGTTCCCGGTGGCGGCGGCGGCCGGCAGAGTGGCGGAGTTGGAGCTGAAATATCCGCTGAAGGGGCATCCTTGGTGGCATTTATTGCGAAACTGGCAGGGGCCGCGGTTGCCGACCTTGGCGGTGTGGTTGGCGGTACGCCCGATGATCAGGGCGCGGCCCATCTTGGTCTTGAGGTTGTCGCGCACCATCTGTTCGACGCAGTTGAGTTCCATCGGTGGAAGGAACTCGCCGTCGGGGAGTTGGGGCAGTTGTTCGCGGGAGCCGCTGATGCCGACAAAGGCTTCGACATAGCTGTACCAGGGGGCGATGTCTCGGTAGCGAATGGGCCAGTCGCAGCCGAAGCCATCCCGTGCATTGGCTTCGAAGTCGAGGTCGCTCCAGCGGTAGCATTGCCGTCCCCACATGATGGATCGTCCGCCGACGTGATTACCCCGGATCCAGTCGAACCGGTTGACCTGGTGGTAAGGGTGTTCTGTATCGTCGACGAAGAATTTTTTGGAGACTTCGTCGTAGGCATAGCACTTGCTCTGGATGGGGGAGCGTTCTTTGTCTTCTCTCGTCTTACCGTTGCGGTATTCGAGCTCCCAGGGATGTTTCTCGGTGCCGGTATAGTCGCGGATATGCTCGACCGGTCGGCCGCGCTCGACGACGAGGGTCTTGAGACCTTTTTCACAGAGTTCTTTGGCGGCCCAGCCTCCGGAGATGCCGGAGCCGACCACGATCGCGTCGAAGGTATGTGCGGCCATGGGGAATCTTTGAGTGAATATAGAGCATTGTGCGGAAAGCGATCTTGGTCTCTGCCATGGATTGCCGGGCCTTTCGACCTGCAGTGGCCGGGCAAAAAATCCAAAGGGCTGCGTTTCGCATCTCCTGAATTCAGAACTTCATCATATGAAGAAGACACTCCTCATCCTGGCTGGCCTTGTGGTCTTGCTCGCAGCCCTGAGCTATACGCCGCAGCTCTCGCATCTCCGCAACTTTGTTGTCTGGGGGGTGCATACCATCCATGACTATCAGACGCACCCGGTGCGCAGCATACCGGCTTCTGACAAACCGCAGGCATGGCCATACGACAGCCTCTACAACCGGGGCGTGCTGCCCGACTCACTCATGGCGGTGATCGACTCAAACGACACACATGCCTTTCTGTTGATACGCAATGGCCGCCTCCTGTACGAACGCTACTGGGACGGGTACGACAGCCTGCGGCTGAGTGGATCCTTCTCTGCTGCCAAGAGCATTATCTCCCTGTTGGTGGGCATCGCCCTGGACGAAGGTAAGATCCGTTCCCTGGAGCAGCCGGCCGGCGACTTCCTCCCGCATTTCCGTACCAATGGCCTCGAGAAGGTCCGTATCAAGGATTTGCTTACCATGAGTTCCGGCACGAATTACAATGAGGGCGACAAAGGATATTTCAGCATGAATGCCAGCGGCTACTATGGTGACAACGAAGAATACCTGATTTCCAGGATGAAGCGAAAAGAGGAACCGGGTGTGTACTGGAGTTATCGGAGTGGCGACACGCAGGTTTTAGGATTGATTGTCGAAAAGGTTTTTGGAAAGAGTATTTCTGAGCTGGTGGCGCAGCGTTTCATGCAGCCGATGGGCGCAGAGCGCGCGTCCCTCTGGCTCTTGGATGGTGGCAGCAACCATGAGAAGGCCTTTTGCTGTTTCAACGGTGTTGCGCGCGATTATGCCCGTTTCGGGCAGCTGGTGTTGAATGGTGGTCGTTGGGCTGGCCAGCAGATTGTATCAGAATCCTATGTGAAGGCGGCGGTCTCGCCTGCACTTTTCTTGAAGGATCGGTCTGAAGACGATGCACCCGTTGATTACTATGGCTACCAATACTGGATCGTGAACCATCGGGGCTTGCAGGCCTATGCGATGAACGGGCTGTTCGGCCAGTATGTGTTCATCATCCCGGAGCGGAGTGCGATTGTGGTGCGTCTTGGCGAGTCGAAAGTGATCAAACCCATTCACCACCATCAGCCAGAGATCTTCACCTACTTGGATGCTGCACTGGCTTTGATGGGCGGATGAGTCGTTTTTGGATGCTAGGAGGCAAATTATTAATTTCGTCCTCCCCACAAGGGATTACGGTGCGGTAGCTCAGTTGGTAGAGCAATGGACTGAAAATCCATGTGTCGGCGGTTCGATCCCGCCCCACACCACTACTTTAGAGAAATAAACCCTTGCAAATCAACAATTTGTGAGGGTTTTTTCTTTTCAAATTCACATTCTACTCCAAATTCTACTCCAAATCTAATGGTTTTTGGATACCCTTTTTATCCAAATAATGGAGATTGGGGGACCGAAATCTGGTCCCTTTTCACTTCAGAAACGGAAATAAAAACCCCCGTTATTTTCTTAAAAAGAAGTTCATTAAAAAGAATTTTTGACATATACTAAAAGAACTTCTTTTTTGTCGTTAATACTCTATAAATATCCTTTAATAATATGGTGTCATTTTTAACACACTCATTGAACGAACTATCTCTTTTTCTCGTTTCACCAGTATGTTTGAAAAACTTATCATCATACATACTTTGGGTTTTTCTCTGTTGAACAATACCATCTAGGTTTTGGTGTAGTTCTCTCAACTTATCCATCAGGTCCCCCAATACTTGTGGTTCCAAAGTATCAAACTCCCTGAATATCTTCTCCAATATTCCTCTGTATAGTTGTATATCTGTCTTATCTAAAAACTTCTCTAATTCCATAAGTGTATTATTATACCTTCTCCAAGGTTGAAAACCTGTTCGGGATATTTAAAAGGGTCTGAACCATACTTTGAATTAATCAATATTTCTAGTTACATGAAATTCAGTTCTCACTACTTCCTAATCTCAACTACAACTCCCATTTGATTGTAATGGTTCTTAATTTCATCTGGTTTCCAATATCTCTGTCCATCTATTTTCACTCCTTTTGGAAACTTATTCTGTCTGATTTTTTTATATAAAGTGTATTTGTTGATTGATAATTCATTACTTAATTCTTCAATTGTAAATAGAGGTTCAAATTGTATCATATGTGTTTATTTGTTTATTATAAGTATATAGATATTTAGTTTTCATTAGTAGATACACCTCACCCCTTCAGTTTGAATTTTTTAATTTGAAACTTCCTCTGACCAGTTCGTTATTATATCACCCATATCAGATTTATATTCAAACCATTTTTGGTATTATCGGAGATACCTCATCCGTTATGTTTTGGTATTATTTCAACCACACAGATTACAATCCGACTTCTGACCTACCACTTTCCCAGGAGGAACTCAACTGAAGAACCTAGATAGGTGAATAGTTCTGTTTACCCTTTGTTGGAGAACTATACCGTATATAAGTATTAAGAAAAATCCCCAAACTAACACTTTTGTTAACTATTTTGAAATAAAAAAGGGGGAGATAAATTCTCCCCCTTTAGTTTGTTGTATAATTTTTTATTATTCTATAAATGTTTATTCTAAAACTTATTAGACATCTATACACAAATATGAACTCCCTGTTTTTAATCAGTATTCCAATAACCAGTCTCTCCAAAATCACTTAAACCATCTTCATTTAATTCTTTTAACTGTCTCTCCTCCTCCAAACCGTCAAAATAGATTCCTTTAAGTTCTTCCCATTCATCAATTTTTTCATCTAATAATACTTTCTTTTTCTCAAAATATAATGAATAAAGTGTGTCTAAATCAGAATAATCATTTTTAAATAAACCTTCGAAGTATTGTTTTTTGTTTTCGATTATTCTATCATTATACCATTTTTCGAATTCTTGTAAAACATATATTTCCCCTTTTCCTGGTATTATTTGTAAATATTTATCATAATTAAAGTCACCATTTTGGATTTCCCGAATAGTGTCACTTTCTTTTCCATTATTTGTATCGTATTCAAAATCAAATAAAATAATATTTTCTTCAATATGTTTTGAATAATTACACTTTTCAATTATGGTTTGATTTATTCCACCCGATAATTTATTAAACTCATAAGTTGTTAATTCAAAATCAATTCTTAAATCACTATATCTAAACTTTAGAAGTGGAAGTAAGAGAAGTCGATTTGTTTTATCGTCGATAAAATCATTTGTTTTAAAGAAAAACATATCATAATACTCATCATCTAATTTGTGGATGTTGTTTATTACATACATGTCTTGAATCCCCAAATCACTTAATCTTTTTGATATTTTACTTGGTTTACTCTTCTCTAATTCCAAATAAAAACGGTTAACAAAATCATTGTCAAACCGATTCTCAAACTGGTGTATTTCCAAAAAATCAATCATTTTGAAACTTTCAATTATCTTATAAAAATAAAGGGATATTCGTTCTTCCTCTTAACGAATATGAATAGTATTGGTAATCAACACGATAGTAAAAGAACAAGAAAAATATATTCATTTATGAGATTATTTTGCTATTATCGAATATAGATTTACCTTTACAATACCAAGTAAATCAGATGAATATGACAACTACTCGTTACAAAACCTCCGATTACCTCACTACTGATGAAATCCATCGTTTAATACGGTATTTCCACCGATTGGGGAACCCAAGAATGTCTCTCCTCATTGAATTTGGGGTTAAAACACTCCTCCGATTCTCTGATTTAAATAGAATTAGGTGGTCTGATGTGTTAGGAAAGGAAACTCTCTTACTAAACGAAAAGAAAACCAATAAAAGGAGGGAAATAACATTAGGGGTTTCACTTCAGAATAGTATTGAGGTAACTTATAAAGAGTTGGGAACTCCCCCAAATGAGGAGTTTCTCTTTCAATATACCCTACAACACACTAATCTTCTCTTAAAAGAAGGTGGAAGGGATTGTAAGATTAGAAATAAGAATATTTCCACCCACTCATTTCGAAAAAGTGGGAGTAGATACATCTGGGAGAATAACGGTCACTCTGATGAATATTTAATTAAATTGTCTTCAATACTAAATCACTCTTCTACTTCAATAACAAGAAAGTATTTAGGAATCAGTCGAGAGGAGATAAAAGATATTTACCAATCGTTTGATTTTCTATGAAAAATCAAAAATTACTTAAAGATTATCATCCTAATTACCTAAAAGATTGGGATGACTCCAAAAATTTGGGGGTTGATAAAAACAAAATATCAATTGGAAGTAGTAGAATATTAATTTCCTGGAAATGTCATAAGTGTGGATTCGAGTGGAATC